>OFOU01000137.1_pt1 | contig 68321 bp, 53 predicted proteins | sample 1542061 | NCBI WGS metagenome assembly OFOU01 (sample SAMN04209239, study PRJEB22552) | human gut metagenome | biome: gut; material: feces | host: Homo sapiens | place: USA: Oklahoma
GAGCCCGCACTTCTCCCATGGAAAAGTGCGGGCTCTGCGTTTAACGTCTGGCTCTCAACTTTTATTCTTTTATAACACATATTTTGCCATCAACTATATTGATGAGCATTTCGCGTTTGCACTTGGGGCAATATAGAGGAAACTTTAAAAGAATCGTATCTTCCCGCACCTTTATTCGGGTTCGACAGTGGCACACAGGACACAGAATCCACTCTGCTTTTTGTTTGTTAATGAATAACATTCCTATGGCAACTCCTTAATATAGATCAAGAGCAAGAATCGAATCTCTTGTTTTCATGCGTTGCCCTTCCGTTCAAAGGAAAACCCGCGGAGTGCCCCACCCGGCTTACCAAAGTAGTGGAAGTACATAGCCTTTGTGCCCTGAGTTGAGAGGGCGAGGGTGCGTTTTTCCCACTTTTTCCGGGAAGAAAAGGCTACCCTGCCCAAGAGGCTCTCGCCAACCCATATCGTAAATACGCCTGCTGCTTTTGCCTCCAATGTTAGCTCTATTTTCCCGTCAAATGCAAAATATTTGTAGCCGACTCGTGTTCCACTTGTGATATTGGCAATGTAAGGTCCGGCTTTGTCATGGGTGATGTATGGTATCGAACCCTTACGGCGGACATCACCAGTGTGGGGCATCCGGCCGTTGGTCAGATTGCAACAGATAGTTGCATTGTAGGTTCCTTGTGTGAGCAAAGGTCCTTTATTCAATCCGCAACTGGTCATTTCCACCTGTGGGATACTGCCATCAGGGCATATCTCAATCTTTTCAGCACAGCCCTGCCGGCTGTACTGTGTGAGGTGGGTATGACGGTGGTAGAACACATACCATTGGCCTTTGACACATACGATTCCGCCGTGGTTGTTGCCGGTGGCGGCCAGCCGATCTTTGGGTTTGCGGCCGTTCAATCCAATATCGCCGTTGGAGATGATTACCCCGCCGTATCTGAAATCCCGGTCCGGGTATTTGCTGGTGGCATAACACAGCTCATGCTGGGCTTCAGAGGAATAGACGAAATAGTAGCTATCCCCTATTTTGCGAATGGAACTAGCTTCAAAAAAGGCATGCCCTTCCCATTGGGTACCGAAGCTCTCTTTCTGCCCCGGCAGGATCTTCACCGGTTCACTTGTGACCGTGAGCATATCATCTGCCAAGGTAACAGTGTACGCCCCTAAATATCCCTCCTGCTTCTGCTGGGCAGACAAATCAAACATATGGCTACTCACCCGATCCATAATGGCGCTTTGCAGGCGGAACAGCGGGCCTTTCTTGCACACTGCTGGAAACAAGAATCCCCATCCATAATACATCCGGATAGTGCCCTCGTCATTGATCAGACTTGGATCGAAAGCCAATCCACGTTGAAACGGAGTACCATCCAAGTTGCGGACGCAGCCGTAATAGTGGTAAGGACCATCCGGAGCCTGTGACACTGCCACATGGATATGATCTGTGAACGCATGAGAGAAACCATTGGCATTGCCACCCGAGGGCGCATAGTAGAGATAATATCGGCCGTCATTCCCTTGCACCACATCAGGTGCATAGAGATCCGGGTATTTTCCAGTTTCGCACACATCCGGATCAAGGGATTTGTCGTAGCTGATACCCGGGCTGCTCCAATCGGTCAAATCTTCCAATGGTGCAGAGTAGAACTCATAGTTTTCCCGGCAAAATCGGTTTCCGCCTAGGGTGTCATGGGATCCAAACAGGTAGAGCCGACCATTAAACACATGGGGTTCTCCGTCCGGTTGGCAGACATCCAGCGGCAGATAGGGGTTGACGATCTGTTTCTTCATAACGGTTTCCTCTATTTCAAACGCACCACAGGCGGTGCTTGCCTGAATTTCCCCGCGAAGAATTCAGTTCGATGGATTTCATCTGTTTCAGGTCTTTTCCAGCCTCTAAAAAGCGGAAAATGCTCATCCAGGTATGCAACATGCCTCCCGGAGATGCATGTTACAAGAGTGGTCTGCCTGCGCAACTTTTCGTTTAGCCTCATGCTATTATCCAGCAGAACTCTTGCTGTGAATGCTTACAGATAAATGAAAAGGCCCCCAGCGGAATCGCCATCACTCAATTTTCACTTTATGTTGAAAACCCGTGCTCTTTTGGCAGGGGAAGCAGCGTGTCTACGTAGACACGCTGCTTCAAAAGCCGGTGTCGCCAAATATAATCTTCCTGTTTCCGATATCATCTGAATCGTCCTGATTACATTTCCTTATTTTCCCTATCCCACGCTTCTTGGAACTGATAGTGACCCGACGACACCACTTGGGTCTTTCCGCTGGGAAGGCTCACATTACAGACGGTTGACACAGGGATCTCCACCGCAAGGTAAAATTGCTTACCTTCAATCTTCCAGTTGACGCGCACCATTCCAAAAGGAGTACGCACCGATGCCTGTGTCGCCGTAATGCCGCCGCCCGGCATTGGTGCGATGCGAAAGGTTTTGTAGCCACCTGAGGTCGGCTCGATGCCCGCTATCCGCCGATAGAGCCAGTCGCCCACAGCTCCGTTGGCGTAATGGTTAAAACTCACCATACCGCCGTCCTCGGCATCCTCTGTATCTCCGGTGAGACTGCCGGTGTTCACGGTTCCGTCAGGGCGCAGTGCATCCCACCGTTCCCAGATTGTGGTTCCGCCAGCTTTCACCTCATACAGCCAACCAGGGCATTCTTCCTGCAACAAAACGCGATAGGCTGTGTCCAGCTGATCGTTGTCCGACAATGCGAACAGCAGGTAGGGCGTACTGGGGAATCCGGTAGCCAGCTTGTAGTTATTTTTTCGCAGCAGTTCGGTCAGATTATGAGCCATAGCCTGGGTTTCCGACCCTTCGGTCATCCTGAAATGCAGGGGCAGCACATAGGCAGTCTGGAATTCTTTCTTGAGTTTTCCTTTCCCATCCGTAAATGTCTTTCGATAGGCTCGGATAATCTTCTTGCGCAGAGCACGGTATTCTTGTGCCTGCTCGGGTAATTCCAATACATCGGCAACCTGTGCTGCGATCTCGCAGCTGTTGGCCCAATAGGCAGTTGCTACCCACTTGCCTTTCAGCACCCAGTCCTGCACATTCCCTTCTGGTGCGCACCAGTCGCCAAAATGGAACGGGAGTCTCCAGATGTGGGGATCAACCGAACCCGGCAACGGGAATCTCGCCCAAAAAGCAGCCGCCCGCAAAAATCTTTGCATAACCGGATACTGTCGCTTTAGCAAAGCCTTATCTCCGCGGGCCAGATACTCTGCCCAAGGCACCAAAATGCAGCAGTCTCCCCAGCAGGCGTTAGCCATAACGGGCCAGCTGTCTCCCTGGCGGGGCACCACCATCGGGATACCGCCGCCTTTGCCCTGCTCGGCTTTCACATCCAGCAACCATTTGTCATAAAACCGGCTCATATCAAAGTTGAAGCAGGCAGTAGATGCAAACACCGCGGCATCACCAGTCCAGCCTTCTCGTTCGTCGCGCTGGGGGCAATCGGTCGGAATGTCTACAAAATTGGACATTCCTCCCCAGCGGATATTTTCTTGCAGACGATTCAGACGCATATCGGAACAATGGAACGTACCGATGGGTGCGAAATCTGAATGGAGTACCAGTGCCTTAACTTTTATGTCTTCCGCTTTGATACCGCACACTTCCAGATAACGAAAACCCATATATGTAAAACGTGGAGAATACATCTGCTCTCCGTCATGGCAAATATACGTTACTGTAGCCTTAGCTGTGCGCAGACTTTTGACAAAAAGTTCGCCGTTCTGCAATACCTCCGCATGACGAAACACAATTTTCTGGCCTTTGACAGCTTTTGTGATTTGCACCGAAAGCACACCTGCAAAATTCTGACCGAAATCATAAATATGCGCGCCACTGGTCGAAGTTGTCATCGCAACCGGTTCCAGAAGCTGTTGAGCACGCACCGGCTCTCCGTATTGTGCCAGCAACTGCGGCATACCACGGGGAGATGTTATATCGGCTGAACGCCATACCGCGTCCTCCCAGCCAAAAGTAGCATCGAAGGTCTCGCCGTCGTACCATTCTGCCATTTTCACAGGACCATCTTCAGTAACCTGCCAACTGGAATCTGTGGCAACGACCGCCTTGGAACCGTCAGCAAAGCACAGATGCAATTCCAAAAGTAGCGCCTGCCGGTCGCAGGAAATATGACTTTTACGGTTGTAGTTAAAGCTCCCGGCCGCCCAGCCACCTGCCACAGTCACACGCAACAGATTGTTTGCGCCCAACTGGTCGGTCACCTCGTAGGTCTGATACTGTATCTGGTGTTCATAGCTGGTAAAGCCCGGTGCAAAGTAATCCTCACCTACCTTGCGCCCGTTGAGTTCCAGTTCGTAGATGCCGAGTGCTGTGGCGTTGATCCACGCCCGTGCCACCGACTTTTCCAACGAAAACGATTTCTGAAACACCATGGGTACTGGCGAGACTTTTTCCGCGAATGAATAGGATGCATCGGTAATCCATTTCGCCTTCCAAGGGGTATCTAACCGTCCTGTCTCAAAAAAAGCGGTTGCCGTTGCTGTTTCACCGCTGACGCCCGTAGCATGCACCGTGATATCGTAGCGGGTAAAAGGGGCCATTTCACCGCCATACACCGTATTCAGCTGATCATCTGTGGTGACTGACCACCCTCCTCCCTCAATCACAGCCTGCTTAAGCGCCTCTCCTTGCTGATCCGATTCCAGTGCAAAGCGGATGTTAGGACGGCGGTCGGTCACCACAGGTAACGACTTATGGTCAATTTGGATTTCTGTGATTTTGAGCATGTTATTTTCTCCTTACTGTGCAGCGCGCGCTTTGATTTCTGCTTGTTTTTGCCCGATATCTTTCTCCACGCGCAGGAAGAAGAGCATCCCGGCAGCCGCCAAACAGGCAAGAATATCCAACCCCACAAAGCAGAAAATGATAACGTTTTGTACACTGGTTGTCTGGACGGCAACCAATGTACCGACAGCATCATAATAGGGTTTTACATAACCAGATGCCGAGAGCAACCCGTTGAAAATACCTGTGCTGATACCCACCAGCGAAACGGCGATTGTATTGTACAGAGACATCGCCAATCCGTCGCAGCGGAACCGCACTTTCCATTCCAGATGATCCAGTACATCCGCAAACAGAGCCATAAACACATACGCGCCTGGTAGCGAACCCATATTTTTAATAAACTGTCCCACCAACACGATTGTCATATTCCGAGGCGCTGCAAGGCAGATTGCGCTGCCTGCGGCCATGATCAACATTCCGGCAATTGTTACGTTACGCTTCCCGAATCGCTTTGCCAGTGGCCAAACCGCAAAAAGCCCAATTCCCATGGGCAAGCCGCCAATGACCGAAAGCATGGTCATGGTCACTCCATCGTTGTAACTACCCAGCACAAAGTTGCAGTAATAGATACTGGAGAGGTTTTTTAGGCTGGTGGCCAAGGTGGTAATCAAAAAATACCCATAAATCAGCAGCATATATTTGTCGCCAAGAACTGCTTTAAGACGTTTACCAAAAGGTTCCTCCGTATGTTTTTCTTGGACATTGTGCTCGCTTTCCTCCGTGATACGCTCTTTTGTGAAAAAATATTCCAACAGCGTCAAGGGCAGTGCCAAAATGGAGATTATAGACATGACCAGGATCCAGCGGGATTTATCCACGCCCCACCAAGGGCTGATCACCATGGGAAAGAGAAGCGAACAAATGATACCAGACACCATAATGGTCGCCACCTGATTAAACACGCTTAGTTTACCGCGGGCGATGGTATCCCGGGTGGAGAGAGGGACCATCAGATTGTGGCTCATATTAAAAATTGTGTACGCAAACGAATAGAACAGGTTGTAGGAGATCAGCACCCATACCACCTGAACGCCAGTGTCCGCCTGGGGCACCAGAAACAAGAGCAGGCCGGTGATTGTCAACAGCGGTGCCGAAATCAGCAGCCACGGCCGTGCTTTGCCTTGGGCCGTATGAGTACGGTCAATTACAGCACCCATCAGCAGATTTGTGATGGCGTCAATAATCTTGGATGCAATGGGAAATACCACCAAAAAAGCGCCGCCCCACACTGCTGTCAAACCAAGTACATCTGTATAATACACATTGAGGTAAGTACCTAGCACTGCATTCAAAAACAGTGCTCCCGCAGGACCGACCAAATAGCCCAGCCATTTTTCACGTTTCGACACTGTTTCAGAGCGCACGCAACTGGCAGGCAGCCAATTTGCACCAACTTTTTTCATGGTATTATTTCCTCCTTATTTTTCGACAGTGTGTCTATTTTCATACAGTACTGGTGATTCGTCGGGGGTACTCATTGAGTCACCATTATGTACCATATCCCGCTGTAATTTTACTGTAAGTCCGGTAGACACCTTCACGTTTCTCCCTTTTCGGTTTGTATTGATAAAGTGATGGAGTCTATAAGACCACATTTTCTTATGGACCATACGGGCACTGAAGAGTGTGTATGCCCTTGGTCAGCGTCCTCTTTGTTCTATCCGGGAGGACGACTTCACAAGTGGTCCTCGCTGGAACCTCCACCGTCAGCACAAAACGGTTTCCTTCGATTTTCCAGTGAGAGCACGCCTTGCCGTAAGGTGTTTGGGTGTGGGCCTCTGCCCATGTAAGTTCGCCGCCGGGCTGCGGTGCAACGCGAAAATGCCGCCACCCGGGTGTCAGCGTTTCCAGCCCGGCAACACGGCGGTACAGCCAATCGCCCACCGCACCGTAGGCATAGTGGTTGAAGCTGGTCATACTGGGGGCAGACTGGTCCTCCGGGTCGAAGTCCGCACTAGTAGCGGCTTTGCCGTTCGCCTGATCCTGAGAAAGGTTCACGCTACCGTCGGGGAGAAGCGCATCCCACCGCTCCCAGATGGTAGTGGCCCCCTGCTTCACTGCATACAGCCAGCCGGGGCACTCCTCGTTCAGCAGCACCCGGTAGGCTTCATTGACATGACCTGTGTCAGACAGGGCAAACAGCAGATAAGGCGTGCCCAAAAAGCCGGTGGCAATCTTGTAATTGTTTTCTGCAACCATCTGCGCCAGACGGTTACCCATCTTCTGCCGCTCTGCCGCGGTCAACATGCCGAAATGAATCGGACAGAGATACGCCGTTTGAAATTCTTCCTTCAAGAGTCCATCTTCGTTCAGGAACACGGCTCGGTAGGCGCTTTCAATCTTTTTCATGAGTTTGCGGAATTTCCGCTCGTCCTCGTATTTTTTGAGTTCCTTCGCGATTTTCGCAGCAATGTGGGCAGTGTTGTAGAAGTATGCTGTGGCAATCCACGGTCCTTTATGTCTCCACTGCTTCGCATTCTCGCCAGGGCTCAGCCAGTCGCCGAAATGGAAAGGCATACGCCAGATGTATCTCTGATTGCCGAAACTGAAAAAGGATGCCCAGAATTTTTCCGCTTTCAGAAGTTTTTTAATACTGGCATATTGTCGTTTGATCAGCTTTTTGTCGCCATTTTTCAGATACTGTGCCCAAGGGACGAGAGATGCACAGTCACCCCAGCCAGAGGTAGCAAACTTGGGAATTGGCAGCTTACCCGCTGGAACCACAAGCGGGATACCGCCACCGAAGCCTTGATCTGCGATAACATCCAGCAGCCACTTGTCAAAAAACCGGGCAGTGTCGAAGTTGAAACACGCTGTAGAGGCAAATACCGCAATGTCACCAGTCCAGCCCATACGCTCGTCACGCTGGGGACAGTCGGTGGGGATATCAACAAAGTTCGAGCGTGCGCCCCACTGGATGTTGTCCTGCAACTGATTCAGAAGTTCATTTGAGCAAGAAAAGCCTCCTGTGGGTGTACCGAGGCTGCTGACCACTTGCGCCGTAATCTCTAGATTCTCCGGTTTTACGCCCTGCACACGAACATAGCGAAAGCCCATCGTGGTTAGCTCCGGAGTGAATTCCTGCTCCCCCTCTCGGCAGGTGTAGACAATATTGGCTTCCGCCTTACGCAGGTTGGAGGTAAATAACTCTCCGCCCACCAGTACTTCGGCATGACGCACCCGGATAACCTGACCCGCAGCCGCACTTTTGATTTTCATGCACACCACGGCAGAGCAGTTTTGCCCGAAATCATAGATGGTACCGCCCCGCTTGGAAATGTGCTGCTCCACGGGGTGCAACTGCTCCTGCCGATAGGCAAGCTTCCCGTATGTACAGCGGAGTTCCGGCCGATAGCGCCAGATGGTCTCGTCCGCCGGCTTCCACGGCGTGTTTTCCGGCGTGACCCGGGCATCGTAGTGTACGCCCTCATAGATGCCCGCGACGCTGTATGCGCCTTTTTTGCTGACCGACCAGCTGCGGTCGGTGGCAATCACCTCAACGCTGCCGTCGGCGTACTCCAGTACTAAATCGCAACGGAACAACTGGCGCGGTGCATAGCCACGGGCAGTACCCATGAATCCATAGAACCCCACAGCCCAGCCGCCGGACACAACAGCGAACAGCTCGTTTTCCACTTTAAGAGATTCTGTCACATCGTACATCTGATATTGTAAGTATTTTGCGTAGTTGGTGTAGCCGGGGGCCAGCATCTCGTCTGTGACTTTCACCCCGTTGACGGTCACATAGTAATTACCAACTGCAGTGGCATAGAGCACCGCCCTGCGCAACTTCTTTACAAGAGAGAACGTCCGGCGCACAGAGAGCGGCACGGGAGACTTCTTTTTGTCGTACGCGATGGTCTTGTCTGTAATCCATACGCCCTTAAATACATGCTCCGATTTCGGATGTTCTTTTGCGTGTATCATTGTATACTCCTTATTCTTCTCTAGAACACCTGCCTTATCTTGCTGTTCTCGTGATTATCTGCTACAGGTGCGGCTTATTCCAATCATATACATTTATGTACAACCAAGGTCACTTCAGTTTCCGGCACATTTTTACTTATCTATCCAACAGTTTCAAAAAGCTATAGTTTTCTTGATATGCATTCAGCCACCTTCTCCACCGTCTTATTTTCTAAAATTAAGATCAGGTTTTTGAATTATTATATTAATAATAACAGTCCATTCCAAAATTTGTTACTATTATGGTAATGTATATGATATAATTGTAATGAATCCAAGGAGGTGATTCCGTGCAAAATCTTGATATATATTATCTTTGCAGAATGATTGGAAACCTTTCCGGCATTCCCATCCGCATATTTATGGATGGGAAACTGGAATTCTATCATTCTGTCATCTATCTTCCCAAAGATCCGTTTGAAATGCATCAGGAGGATATATTCCGTATTAAAGGTCCTGTAGGTTATTTTGTGACAGGGCATTTTTATTACTACGGTATCATTAATTTTGATAACGCAAAAATTATACTTGGTCCCACCCGCCAGATCCCCGATACTCCACAAGCGCTTCGAGAAATCGCCTTTCAATTGGATGTGCCTAGCAAGGATATTGAAGATTTTGTGGAGGGTATGCGCAGTATCGTTCGTATGCCACTGGAGAGCATTATGCAAATTCTTTGCACCCTTAACTATGTTATCAACGGGGAAAAGTTGGAGTTGGCAGATATCGCTATCTACGACTCGGAACAAAAGAACATAAAAGCACTGTTGGAACACCAGCACAGCGACCAATTCTTTTCTTTGCAAAAATCAGGTGAAGCATCCAATTTCTACGAACACAATACCTATATCCAAGAACAGCAGATGATGCATCTGATTCGGAAAGGAGATTCCATTGCTCTGCAGAAGTGGATTGCATCGGCACCTGCAATACGGTGTGGCACCTTGGCCTCTGACCAACTGCGCCAGGTAAAAAACACATTTGTTGTTTCCGCAACACTAATTTCCCGGGCTGCGATTCAGGGTGGTCTCAGCACAGAGGATGCGTTTTCGCTCAGTGATATGTATATTCAAAAATGTGAATTCCTGAATTCTATATATCAAATAACCAATCTGCAATATCACATGGCTTTGGAATTTACCGAACGGGTGGAACGGCTTCGGTTTGGTGGAAAGCCAACACCTCTGACCATTGCGGTATCAAATTATATACAGAAACATCTCTCGCAGCCTATACGGGTAGAAGAGATGGCTCGGACATTTTATATGAGTCGTCCGTACCTTTCTGCAAAGTTTAAAGCGGAAACCGGTGAGGCCCTGACCAACTTTATTCTGAAAGAGAAAATAGAAGAAGGCAAACGGCTGTTACTCTATTCCGACAAAAGTGCCACCGCTATCGCATCTTACTTGGGCTTTTCCTCATTGGGACACTTTTCTCAGGTATTCAAACGCTATACTGATCAGTTACCTACTGAGTACAGAGAGCAGTTTATAAAATAGTCCTCGTCCTTTACTTTAACTCTCTAAAGACAAGATCAATAGAGTCATGGCTTGTAACAATGCAAGCGCAAGAATAGAGTACATGAAGCGATTGCTTCAATCTTCCCACCTCTTCCCACCTACAGTATAGTAACTGGGCTGCAATTGCCTAAGTCATTTTCATGCCCATCCCTAAAACCACAATCGCATATCCTTGCGCAATCGTATGTCCTTGAAGAAATACTGGCAAAATCACTATACAGCGTTAATGTAAACACAAAGGATTCAGGCGGCGTTTTCCTCATGTCAAGAAAACGCCGCCTGAATCCTTCTATTCATAAGATCACTAAACCACAAAAAAGCTACTAATTAGATACTAACTTTCAAATGCAGTCTCATTTGGTACAAATTGTCTTAATACGATACTGTGCCGGACTACAACCATATTTCTCCTTAAACTTGTGATAGTAATAACTGCTATTTTCGTATCCAATGGATTCAATGATAGCATTGATGGGCATACAGGTATTCGTCAACAGATAGGCGGCCTGCTGTAGTTTGCGTTGCTGCAGCAACTGCTTGAAGTTTGCTCCCGTATGCCGGGTAAGCAAGCGACTGAGAACATAAGGTGGCATGTGCAATCGAGTAGCGATTTCCTCCAGAGTAGCATCTTTATAAGAAGTTTCAATATATTGCAATGCCGTAAAGACTGCATTTTCTTCCTGACTGTCAGGTAATGTTCGGTTGATATTTTCCGCAAACAGCGTCAGGTTTTGCAAAAGCAGCCCCATGGTGGTCTGATTCAGCTGATTCACTCCTGGCTTTTTCTCCAAAAGGGTCCAGATCATGTTTTCCAGCAGATTCTCCACCGGCAGTATCTCCCCCGCCTCAATGTGCAGCCATCCTGCAAAGGTAGATGTCTCGGACAGAGTGGACACCAGAAAATCCCGCAGTACATTCTCTCGCTCTAACATTCGGAAACTCCGGTCAAAAAACTGGGGCAGAATAATAAAATTCACTCCCACATCCTCCGCAGAGGCAGGCAAAATCTCGTGATAGACCGCCTGATTCAGGAACAACAGGTCACCTGTATGGAGTTTCATCCGCTGGGTACCGTTTAAGATATGCGTAGTGGAACCGCTACACATATACAGCATCTCCACATAATTGTGCCGATGACGGGGAAAATGCACAAACCGGGTGTGCGGACGAATCTCAATCAACTTGCCCTTCTCCAACATTTTTTCGCTGTCCACCACAAAGTCTCTGCCTGTGGTGTAGCGTTCCCGCTGAATGCCATTCTGCCCAGATAAAATGGCCCGCTCCTCCTCAGTAATCTCTTTCAATCGTCTCAAAAGGCACTCGTCCATAGCAATTCCTCCTCTTTTTTTCAGCATAACACAACTGGTCAAAAGCTGCAAATAACGTCCCAATTTTATTCAACAGCGGTCCTTTTTTCCGCTTCATAAGACGAATAGAATAAAAGTAAAGGAACAAAGAAAGAAGGAGATTTCCCATGGGATCTTATTATCTGGCCATCGATATCGGCGCATCCAGCGGTCGCCACATCCTGGGGCATGTGGAAAATGGGAGAATGCTCCTGGAAGAGATCCACCGCTTCGAGAATCGTCAGATTCGCCGCGACGGCCACGACTGCTGGGATGTTCAGCATCTTTGGCAGGGCATCTTGGACGGTCTGAAGGTCTGCAAAACGCTGGGCAAAATACCCGTTTCCGTAGGCATCGACACCTGGGCGGTGGATTTTGTGCTACTGGGTGAAAGCGGTGATCGAATCAGCGACGCGGTCGCCTACCGGGACGGCCGCACCGACGGTGTTGATTGTCTGGTGGAGGCCAAAATATCCGCCGAAGAGCTGTATGCTCACACCGGGATCCAGAAACAGAGCTTTAACACTATTTATCAGCTTGTTGCCCTGCAGCAGGAGCACCCCGAGCAGCTGCGGGCCGCGCACAGCCTGCTGATGATCCCCGACTACTTCAACTACCTGCTGACCGGCGTAAAGAAACAGGAGTACACCAACGCCACCAGCACCGGCCTGGTCAATGCCACCACCAAGGAATGGGACCGGGAACTGCTGGAGCGGCTCGGTCTGTCCGACCACCTGTTTGCCACCCTTTCCCTGCCGGGCGAAACGGTTGGGTCGCTGCGGCCGGACATTGCCGAGGCCGTCGGCTTCCAGACCACTGTGGTGCTGCCCGCCACCCACGACACTGGCTCTGCCTTCCTGGCGGTACCCGCTGAGGATGACAACGCAGTGTACCTGTCCAGCGGTACCTGGAGCCTGCTGGGCGTGGAAAACCCCGAGCCCATCACCAGCGAGGCCAGCCGCCTGCAGAACTTCACCAACGAGGGCGGCGCCTGGTACCGTTACCGTTACCTGAAAAACATCATGGGCCTGTGGATGATCCAGTCCATCCGCCGAGAGCTGAACGGCGTGGACTATGTGGAAGGCAAAACCCGGGCCGAGTGGACGCTGGACGTTGCCGCCGGGGAGCGCCAGTGGACCTTCCCCGACCTGATTGCTAGCGCGGAGGGTGCGGCGGATTTTGAGAGCATTGTGGATGCCAACGACGACGCCTTCCTGGCGCCGGACAGCATGATCGCCGCTGTGCAGAAGGCCTGCGAATGCAGCGGTCAGCCGGTTCCCACCACCGTGGGCCAGCTGATGCAGTGCGTCTACCGCAGCCTGACGCTATGCTACAAAAACGCCATTGCCGGGCTTTCCCGCCTGACCGGCAAGGAATACACCACCATCCACATCGTGGGCGGCGGCTGCCAGGACAATTACCTCAACCGCATGACCGCCTCTGTGACCGGTCTGCCGGTGTGGGCCGGTCCCGTGGAAGGTACGGCCATCGGCAACCTGGTGATTCAGATGATCCGCGGCGGCGAATTCGCCGATCTGGCCGCGGCCCGCAGTTGTATCCGTGAAAGTTTTGATATCAAGGAGGTTCTTCCCCAATGAGCATGTTAGTGGAAACCAAAGCCCGCGTTGGCGTGTTCGCCATCGCCCTGGGTGCTTACCTGCCCCAGTTCCCCAGCCTGGTCCCCGAATTCCAGGCTCAGTATGAGCAGTTCAAAACCATGATCCCCGATACGGTGGAGCTGGTGGACGGCGGCATCGTCACCACCAAGGAGCTGAGCCAGGCCGCCGGCGACAAGTTCCGCGCCGCCGATGTGGATCTGGTGATCCTGCAGCTGCTGACCTACGCCACCTCCTACAACATGCTGCCCGCCGTGCGGGATCTGGATGTGCCGGTGGTTCTGGTGAATGTGCAGAAGCTGCGCGCGCCCGACTACGAGAACACCGACACCGCCAAATGGCTGGGCGAACTGTACGCCTGCGGCGCTGTGGGCGAGATGGTTGCCGACCTGGAGCGTGCCGGCAAGCGCCATGCAGTCATCACCGGCGTTGTGGAGGGCGGCGACCCGGTCGTTGAGGCTGAGATCAACGACTGGTGCAAGGCTGCCCAGGTGCGCCGCCGCTTCCGGGACACCAACCTGGCCCAGATCGGCCGTCCCTACCCCGGCATGATGGACCTGTACATCGACGAGACCAACCTCTATCATCGGATGTGGCTGTACACCAAGCAGTTTGACTGGGAGAAGATGTGGGCCATTGCCGACAACATCACCGACGAGACCGTCATCCGCGCCAAGGCCAAGGAGATTCTGGACACCTTCGACATCGAGGACGGCGGCACCGTGGAAAAGGTCTGGGAGATGGCCCGCTATGTGGTGGCCTTCGAGCAGTGGGTCAAGGACGAGAAGATCGCCTTCATCGCCTCCCACTACGACGGCTTTGCCCAAGGCAAGGCTGGTGTGCTGGACTCCATGCTGATCCCCGCCTTCTCCATGCTCATCAAGCAGGGCGTTGCCTGCGCCGTTGAGGGCGATATCAAGGTTTCCATGGCCATGTCCATCCTGAAGACCATTTCCGGCCAGGGCCAGCTGTCCGAGATGTACTCCATCGACTTCGACAAGGATATCTGCATCATCGGTCATTCCGGCTCCGGCGATGCGGCCATCTCCGCCAAGAAGCCCACCATGAAGATCGTTCCCGTCTTCCACGGCAAGACCGGCGGCGGCTACCTGACCCAGTTCTACCCCCATCTGGGCCCCGTGACCTATCTGGGCATCACCCAGGACAAGGACGGTCGCTTCAAGTTCGTCGTAGCTGAAGGCGTAAACGAGGAAGGCCCCATCTTCACCTTCGGTGACACCAACATGCGCACCCGCTTTGCCTGCGGCGCCCGGGAGTTTGTCAACCGCTGGAGCGAGGCCGGCCCTACCCACCACATGGCCGCTGCCGCCGGCCGCCACATCGACACCATCCTGAAGGTGGCCGAGATCTTCAACGTGCCGGTGGACGTCATCACCCGCTGAATCCCCCCTCGCAATGGGTCTATACAGAAAGGAAGAAACGAAATGGAAATCTACGACATTGCCTGTGTAAAGGGCTTTATCCGCATGTGCAGCGACGGCTGGCAGCAGGGCTGGCACGAGCGCAACGGCGGCAACCTGACCTACCGCATGACCGCCGAGGACGTGGACGCCTGCCGCCCCTGGTTTGACGAAACTCCCCGGGAATGGGTGAAGATGGGCGTTGCCGCCGACAACCTAGCCGGTGAATACTTCATCACCACCGGCTCCGGCAAATACTTCCGCAACGTGGAACCCGACCCCATCCACAGCATCGGCATTGTGGAAATCAACGAGGCTGGCGACAGCTGGCGCATCGTCTGGGGTCTGGCCGACGGCGCCAAGCCCACCAGCGAATTCCCCAGCCATTTCATGAATCACAGCGTCCGCAAGGCCGCCACGGGCGGCGCCAACCGGGTGATCTACCACTGCCACGCCACCAACGTCATCGCCCTGACCTACATTCTGCCCCTGACCGACCGGGATTTCAGCCGGGCTCTTTGGCAGAGTGCCACCGAGTGCCCCGTGGTATTCCCCGAGGGCGTGGGTGTCTGCCCCTGGATGGTGCCCGGCGGTGCGGATATCGCCCTGGCCACCAGCGAGAAGATGAAGAGCTACCAGGCTGCCGTCTGGGCCCAGCACGGCCTGTTCGCCTCCGGCCCCGACTATGATACCACCTTCGGCCTGGCCCACACCATTGAAAAGAGTGCCGAAATTTATGTAAAGGTGCTGTCCATGGGCGGCGGCCTGATCCGCCAGACCATCGAGGACGACGATCTGCGGGCCATTGCCCGGGACTTCGGCGTTACTCTCAACGAGGAGTTCCTCCACTGATTTCTGTTTCTGCACGCGAAAATCCATCGCGTATGTATTAAAATAGAAGGAGAGATATTGTTATGGCATCCCGTATTGTTCTCAACACCATTTCCTACCATGGCCACGGCGCCATCGAAAACATCGTTCCCGAGCTCACCGCCCGGGGCTACAAGAAAGCTTTCGTCTGCACCGACCCCGATCTGATCAAGTTCGGCGTGGCCGCCAAGGTCACCGATCTGCTGGATGCCGCCGGCTTCGCCTACGAAGTGTACAGCGACATTAAGGCCAACCCCACCATTGAAAACGTACAGCACGGCGTGGCCGCCTTCCAGGCTGCCGCTGCCGACTGCATCGTGGCCATCGGCGGCGGCTCTGCCATGGACACCGCCAAGGCCATCGGCATCATCGCCAACAACCCCGAATTCGCCGACGTGCGCAGCCTGGAGGGCGTTGCCCCCACCAAGAAGCACGCTGTCTTCACCATCGCTGTGCCCACCACCGCCGGCACCGCCGCTGAGGTGACCATCAACTACGTCATCACCGACGTGGAGAAAAAGCGCAAGTTCGTCTGCGTGGACACCAACGACATCCCCGAAGTCGCCGTGGTCGATCCCGACATGATGGCCTCCATGCCCAAGGGCCTCACCGCCGCCACCGGTATGGACGCTCTGACCCATGCCATCGAGGGCTACATCACCAAGGGCCACTGCGTGATCTCCGATATGTTCCATCTGGAAGCCATTCGTCTGATTTCCGAAAATCTGCGGGGCGCTGTGCAGAACACTCCCGAAGGCCGCGAGGGCATGGCTCTGGGCCAGTACATCGCCGGCATGGGCTTCTCCAACGTGGGTCTGGGCATCGTCCACAGCATGGCTCACGGACTGAGCGCCCTGTACGACACCCCCCACGGTGTGGCCTGCGCCATCCTGCTGCCTGTGGGTCTGGAGTACAACAAGAGCGTAGCCGGCGAGCGCTACCGCGCCGTGGGCAAGGCCATGGGCGTGAAGGGCATCGATGAAATGACCGACGCCGAGGCCGCCGACGCCACCATCGCCGCTGTGAAGCAGCTGAGCGCCGACGTGGGCATCCCCGCTAACCTCAAGGGCATCCTCAAGGAAGAGGACGTGCAGTTCCTGGCCGAGAGCGCTTACGCCGACGCCTGCCGTCCCGGCAATCCCCGGGATGCCAGCGTAACTGAAATCGCTGAACTCTATAAAAATCAGCTGTAATCCCATTATTTCATTTCTGTCTAAAAAGATCGTCCCCAGACGAAACTCGTCTGGGGACGATCTTTTTGCAATTATGTCCGTTGATTAGGAGAAAGATAGACAGACGAACCCTATCTATTTCCAGGGAGCTGTCTTGCAAAAGTTCTTCTTTGAGATACGAACAATGCAACATACACCTCTTGGAATAGCACGTACATCATTAAGTCGGCCAAGAGCATGTGGTGTCTGCCCTATTTACATTTGATGCTGCCAGAAGTCGATTGCGTCCTGCAGCCAGCTTTCGCAAGCCAAGCCTTTACCCAAGCCTACCCCGTGGTCGACACCGTGGTATTCCCGCCATACATGGGGCACACGGGCATTTTGCAGTGCTGTATCCAGCATGCGGCTGTTGGCCGGGTCCACAGTGCGGTCGGAATCTCCGCACCAAAGGAAAGTAGGCGGATATTGCCCATTTACTTGCCGCTCTACACTACACTGTTCGATAGCGGCCTCAGAGGGGGTTTTGCCCAAAAGATTTTCCCTGCTCCCCATATGTGTCTGTGAGCCCATAGTGACAACCGGGTAGGACAGTATCAGTGCTGTCGGACGGGGCAGTCCCATTTTTTCCCATCCCAGGTGGTTCACGCCAAACATAGCAGTGAGATGTGCCCCAGCTGAAAAGCCAAAGATAGCATATCTTGAGGGATCGATGGGCCAACCTGCCCGATTCTCGGTGACTTCCTTTACCGCCCGGCCGAGATCCTGTAAGGGCGCAGGAAAAGCGGCTCGGTTTCGCACCCGGTACCGTACAATAAATGCCGCATAACCGGCGTCATTCAGCGCGCGGGCAATGGGGACGCCCTCGATGCCACTCATCACAGCGCTATATCCACCACCGGGGCAGATGATCGCCACGGGGGCCTTTTCCTTGTTTGGCGCAGGATAAAACTTTAACGCATATCGATTGGGTGCAAAGCCATCCCGTAAACACAAGAGTCCTGTCCAATTCATCGCCACGATTCTCCTTTGACTGGTTTCATTTTTTCATAATTTTTTTAATCCCCTTTACCGGATGGCCGTTGGACATGGCAAGCAAGCCCTCGGCCATCTGGGACGGGAAAGAGCCACCACTGGAGAGTACCATCGCCCGCAGCGGCGCATCCGCTCCGGACATAACCATCATTTTGAATGTGGGGTTGTTATAATCCACCTTGCCGCCGAAGGCCTTGGCAATGGTATTCTCAGTACCCTTGAACATCTGCATCATCACAAAGGAATGCTCCTTCAACTCCATGGTTGAATGCTCCATAGTGAATTTGCCCTTCTCGATAGGTGGGTCGGTCTGGAGTTCGCTACCGCACAGGACTTCAAATTCGTCATCGGTGGGCAGGCCCTGCAGCGTTTCGTACCAACTGCCTTCCTGCCAAGCAGGAGCTGGCAGCTTCTCACCTTCCACCTCCAAGCTACCCTGCAGCCGAATATCGTCAGAGGCAGCGCCCACCAGCACTCCGTAACTGCCAGCGGGGATTTTCCAGCCGCCAGCCCACACCGCGAAGCTACGGTCATCGAGAACAAAGGTCACCGTTTTGCTCTCTCCCGGTTCCAGCATCACCTTATCGAAGCCCTCCAGCTCCTTCAGCGGGCGGTAGATGCTATCCTGCGGCGGCGCAATATACAGCTGCACTACCTCAGCCCCCGCATAGCTGCCGGTGTTTGTCACCGTAACTTGCACTGTGTAGCCGTCGACCTGTAGATTGGAATAAGTAAACTGGGTATAGCTCAACCCATGACCGAATGCAAACTGTACTGGCACACCGACCTTGTCATAGTACCGATAGCCCACATAGAGGCCCTCCTTGTAGTGGGTCGTCTTCTCCCCGAAGGTGTCTCGACTGGGCACGTCGGCATATCGCATGGGCCAGGTTTCGGTGAGTTTTCCGCTGGGATTCACTTTGCCGGTGAGCAGGTTGGCAGCTGCCTCACCGCCAGCCTGGCCGGGCAGGCCCATGTAGAGCACGGCCCTGACCTTGTCCAGCCAGGGAGTCTCCACCGCGCTGCCGCAAAAAAGCACTACCACCGTATTGGGGTTGGTGGCGGACACCGTCTCGATCAGGCGGATGTGCCCCTCAGGCATAGCCATAGTCTCCCGGTCGAAACCCTCGGACTCATAGGCATCCGGCAGGCCTACACATACCACGGCGATTTTCGCTCTGCGAGCCGCCTCGGCGGCTTCGGCCAGGCTCTCCCTAGTCACATCGCCGTTGGCGTCGCATCCGGGAGTGAAAGGCACACCGGGCAAAGCGTCGCAAAGGGTGACAAGGCGGGTGGGGTTGATATGGCTGGAACCTGCGCCCTGGTAGCGCATGGTACGGGCCATCTCGCCGATGAGAACAAGATCCGCTTCGTCCACTGGCAAAAGGTCACCCTCATTTTTCAGCAGCACTGCGCCATTTTCCGCAATGGTACGGGCCAGCTCATGGTGAGCCTGTTTGTCAAAAGCTCTTTCCTTAGGCCGTTTTTCGCCCTTCAATGCCAAGGCGATTACCCGGGCCGCGCATGCGTCCACCGCGCTTTCGGGCAGGCTGCCATTCTGCACGGCCTCAGCCACCCAGTCCTCCATGTAATCGCTGCCGCCGGGCATCGTCAGGTCGCACCCGGCCCGCATAGCGGCCACACGGTCACACAAAGCGCCCCAATCGGTGACCACCAGGCCCTCGAACCCCCAGTCCTTGCGCAGCACATCGGTGAGCAGCCACTCGTTGTCGCTGGCGTGCACGCCGTTGATGCGGGGATAGCTGCACATCACCGTCTCCGGCTGTGCGTTTTTGACCACGGTCTCAAAGGCAGGCAAATACAGTTCTCTCAAGGTGCGCTCGTCCACCTGGCTGTTGCCGTTGAACCGCTTGTATTCTTGGTTGTTGGCGGCAAAATGTTTTAGGCTGGTTCCAACGCCGGCACTCTGTGCTCCCTTCACCCAAGCCTGTCCCATGACGCCTGCCACAAAAGGGTCTTCGGAAAAATATTCAAAATTGCGTCCACACAGCGGGTTGCGCTTGATGTTCACACCAGGGCCAAGCACCACATCGACACCATAACTAAGGCCCTCTTCACCGATGGCTCGGCCCTCTGCCTCCAGCAAGGCAGGATCCCACCCGGCGCCGCTGCCCACCGCCGTGGGAAAGCAGGTGGCGGGTTCGGACTCGTTGACCCCCAGCATATCGCCGGTGTTTTTTTGGCAGCGCACTCCGTGGGGGCCGTCGCTCATGGTGATAGCGGGAATACCGTGGGTTTCCATGGCCTTGCTGTGCCAGAAATCGGCGCCGTTGCACAGAGTGATTTTTTCCTTCAGAGTCATCCGCTGTAGGATCTCTGCAATTTGCTTTTTCATCATGCATTCTCCTCTTCCGCGGCGTTCATGGCTGCCACAATCATCTCAAACAGAGGTTTTGCGTCCGGGCTATAGGCCAGCAGGGCGCTGAGGGGTTCATTGAATACATATTCCATCATGGGATTTTCCAACATTTCCGGAGCATATTGCCGCATGATGGTCTGCGCGGCCGGATGCTCCAGTACGACGTGAAGCGTGGTATTCATAGAATACCGGCTCTGCTCCAGGCGGGTGTCGGTAGCGTACTCGTAGTGGTATCTGCCACTGCCCAGGGTCAGGGTTTCAGTTTGTTCAGGCAGCGTGAGCAAAGCGGTGGTGTTGGTAGGTACCGTCAAATCTACCGTGATTTTGCCGTTCTCGCACCGCCAGGTCAGAGCAATCTTGCCATAGACGCTCTCGTAAGTGAGTTCAGCCCAGGTGATGCCCTTGATGAACTGCGGTTTGACGGCGAATACCTTGTAGCCGGGCTCCACGATCTGCAGCCCACACAACCGAGTGTACAGCCAGCTACCGATGGAGCCATAGGCGTAGTGATTCAGACTGTTCATGTTGGCGGGGTTGAAGCTACCGTCCGGCAGAATGGAATTCCACCGCTCCCAGATAGTCGTAGCTCCCATCTTCACCTCATACAACCAGCTGGGGGATTCCTCCTGGAGCAGTAGGCGGCCCGCCAGATCGTGGCGGCCGCAATCCGACAGGGCCATGCAGGCGAATGGGGTTCCGATGAATCCCGTGGTCAGATGGGTCTTGTGGGCCTCAATATTATTCACCAGTAGGTCGATCAGACGGGGGCGATGTTCTTCGGGCACCATGCCGAAGTAAAGCGCCAGCACCAGGGCAGTCTGGGTCTCGCTCACAAGGCGACCGGAGGGGGTGACGTATTCCTCCCGGAAAGCCTTGATCAGAGCATCCCGGCGCATCCGCCAACGGCGTTCTTCTTCGGTGTAGCCCAACACCCCGGCAGCGTCGGCCAGGATCTGCAAACTCCAGGCAAAGCACACATTGGCGGCGAAATAGTCGTCAGTGGCGCCTTTGCGGGCATCAGCTAGGCCGTTCTGCTCTGTGTCCAGCCCCAGCCAATCGCCATACTGGAAACCTGTCTGCCATAGACCGTTCTCACCACACCTTCTCTCGACAAACTGCACCCAATGCACCATACTAGGGTATTGGGCGGCAAGAAGGCGTTTGTCACCGTAGGCCTGGTAGAGGGTCCAGGGCAGCACGGTGGCCACATCCCCCCAGAAGGCCGAGCCGTCCTGGCTGCCGCCCAGAATGTTGGGCACCACCTGAGGCATACCCGTTTCGGTAGTTTGTTCGCTGGTGAGGTCTCGCAGCCACTTAGTCATGAAGGGCATGATGTTCTCGTTAAAGGCGGCGGTGGCGCAAAAGGCTGTCACGTCGCCGGTCCAGCCCAGGCGCTCGCTGCGCTGGGGACAGTCGGTGGGAATGTCAAGAAAGTTATCCCGCTGGCTCCACTGGATGTTCTGCTGCAGCCGGTCCACCCGCTTGTCCGAGCAGTGGAAGCTTCCGGTCTGGGCAAGATCGGTGGAAAGGTGACAGGCCGTGAACCGTGCGCTCTGACCCTCCCGCAGGCCCTCCACCCATAGGTAGCGGAAACCATGCCAAGTGAAATGAGGCCGTACCAGGGCGTGGCCGCCCGCCATGGTCCAGGTGTCGGTGGCCTTGGCAAAGCTCAGGTTGCCGGTGTAAAAATTGCCTTTTTCGTCCAGAGCCTCAGCGTGGTGCAGCACCAGTGTCTGGCCGTGCTCCGCCTCCAATTCAGTTTCCACCCAGCCGGTCAGGTTCTGGCCGAAGTCAAACACATGTTCCCCCGCCGGTGTGGTGAATTCCTTCACCGGCTCCAGCCGCTGCAAACAGCGCACCGGCTCGTTCTCCTGGCCCACCAGGGCGTCGAAGCCGAAGTCGAAGGCAACCGCCGGGCGGGATGCCTCCGGTGCGTGGGTGAAGTCCTGCACCTCGCCGTTATAAATTTCGGATTCCCGGATGGCTCCGGTAGTCACTTGCCAGTCGGTGCCAGTACCCAGCCATTCCTCCCTGCCGTCGGCATAGGTCAGGCAGACCACCGCCAGCAGCGCGGTACGGTCGCCATAGTTGTTGGGCACCGGGGTGAAACCCAGGGCACCCTTATACCAACCGTTTCCCACTGTGATGGAGAGAGTGTTCTCTCCTTGGAGCACTTCCAGCGCATAGGTCTGGTATTGCAGCCGCTTGCGATAGTTTGTCCAGCCGGGAGCAAAGTAGGAGTCGCTGACTGGGGCTCCGTTCAGTTCAGCTTCATATACGCCCAGGGCGGTGGCGTACAGACGCGCTTTGGTCACCGTATCAGTGACCCGGAAGGTTTTGGTGTATACCGGGCAGGCAGTTTCGCCATCGGGCAGGTTGTGGGTGATCCAGGCAGCCTTTCCCTCAAAAGCTGTGCCCCCCAGCAGGCCCGTCTCAAACCTTGCTGTGGCCGTGGCGCTCTCGCCTCGGTTGTCCCAGACAGTGACAGTCCATTCGTAGGTGGTACGGGGCAGTAGGTTGGGGCCCAGATACTCTGTCAGGATACTCTGCTCGGTTTGTGCTCTGTTAGAGTTCCAAATCATCTGATCCCCAGTCTTGACAGTGATCTGTCGGGCCGTCTGCACCACATTCTGGCCGTCGCTGTCCAGTTTCCAGCTAAAACGAGGCTGTACCTCGTCAATGCCCATAGGATCTTGTTTGTACTCTATGGTCAAATCATATAGTTTCAGCATGTTGTTCTCTCCTTTTTTCAGCCCAGTATGCTTCTTTAATTGTAATAGACGAGCCGCCGCGCGTATATCGATATATTGATATCAGTGTTCAAATTGTGATAGAATGCAAAGAAAGAAGGAGGTACCCACTATGGATCTCGCTCAAAGCTGTGAATATCTCTATACCATCACGCGCATTCCATTGGGCATTGTTTCCGCCCAAGGAGTGTGCCATAGATGCTTTCCTTTGAACTTGCCCCAGACTGTGAATGCCCAGAGTTTGCAGGTTGTACTGATGGATTTCACGCTCCAGAACCGGGACGAGTTGCATCCACTCATCACCTATGTGGATCCCGGATATTTTGTGGGAGTGGTCGAACTTTCTGATATGCAATACTGCATCGTGGGGCTTGTCAGTCCCTTCCGCCACACGCGGGAGGAGGTTCTTTGTATGGTGGCAGACACCATCGCCCCTGCGGATGTCCCAAGTTACTGTGACATGATGCTGCAGGCACCACTTGTAAATCTTTATCAGCTCAAGGCTCTGATGTGTTTGCTGGTCAGGCTGGCCCACGGGACAGAAATCCCCGAGGGAAACATTCTCTTTGTAGACAACACCGTACTCTCTCTCTACGGCCAGCAAAAGTTGGGCGATGTCTTATTTGATCTTAGGGAAGAAGCGGAGTTCCATGTGCCGGTAGACTTTGAGACCGGTGTCTGTGCCGCCATTGAGGCGGGCAATGTCGAATTACTGAACCGACGGCTATTGCTCCCCTCTCAGGGCAAGGTAGGAATGATGAGTGCCAATCCCCTCCAACAACAAAAATACTCCTTTGTCATCTTTGCCACTCTAATCACCCGTGCCGCTATCCGGGGCGGCCTGTCTGACGAGGTAGCCTTCAGTCTGAGTGATATCTATTGCCAACGTGCCGATGTGCAGAGCGAGAGTACTGCCCTGGAGCGTCTGTCCTATGTCATGGCCGTGGATTTCTGTAACCGCGTGGCCGAGGCCCGACAACAGTCCATTCAAAGCCCGTCGGTACGGGCCTGCGTAGAGTATATCTCGGAGCATCTGCACGAGAATCTTCGTCTGGAGGAGCTCTCTAGTCACTGTGGGCTGTGTACCCGCAGCCTCTCGTTGAAGTTCAAGGCAGAGCTGGGCATGGGAATTCCAGAATACATCCACCGGGAAAAATTGCGGGAGGCCAAGTATCTACTGGAGCGCACCGACTATACCCTTACCCAAATCACTACTTTTCTCAACTATCCTACTCAGAGTTATTTCACCCAGATTTTCAAAAAATATGAAGGCTGCACTCCCCAACAGTACCGTAATGATCCCCGGAGGCTGCACCTGAAATAGTGAAGGAAATAAAAGCCGGCCTCCGCCAAAGTTCCTGCGGAGGCCGGCAAATTTTATGAGAAATGCAGTTACTGTACGGTTTTTTCAGCCGCCTTGCGAGCGTTAATCGTCTGCATCATCTCTCCGTATGTGGCTTCCAAATCAAACTTGCGAATCATGAAGAACAGACCCACAAGCATAGCCAACGGAATATAGATAGAAAATGTATAGATACCGTATCGTACAGCGGGGGTTACCACTTCCATATTACCCACAAAGCCGGTCATACCGTTGATCCAGCCCACCAGAGAGGCACCCAAACCGCTGGCCACCTTGCTGCCGAAGCTGGAGGCAGAGGCGGACATGCCCACGATCTTGTTGCCATATTTGTAGTCATTGTAGTCGATAGCCATACTGGTCAGGGTGCCACCCACACACATCATGGGAATTGTGGCAAAACTACCCAGCAAGCCCACTGTGATGCACAACATAAAGCTGTCTGGAGCAAAGCAGCGGATTGTGTTGCCAACAATGCCCAGGCCGAAAGCCACCAACAATGTCTTACGCAGCCCCAGCTTTTTGGTCATAGGGCCGACCACCGCAAAACCAATCACTGTGGGAATCAAGCCCACAGCACCCATAATGCCAACAAGGTTATCGTCCCCCAGAATGTACTTGGCATAGTAGGTGCCGGAGGAGCTGGACAGAGCGTAGATAACATTGACGAACAGATTGGCCACCAGCACAATCACCCAGTATTTGTTGTGGAATAGCTTACCCAGCGCATCCATGAAAGGCAGGCCATCATCCGGCTTATCGGCGGCAGCAGCGGTTTCCTTGCTGCCCTTATAAAGGATCAGAAGAAAGATAGTGCTCAGCGCGCCTATTGTAAAACGGCGGCGATATTCTTCACCGGGATTCAGGAGCACCCGATCCAACACGATAGTCCGCTGTGGATAGACTTGCTCCAGAGTTCTACCGTTTGTTCTGACTCGCAGAGGCTGAACCCCATCGCTGGCAAAACCAATTTTGTCGGGATCGTCCTCTGCAAAGTTCTCATAAACTACCGGGCAGCGCAGATAGTGTGTTACAAAGCAGTCAATATCTACACATAATTCGTGGTCGGTGTCTCCCATGAATTGTCGAATCAGCTCATCGCAGAGCTCATCAGCTTCTGCTCGTGAGATATAGTTTGTCACTTGGGGCCTCCTCTCTGTCGGCGCTTTCTGTGCGGATGTACATAGGATGTGACGATATTCGCTTAACTTCTCAGTCCTTGCTTGACACTGAGAAGTTTTACAAATATAATGGATTCATAACTTCTCATTCTTCTCGTCGCAATCATGATAACACCAGTGGGAAGCTTTGTCAACACTTTTTGAGAAGTTTGAGAAGTATGTGAGAACCTTCATGAAAGGACTGCATCCACATGACTTTTGCAGAAAAGATAAAAAGTGCCCGCGAGGCAAGAAATATGACCCAACAGGAACTATGTGATCAGATCCATGTTTCTCGGCGCACCATCACCGCATACGAAAGCGGAACAGCTTTTCCCCGTGCATCAACAATGCGCAAACTGGCAGCTTGTCTGGGAGTGTCTATTGATTACCTAAGTGATGACACTGTTTCGGATCCTGCCTATGGCCTGGAAGAACAAAGCTATATTGAACAGGTACGAGACCTGTATGGCAATAAGGGTGCTGCTGAGATGAAGTTTCTTCTCGAACGCAACGCCGCTCTTTTTGCCGGCGGAGAACTTCCCCAAGAAGCCAAAGATGCATTCTTTGAAGCAGTTATGAAGGCTTATATTACCTGTAAAGAAGAATCAAAGAAAACTTTCGGCCGCAAACATCACGAGAATGGTTAAGTCCGAATTATCGTATCTCCAATCGTGTATTATTATGTTGAGGAGCCGCAAATAGATGTGAACGGTTGGGAGGGACTCTGTATGAATTCGGATACGATCAGCCACATCGTTAAAGGATTGAAGAATAAGTATAAAGAATGCGATCCTTTTGAATTATGCAAATCCCTGAACATCATCATTGGCATGGTTCCCATGGGAACCCATGATGGCTCTTGCAAGGGATTTTTTATTTCCCGTGGCAGAAAGAAAATGATCACCATTAACTCTGAATTGCAGCCGGCACTTCAGAGAATCATTGCAGCGCACGAACTTGGTCATGCTGCTCTGCACGGCGATACTTTCGGGATCAGTGCGTTTCATGATTTCATGGTATTTGATGCAGTAGACCATCGGGAATACGAGGCCAATGTGTTTGCCGCTGAGTTACTCCTTGAAGATGAGGATGTTCTCCTTCGCTTGAACGATGACATTTCTTTCTTCCAGGCGGCGGCGGAACTTCGAGTGCCTCCAGAGCTTTTGGATTTCAAATTCCGCATATTAAAAAGGAAAGGGTACCAGGTGATTGATCCTCCTTTGATGGCTACAGGCTCCTTTTTGAAAAGTATTGACATGGATGCTCTGTGTTCTGAAGAATTGCCTTGACATAAAGCGAGTCCCCCGGCCGCAACATAGCGATCGGGGGACTTTGTAGTTCCAAGCTATTGGGCGAATGCCTCACAAGGGTAGTTCTGTGAATAGCTATTTGCCGCGATTGCTGGTATGATTTGTACCGAACCCGAAAATCACTACTTGAAAATAAAGGGGAGATGTTTATAAGAAAAGTACGGGAATTTTACAAAGCGGCAATAAAAAAATCACTACCCAATGTGAAATTGAGTAGTGATACTTGGCGCAGGCGGTGGGATTCTCCCGCGCCCTTGCAACAGTCCGCAGGACTGTTGCAGCCCGGCGGGACGCAGAGCGCCGGGCACGGGCTGTTCGAATCCCACCTTGCAACCCTTGCATAGTTTGCCGCAAAAATAATAAGCAGCACCCCGCAAGGTACTGCTTTTGGCGCAGACGGTGGGATTCGAACCCACGTGACATTGCTGTCAAATTGATTTCGAGTTAATCTTTGAAAAGGCAATATGGTGATAACCAAGGCTGATACAGGCTGGTTTGTCCGCTGATTTTGGACGATGTGTGTAGGGATAATACTGCTCCACAACAAAAAAACAATGTAGGTACGAAAATAAGCAAAATCACCCGTTTTGGGGCAAAAATGGCGACTTTTTGGGAGAAATGCAAGATAAGATGCAAGATAACCCCTACCTAAAAAGCCGGATAATGGTGCAGGTTCGCGGACACGAATGAGAAAAAATGCAAGAAGAAAAAAATGAAGTAGTGATTTTTCGGGTTCCACTTTGCAAACAAGGAGAACCCGAAATGAAGAAAAAAACTGTAAGCAAAGACCCTTTGGCAGAAAAGATTGAAGAAATTCTAGCGCCCTATCCGAACCCGATGAGTCGCAATGATTTCCGCATCGTATGCCATATCGGAAACGCGCACTTCGCTTTATCTCCTGCAAAGCGGGCTTGTTCCCTGCAAAAACAACGGAAAGAGAACGCGCTGCTATAAAATCGCCAAGAAAGATGTTGCCGAGTATCTCTACCGCCGAGAGTCCGACCCGATGCGCTACACTCCGCCCAGCGGATGGTATTACAACTACCCCAAGCACAAGAAACCCGCCTCGTCGTTGGAGCGCAAGCTGAACTATAAGGGCGAAGAACGGCTACTGGCCAAGGAATGGTACGAGCAACAGTTAGCAAATTACCCGGATGTACTGACCGTTGCGCAAGTCTGCGAGGTGACAGGCTACCAACGCCACACAATTCTGAAATGGTGCAGCAAGGGCTTGCTGAAAACCATCTTGCAGACACCCAAGTATATGATTCCCAAGGTATGGCTGCTGGAATTTGTGGCGTCCGATTTTTTCAACGAGATCAGCCGAAAATGTGGAAAACACTATGCCGCAATCAAGGAAATCAGCAGCTCACGCAAAGCCAGATAAGATGACTATCCGACCTCATGTGAACGCTAACACTTTAAGACTGCTTCCATCAGTCTGATATGGTTCCCATTTCAATTTTCCAGTCACTGACTGGAAAATTGGATGTCTAAGATATGCAAGCCCAAAAATCTAGTTAGACAGATCTCCCAAGGCATATTCAGCTTTTATGCAGAACTCAATTTGCCAGACACTGTCTGGTAAATTAGATAGCCCAATACAACAGGCTTATATGCAACGATCCTGCGGTCATACAAATCAAGAAAAGCGCTCAGATACAGCTTCTTTATCACGGGACCGTCATAGTACTTAAACGCTGTGACATCGGTCAGCCACTTTTCATTGGGTCTGTCTGCGTAAAATTCACGATTCAAAATGTTTTCTGCTGTTGTTTCCGGTGTGGACGGAATATAGCTTGCCCGTTTTCTGCGGCAAACAGACTTTTAAGCGAAGGTATCTCATCAGCCGGCGAATCCGCTTGACATTGTATTGAGTATTTTTGTCACGGTTAATGGTTATCGTCATTTGCCGATAGCCAAGGATTCCATTCTGCTCTTCATACAATTCCTTGACCCATTCGATGATTCGTCTGTTCTCTGTTTCGACTTGGCTTTCCTTTCGCCGTAACCACTTGTAATAGGAAGATCGATTAAGATTAAGAATATCGCATAATCGGTTGACCGAATAGTGCTTCTCCTCATGTACACTGCGGACTGCAAGAAGCTTCTTCTCTTGCCTTACTCCGCTCAGACATCCCACCTCTCCAATTCTTTCAATTTTTTTAACAGAGCAATCTCCATCTCCTTGTCTTTGATCTGTGCTTGAAGCAGCTTGTTTTGCACACGAAGTTTCTCGACTTCGGTCATTTCACTCTCCGGCTTGTTCCTGCCTCTGCCATCCACCAGACCTGCAACGCCTTTTTCTTCGTACTTTCGTACCCATGCGTAAATCTGTTGATACGATACGCCATAAGTCTTTATCGTCAGCGGATAGTTCTTGCCATGTTTAATACAAAACGCTACGATCTCCGCGCGTTCCTTTTCTGTTGTCTTTCTGCCCTTGGTCATATAAATCTCCGTTCCGGCTGCTCGCCTCTCCTTGATTTCTTTATGACCATTATACCACTTTATCCAGTTCCGCAGCTGCTTTTTGTCTTTAATCCCGTGTTTTTTGCAAATAGTCCGTAAACTGCCACCGCCTCCAAGATAATCTTGCACTGCTTGCAGCTTTAGTTTCCTGTCGTAGTACTTGTTCCTTCTTCTTGACATAATAAAGCCCCCTTAGTGTAGACTTGAAAATTTTTGCTTCTTTAGATGTCTACTCTAAGGGAACTATATCAGTTCATCCTTTGAACTGCCGGGACGTTGTTCATTCTTTTCGTCGCTGATACTCCGTAGGGGTCAGGCCGTACTGCTGCTTGAACTGCCGGGCGAAGGCGCTCGGGCTGGGGAACGCCAACAGATTGGCCAGCGTGGCGATGGTCGGAGAATAGTTGTCCAAAATATAGCGGGCGTAGTTCAGTTTTTGTGCGCGGATGTACTCGGTGGGGCGAAAGCTGGTTTCCTTAAGAAACAGTGCGGACAGATGATTGGGAGAAAGATTGACCAGCTCGGCCAGTTCCGTCAGGCTGATGGGCTCGTGGATGTGCAGCAGGATATACTCGCAGCACTGCTTGATCTCCTTGCGGCAGGATTGCAGCCGCCAGTCCTGCATGACCTGGCAGTATTCCCGGAACGCGCTGAGGGATAAGAACTGGATCTCCTCAATGCTTTCGGTCTCGTCTAAGTGCAGCAAATAGGAATCGCTGATGCTGTAGGCGAGATTCTCCGGCAAGCCGTTGTCGATGGCCGTGCGGCAAAACAGCGTGACCGAAGCCACGGTGGCGTATCGCGCCTGCTGGATCGACGAGGTGCTCATCACCCCAAAGCGAAACGATTCCTGCTTGTTGTAAGCACGAGCCAGAAACTCATCGGCCAGCACGGCGTTGCCCAGTGCGATGAACGACAGAAAGCGTTTTTCCTTGACGCGATTCGAGTCTCCACTTGCCGTTTCCTCCAACTGTGCGTAGGTGCTCGCCCGATAACGCTCACGAATCTTGACCGTGACTTTCTTCAAGTGGTTGTTGGATTTTTCCTCAAAGATACCGGGCCGCATAAAAAATCACCTTTTCGTTGAAATCGTGTTGAGATAGTTTATACCATATAGTCATTATACGTCTTGCTGTGTAAAATAGCAAGTAAGGAATGCGCGGTACAATGCCGTTGCCAAATAACAGACAAGGAGAATAGAATATGAAGCGCGATTTGAAAGCATTGATCGGCCAAATGACATTGGAAGAAAAAGCCAGCCTTTGCTCCGGCTCGGATTTCTGGCACACGCAGGGGATCGAGCGGCTGGGCATCCCGGCCGTGATGGTGACCGACGGCCCGCACGGTCTGCGCAAGCAGGCAGGTGAAGCGGACCACCTCGGCCTGAACGACAGCGTCGAGGCTGTCTGCTTCCCGGCCGGGTGCGCCACCGGTTCCAGCTTTGACCCCGACCTTTTGGAGCACATGGGTCAGGTTTTGGGCGACGAGTGCCAGGCCGAGGATGTCAGCATCCTGTTGGGACCCGCCGTCAACATCAAGCGCAGCCCGCTGTGCGGCCGCAATTTCGAGTACATTTCTGAGGACCCGTATCTGGCCGGTAAGCTGTCCGCTGCGTACATTCGCGGCGTACAAAGCCGGGGCGTGGGGACCTCCATCAAGCACTTTGCCGCCAACAATCAGGAGACCCGCCGCCTGACCATCTCCTCGGACCTCTCGGAGCGTGCGCTGCATGAGATCTACCTGCCCGCCTTTGAGGAAGCCGTCAAGGCCGCCCAGCCCAAAACGGTGATGTGCAGCTACAACAAGATCAACGGCGTGTATGCTTCCGAAAACAAGATGCTGCTCACCGACATCCTGCGGGACCAATGGGGCTTTGAGGGGTACGTCGTCAGTGACTGGGGTGCCGCCAATGACCGTGTGAAAGGCTTGGAAGCGGGTCTTGACCTGGAGATGCCTTCCTCCAACGGTTACAACGATGCCAAGATCGTCGCGGCCGTACAGAACGGCTCGCTGGACGAGGCGGTACTGGACCGCGCGGTGGAGCGCATCCTGAAGGTCGTGTTCTCCTATGTGGATGCCCGCCGCCCCGACACCGTGTTCGACCGCGCCAAAGACCACGCCGAGGCCGTTGCCGTCGAGACGCAGTGCGCGGTACTGCTGACCAATCAGGGTGTTTTGCCGCTGGGCACGGATCAGAAGATCGCCTACATCGGCGAGTTTGCCGCGGCACCGCGCTATCAGGGCGGCGGCTCCAGCCACATCCATCCCAGCCGCGTGACCTCCGCGTGGGAGGTTGCGCAGCAAAAGGGCCGCAACGTCTGCTACGCCAAGGGCTTCTCGGCGATGCGGGACGAGATGACCGACGCAGAGTTGGCCGAGGCCATTCAGGCGGCACAAAACGCCGATGTCGCCGTTGTCTTTGCCGGTTTGCCCGAATCGTTTGAGTCTGAAGGGTATGACCGCACTTCGATGGAACTGCCCGCCTGCCAGAATCGCCTGATCGACGAGATCGCAAAGGTCCAGCCCCATGTGGTCGTGGTCCTGCACAACGGCAGCGCGGTCGAGCTGCCGTGGGCCGACCGCGTCTCGGCCATTCTGGAACTGTATCTCGGCGGCGAGGGCGTCGGTGAGGCCGCCGACCAACTGCTGTACGGCGAGGCCAACCCCAGCGGACATCTGGCTGAGACCTTCCCGCTCCGTTTGCAGGACAACCCCAGCTATTTGCACTTTCCGGGCAATGACGAGCGTGTTGCCTATGGCGAGGATGTCTTTGTCGGCTACCGCTACTACGATACCAAGCAGGTCCCTGTCCGCTTTGCGTTCGGTCACGGCTTGTCCTACACCGAGTTCGCTTACAGCAATTTGCAGCTTTCCGCGCCCGCATTGCAGGATGGCCAGACTGTCACCGTCAGTGTGGATGTGACCAACACCGGCAAGGTGGCCGGGCGCGAGGTCGTCCAGCTTTACGTCCGCGACAAAAACGGCACACCGGAGCGTCCCAGCAAAGAGCTGCGCGGCTTTGCCAAGGTACTGCTGGAACCGGGCGAGTGCAAGACGGTGACCCTGACGCTGGCGGCACGCGACTTGAGCTACTATGAGGAACGCCTGCACGACTGGTTTGCCCCCAGCGGCGTGTATGAGGTCATGGTGGGTCGCGCCAGCGACGACATCCGCCTGACGGCCGAGTTGTCCTTTACCACCGAAAAACAACTCCCCTTTGTCGTAACACTGACCACCACACTAGGCGAGTTGCTGACCTGCCCCAAGACCGCGCCGACCATCATGCAGTTGTTGGCCCCGCTTGCGCAAAGCGCCGGTACCGACGGGTTGGATGAAGGGTCGATGAACATGATGAAAAAGATGATCATGGAAATGCCGCTGAAATCTCTGGTCAGCGTGATCCCCGGTGATCAGGTCGAGCTGCTGATCCAGCAGATGAACCTGCTGCTGGCGCAGTAAAGGGCTTTGTATCTGAAGTTCTCTCGTGATCCCCTGTTACACGGCGCGGGACATCCGGAAACTCAAGTGAAGAAAGAAGATAGTTTGTATGAAAAAAGTAGGAAAAGTTCTTTTGATCATTGCTCTGATCCTGGTTCTGCTATTAGCGCTGGCTTATGGTGCTCTGCAAGGTCTTTTGGGCCATGGGCCGTTCCGCTTCCTGAACACGATGTACCTCAAAGGCTTGCCCGGCAACGCCGAGATCTACCGCCCCGAAAACGTGGCGCCGGTGGAGAACAGCCCGTTGAGCGGTATGAACCTGTGCTTTTTGGGGTCCTCGGTGACCGAGGGGGCTGCCTCGCTGGAAACCTCCTTTGCGGAGTACATTGCCGTTCGCAACAACTGCACCTATGTCAAAGAGGCTGTCGGCGGCACCACATTGGCCGACAACGACAAGACCTCCTACATCCAGCGGATGCTGCACAATATCGACCCCAACGCACAGTTTGATGCGTTCATCTGCCAGCTTTCCACCAACGATGCAAGCAACGCGATCCCGCTGGGGGAAATCAGCAGTTCCCGCAATTTGGAGGACTTTGACACCAAAACCGTCCTTGGCGCGCTCGAATACATCATCGTATATGCCGACACCACATGGCATTGCCCGGTGGTGTTCTATACGGGCACCCAGTACGACAGCCCCGCCTACGGCAAGATGGTGGAGCAGCTGCTGAAGTTGCAGGAAAAGTATGAGATCGGGGTCATCGACCTGTGGAATGATGCCGAGATGAATCAAGTTTCTGAGGAAGATTACAAGCTCTATATGTTCGACGGCATCCATCCCACGCAGGCGGGCTACCTGAACTGGTGGACCCCCAAGATGGAGGCGTACCTGTACGATTATCTGGGCCAATAAAGGGCCGCGTTTTCCTTCTTGACACAACAGGAGGCACCCAAAATGGGTGCCTCCTGTTGCATTTTGAAACTATAAAAACGGTGGTCTTGGCGCGGATCGCACCAAGACCACCGTTTGCTATGGCATACACCGGCGGGTGCGCCCAGAGCCACGCATCGTACGGAGTAAACAAGGGCTCGAATTGTTTGTTCATAAGCAACCTCCTGTAAACGTCCTTGCTGTTTGGGGCGGGAAGCGACTTTATATGATGGTCGTCTCCGTTTCGTTCCCTTACTTTATTATACAGTTTGAGATAGGCAGGCTCTATACGTTATAGACGAAATCTATATGAAATGGACGTTCCTCTCCCGATCGTGCGGCGCAGTTCCACGCCTACCCGGATACAAGCCGTTGGTGTTCCCTTGCGGGATGTACTCCGCTTTCCCGGAACTGCGGAGAAAGCCGTTGAAATCATACAGGATTAGTTGTTTCCGTATGGTGGCAGCACGTGGAGCGTGCTATAATAATGGCGAGAACCAACCCAACAGCGTAAAAAAGTCGGCATCAAAACCGATGACTGACCATGGACGGCACGCTCTTTGGTTTCCGTTGGGGGTAAAGCAGATTTCCCGTAAGATATTCGTAAAAGGGAGGACGAAACGAGTATGAAAATCGTTTGTGGGGCATTGGCCGCTCTTTTGTTCTGTGTGGCAGGCGCGATTTGGTATGTGTATCAAAAAAAGGCGGTGTTTCTGCCAGCACTTTTCGGCTTATGCGGCTTCCCCAAGATAAAGGAAAGCTGTTATTATGATGGAAGCGGACACTTCCGACCGGCAACCAAGGAGGACAAGGTCGGTTTTTTTATGCAGCATCCAATCTTTGGCGGCTTTTATCATATGTTCTTCAATCTGGAGGATAACGCGCTAAAAGCCATTGCCCCTGCAAAGTACAAGGATTTCATGCAGGCACAGGGCCGTGCGGAACAGACCGACACCTCGCTGGATGCGTTCAATTATCTGACGGGCCTTGTGGAGAAGGGACAAGCCAAATTGGTGTCCGGCCTGTACCCGCAGGAAGCCATGAAGGACCATCCCTATCGAAGCCATCTGACGGGAATGTTTTACTACGGGCAGCCGGGCAAGCCACTTGCCATTGTGGTTCCTGGGGGCGGTTTCATTTCTAATGTGACGGATTGCGAGGGATACCCCATCGCGATGGAACTGCATAAAATGGGATATTCCGTCTTTGTCCTCAGCTATCCGATCGGCAAGCAACTGGGCGAAACAGAGCCGTTGAAGCAGGGGCAGGCAGCTGCTAAGGAACTGACACAGGCGATCCGTTATCTGACGAACCATCAAAAGGAACTTGCGATCTGTATGGATGATTATGCCATCTTCGGGTTCTCGGCCGGGGGACTTATGACGACAGCCTATTCTTTTGCAAGCTATGCCGATTGCTGCCACAATCATCACCTGCCAAGGCCGAAGGCGATTTTTCCTATGTACGGACTGGATTGTTTTGAATCATATCTGCCATATAGGAGTTCTTCTTTCATTCTTGCCCACATCGCTTCACAGCGTGCATTATCGTGGCACCTTCCACCAGCACTATTCATACTCTGAATGATCCCGTAGTGCTGGAGTTCTGCACGGTAAGGGCCGCTCGTATATTGGCTCCCGCGGTCAGAATTATACCGAATTCGGTATAATCAGAATGAATGATCGCTCCACGGATACCGGGATAAGTAATACAGGCATTCTTTATTGTGGATACACACAGTTCTGCCTTCATGTTGTCCGACATTGCTAATCCAATCACTCCCAGGTCATAGCAGTCAAAAATGGCAGAAACATAGAGTTTTCCATCTTTAGCAGGTATTTCCGTTATATCTGTTACGCATTTTTCCAACGGCTTTTCTGCTGTGAAGTTCCGTTTGAAAAGATCTTCAGATTTCCGTGCCTCCCGGTCTGCCTTTGTGATCCCGTTGGGTTTCCGTTTTGACCTGTGTACCAACCCGATCTCTCCCATGATTCGGTAAACCGTCCTTTCACTGGGGATATCATCCTCCGGATACCTTAGCTTTAGCGCCTGGTACATCCGGCAGCGACCATAGGTATCGTTACATTCATCCTCAGCCACAATCTCACGCATTTTTTTAGCAATCCCCTCATATTTCCATGGCATATCCTTATGTTTCAGATACCAGTAAAATCCTTGTCTTGTCACACCGAGGGCATCACAATAAAAAGCGATCTTTCCCTTGACCATGCCGCCTTCTGTCTTGATGTCGATAACTTTCATCCTTAGTGTTTTGCTGACTTCCGACGGCTCGCTGCGAAAAAAGCGCTTGCCTCTGCAAGAAACTCATTTTCCTCTTTTAAGCGGGCGATCTCTTTTGCCTGCTCTCTGTTTTGCTGTCTGAGTTTCTGCACCTCTTCTGTAAGGCTCATGGCTGTATCTGGTGTCTGTGTCCCTGGCCCCAGATCCAATCTGGCGTCTTTGGCGCGTTTATTCCATCCGTAGAGCGTGTCGATGTTGACTCCTAACTCTTTTGCAGCCTTGCTGAAACCAATCTCTCTACCCAGCTTTACTGCCTGAATCTTGAACTCATTGTCATAAACTTTTTTTGTGCCATTTTTGACCTCCATTTTCACTTCTTTTTTTATAAATCCGTGAAGTAGAAGTGTCAAGTATTATGATACAACATCATTCTGCTCAGAAACAGGAACGGGAAATGGAAAAATGCAAAATAAAATAAAATCCGCAGTTTTTAAGAGAACCGACCAGGCTATCGTCAATGCTATCCCCGGGACATCTGTATCTGACCGTTCTTCTCTGACAGCATCCCGTTTCTGTCCTCACATCATGCATTCAAATTCATATGTCCCGCTGCCCGCTTCCCGGGAAGTTCCATCCGGCAGGCGTACAAGGGCTGTCGTATTGCAGGGGATCTCCGCCTTCATATGGAAGTGTCCGTCCTCCGTCCTCCACTCCACTCCGATCCGCCCGTATTCACTCATATAGGTTCTCTTCGCGTTGGCAAAGGCATCCGTCACCTCCGGAGCGATCACTATCTTTTTAAATCCCGGCGCGGCCATGTCAATCCCACAGATCTTGCGGAACATCCAATCGTCCACACAGCCGAAAGCGTAATGGTTAAAACTTGTCGCCAGAGGCTCTCCGTCCGGTTTGTAAGAAATATAACTCTCCCAGATAGTGGTTGCCCCCTGCTTTACCTCATAAAGCCAGGAAGGGCATTTCTCCTGCAGCAAAAGGGTAACTGCTTTGTCTGTCCGCCCGATTTTGCAGAGGGCGTCCAGAAGATAGGGCGTGGCAAGGAAACCCGTATCCAGACAGTCTCCATTTTCCTCTATCTTTGTCAGCAGACGTTCCGCCATCTTTTCTCTCTGGCTGTCTGAAGCCAGATCAAAAGCGATGGCAAGCACATATCCTCCCATAAAATCCACCGGCAGAGATCCGTCCTCCCGGATCACGCCTTTCTGAATCGCCGCTTTCATCTTATCCGCAATGTCGCGGTAATACTCCTCGTCTTCCCCACGTCCCAGCAGAGCCGCGGTTTCCGCCATAATCCTGCAGGAATTCCATCCGAAAAACGGCGTACAGTAGACGGAAGAATTCAACGGTTTTGAGAAACTGGCGTCCCCGCCATTCCCTGACTGGCTGGGAATCAGCCATTCGCCGTACTGAAAACCTGTATTCCACAGATATCTGTCGATCTCCCGCGGCAATTTGTTCTTCCCCTTTCGGGTCTCCGCAGTGGTGATAATATAGTCGCACCAGGCCTTCATGGAATCATACTGCTCCCGCAGAATTCTCCTGTTCCCGGTAATTTCATACATGCTCCAGGGCACCATGCAGGCTGCGTCTCCCCATCCTGCCGCTCCCACCGGTCCGCGGTTGCCGCAGGTAATCTGGTTGATTTTCGCCAGCAGCCGATACAGACCAACAAAGGGAACAACCACCGGAACCGCTCCGTTTTTATGCTGGTCGCAGGCGAGATTCTGCAGCCATCGCGTCAGAAACGGCGTGGTATTTTCGTTGAGCAGGGAGGTTCGGGCGTAAATCTGAATATCTCCTGTCCATCCCGCCTTTTCCCTCTGGGGACAGTCCGTAGGAATCGAGACCATGTTGGATCGCTGCGACCATCTGGTATTCTCATAAAGCCGGTTAATCATTTCATTGGACGTCTCGAAGGTTCCCAGGTCCTCATTGTCCGTAGACCATACCACCGCCGTGAAATCTTCCGCCCTGACCGGGACATCGCAGGTCACTCTCACGTACCGGAATCCGTGGTAAGTAAAATGAGGCGTATACCGCTGAGGTTTCCCCGCGGAAAGAAAGACATCCTTCTGATGGTGTCCCGAGGCGTCGCTCCCTAAAATGGTATTGACATAATTTCCGTCCCGGTCCGTCTCCTCAAAATGGTCCAGGGTCAGTCTGGTCCCGGCGGAAAAATCCGTCCTGACTCTCAGCACTCCTGCCAGAGTCTGACCGAAATCCAGAATGGTTTCTCCCTTCGGGCTTTTGTACAGATTGACCGGCGGCAGTTCCCGCACCGGCCGCACCGGTTCTCCATACTGGGCCTTTAAATGCCCAAAAGATTCCGATTCCATCAGAACGCCGCGTTTCCATTCGCTGTCGTTAAATCCAGCGCAGTCCCAGCCGTCCTGTTCCATTCCGGCATCGTAAAACTCGCCGGCAAACAGATCCGAAGAGCGAACCGGACTCTCTCCCACCCTGATCTTATCGTCTGAAACAATATCCTCAGAGGTTCCGTCCTCATACTCCAGGCGAATCTGAAACAGTACCGCGCGATGGGGACGAAATTTTCTGCCGGGAGGTTTAAAATAACCGCAGTTATACCAGCCGTCCCCCACCAGCATACCGATCGCATTTGTTCCGGCGCGCAGCAGAGACGAAATATCGTAGGTCTGGTAACACAGGTATTTCTCATAAACCGTAAATTCCGGCGCCAGTTCCCTGTCGTCCGGCCGTATTCCGTTCACGCTCAGCTGGTAAGCGCCGTGACAGGTGGCGTAAACCCTGGCTCTCTTTAACTCCTTCTGCACAGAAAACTCTCTGCGGAAATATTCCGCCGGATTCTGTCCGCCGTTACCTTTTTTTGCTTTTTTCATCGGACGGGGAGAGCGGACCCACTGAGCCCGCCACTCCCCGTTCATAAATCCGGTTTCAAAAACGGAATCTGCCGAAGCAGAATGTCCGGCATTGTCCGTCACCTCCACCGACCACATGTAATCCGTCAGACTGTCCAGCGCCTTTCCCTCATAATCCACAAACGCGCTCTGGTCGCTTTTTACCACACCCGAATCCCAGGCTTCTCCACGGTCGCTCCAGACTCTGATGCGATAGGTTTCCTGCATCACGTTCTGGCCTTCGCTGACAATGACCCAGGAGAAATACGGCGGCTGGTCTACACACGGCCTGTTCTGACTGTTTGCCCTTAATCTGACCAGTTCCATTTCTTCGCCCCTTTTCCTATCTGTGAGCCTCCCAGAAATCCACCGCTTCCTGCAGCCAGTTCTTCGCGACGGTCTCTGTTCCAAGGCCGAAACCGTGACCGAGATGATCATACACCCGGATCGACACATTTTCCTCTCCCAGCGCTTCTGTCAGCGCCGGTATCTTTTCCTCTATCATCCCGAAACCATAGGGATCCTCACGTCCCACGACGGAAAACACCGCCAGTCCCCGGTCCATCGGCAGCGGCTCCACATTCCAGTCCAGACCGTAAATAGGAAAGATCGCCGTCGGTCTCGGAAGTTCATGCTTATGGCAGCTGTCGGCATAGTGGGCGAAAGCGTATGAGGTGGTCATCATTCCGCCCGCTGAAAATCCGAAAATCGCGAAATCCTCCATATTGATGTTCAACTGTTCCTGATGATCGTTCAGGTAACGTACCGCCTGCACCAGTTCCCGGCAGGCCTGCTCTGCCTGCTTGACCTGTTCTGTCTGCCCCAGCTGTTTTCCGATGGGATAACTGAGCACCAGCACCGAATATCCCCGTCTGTGGAGTTCCATTGCCACCGGATACCCTTCGCAGTCCGTCACATTGCTGATAAAACCGCCGCCGGGAACTACGATCGCCAGAGGCTTCCCTTCCTCTCCCTGATAAAACATGCCGGTAAGATGGCTCTTATAGGGATCCTTTTCCACATCCTCTTCCGGATAAAGATCCGAAAGCAGCCAGGCCCTGCCCTGCTGCACCTGAGCGGTCAGATAATTGAAAGACTCCAAAGAACTTTCCAACTGTTCCTCTCTGCCCTGCGCCTTCATAAAAGCGCTATAACTTGCCGGGGCGATGGATTTGAGCACGTTATCCTCCGCGTTAAAAAACATATGCTTATAGCCGCCGAACACCGGATGCTGCATAAGAAATGCCATACTGTCATCTGCCGTCGCCTGGCGGAACGTTCCGTCCCCGTTGTAATATGACTCTTTTTTCACTTGCGGAAATCTCCCCAGCCCGAGCAGGGCCGGCAGAAACATCGCCTTGCTGCGGTACACGTAAAAAGTCAATCCCGCAGCCGCAAGGATCAGAACCAAAAGGATCACAGCCAATATTTTCAATATTTTCAATCCTCCTTCCTCCAGATATTTTCCCCAAGAATGTCTCTTATCTAAAACTTCGCCAGCGCCGCGTCCAGCATCTGAAACTGCTCCTCATCGCCTCCGCCGCCGAACACCTCTGCGACGGTGCGCAGAGACATGGGATAGGCCGCGTCCGGAATCATATCCACCTCGATCAGAGTCGACAGAAACGCCCGGACAGCGGGATGATTCAGAAGTTCCTCCATGCTTGACTCTGTGCTGTAGGTCTTCTTCAGCTGCTCCGAAGCAGGATACTCCGCCCGGTAAGAACCGGCCTTCACATGGCAGACGCCGTCTCGCACGGAAGCGAACAACGGATTGGACTCATCCAGATACACACTGGTATCGGCATAGGGCAGCTGCACCTCCGCCTCCGCGCCGAAGGGCACTTCCAGCGAAACCCGAATCCGGTTATCGTCCAGAATCTCCCAGCCGCACCGGTACGTTCCGCTGGCGGAATCATAAACTGCCTCCGCGCTCTTTACGTCCGCGTGAACCTTCGGGGCGATACGCACCGTTTTCGCTCCCGGCGCATTTTCCCTCACGTCAATGCCGCCCACATGGCGGAACATCCACTCCAGAATCGCCCCGTAGGCGTAATGGTTAAAACTGTTCATCCCCGTGCTGGAAACTTTTCCGTCCTCCCCAAGGGAATTCCAGCGCTCCCAGATCGTGGTGGCTCCCAGTTTCACCTCCCGGAGCCAGCCCGGATATTCCTCGTTTAAAAGCAGACGGTAAGCCGCGTCCGTCATTCCATTATCGGTCAGGACATTGCACAGAAGAGGCGTTCCCACAAATCCGGTATTCAGTTTATTCCCGCTGTCCCTCAGCAGTTTCTTCAGCATCTGCCGGGTTTTTTCCTCATCCGAAGAGATATGATATTTCAGAGCCAGCAGGAGTCCTGTCTGGGTTTTTACGGCGCAGCGGCCGGTGGACGTAAAGTATTCGCGTCTTACCTCCTGCCACTGCCGGTCCGCAAGCGCCCGGTATTCTCCGGCCTCTTCCTTCCTGCCCAGAATATCCGCCGCCTTTGCCACAATGTCCGCGCTGGCCGCATAGTAAACGTCCGCCACATACCCCTCGTCGGTGGCGCCGTAGGCATTGCCCTCGGAGGCTCCCGCCCGGTCCAGCGCAAGCCAGTCGCCGTAATGGAACATTTGGCGCCAGCCGTGATGTTCGCCGTCCACCGTCCGTATGTAGTCCACCCAATCCTTCATGCTGTCAAACTGATCCTCCAGGATCGACACATCTCCGCTGAACACATATACGTTCCAGGGGATAATGCAGGCCGCGTCGCCCCAGGCGCAGGAACATTTCGTCTGCCCATAGACAGGCACGGTCTCCGGTACCATTCCGTTCAGATCCTTCTGCTCCTGATACAGGTCAAACAGATACTTTTTATAGAACGCGTAAGTATCCGCGAGATAGCAGGCTGTGGCGGAAAACACCTGGGTATCTCCGGTCCACCCCATCCGCTCATCCCTCTGGGGGCAGTCGGTGGGCACGTCCAGGAAATTCCCTCTCATTCCCCACTCCACGTTGGAGATCAATCTGTTCACCAGTTCGTGTCCCGTCCGCAGGGACCCTGCCGTTTCGTAATCGCTGCAGAGCACCAGCGCAGTAAAGTCGTCAACGCTCAGTTCCTCCACGCCGCTGACCTTCACGTAGCGATATCCGTAATACGTAAAATGAGGCTGGATTTCCTTTTCCGTTCCATCTGATATGTAAATATATTCGGATTTTGCAGTCCTTAAATTTTCATTGTAAAAACAGCCGTCCTGCAGCACCTCCCCGGTCTGGATCCGAACCTGCGCCCCTCTTTTTGCCCGAACCCGGAGCCGGAAGGATCCGGTGATCTCCTGGCCCAGATCAAAGACCAGTTCTCCCTTGGGCGTGCGGATCAGTTCCACAGGCGTTCTCTCCTGCTGCACCTTCACCGGAAGGGACAGGCGCTCCATCAGTTTTCCCCCGGGCGGATCCGCCGCAACAGCCTGCTCCGGCTCCCTGTCTTCCAGGGTATCGTCCCTGTGTTCCCCATCGTAAAGATTGGAAAAAGTGAGACGGCTTCTCGTCACCGTCCAGGTTTCATCCGTCCCGATGATCTCCTGCGTTCCATCGGCGTAATCCAGGCGGATCTCCGCGATCAGTTTCCACTCGTCCCCGTACCAGCCGCCTTTTCCTTCGCTGTTTAAGCCAAAACGGCCCTTATACCAGCCGTTTCCCAGGAGGACGGACAAAGTGCCGCCCTCCGAGATCTGCCGCGTGATATCATAGGTCTGATACTGAATCCACCGCTTGTAATCATTGCAGTAGGGAGTCAGGTACTCTTCCCCGATCCTCTGAGGACTGCCGTCCTCCTTTGGAGTGATATACGCTTCATACAGCCCCAGACCGGAAATGTAAAGACGCGCTCCTGTCACCTGCTTTTCCGGTATGATCTCTCTGGAAAAAACCGGATGTCTCGGTTCCGCGCTGTCGCAGGTAATCCATTTCCCCTTCCAGGGTTCCTCCATTTTTGCCGTTTCAAAAAACTGAGTCTCCGACGTGATGATCTCGTCTGCATCCGTAGCCACGGTTACCTTCCAGTAATATCTGCTGCAAGGCTTCATTTTCAGGCTGAGCCTTGCAGCCCGGCTGTCCAGATCCGCCTCTCCGGTATCGCAGACCGTTTTCTCAAAGGATGCATCCTCCGCCACAACAATCCTGGCCCACTTCTGCTCTTTTCCCCGACAGTCCTTTACCTTCCATGAGAAGACCGTCCGTTCCATGAGAAATCCCATCGGATTGGTCATGTGATTGATTTTTGCCGCGTAAATTTTCCCCATGCTGCTTTATTCCTGCTTTCCTTCTGCAAGGCTGGCGTGCATCTCCTCTACCGCCTTCTTATCCAGCGTATACTGCGTTCCGAAAAGAATCGCTCCCAATCCGGTCAGAATCATCGGCAGAATCAATACGCATAAGATAATTCCCGTATTGATGCTCTCCGGCTGCTGAACCGATCCCTCCACAAATCCGAAGGCAGCCAGCACATAGCCGGGGATCGCCCCGCCCAGTCCCTGGGCAACCTTTGTGATAAAGGACGTCAGAGAGGCAATGGCGGCCTCTGCGCGCTTTCCGGTTTTATACTGCACATAAGTGGTATTGTCCGCCTGGATACTGGTATTCAGAGGCTGCAGGCATCCTCCCGCTATACCGCCGCACAGGGAACCGATATAAATCAGCGTCATGGACCTCACATCAATCAGACGGAGCGCGGTAAAGATAATGGAAATGACAATACACAGCAGGTAAACGTTTTTCTTTCCCATCCGGTTCGCCAGGATCGGTCCCAGAAAAATGCCGATCAGCGCCGCCACCAGCGAGATAACCGTCACACCCGACGCCAGCGTCAGGTCACCCATGACATAAGTGTAGAAGAACGTGCCCGCGCCGCCGGCAATGGTGCTTCCGGTTCCTGCCACCAACGCCAGGATAAAGAACGACCACACAGGTTTATACCGCAGGAAGGAAACCAGTTCTTTCAGGCTGTATTTTTCTTCCTTCTTTCCTTCGAACCCTACCCTCTCCTTGACAAACGTTACTCCGACAAGGGAGAGAACCAGAACCATTGCCATGGAGCCGAAGATCAGGATGTAGTAATTTTCCAGGGTGGCTTCCGCTACGATCAGAGGAGACACAACGCCCAGCACAGCGGCTCCCGCCATGGTTCCCAGAGCGGCAAACAGGGACAGGCTGTTTCTCTCCTTGCTGTCTGCACTCATAACCGGAACCAGGCTGTTCTTGGAAATGTCCATGATATCGAACGTCCAGCCCAGGAGCAGATAGGTGACATAGACGATGGCGTATTTTCCCACCGGACTCCAGGCCGCGCCGAACCACAGCAATATGTAGTTAATAACGCAGATGATCGTCCCGAGAACCAGCATAGGACGGAACTTGCCTCTCTTCGTCACGGGGAATCTGTCCATGATAAATCCCATAACCGGGTCGCTGACTCCATCCACCACCTTTGAAATCAGGAACAGAGTGGACAGGCCCATAGGATCCAGCCCCACCACCGTCGTGTAATAAATCAGGAAATACGCTGACAGCAATGTCATCAGGGGAATATTGCCGGCGTACACCATGAATAATCCCAGTTTCTCTGACAGTCGTACTTTTTGATTGTTTTTCGTGTTCATTTGTCAACCTCCTTAATATCACTATTTTTCCTACCGATGTTTTTCCCAGAATGCAACCGCCTCCGGCAGCCAGCCTTCCGCGGCCGTGCCGTCTCCCAGTCCAAAACCGTGGCCCAGTTTATCATACATGATGATATCCACATTCTCTTCTCCCAGTTCTTCTTTCAGATAGGGGATCTTATCCTCCACTGCCGCAAATCCGGTAGGATCGTCGCGCCCCACTCTGGAAAATACCGCCAGTCCCTTATCCTCGTCGTGAACCCGAATCTCCCAGTGCAGGCCGTAAATGGGAAAGATCGCCGCCGGTCTGGGAAGGCGATATCTGTGACAGCAATCGTTGTAATCAGAAAAAGCGTAAGCTGTCGTCATCAATCCCCCTGCCGAAAAACCAAACATGGAGAACCCATCCATCGTATAGCCGTATTCTTTCTGATGGTCTATCAGCCATCGTACCGCCGGAATCACATCCCTTGCTGCCTCCTCTCCCTTCGCCTGATGTTCGGTCTGATGCAGTTCTTTGTTTACGCGATAGACGAGAACAAAAGCGCTGTACCCTCTTCTGTGCAGTTCCATCGCGATCGGAATTGCTTCCACGTAAGAAGCCACGCCGGCAAAACCTCCTCCGGCAATGACTACAGCCAGGGGCTTTCCGGCTTTCCCCTGGTATAACAGACCTCGCGTCTTTTCTTTCTCCGGATCCTTTTTTCTTTCGCTCTCCGGATAGAGCCCGCTGATAAAGTGAACGTTTCCCCTGGCTCTCTGCTCTACAAGATAATTAAATCCCTCCGTAACGTTCATCGCCTGCTGTCCCATGCCCGCCAGACGCAGCATATTTTCTATCGTCATGCCGGAAATCGCGTAGAGTTCCTTTGGAGAACCGTTCTTCATAAAGTACTCCGGATGCCCTTCCCAGACAGGATGCTGGATGAAAAATGCCAGTTTGTCGTCCAGCGCCGCTCTTCGATAGCCGCCGGCGTCATCATAATACGCCGAATCCCTGATCTTTGGCATATGTTTCATTCCAATGAGAGCAGGCCAAAAAAAACCTTTATATTTCCCCGTTGCGTCTCTCCTCCCTTCGCTTTTATGACCTGATTATAAATGATGTTTCCTTCGGTTTCATCAACCATACTTTACACATTTACCGACGAAACTTCATCTTTTTCTTGACGGGGCAGGGGAAACATTTTATAGTGAAAGCAGAAAGTTTTTACGGGCAGGCCCGTGAAAGAAAAGGCGTTTCTGCAGCGACCGCAGGAAAATCGAGGAGGCAGCGATATGAACAAACACGGCCTGGATCAGTATCTTCGCAGACTGACGCCGGAGGAGGAAGAACACCTCTCCGGAATCCATATGGACTATTCCGCCATGCCTGTGGCAGGCTATGACCGCGGACAGCCCTGCTACCGTTTTGTATATGATCCGCAGACATATATCAGCACCGCCGCGAAAAAAAACATTCTGGTGGAATACTATAATTTCTCCGTGATCAAACAGGACCGCTTCGAGGAGGTTCCTCTCCATGTGCACGATTGGCTGGAACTGAATTATGTTTACTCCGGCTCCTGCTCCTTATATGTGAACAGGACGGATATCACCCTGTCGCAGGGACAGATGGTCCTGATCAACACGGACGCTCCCCATGCGGTATCCCGCTGCGAAGAGAACGATATTCTGATCAATTTCCTGATTTCCAGAGAATACCTGAATGCAGCCTTTTTCGAGCGCATCGGAAAGGACAATTATCTCTCCGCCTTTTTTATCGAAGCGCTGAACAACCAGGCCGCCCACAATAATTATCTGGTATTCCGCCCGCAGAAAAATAACCGGCTGGCAGATTTTGCCACCCAGTTTCTCTGTGAATATTATGCGCCCTCCATCGCCGCGAGCCACATGCTGGACAGCCTGATGACGCTGATTGTCTGTGAACTGATCAACGTTTTCGAGCATTCCCTGGTCTCAACGGAGACCGGAAACAATACGATTTTCCCCATTGTCCGCTATATTGAAAACAACTATCAGCGCTGCACGCTGGAATCCACCGCAGAATTTTTCCACATGAACCCCAACTATCTGTCCACCTATATCCGGAAGCACACCGGCTCCTCCTTCAAGGAAATGATTCAGACTCAGCGGCTGCAGCAGGCCGCCCGGCTTCTGCGCAACACCGGTATGGCTGTCAACGACATCTGCTACCATGTGGGATATTCCAACACCAGTTTCTTTTTCCAGAAATTCAGGGAAAAATACGGCTGCACCCCAAAAGAGTATCGGCAGAAGCACGGGCTGTACGCGAAGGAGTAGTTCCTCTCCTCCTTATTCCTGTTTCATGATCTTTCCGTTTTCCAGACGGATCACGCAATCCGCCGCCTTCATCAATTCCTCATTGTGGGCCGCCATGATCGTCGTGCGTCCTTCCATCAGTTTTTTCAGCGAGAAAATGGTATCGTGGGCGGACTCCGCATCCAGATTGACGGTTGATTGGACAGACCCGGAGGTCCGGAAGAAAGCAAATCCCTCTCTCGGTATTACGGTAGGCATCGACAAGGTGCAGGCCGCTTGCGAATCGGCGCAGCAAAATCCCGCCGAGGAGAACGCTTTCAGGCAGCTGCGTCTTAACCAATGGGTCAAGCAGACGTCTACTTATGTAGGTGTATATACCGAAGAACTATATAATCTGCTTCTTCGAAATGCCAGAGAAGCTCGTGAAATCAGAAAATCCCTTCGCAGCATTGAAAAACAACTTGCCGCAGTTGGATATTCAGAAGACGAGCTTTCTGTTGATGTCGTAAACAACATCGCATTTGCACGTGCCAATATGAAAATGAATATCTATGATCAGGCTGTTTTAGAGGGTGTTGCTACATCGTTCCCACAGACAGAAGAAATCATAGAAAACGGCAAAGTTTCCGGTATGACTGCAACTGATGTACAGAAGATTTTGAATCTGAAACATGCATGGGAGTTTATTCTGGACCGAGATGTCGTTGCCAGCCGTTCCACAATTTCTCCCATTCCACTGATCAGAACAAACAGAACGCCTACATGCCAGAACCGCCTCTTCCACTCCTCCTTCAGCGCGAAAAACACCACGCACAGCATCACGCCGTAAGAGGTAATCGAAGACGGGATGTCGGATACTCAGGCAAGCAGTACGCACACCCCGGCTCCGACCATCTGCAGCCAGGGCATCCGCGTTTTCAGATCAAAGCAGGCGTAAGCTCCCAGATGATACAGAATCAGTTCCTCCAAATATCCCCACAATACTACTGCCATACTCCCATCCTCCCCCTGTATTTCAGTTTGAAATCAATGTACGCCCGCCGGACTTCCTCACGCCTGCGCCGGGCGATCCTGAATTTCTGACCCTCCAGAACAAAAGCATCCCCTTCTTCCTTCTCGACATAGGCCATGTTGACGACTGTGCCCCGATCAATCCGCACAAACAGTCTCTCATCCAGAAGCTCCAGCATTTTCTCCAGGCTGGTTTCCCGCCGGTACATTCTATCTGCGGTATAAATCCGCACGTACCCGTCATAGGAGAGAATATAGCGGATCTCCTTCTGCCTCAGAGCCAATTTTCGGTTCTCAAAATAAGCTTCAATGACTCCCTCTCCCAGCCACATGTTGGACGCCTCCGCCAACGCCTCGGCGATCTCCTCCTCATCAAAGGGTTTCGTCACAAAGCGCACTGCCCGGATCACATAGCCTTCCTTGAATCTTTCCCACTCTCCGCTGGCGATAATGATCCGGCAGCCCGGATTTTGTCGCAGAATTTCCTTTCCCACGTCGATCCCGTCCATCTGCGGCATCCTAAGATCCAGGAACACGATATCATAATTCTCGATCTCCCGAAGCAGCGACGCGCCGGAGGTAAAGATCCGTACCTGAGAACCTTCCGCTGCTTCGCCGCCAGAATTTCATCATCACAAATGGCTATCCTCATCCTTCGCTCCCCCAAAAAACGATGTTTTTCTGTCATTATACCCCATCCGTATTTTCAGAACAACCGGAAACAAAGCCCCCGGCGGAAGGACAAAACACAGCCCCGTTTTTTACATACCTATGTCTCTCTTTTTTTTATGGATTCTCCCCCGCCACTGTGATAAGATAAGCGGGATGCGGAAAATGCTTTCCCCGCCGGCGCGGCTGCCGCTCCGGGCGCGGAAAACCACAGAACCGTTGGCTCACAGGCTGCCAGCGCTACGCATAATCAAAACCAAACGGAGGATTTACCATGCAAAGAAATATCATCATCGGCCAGTCCGGCGGCCCCACCGCCGTCATCAATTCCAGCCTTGCCGGCGTTTTCAAGACGGCAAAGGACCGGGGCGCCGGGAAAATATACGGAATGCGCTACGGCATCCACGGCCTTCTGGAACATAAATATGTAGATCTCTCGGAACACATCCGCTCGGATCTGGACATCGACCTTTTGAAGCGAACCCCTTCGTCCTTCCTCGGGAGCTGCCGCTACAAACTCCCCGAAATCAAGGAAGATCACAAAATTTACGAGCAGATCTTCTCCCTCCTTCAGAAGCTCGAGATCGAAGCTTTCTTTTACATCGGCGGAAATGATTCCATGGACACCATTCAGAAGCTCTCGGATTACGGCCACCTGATCGGCAGCGACATCCGCTTCATGGGTGTGCCAAAAACCATCGACAACGATCTGTCCTGTACCGACCACACGCCGGGCTACGGCAGCGCCGCCAAATTCATTGCCGCTACTGCCAAGGAAATCATACGGGACGGTCTGGTCTACGACATTCCTTCCGTTACCATTATGGAAATCATGGGACGAAACGCCGGATGGCTGACAGGAGCGGCGGCTCTCGCCAAGGGCGAGGACTGCGAAGGTGTGGATCTGATCTGTCTTCCGGAGGTACCCTTTGATCCCGATGCCTTCCTCTCCCGGGTAAAGGATCTGCTGCAGGAAAAGAAATCTGTCGTCATCGCCGTCTCGGAAGGCATTACCACGGCGGACGGCAAATATGTCTTTGAACTGGCGGAATCCGATTCGGAAACAAGCGCAGGCGCTGTCGATGCTTTCGGGCACAAGCAGCTGTCCGGCGTCGGAAAATTCCTGGCGGACCTGATCGCGGAAAAACTCGCGGTAAAAACCCGGGCCATCGAACTGAACACCCTGCAGCGCTGCGCCGCGTACATGACTTCCCGGGTGGATGTGACAGAGGCTTTCCAGGTCGGCGGAGCCGCTGTCAAAGCGGCCTTCGAGGGAGAATCCGGCAAAGTTGCCGTTTTAGAGCGGATTTCCGAGGATCCCTATCTCTGCATTACCGGATGCGAGGACGTTCACAAGATTGCCAATAAGGAAAAGAAAGTTCCACGAAACTGGATCTCGGAAGACGGCATGAACGTAACCGAAGAACTGATTCACTATATCCGCCCGCTGATCCAGGCGGAGCTTTCCCCCATGATGGTGGACGGCCTCCCCCGGCATCTGATTCTGCGGTAATCCTGCGCCGATCCTGAATCGGCTGCGCGCTGGTTCTGGGCTGGATCTGTATCGGTTGCGCGTCGATCCTGTGCTGATTCTGCATCGGTTGCGCGCCGTCCCTGCGTTCTCAACAGAATCTCCGGTTTCCTCACGAATTCCGGAGATTTCTTTGTTTCAGGCTGACTTTTTCCGGTTCTTCTACTTCTTCTAAAAAAGGACCCTGCCAACCACAAATCGTCCGGCAGGATCCTTGTACGCTTTACTTCTTACGCCCTCTTTTCTACTTATAGGAGAACAGCTTGATCTTCAGCAGTGTAGGCTCGCCGAAATTCATAGAGGCGGACTCGTCTCCGTTAAGCCTTCTGGTCATAACCCACTTGCCGTCCTCGAAGTACCCTTCCTCCAGAGCCAGCAGATCCACATTGGGTTTCTCCGGATCAGCGGAAAACGGCGCCAGCATACAGGCGTTGGCGATCAGATAGAAGGTATCCTCGCTCACCTGCAGCGCCAGACACACGCCGTCCTTTCTTTGAATGATCGGCAGATCGAACAGCACCATAAATCCATAGGAGCCGAACATCATCCTATTCTTGTCCGGCACTTCGGTAATAACGGCCTGCAGCCGGTCTGTGCCGTAGGCGTCCGCCAGCATGGACATCATGGCTGCGAGAGTCTGATTGTACCAGCGGTACTCCTCCACATTCTGCGGTGTCTGGAGCAGCGGATCCGAGGTGTCCACGCCAAAGAGGTAGCTTTGGGTTCCGGAAAATTCCTGTCCCATATCCTCAAAGCCGAAAGGCGCAAAGCAGATCGCGTGATGGTGGCCCACCGTGTAAACCAGGCGCGGCCCCACATGGCTGTGGGTCGCAGTCTCCGGAATGAACAGCGGATTTCCCATCTTGGTGTAGGCATCACAGATCTCACAGAAATTCTGCACATAGATATCCGGCGCGATGACGTCGATGGCCGGCGCCGCAAACTTCCACACCTCCATCATTCTCGCCACCGGGCCTCCGGAGGGATATTTTCCGGGCTTCTCGCCCTTGTCCAGCCAGCAGTTTGCCGTCATGGGCAGATCGTAGACCGCTTTTCCGGCCTCCGCTACTCTGTTCACATAGGAGGCCACATGATAGGCGGAAAAGAATAGTAATGCCGCAGTTCCTGCCGCTGGCAGACAGAGAGATCGCTTTTTTTCACCGTCTCCTCCCACACCGTTTCCCGGTCTCCCGTCAGATACGGGCCGATATGGAGGAAACACGCGGTCTCATCCCCCGCGTCCTGACCCGGAAGACGCAGGCAGATGTAATGTACCCCAAAGACATCTCTGATAAAATACAGAGTGTCTTCCTCCAGCAGATCTGCCATCATCTTCAGATCCGCGCCGGAATCCCGCCGGATCCCCAGCGCTCTGCGCAGCCCCAGATCAAACTCTGTCTCTTCCGGATCCCCGGTGCGAAGCCGTATGACCTGGATGCCGAAAATCTTCATCTGTTCCTCCAGCTGACGGATCACATCCATTTCCATGACACATCCCTCCTTTCCTTCAGCCTACCGCATTTGCCCGGAAAATACCAGTTTTTTAACGCGCCCCCTTCATCCGCTCAACAATCTCCTCCAGTCTCCTCCCGGAATCGGGCGCCATGGCCGCCAGTTCGCTGAGGGTTTTGCCTTGCAGATAGGCAGACATCGGCCCTTCCAATATCTCCGGCATACAGCATCTGATCGCGTCCGTTCCTCCCGGCTGTTCCAGGATTTCCGCTACGGTGGAATTCATCGAAACGGGGGAACGGTCCAGCCTGGTGACCGTTCCGTATTCAAAATGATATCGTCCGGACCCCACGCGGATCTCCTCCTCCCGTTCCGGCAATTCCAGGATCGCCGTAGTGTTGGCCGGAATTTCCACATCCACCGTGATTTTCCCGTCCCGGCAGGAAATTCTGCTTGCCACCGTCCCGTACATGGATTCATAGCGGGCCTCCACCTCCGTCAGGCCGCGGGTCAGCGTCGGGCTGATCAGAATCTCCTTATATCCCGGTCTGATCAGATTGATGCCTGCCACTTTCCGGTACAGCCAGTCGCCGATGGTCCCGTAGGCATAGTGATTCAGAGAATTCATGCCGGAAGCGTCAAAACTGCCGTCCGGCAAGATGGAATCCCATCTCTCCCAGATCGTTGTCGCCCCCCCCAGAGGATGTTTCGCATACTCCACCGTGATCTCCGTTATCTCCAGTTTGCTTCTGTCCATCTGTCTCAATCCCTCCTCCATATTCCGTATTTTCATTTTATCGGACCATGCGTTTTCTCTTTAGGATGGCTTTTTCCCATAACAGGACAATTTTTTGCTGTCCTCTGTCAGATGGCGCCGAAACATTCTCAGAATTCAACGGGCGGCCTTTGTCAGGCCGCCCGCGCAATTTATCTTTCTCCCTTATAAAACAGTACCGACACTTTGCCGGTCATCCCGTAATCCCTCCACAGCGCCGGACGCGTCATCAGGGCCACGATCGCGGAAAGATCCGGTCCCGGCGCGGCGTCTTCCGACGCATTTTCGCCGGCCGACATTCCGGCCGCCATAGCCTCTTCCATTGCTCCATTGCCATTGTTGGCTCCCATCATCCGGGCCACGGTATTCGGGAAGGTGGTGTCATAGTATCCGCCGGCTTTCAGACAGTTGTTCAGCGAACTGGATACCTCCACCACGAGTTCATTCCTGCCGGCGCGCAGCAGATTGCCGATTTCCACCGTCCGTCTGTTGATATTGTACGCCGGCGCTTTTCTCCCGTTGACGTAGACCGCCGCCGTCTCACCGTTCGTGGAACCGATACACAGCCTCGCTCCATCTCCTTCTCTCCATTCTTCCGGAAGTTCGATCACCGTTCTGTAATACCCGATTCCCGATACCTCCTTACCTACGGCCGGAATGTCCTTCCATGGGATCAATTCCGTCTCCCCGGCATCGATCATCGTCTTCTTCGTCTCATAGTACACTTCCCTGGTCACGATGCCCGCCCGGCGTTCTTCCGAGATTTCCCTTTTCTCTCCCGCCGTCCAGCTTTCCACCTGCAGATTCCAGCGCGGCAGTTCTCTCTCCGCGTATATGGTCTCCTCCGGAAGCGTCTCCGGTTTCTCCGTCCTGTCAAAGATCAGCATCGTCGCCTCTCCGGGATTCAGCGCGAGGGATACCGCTGTGCCGCCCTCGTATTCCGTCCCGGAAATTTCCCTGATCTCACCTGTCCAGCAGTCCGCTTCGTAGGGTCTTCCGCCTCCCTCTACGCAGAGCGATACCTTCGAAACGGTCTGTCGTGTATACTGCATGTCATAGACCAAGACATAACGTCGATCTCCGTCCTCTCTCATGCAGGTCAGGATCTGCGGATTCGGCTCCAAAAAGGCCGCGCGCGGCTTCACTCCCATTTTTTCCAGGCAGGCGACGACGCCTGTCTGGCCATCCATCTCCATCACGCCCGGAAATTCCTTGATCTCGGAGACAATCTCCCTCAGTTTTTCATCCGATTCCATAACGTACGGCGTCCGGGAAGCCGCTTTTTTATGAAACGTGCATCCTCCCAGCGGCAGATTCTCCTCTGTCACGCCGTTGACAAAGAGGATCTTCTGCCCTTCCCCGGCCAGACGGAGGAGTTTTTTCGCGGAGGAGAGAGGCATTTCCTCCTGATACACGATCAGCGCCTGATATCCGGGGCCCTCCGGACACAATGAGGCGCCGTCCGTGACAACGAAGTCCTCTTCCAGGATCTGCGGAGCAAAATAATCCCAGGTATATCCCGCTGCCTGCAGACCGATGTCCTTCCAGTAGAGGCCCTCACAGCCTCTCATCCCCTTTTCACTGTAAAACGCCTCCTCGCCATCCGGTGCAAAGACCGCGTTATTGTAATGGTAATCCAGCCGGAGAATCCCCAGGTCCATTCGGGGAATTCCCGCCCTCAGCAGTTTCTGAAATCTGCCCAGCATGCAGGTCCAGTCCCTGTAGTGCCGATATGCGGGCTGACGGCACCCGAACCTCTCGGAAATCAGGGGATACATGCCCTCGTGTCCCGGCCAGTACGTCGCCTCTTCCGATCCGCAGATGCTGGCGTATCCGTGAAAAACGGTTTTGGACACCCCTGCCGCAAACTGGGAGAAACAGATCTGATTATAGAAATCCAACGGCATCATATAATTCAGAAGCGTCGCCCCCGTCTCACTGGAAAAGATCCTGCCGTACAGATGGGCGGTCCCCGCCAGTCCCCTGTGGCTTTCCACCTGGGAGCCAAACTCCAGGGACTCGGTTTCCACTCCATCCACATATCTGCCGGGAAGCGAGATCTCAAAGGGCATCCCATAGGAAAATTCCGCCCGCAGTTCCATTCCCAGCCCGTGCAGCCATTCCCGGACAGGGCACAGCATATTTTCCATATACAGTTCCGTCATGGTCTGATACAGGTCGTTGTGAAATTTGTTCAGAAATACCGTATCCTCCAGGGTACAGCGATATTCATCCCGCCCGGGCATACCCCCTTTTCTGCGGATGACGAAGGGAAGATAGCGCTCAATACCGTACCCCCTCCTCCTGCGAAACTCTTCATTCAGATGATATCCCCATAACTGTCTGCACGCCCCGAACGCGGTCAGTTCCAGGGAGTCCATATACATCATTCCCCTGCCGCTCTCCCTGAGGGTCTTCCTCAGATCTTCCGTCATCACCTCATGATCCCAATAGTCGATCAGCGCCTCCGCCCCATAGCGGTCCAGATAATTGACGGTATAGGAAATCCCGCAGGAAGGCCTGGCCGTCTGCCCGGTTCCATGCAGCCAGAACACAAAAAGTTCATACGTTCCGTCCGCCGGAGCGGTCCAGTCCAGCTGTCCCTCCGCGACGAGATCCGTCAGCACCGTTGTCTCCGGATCCAGGCAGACACAACCGTCCTTTTCCCACATCCGTCTGGCCGCTACCACTGCCACCAGTTCCTGCGCCTCCACATGCTCTGTCTGAATTTCGCATTTCGGCAATGCGCCGCAGAATCGTTCCCCCGCTTCCAACGGTATGATCACACAGTCCAGTTCCTTGGAAGCGGCGCGGTCATCCGGCGTGATGGACGTCAGATTCGCGTTCGACCAGTTGGTACCGCTGGTCATGCTGATCCCCAGTCCCCGCTTCGCCGCCTCTCCGATCAGAAGCCGGGAATCATGCACCCACTCTTCCGATCCCCATCCGTAAAGTTTTGGATCCGCTCCCGGTTCCTCCATCGCCAGAAACTCCACCGCGCCCATGCCCATCTCATCCAGCATTTCCATCTCGCGGCGCAGCGTTCCGTCCGTATGCATTCCCTCCGCGAGCCACCATCGTATCTCCGGCCGATACTTCTTTTCCGGTTCTTCCATAAAATATCTGATCATCTGTTTTTCCTCCTTTGTCCCTCTATTTTATCCTCTCCGAAAACGCTCTTCATCAACCAAACTTCACTGAATTGCGGACGAAACTTCAGGTCGTTTCCGGCCGCCGGACCGCCCCTGATCTCTTCCCGGTCTTCGGAGCATACCGGCCTTTCTTGCCAGCCGTTTTCTCTGTGGCGCCGTGCACCGGATTCCGCCCCAGGCGGAGAATCCTGCGCCGCCGGATGCTTTCTTGTTCATCCTGGGATAATTTCCATGTTTTCTATTGTTAAATTTGCATAAATTTCAGAAATTACTATTTTTTGATCAAATGGTATAATAAAAAAGGGCACTGAAAAACTTCCATTTCTTCTTAAGTGGAAGTTTTTCTTTTATATTATTTTCAATTCTTTGTTTAGAAAAATTACAAAAAAGCTATGGTTTACTCCATAGCCAGCTCCTCTAATCTTACTATTCGTTTTACATTTGCTGTAAATGCCGTAAAATACATTTGCAGATGCATAGCAAATAAACCTCTCGAATCTGCTTTACGCAAACCGTGAGCTTCTTTTAGTTCTCCATTCTTTTCTTCTATCCTGTGCCGGATCTTCATTCGCTCCTGAAAATATTCGCTTTCTTCAAATTTAAGCCTTTCAAGATTTTTCTCGCTTGCTTGCGTGATGCTGTAGCTTCGTGTCTTAGCGTTTGATCTTCCCGCACGGCATTTTTCTTTTTGAGGGCATTTCCGGCACTTTACTTTGCTAAATATATATCTTAAATATGTGTTCCCGTTTTTTGCCGTTCTTTTTTCTACACGCGTGGAAAGCTCTCCGGCAGGACACTGTGGCATCCCGGCATCTTTATTAAAGTAGCGTATTGCGTATATACTCCAGTACATTTCGAATGATATTTCCGAAAGTTCGTACGATGATAGTCTTCATACTGTGGATCATATAGGCAGAGAAGGGTACAAGAAAGATGTCGATTGTATGTATCTGCTTGAAACGCCTAAGGAAACATACCAGATTCGTGTTGTAATGAGAACTTCTGCTTGGGGAGTGTATAAAGGCAAGGGCATTCTTCTTATGGAAGTGTGGAGTGAAAGTGATAAAGAACGGGCAATTACCACGAACGATCTTGACCACTTTTATTTTCACCCAGTAGATGGTTTTATGGGAATTTGGTATCCCACAGAGGACGGTGAAGGCAAAGTGGTAGCGGGCACAAAAAGCGGAATGGAATTTGCAGAACCATAAACCCAATGCGAAATTTATGGAGGCGTAAGGTAATAAGTATTGGGGCGATTTTCTACCTCAACGGTAGTAATAACCGTATCAGTATCATCTGCGGTATTCAGGTGCCAAACGATGCAATTGGTGTTTCGCGTATTATAGTTCAACGCGTACCATCCTTCACCCCGCTGCAAAACAATTCGAACATTGCCATTGCCGCCGAAATTTTCCAGCGCCCAGCGCTGATCAGGATTGTTTGTACGGCTAAAAAGGTTAACTGTTTCACCGTTTTTTACGGTACCATCCTCGTGATTGCCCAGAACATTCACATACTTACCTGTTGCCACATTCTGCAGCTCATAGTAGTGGTTAAATTCGTATGCCATTTGTGATTCTCCTTTTTCACTTTTTGAGCGGCCGCTCAAAAAGTAAAGAGAGCAAATCCTGCAAAATGTAAATTAAGTTTACATTTTGCGGAATTTGCTCTCTTTTGATAATAAATCTTATAAAAGGAGAATCCGAAAGATATGCAAACAGATTCTGTTGAAAAGGCCGCTGGCATCGGCGCAATCGGCCTATGGGCCGCATTGCATGGATGGCTTGGTTGGCTTGTTGTTCTCTATGCCGTCTGCATGATGCTGGATTGGGTAACAGGTACCGTTCTTGCTATAAAAAATGGTGTTTGGAGTTCCCACAAAGCAAGGCAGGGATTGTGGCATAAAGGTGGAAGCATTATAATGATTTTTGTAAGTGTGTTGACAGATATCCTGCTTGGATTGACATTAAATCATATTTCCGGACTTACGCTTCCTTTTAGTTATGATATGCTGCTTACGCCAATCGTTCTGTTTTGGTATATTGTATCCGAATTAGGCAGTATCCTCGAAAATGCCGAAAAGATGGGTGCTCCTATTCCGCCACTACTTAAAAATATTCTTGAAAAGATGCGTGACAGTAACGATGATAAGAATACTCCCTCGCTCTAGGTGCTCATTTTTTCTCATAAAACGCGCAAATGCCCATCGGCTTTTGAACCGATGGGCATTTGTGCGTTTTATGGCTTTCTATACAATGTACTTTATTTTTCTAGTTCGTGGTTTTATAGCCTCTTGAAGTTCGAATACTTATGCTTTGCCATATAGTTAACGGCCTCGGTAAAATTCCAATTTTGCCTTGCTGAAATATTTCCTTGATCCTTTCAATGTCATTCCTGTATCCAGAAGGACCTTGTAATTAGACATTTGTAGAATATGATCTCCGTTTATAAGGTAACTTTTATGGATTCGTAAGAATGCAGATGAAGCAAATTCATGTTCCGCTTCGTCCAATGTAGCATAGAACGACGGAGAGCCTTCCGGCGTTTGGCGTATGCCATCCAAATGGACAAGGACACAATGGTTTTTGCTTTCCAAATAGATGATGTCACGTTCTTCCTTTTCGTAGTCCGCCAGTATCCCTCTGATGGCTCTCTTTACTTTTTCCTCCTTGCCAGGAATTGCCTTCAAGTACTGCGTCCAAAGGGAACGTGCCGTTTCCCAATAGAGAATATCCCGTACAATGAGAGTGTACCTCGGATCATGTTCAACAAGCGGGAACCGATTATATCCGCAGGATAAACTGCACACTACACTATTGTGGGAATTGCAGTAATTGGGAAAAACAATGCAGTCGAAAGAACTATCTCTGCTGGCATCCAGCAACTGTTCCATATTCCAAAACTCATAAATACGACTGATACGGTCTGAAAGTCCTTTATCATGGTACAATATCGTCTTTATCGCTTCGATAGCAATCCCTTTCGGGTCACAAACTGCGATTATCATAAAAATCCACCTTATCTTACAAATATTATCCGTAAGATAAGGTGGATTGGTTTCATAAATTTGTGGAGTTTTTTTGCTGCCTGCTGAGCATCAGCTTTCCGGCCGCAGCATTGGCGAGCGTTGCGGCAATGAGAAGCCCCAGCGTGTTCCATTTGGCGAGGACATCCTTGGCACAGGGGTTCAGGGAAAAGCCGGTTTCTATGGCTTTGCCCACTGCGGGCAGCAAGCCGCCCCAGTAGGAAAAGTCGCTCCACCGGGCGGGGGTGATCCAGGGCGGGAGCAACCGTAGCAGGGCGGGCAGGACGAGCGCAAGCAGAAAAGCGCCGCCCAAAACAAACCAGCACGTTTCCTTTGGGCACCCCCTGCGCACCCGGCCGCCCAGGGTGCGGGCGGCGGCCAGCAGCACCAGCCCCGCCGGGCAGAGGGCATAGGCCGTCAGGGCGGCCATCCAGGGGAAAGGGAAATAGAGGGTCACCTGCTGTGCGATCCCCGCCGCACGCAAAAGCTGCTGCACCGTCTCCACCGGCGGCGCGGCGTAGCCGCCCCAAAACTCGATGTTGGAAAAGCCATGGTCAAGGCTTTCCCCGCACAGGGCCAGGCTGGCGCTGCTGCGAAAGAGCCCGCACACGCGGTAGATGTCTCCTTCTATCTCCAATTCCTGCCCCAGCACGTCCTCGCTGCCCCAGAGCTGCCACGCGGCAGCGGTTGAGACCGCGCATTTGCCATTCTCCTGCGCAGCGGGGAACCGCCCCTCCAGAAGCACGGCAGGATACACCGCGTCATACTCGCCGCAATATAGAATGGCAGTGATCCCGCAGGTTTCCCAGCGGCTTTCCGCCGATCCCTCTGCCTGGCTCCAAAAAGCGGGAACAAGCGCGCTCGCCCCATCCTCCTGCCGCAAAGCAGACCGCAGCGCTTCCAGCTGCCGCCCCGTGACCGGCACGTCGGAGCGCACCGAAACCAGCGGATAGGCTGCCCACAGCCTCCCCGCAAACCAAACAGCGATCCCCCAGGAAACCGCGCATGCCAAAAGCAGCACCGCCTTTCGAATCTTCATCCCGCTGTACGCACACGTGCGCCCTCCTGCAAGCTCTTCGTTGTGGCGGCCACCACCGGCGCACCGGTCGTATAATTCCGCAGGGCCGCCAGCTCGTTGTTGCGCTCCACGACCTCCACATAAACCTTGCGCACGATGTTTTGCAGCCCCAAAATAGTGTTGCGTTCCTCCACCGAATAGACGAAATCCCCGCCGTTATCACTGTGAAGGGCGCTGACCGGCAGGCAGCAGTCATATTCCGTCTCGGAAAGCCGGATTGTGAGTTCCGCTTTTCCCACCTGCCAATCCGACCCGGTCAGCGCAGCGGAAAGCACCACGCCTCCATCCTGCTGAGAAACGGACGAATTGATTTTCACGCTTTCGGACTTTGCTCCCTGCATGACCGTCACCGTAACGCCGGCGGTATCCTGCACCGCGTCCTCGGCCTCCAGCGCAAATCGGATCTGATACCCTCTTTCGGGGTCGGAAATGCTCCCGCCCACCTGGCCGCTGGTCTGCCCCTGCATAAGTTGCAGAGATTCCACGGTACCCGTCTGCGGCGCACAGAAGACGCCCTCCTGCTCGTCCAATTTTTTCAGCGTCTCCACGCTACTTTCCATTTCCCGGATCTGTTCCGCCAGAACCGTGGCACTGGCCGCATTGGCGGCGGCTGTTTCACTGGCGGCTTCCACGCTTTTCTCGTAGGCGTGCCGGGCGTCGTTTCGGGCCTGCTCCGCCTGTTCGGCGGCCTGCGCAGCCGTGCGAGCCGCTTCTTCCCGTTGGCTTTGGACGCTTTCCAGCGCTGCGTCCGCCTCGTTGAGCCGGGCTTCCGCTTCGGCCAGTGCCTCCCGGTTTTGCGTTTCCTCTGCCGTAAGCTGCGTCAGCTCCGCTTCGATCCGGCTGATGATTTCCTCGTCCGGCGATTCTTCCTGCTGCAGCAACTCCCGCTGTGCCTGCTTCTCTGCGATCTCGCGGGCATATTGGGCGGCCTTTTCCTGCCGTTCGTTCAGTTCGCGCTGCAGGGCATCCCGTTCGCTGCCGGCGTTCGCTTCTTTCTCCGCCCAGGCTGCCGCGCTGTTCTCCGCTGCCTGGTAGGCGGCCTGCAGGGCCTGCTGGGCTTTTTCCAGATCATAGCTGTCCGCCGCCACCGGTTTGGTAAGCCGGGCATATTCCGTCTGTTTCTGCGCAAGTTCTGCCTGAAGGCTCCGCAGCTTCTGTTCCACATCCTCCCGGCGGAGGGCCGCTATTTTGTCTCCTTCCTGTACAGCCTCCCCCTCCGAGACAAAAACCGCCTCCACCAGCAGCCCTTCGGGCAGATAGAACAGGCTGCCCGCCGCCCACTGAATGGTTCCTGTCGCCGTTAGGCTCTGGGTGATGGTATTGGGCGCCGGCGTGGAGAGCTGCACCTCTGGCAGCAGCGCGCCGGATGTTCCGCGGGCAAGCAGCGTAAAAGCCAGCATCCACAAAAAGAAAAGCGCGATCTGCCGGGGGCGAATCGAAAACCTGTTTTCCTCCGGCGATACGGCCTGCGGCTGCGCCGGTTCCTGACGAACGGCAGAATCCCTGACGATTTTCACAGAAAATGTCTCCTTCCTTATGCCTTGATGCCTCCGGCCTGGATGCCCAGTTCCAGATAGGTTTGCCCATACAGGAACACCAGCATCGCCGGAATCAGCGAGAGCAGGCTGGCCGCCATGGCGATCCCCAGGTTGTCTGTCACAATATCGTTCATATACATGGAAAGCGGCCAGTTGGATTGGGATTTCAGAAAGAGCAGCGGCTGCTCCACCGCGTTCCACCCTTCGATAAAATTCAGCACCAAGGCGGCAAAGATTCCGGCATATCCCAGCGGAACGCCGATCTTCCAAAAGATCTGCCAGGCCGTTGCGCCGTCCAGCTTGGCCGCCTCGAGGAGTTCATTGGGAACATCCTGAAAGCTGCGGGTCATGATAAAAACCGGGAACGCCGAAAACACCCCTGGCAGGATGACGGACAGCGGCGTATCGTAGATTCCAAGGCGTGTGGCGATCAGGTAGTTGGGTACCATCAGTACCTGAAAGGGCAGCACCATCAGCGCAATGTACCCGAGCAGCAGGAAACGCCTGCCCGCAAAGCGCAGCTTGGCAAACGCCCACGATGCGGGGGCGGCGACCACCAGCTGACCGGCGATCTGTGCAAAGGCCAGCAGGCAGGTGTTCCAGAAGGCCGAAAAAAACTGCGGGGTGTCCAGCAGCAGCTCCGCCAGCGGTTGGAGCGTCGGCCAGGAAGGCAGGATCGTCCACACCGCATACCCGCCGTCTGCTGTGTCCAACAGGGCCGGCCCCAGGGCGGCTGTCAATTCGTCCGACGCCATCAGCGCACCGCCGACGGTAAACCACAGCGGCCAAAGGACGGTGAAGGCCAGCAGGCCAAGGATCAGCACCGGCAAAAGAGGCTCCTTTTTTCTCATTCCTGCCCACCACCCCAAAAGTGATACAGTAGATACACGACGCAGCCAAGCCCCAGCGCCAGCAGCACGGCGGCGGCAGACAGCTTGCCGATGTCCAGCGACAGGAACCAGTTGTTGAAGAGGTGCTGCAGCAGATATATGCTTTCCTGCGGGTAGTTGCCTGCCACCAAGTAGGCCTCCCGAAAGACCTTAAAGGAGTTGACCAGGCTCAGTATGGTGGTCAGCACCACCGTTGGCAGCAGATTGGGCAGCGTGATAAAGACAAAGGTCTGAAAAGGGGTGGCTCCATCCACCGCTGCCGCTTCATACAAGGGCCGGGGGATGGTCTCCAGACCCGCCAGCCACAGCAGCATATCGTACCCGTTGTTTCGCCAAAGGTAGGTGAAAATCAGCACCCAAAAGGCCGCGCTGCTGCCCATAAAGTCCACGGGCCGGCACCCCAGCCCCACCAGCAAGCCGTTGACCAGCCCCTTGCCGGAGAAAAGCGCCCTCCATAACACAACGATGCTGGCAACAGGAATCGCATAGGGGAGCAGGAGGACGCTTTTGAAAAAGACCGCCCGCCGTTTTGCCGCGCCAAGCAGCACCGCACAGAGCAGGCTGACGGCCAGCAGCGCCGGGATGCAGATGCAGAGAAAGCGGCAGGTGTTGCGGACAGCCAGACGGAACGCAGTATTTTGAAAGAGCGCCCGGTAGTTCCCCCACCCGACGGCCCGGCTGCGCAGCGGGTCCATAAAGCTGGCCCGAACCGTTTCGGCCAGTGGGAACAGATAGAACAGGCACAGCCCCAACAGGCTGGGCAGCAGAAAAGGCAGTGCCTGCCAGCTCTCCCTCCGGCGCAGGCCAGTGACCTTTGGCCGTTTCATCGCCTTCACCTCCTTGCCTACACTGTAGCACAGGGAACCTGAAAAAAACCTGAATACCTTTCTGCCAAAACAGCTTTTAGGTCTCATCCAATTGCGCCAAATGGTCGATTGGTTCGATCTGCGCTTTGATTAATTCTGAATAATACTTCCCAGCTTTCTGCAGTTCCTGATGGGAACCGGATTCGACTAATTCGCCATCTTTTAATACCAGAATGAAATCCGCCAATCGAAGGCTGGAGTATCGATGTGTTATAAAAATGGTAATAGACATTTTTGTTTTCAAGTTAAGCCGCTTAATAATGTGCTGCTCTGAAATAGCATCTAACGCCGAAAAAGGTTCATCAAACAGGTACACATCACTTTGCTTAAAAAGGCACCGGGCAATTGCAATTTTTTGCCATTGTCCTTGTGAGAGTTCTGTTCCCCCATTCCACCCCTTTTGGAGTTGGGTTTGTAAGCGGTGTGGTAACCCATCGATCACTTCTGCTGCCCCGGCATCATCAATCACTTTTGAAAGACGGTGAAGATCGTTGGCATTTTCCAAATCACTGATCGTTATATTTTCTTCCGCAGTAAACGGATACTTAATAAAATCTTGAAATATTGCTGATATCCTTTTTCGCAAACCGGCTGTATCAATCTCTTCGATATCTTGTCCGTTGATCAATATGGTTCCTAGTGTTGGCTTATATAACTTCATTAACAGTTTTAGCAGGGTTGTCTTTCCACTGCCGTTTAGGCCGATAAGGGCATAAGTGTGCCGGTCATCCAGGACGAAGCTTACATTCTTCAAGGCATATACATTGGTAGCAGGGTAGGAAAAGTAAACGTGCCGAAATTCTATCGTGCGAATTGGTTCCGTCAATGGCGTTCCGCAGTTTTCGTCTTCCGTCTGCATATCAAATAAATCAAACAGTGATTCCAAATAAAGTGCCTGCTCATAGAAAGTATTCAATTGGGTGCAAAACGAGAAAATGGCGCTTTGTATTTGATCCAAGGAGCTTGTGTACAAGTTGATCGTACCAAGCGTAGCCCGTTGCTTAATCCCCAAAATAATGATCCAAAGCTTAAGCAGCAAAATCACGAAATCATTGGCGGCTTTTTGGGCCGTATCAATTTTGCAAAATTTTTTGCGGTTCATCTGATCTTCACGAAAAAAATCTGTTTGCTGATTCAAAATGCGGCTTTTCAAATACGATAGAGAGCCAAAAAGTTTTAATTCTTTTATATTGTCATTGCGCAGCATGAGATCGCGGAGAACATCGGAATAGCGTTGTTTTTCTACCCGTCCGACCGATATCTTATACCAAAAACTGCTCACATACTTATTGACGAAAAAAAGAGGAATGCTGGCCACCACACTGGCAATTACAATAATGCCATTAAATGAAACAAGTACGCATACCACGCTCGCAAAAGAAATTAAGCATTGCACGATCGAGAAAAAGGTGTTGATTAAGTTTGTACAACGGATCGACGTTTGTTCTGAAGTGAAGCGGATTCGATTATAAGTTGTTTCATTATCATACTGACTCATCGGCAAGTGAACACATTTTTCTAACACCTGTGCGTTCACCAATAAAGATATCCGACCACTCACATCACTTTTTAGTAAGATACTGAGGTTATTCACAACAGACAGCATCATGTTTGTTAAGAAAAGGGAAAACAAAAGCCAGATGATTTCCATTTCAAACGCCTGCTGGCCACACGCTCTTGCCAGGCTATCCAGAAAAGCTCTGGACAGTATCAGGGTTAGAAAAGGGCATACGCCCGCTATTGTGCTAAGGATCCCTAAAAAAGCAATCCCCCCTGGAGCTGCATGAAAAAGTATTTTTAGAGTTCTAAATGTGATGGAAAGCGTCTCTTTAATAGATAACGTACTTTTTTCCATGGATACATTCCTCGATCATTTTTCTGACACCAGAAGGAGGGAAAGCCGGATAGCTTTCCCTCCTTCCGTTGATTGGACGCGATGTAATGATGAATTACGAAACCGCGTTGTGGGCGCCATCGTAGTTGATGGACAGGTTGTACTCGATCGTGGTGTTGCAGGTGCAAGCGCAACCACCGCCAGAATCGCGCTGGCCAGTCCAAACGCTATTGAAGCTGGGCGCAGTCGGGGTAGTTTGCGTGCAAGTGCAGCCGCAGCTGCTCGCCGCATTAACTGCAGTACGACCAAAGATGGGATCTACGACGCTCATAATAGCTCCTCCTCTCTCTTAGAATCTATACAAACAGGCAAAATGCCTATTGTACCGCAGTTACTCAATCACTGCATCTTTTAAGCAGTTGAGCGCTTCTGGATTTTCTTCCATCAGTTCATGGTAGAGAGCCAGATTATTTAGTGCAACTGACCTTGAAGCGCGGCATGCCTCGTTTTTCAGCCCCATATCCAACCCGTTTTCATTGCAAACGCCTGCATAGCATACCCTGCACAGATTGTAAGCCCAACACTTATCGCAGATGTCTTTTGACTGCGCCGCAAATTCCTCAACATACTTTTTCACGATCAGTTCTCGATCAACACCTTCGTCCACATTACCAATCGAAGGGCTGGAGCCGATCCGTTCGCAGGCTTTATATTCTCCGGTTGCCGTGACATACAGTCTTTTCTTTCCTGGCACGCAGCATCCATTTAATCCCCGGCGCAGTGTAGGTTCATCAACGATAACAATGCGGTCACAGCCCTTAATTGCTCCCACCAGCACCAGCAGGTTGAACGCCAGTTCCCCAACGTAAGTCCATACCGCCGTCACCACAGATGCACCGGTATCCACGGCGGGCGGGCTGGACGAAATGGCGGAGAAAATAATGCAGGACAAGGCAATCACCACGCCCTGCAAACAGACCCCTGCATAGCTGCGGATGAAGTTTTTGCCCACGCTGCTGGTGGGTTCACCTGCAAATGTGGACAGCGGTATCGGCGCAATCGCAGCGTACATCCACAGGCTGAACATTCTGCCGTAGACCGTGAGAATCATGGTAAAAGATAAAACCGTAATCAACAGCCCGCCGATCAGCGTAACCGCCCACAGCGGGATGCTATCCCAAAAGCCCACATTGTTGATGGCGTCGATCAACTCCTGCGGCAGCGATACGCTGCTCATCCCGGAGCTGCCCGATTGGGTAATAATGGTGGACACCATGCCCTGCACAACGGAAAACACCGCCAGCATCAATTCCAACCCGTAGGTCACCGCGCCCTTTGCCAGCGCAAATCGAATGAACAGCTTGAGCGCGTGTTCCGGCTTTTTGACCTCGACAAAGCTGCCGCAGGTTTTCATAACACCCACGGCAAAGAAAAGCACCAGCAGCCCATAGCCAATCGCCTGCAAAGCGCCGTGGATGCCGGTCATCACGCCCCAAACTTGCCCGCCTTTGAAGGTCTGCGGGCTTTCGGTCAACAGCGACCAAATCTCCGCCAGCTTGTCGTTCCATGTGGAGAGCGCGGCATTTAAGTTGCTGACGATCCATGACTCACCCACAGGGCATCACCGTCCTTCCTCTTGGTGTCGTCCTCACGCGGTGATAAGGTCGAGAATTTCCTTGGCGAAGGTAATCACCAGCCCACCGGCCAGCGTCAGGAAGCCTTGGCTGCGCTGGCTGGGGTCGTGGCTCTGCAACGACAGACCGACCTGCACGATGCCCCACCCCAGCAGGATAAGCCCCACCGCGCGGATCAGTGAAAAGATGAACGTGGAGAGGTTCTCGACCACCACCAGCGGGTCATCTACGGCAAAGGCGGGCAGGGCAAAAACAATGCCGCACACCATGACGGCGTACAGCGCAAACAAATTGAGAGAGATTTTCACGGATTTTTTGTTATGATTCAGCTTCATTTGGGCCTCCGAATTCTTTGTATGGTAGGCTTCATTTCTGCCGCTTCGGCGGGCAGAAAATCGTCCATATCCAGCAGTTCATAATTTTCGGGTGCGCCGGGCAGATCGTCCCGCGCGTTGTCGGCGGCGGTGTAGTCGTAGGGGGCTGCGCCGCCGTCCTCTGTGCAGCGGATGTTGGGATGCTTGAGCAGATTGTACTTAAAATCCACCACCGGGCGCTCCCCTCGGATGAACAAGATGCACTTGCTGTTATCCAACAAGCGCACCTCGTCCGGGGTCATAAGGTCGCGCCCGGATTGCTGGCGGTTGATGCTGTAACTTCCGCTGCGCCCTTTGCTTTGGTTATAGCTGGTCGTGGAGATGGTTTCCTTGCCCAGCAGTTCCGAAACATACTTGTGGGTTTCTTTCTCGGTGCCTCCGAGGTAGAGAAACTCGTCGCACAGACCGACCAGTGATTCCCAATCGTCCTTGTACATGGCTTTCAGCTGCGCCATGTTTTGCACGATGATGGAGCAGAAAATAGCGCGGGAACGCATAGTGGCCAGCGCCGACAGGAATGTATCTTTCGGCAAGGAAATGTTCGCGTACTCGTCCATCAGACAATGCACAGGCACAGGCAAGCGTCCTTTGTGTACGCGGTCTGCCTGTCGGTACAGTGTCTGGATGAGTTGGGTGTAGATCATGCCGACCAGATAATTCAGCGACTTATCCGAATCCGGAATGCAGCAGAACAAAGCGATTTTGCGTTCGCCCAATTCCTGCAAATGCAGTTCATCCGTCATCGTCAGTTTGGCGATAGACGGCAGGTTGAATGCGGCAAGGCGCACACCTACACTTACCAAAATCGACTTCGCCGTTTTGCCCGAAACGAGTTGTCAAGGACTTTTTAATCAAATTCACAAAAAAGCCACAAAAAAGTGCCAGGAAGCACTTTCATGCTCCTGACACTCAGGCAGGCGGGTCACTTGCGGCCACTTAACAGTTCATCGCAAAGGTACGCATATTCCGGCAACTGGTCGATATAGGGTTTCCATCGCCGCTTAATCTCGGCCAGTTCCAGCGGGTCGGCTTCTTCTATCGCGTGGTCGTTTCCTGTCATATACAGAACATCCATCGCAACATCATCCAGGCACTCGTGACAGAGATCGGCGGCAGACTCTATCCGTCTGCCGGTATCAACATAAAGCGGATTTATGCCAATAGCCAGCCAGACAAAGCCCACCTTATCAGACCATAACAGTTCAAAATTAGTGCTTTGCTGAAGATGCTCGGCAAACACCTTTCGTACCCGTTCAATCTCAGTTTTCTCTTTTTCTGTGTACAGCATTTTCATGTCCTCCTTGGCTAAAGTTTTGGTGTGTACCATCATCAGTTTAACACAAGGCGGCTGGCTTTATCAGCCGGTCACATCTGCTGTATCTCGTTTTTGAGCATACGCTTGATTTTGTCGCTCATGGTTTCGGTGCTGGTATTGCTGAAATGGACGCGCACCTTGTAGGTGGTCTTGCCGATTTTCTTTACCAGCGCGGGGGCGTCCTCCGGCGCTCTGGCCGGGGTGGTGTCTGCGGTCTGCATGGTACGGGTTTCTTCGCTCATGGCGCTCCTTTCTCCGGGCGGGGCTATATCGTCCGGCAAAACAATCAGTCGCTCTTACGGTTTACAATGCCTTTCGCCGCCTGTTTGGTGGCCCCGGCGTTTTCCTCCCGGAAGTTCTTCCCGGCAAAGAGGATTGGGGCGCACCGTTCCAGGATACGGTCATAGATACGGGCGTGGGCCAGGTCGGGCGGGTTCTTGAGTTCGGCCAGTTTCAGGTTGGTGGTGATAATCATGGGCCTGCGGCTGCGGTAGCGGCTGTCAATGACGAAAAACATCTGCTCCA
>OFOU01000165.1_pt1 | contig 60978 bp, 60 predicted proteins | sample 1542061 | NCBI WGS metagenome assembly OFOU01 (sample SAMN04209239, study PRJEB22552) | human gut metagenome | biome: gut; material: feces | host: Homo sapiens | place: USA: Oklahoma
AATCTCTTTCTCCATCTCATCACAAGATAACTTTTTATCAATTAACTCTCTCAAAAAGCTAGATGGCTTTAAATTATCAACTTTATTTAATCCTATCGCAATTTCCCAAATATTTTTCGTCATATTCAACACCTCTAGTTTCTGCTTCTACAACTATTTTTTTGCTTTTATTTTTCTAACTTTTTTATATAAAAATTTTTAATCAATATGCTAACTATACTTTATAGTGTACTTGCTCCAGTAATCTTATAACTCCTTATTTTATAAGAAGTCATAGCAGAAGCAACACACTATATCTCTGCTTCAGTCTGCTCCAGTTTTGCTAATGTTATAAGCTATAGTGTAGTAGTACTATACTTTTATAGTGATTATGTGCTATAGGAACTACTATAACTCTTCTTTTAGCTCCCTCTTATATTTAAAGTACGTGTTTCTACTAATCTTTAGAACTTCTATAACTTGGATATCTTTTAAATTTCCTCCAAAGTCTTTAGCCAGTAACTTAATTTTCTCTTTCATTTCAATAGATTTTTTGGTTTGGATCTTCGATCCAACTCTTCTACCAAGAATAACACCTTGAGATTTCTTAACTCTAAGCCCCTCCCTAGTCCTTGTTCTAATGTCAAGAGCTTCTTTTTCTGATTGTTCAAAAGCCTTTTCAATCTGATCCACAGCAATAACTTTTAAAACTTCCTCAATAGCACCTAGCAAAATATCTGTAATCTTATTCCCTGTCTTTGCTATTTGCTGTTCTTTAGCTTTAGTATATACATCAGAGTTAATATACCCCTCTTTAAGAAAAATAAGCTTAACTCCCTTATTGTAAAGTTCAAAGTATTCTTTGATCCCCTCTTCAGCATTTCTACTCATACGAGAAACCGAATCAAATACTAATGTATCTCCATTCTTCAATAGTTTTTTTAGTTTTTTCCATTCTTGCCGATCTGAAGTTACTCCAGTATAAGCTTCTTGGTATATTCTAGCTTCAGGATAGACTTTTAATATATTTTCAATCTGCCTAGTAATAACTTGCCTATTAGTAGATACTCTGCAATATCCATAGATCATATTCTTCCACCTCATATAGTCTTATTTTCAACGAACATTTAATTTAATATTAAATCGATATTAACATCATAACAAAATATATTATAATAGTCAAAGCTTTTAATACTATTTTTTATAAGGTTTATTCTAATACTGTTTTTGTAAAAATAATAAATTATTATTTTTTTATTCTAAAAAAAGGAGTTATTTTGTACTGTACCTAAAATCTTAGACAAGATGAAGGAAGTAGTACATTTAACTCCTTTAATTCATATTTTCACTGTTTTTGAAAAATATTTCTATCTATTTTATTTTTTCTATAAGATTAATTATAACATATTCCTCTTTATCTTTGTTATATTTAACATGTAAAACTAATTTTGCTGGTAAATCTAATCCTACTTCTGCCCAAACTCCAAAAGAATAATCTATATTACTAACTTTATTAATTCTTTTTGTTGCTTTTGAATAAGGAGCTAAAACTGTACTAGGACGCATTGTATTTTTATTTGAAAAATATTGTCCATCTGTAATGATTGAATCCCCATCTAAACTAGAAGAATTCCAATCTATTTCTAATACATCACCTGTTAGATTTTCAATAGCTAATTGAACTCCACCATCTAAAGGACTTACAGCAGTTCTTTTTACTTGAACAACATCTACTTTAATTATATTTTCAGTTTTTGATAACATTTCTGTTCTTACTGGAGTAGCTGAACACCCAGTTAAAACTAACATAATTAAAGTTGAAAATAAAAATAATATTTTTTTCATAAAAATTCCCCCTTTATATATAATTTAACAAATAAATTATAACTGTTTTTAATATAATATTCAAGTAAATTGAAAAATCAATTTATATCATCTCTTTTATCTATTAAAACAGCTTTAAAATCAAAGGTAAAAACTATCCAATACCCCTTATAAAATCTCTTAAAATCAATTTTGTGAGGTCATTTTTTTCAATTTAAACACTTTTTTATATTTTTTAATGAAGTTTTTTATTTTTTATCTTCCACTCTTGACAAAACTAAAAGTAGGAGCTATACTCCTATCAAATCACTCTAGGCGACCAGAGTAAAATAAAGGAGAGTAAAATTATGGAAGAAATTAAAAACAACAATTTACTAGAAAGTATAGAAAAGCAAATTACTGATTTAATTTCATTAGATAAAAAAAACTGGACTAACTTTTATACACTTCTAAAAAAAGTAGAGGTTGAAAAACTATGGGAAGAAAAATATAACTCTTTTACACAGTGGTTAAAAGATTTCTCAATAAGAAATAAAATACATGAAAGCATTTTATGGCAAAGAAAAAAAGCTGGAGAAGTTTATCATAAATATTCAGAGATACAGAAAGAAAAAGGAATTGAAGTTAAACCTCTTGAAACTGCTAATGTTAGTGCTGAAAATCTAGTTCTACTTGATAAAATAATGAGAAATAGTCCAAGTACCTCTACTGAATTAGCAGAAAAAGTATTTAATAACTCGATTACTGGAAAAGAACTAAGGCAAATACATAACTCTGTTCGCCCTATTCGTCATAGTGATCTTGATGATCTTAATGACTTTGATCAGAAAGAGAATGAAGATGAAAATAGCTCTCCTGCAATAAATACTACTGACATCTTGGGTATGTTATTCAATACAGAATCTTGGATTGGAACTAAAAATGAAAGTGAAAATAAAAAAAATTATTTTAATTCCTTTGTTACTAAAGCTCAATTACTTACTGAATTTCCTGTATTTACTGGAACTTCAAGACATAGTAGAAGAATAGATCTATTTTGTGCTGAAAATATAACAACAGAATATCCATGGAACTTAAATCTTCATGGAGTTGAAATAAAAATTTCTAAAGGAGATTTATTAAACGATCATAAATATACTGAATATAGTGAATTTGTAGATTATTTATGGTTAGCAGTTCCCCAAGATTTGCAAGAGATAGCAGAACAAAATAAATTTACAGGTTGTGGACTTATAGTAATTGATAGAAAAAATGATAAATTAATCTTAAAAGTAATCGAAAAGCCAAAGAAATTAGACCCTTTAAAAAGAGGGGAAACTTTAACATCTCTAGCTTTGAAATTAATGATGAAATAAATTTTAATCTAGGCGACTAGAGTAAAAATAAAATAAAAAAGGAGGAGCTACAATGAAATTGAATTTAGACGAAAAACAAGCATTTGAAGCACTTCAAAAAATTATAGACTTCTATACAAAAGAGGAACAAGAGAAGAAAGAATACTTAGCACTTACTACTAGAGAATATAGACTTTTAAAAAAAATACTGGGAATTGATCTGAAAGAAGCTACATACAGGAAGAAAGATGTAGAAATATTTGTTAGAAGTAAAGATACAAAGCATATAGAGTTTCTAAATCCATTCGCCCTAAGCAACTATGGAAATAAAATAGTAAAATATGGATATTTCCCATTTCAAGTAAAAAAATTAAAAGAAATAAACAAACCAAATGATAATTAACTAATAAAAGAAAAGGTAGAGAAAAATCTCTACCTTTTCTTTTGAATTTATCCACCTAACTACTTTTTACCAATAACAATGTAAAGCAATTTATGGTATAAGCATTTTACAAAAAAACTACTTCAAAAGTATAGCATAAAACAAGAAATAAAGAAAGGAATTATAATTAATTATATCATAGAATTAAAGATAAAAAAGCCTTATTATTTTTTTATTTGATTTGATTTTTTATATAAAAACTGATATAATTAAGATACCTAGAACCCGTATGGGGAACTTGAAAATAGTAAGATATAAAATTCGTTATGAACTAAGCTTTCACTTCGGTGGAGGCTTATTTCATGTTTATAAGGAGTAACGATCCTTGTAAACAGTAGATCTTACTTATTTTCAAGGAGGTACAGAGATGACTGTAACTGTTCATCAGCTAACAATTAATCTTGATGGAGGAGCAATTCTTCTAGGTGGATTACTTCTTCTCATCTTTATTCTGTTAGCAAAGCACTACAAATAGTCTATTCTGACCTCGCACCCTACGGGGTTTTTTTATTTTTCAATAAACTCCTATTCTACAACAAACATCACGTCAAAAAATAAAAAAGATATTGACTTTTGACAGCACGTCAATTATAATAAAGAAAAGAGAAAATTGACATCACGTTTAAAGAGGAGAAGAAAATGAAAGTTAGAAAACAAAACATATCATTTTTAAAATCAGGAAGTGGAAGTTTAAATAGTAGAATAATGTTACCTATTACTTGGGTAAGAGAATTAGGGTTGTCACAGGAAGAAAGAGAAGTATATATATACCAAATTGGAGAAGAAATTGTTATAAGAAAAACTCCAATGAACTTTGATAAAAAAGAGGCTGCCAAAATTGCATTTGAAGAAGTTAAACAAATAATTTTAACCAAACAATATATAGAACATGTAGAAATTATAGAAATCATCAAAACAATAATAGATAGTTATTTTTTTTATATAGAAGAAAAAGAAAGAAATGATAAGGTTGTAGCTTTAGTATCAGTTCTAAGAGATAGCTTTTTAGATAAAAAATATGAATTTGTATTAGATAATAAAAAACAATATTTCTTTGATAAGGAAAAATATAGTTTTAAGACTGTAGAGGAATTAGAAAAGTATTTTCAAATAAGCCATGAAAAAATATAGTTGCAAATATCATTCTAAAAATATTAGTTTTATTTTAATACAAAAGGTTCAATCAAAAGTGAACCCGATGCATATAAAAAAATATAAAAAATAAAATCCTTGTGTGGGAAGCTGGAAATAAAATTACACAAATAACAAATAGAAATTATTAAAGAATTAGAAAAATTAATGAAACAAAAATTAGAAAAAGCTCTTTAAATAGTTTAAACAGATGAATGTCTCACGTGAGACATTCGATATAAAATAACACTATATTAAGAAGCAAGGGTTTAGATGTTTCTATTTTTGATAATGTAAGAAATTTTTTATTTTCTTTCAGCTTTTAAGTTTCTATATTTTAATAGATTAGAATTAAAATTACTAATATATGAACATGAATACTCATCAGTTACCAATTCACTATATTCAAATACTTGTGAATTACTTAATATTCCTCTATTTTTTATCATCATCACAGCTTTTCCCTTTTTTAAATTTAATAACTCTGCATCCTCTCTACTTAAATTAATTGCACTATAAGTTGTGATAAAGTGTGAAATATCATATCCTGACCTTATTACATAAGAGTGAAAAGAATCTTTTATATCATCTCTTTTTAGGTTAGGAAAAAGATTTTTAGGAACTCTTGTAAGCTCAATTTGAACTTTTACAAAATCCACTATTCTGATTCTTTTATATTGAAAAAGAGTATCATCAGCAGAAGTATCAAAAATTTTTGAAAACTCCTTCCCAGCTTTTATTTCTGTAAACTCCAATACTTCTGAAGATATCTCTCTAAATTTTTTCTCAACTAATGAATTATAAATAAGTGAACTTCCTGCTAATCCCTCTTTAATAAAATTTCCTTTCCCCTGTATACTCTCTACAAAGTTTAAATCTACAAGTTTTTTTAAGGATCTTCTCACTGTATCTCTTGAAACTCCATATATCTTTGCTAATTCTCTTTCTGTTGGAAGTTGTTCCCCTGATTTATATCTATTTTGATATATTTTCCCTATTATATCTTCTGCCATAAAATTCTTTTTACTCATATCCTCACCAACTTTTTATTTTAATAAAAAAAACAGCTCTCTATAATAAAAATTTTATCATAGAAAGCTGAAAATTTATATATTTTATTCCACTGTATCAATATCTTTTACTAAGATATAACTAAATATAGCAGAACATCCAATAGCTATAACAACTCCTAAAATAGCATATACAAAATATGGTCCTATATAAGCTGGTAAACTTACAATACTAGAAAGAATATATCCATATATTTTTACTTCAAAGTAAGAGATAAACCCTCCTGCTATTGCTGCACCTAAAGTAGCTGCAATAAATGCTCTTTTATATTTTATTAAAACTCCAAATAAAGCAGGCTCTGTTATTCCTAAAATAGCTGATATAGTAGAAGATATTATAATAGATTTCTTATTTTTATCTTTTGTTCTGAAAAGTAAACCAAGAGTTGCTCCCCCCATTGCCATATTTGCCATAAAACATAGTGGCATTAAGAAATCATATCCCTTTGTTTCAAAGTTGTTGAAGAACATAGGTGTCATTACATGATGCATTCCTCCAACAGTGATAGCTGGACGAATTCCTGCTACAATAAATCCTGCTACTACATTTGAAAATGAAAACATAACATTTATCAACCAAGCAATGATTTGTCCAAAATATGTTCCCAATGGTCCTATAACTATTAAAGTCAAAGGAATAGAGATTATAAGTGTTAAAGTTGGTGTAAATATTGTTCTCAATACTTATGGCATATGTTTATCTACATATTTGTGAATATATTTCATAGCCCATACAGAGATTATTATTGGAATTACTGTAGAGCTATATTTAATAACAGGAATAGGCAATCCAAAAAAGTGAAAAGCTTTTATCTGTCCAGCTATAGCAGCATCCATTAATGTTGGATACATAAGAGCAGATGCTAAAGCTAGAGCCAAATACTCACTTGTTTTAAATATACGTGCTACTGATACAGCTAGATAGAATGGTAAGAAATAAAATACTCCACTAGCTATTAGATCAAAAATCTTTACTGTTTCACTACTTCCATCTAAAATTTTTAAAGCTAAAAGTCCAGAAAGAATTCCTTTTAACATTCCTGCTCCAGCTATTGCTGGTATAATTGGTCCAAATCCTCCAGAAACAATATCTAATAAACGTGATATCAAACTTTTCTTTACTTTAGGTTCATTATTCTCTTCTGTATTATTCTCATTTGCTTCTAACTCTTTTTTCAATATCTCAAAATATTTATTAGCACTTGGTCCAACTATAACTTGATACTGATCATTTTGTTTTTGAGTACCTAAAACACCTTTAATTTCCTTTATTTTATCAAAATTTATCTTACTTTCATCCTTTACTTGAAAACGTAATCTTGTCATACAATTCCAAAATTTTATAAGATTATCTTTTCCTCCTAAAAATTTAACTATTTCTAATAACTCTTTCTTCTCCATCTTAGTCTCCCTTTTATATTATTTTATGGTGTGTGAATAACTCCATGTGGTAATCTTGCCTGTGTCCACTCATGAGCTCTATATCTTACAGGATATTTTTTTGCTAATTCCTCATCAAATTCAACTCCAATTCCTGCTTTTTCTAAAGGATAGATATATCCATCTTCAACTTTTAAATCACTTTTAAATATACTATTTGTTACCTCGTCAGGCTCATTATATTCTTGAATAGCTGCATTTTGTAAATAGATATTTAAATGATTATTTACTGCTATTCCTATTGGTGTCATATCAGAAGGTCCATGCCAAGCTATTCTTATTCCAAATTGTTCACACAATGCTCCTAATTTTAAAGCTGGTGTTATTCCTCCAATCTGTGATATATGACATCTTATAAAATCAATTCTTTTATTTACAATTAATTCTTTCCATTCCATAGGATTGTTGAAAAGCTCTCCTAAAGCTAATGATATACTACTTTGATTTCTTAAATGATCTAACCATTCTGTTTGATTAGGAGGTAAAATATCCTCTAAAAAATAAGGATGATATTTTTCTAACTCTTTAGCTAAAGCTATAGCTTGGTTTGGAAATAATCTTTCATGAACATCATGTAAAAAATGTATAGAATACCCATATCTCTCTCTTAATTTTTTAAACATGTCTATTACAGAATTCATATATAGATCTTGATCATAATATTCTCCCTCAGTAGGTGCTTTAGTCTTGTGAAAATTTGGATTTTTCCCCCCATATAGCCCCATTTGACATCTAATATGTCTGTATCCTTTAGCTACCAAATTATCTACAGATTTGAAAAGCTCCTCATATGTTAAACCATCAGCATGATTATAAGCTGGTATTGCATCTTTCGATTTTCCACCAAATAATTGATATAACGGCATATTTGCCATCTTTCCTTTTATATCCCAAAGTGCCATATCTACCCCTGCAATAGCATTATTTATAACAGGTCCATTTCTCCAGTAAGAATTTACCATTAACATCTGCCAGATTCCCTCTATGTTATTGGCATCTTTTTGTAATAAAAGTGGTCTGATATATTCTTCTACCATAACTTTTACTACTAATGGTCTTTGTTGAAAAGTAGCACATCCATATCCTATTATTCCACTTTCTGTTTCTACTTTCACAACTACCAGATTATGTCTTTTAGGATTTAAAACAAAACATTTTATATCTTTTATGAAGTTAGGTTTCATCTTTTTACCTCCTTTTTCTTTTATAGTTTTAATTTAACATCTGGATATTTTAAAAGTCAATTTGGTCTGATAAATGATTTTTTAATGATAAAAAATCATACCAATTTTATAGAAAACCTTTAATGTAGATACAGTTATTTAATAAAAATATTTTAGTTTAATTGAAAAGAAAGTTTAAGATAAAATATAAAAGTGAATGTCAAAATAAATGTAAAAAAAACTAAAAAGGAGGAAAGTAAGCATGAATAATATTGCAGCAGATATAAAAAATATTTTATATAACAAAAATAATAAAGTTTTGGATACTAAGATATTTTTTTCTAATGATTCAAATTATGCTGCTTTTAAGGCACTAGAAAGAATGGTAAAAAAAGGTGAAGTTAAAAGAGCCGAAAAAGGTTTATACTATATTCCTCTAAAATCTATTTTTGGAGAACTTCCTCTTTCTGTAAAAGACTTTATACAAAAATATCTTTATATTGGCGAAAAAAGAATAGGATATATTACTGGAGTTAATCTTTTTAATAAATATGGTCTTACAACACAACTTTCTAATACTTTAGAAATAGCAACAAATATAAGAAAGAATCCTAGAGAATATCAAGGAGCAAAGATAAAATTTATCCAAAATAAAGCTCCAATAACAGAAAAGAATATAAAATATTTAGAAATTTTAGATATTCTAAAAAATTTGAAAAATATACCTGATTCAGATATACAAGAAAGTTATATATTAATGAAGCAAATTATACTGGAACTAGCTTATGAAGAGATAATCTTTCTTCTTGATTTGGCAGAAAAATATTACACAGCAGTTGTCTTAGCTTTACTTGGAAGTATGGTAGAAGAAAAAAATATATTAAGAGTAAAAAAATAAAAGAAAATTTGAATAAAACAACGACTTTTAAATTAAATCTAAAAATAAAAAATGGAAAAGATTGGAGGATAATTTAGTGGTACTACATAAAGATTTAGAAAACTTTAAAGCTTTAATTTTGCTTACAGCTAAAGATATGAGTATTTTAGAGTTCTATATGGAAAAAGTTTATTTGGTAACTTATATTTTGAAAAAATTAAGTAGCAGTTCTTTTAAAAATGTAAAGGTGGAACTTCCCTTTCAAAAGGATATAATGCTATCAATAGATTTTCTGAAGATATAGATTTGTAGCTTATTAATTCATCTTTAGGAGATAATCAAAAGAAAAAGCTGTTAAAAATATAGAGAAAACAATAACTGAGGATATGATTTATCTTCCAAAACATCCAAGAGAATCTAAAAGAGAAAACATAAGAAAAATTATTTATCAATATCCAATTCAAATAAATGAAGAAGATAAAGGACAAGTTAGTGATGTTATAGTTTTAGAAATTAATTCCCTTTCTACTCCTGAACCAACAGAGATTTTAGAGATAGAAAGCTATATAGTAAAGTATTTAAGAAAAATTGGAAAAGAAGAGTTTATTCGTCAATTTGAATTAGAAAGTTTTAAAATTAATGTGCTGTCAGTAAAAAGGATTTTTATAGAAAAATTATTTGCAGTATTAGATTATACTTTTGAAAAAAATGCTGAGGTAGAACTTGGAAATAAAATAAGACATCTTTATGATTTACACAAACTTTATTAACTTGATGAGATTAAAGCTTTTTTAAAAACTGAAGATTCTTATAAAATGGCTTCTAAGGTGGTAGCACAAAAAGAATTGAAATGACAATAAAGGGTAGATGGATAAAGCATTATAGAGGCGTAGATATGTCACATTATTGTTATGTGGTTGATTGATAAATTCTAGTTTATCGTGGTTGATTGATAAATTCTAGTTTATCGAGGAGCCGAGCCAGAGCAAATTTCTTTAGGAACTAAAGGACACACTTCTTTAAAAAGAGAATGTTACAAATTAATAAATAAAAGTCAAGAAAGATTTTTATTTATATAAAATCTATTACACTATCATAACAATGTTAAAATTAATTTTACTTTTAAGGTGTTTATAACTCATAACTAATTTTTGTACTATTAATATTTTACACAAAATAGTTATGAGTTTTTATATTTTTTGTATGCTATATTCTACAATTTATTTATATATAAAATAAAAATATTTGAAAAAAATAAAAAAATATGCTTATATTATATATAAAAATGTATTTAAAGAAATCAATTAGTACGTTGTTTTAGAGGAGAATAGAAAATGAAAGAAAGAGATAGAATAATACAGGAATATGTTCCAGGAAAACAGGTAACTTTGGCACATTTAATAGCACATCCAGATAAAGATATTTGTAAAAAAATTGGTTTAAATACTGAAACAACTCAAGCCATTGGAATACTTACAATTACTCCTGGAGAAGCAGCTATAATAGGAGCAGACATAGCTACAAAATCTGGAAATGTAGAAATAGGATTCTTAGATAGGTTTAGTGGAACATTAGTAATAAGTGGAGATGTATCTAGTGTTGAAACATCTTTAAAAAGTGTAATAGAATTTCTAAATTCAACTTTAAAATTTTCAACTTCAGAGATTACAAGGTCGTGATTTTATGAAAATTATGTTAGTTGGTCGAACAGGAGCTGGAAAAACAACATTAACTCAAAAAATCAATGGAGAAAATGTTGTATATCAAAAAACTCAGATGATTTCATATGAAGGAAATATTATTGATACTCCGGGAGAGTACATAGAACGTAAATTTTTTAGTAGATTAACAGTAATAGCTAGTGATGTTGATATAGTAGCATTAGTTCAATCAGCACAAGATGAAGAAACTTTTTTTCCACCTAATTTTTCTACAATGTTTAATGGAAAAAGTGTAATAGGTATAGTAACTAAAAAGGATTTAAACTTTAATTGTATTAAAGCAGAAGAATTTTTAAAATCAGCTGGAGCAGAAGAAATTTATTATACAGGATTAGAAGATGAGAAAGAAATTTTAAAATTGCGAGAAAGGATTGGATAAAAATGACAGCAAGAATTGTAATAGCTGAAGATGAGACATTAACAAGAATGGACATGGTAGAGATGCTTACTGAAAATGGATATGAAGTAGTTGGTGAAGCAGGAGATGGCTTAGAAGCTTTAAGAGAATGTCACGAAAAGAAACCTGATATTGTACTTCTAGATGTAAAAATGCCTTTAATGAATGGTTTACAAGTGGCAAAAGTCCTAAATGAAGAAAAATTTTCAGGCTGTATAATTATGCTGACAGCATATAATATTAAAGAATATATTCAAAAAGCAACAGAAAGTTCAGTGATGGGATATCTTATAAAACCTGTAGATGAGGATATTTTTCTTTCAAGGTTAAAAATGATTTATAATACACATCTTAGAATGAAAAAATTTCAAACTGAAGCAGTAGAAGCAAAATTAAAATTAGAAGAAAGAAAGAAAATAGAGAAAGCAAAAGGAATATTAATGAAAAATAAAAAGATTACAGAAGAGGAAGCATATCAAGAAATTAGAAAAATAAGTATGCAAAAAAGAATAACAATGGTAGAATTGTCTGAGATAATAATATTAACAGGGGATATACTATTATGATAAAGAATTATTGTAAAATGTGTTCTACATTAACAAGTTTAGATATAGAAAAGTTAGAAAGGGTAGCAGAAACAGTATCTATACTTAGTAGTATTTTAAATATGGATGTATTTTTAGACTGTCCTACAAAAGATAAAGATAGAGCAGTGGTAGTATATCATGCAAGACCAGAAAAAAATAGTTTGTATTCGAAAAGAATTGATGGAGAGATAGCCCACTCTTCAAGAGAACCAGCAGTTTTTAGAACTTTTATAACTGGACTTCCATCAAAAAATTATAAAGCTATAACTCAAGAAGAACAACAAGTATTTCAAAATATTATACCTGTTTTTAATTCTATACAAGAAACAATTGGAGTTATAATTGTAGAATATAGAGAAAGTCAAGAACATGAATTTAATTCAGATATGTTTAATTTCACAGCTACCAAACTTATAAAAGATATTGATTTTTCAAGAAGTAGAATACCAGAATTTGTAAAAGATGGAATAGTAGTTTTTAATCAAGATGGAGTAGTAACTTATATAAATAAAACAGCTGAAAAAATATATGCTTCTTTAGGATTTGAAAAATCTATTATAGGAGAAGAATTCCAAAATATTATTTTGACTAAGACAACTATTGTTGAAATTTTGAAGAGAAAACAAGAGGAACCAATAGATATTAGTATTTCAAATATGATTTTAACTATTTCATATTTTGTTACCTCTTTAGAAGAAGATAATTATAATATTGTTATGTTAATTAGAGATATTACTAAAGAAAAAAACAATGAACAAGAGATTTTAGTAAAATCAATGGTAATAAAAGAGATACATCATAGAGTAAAAAATAATCTTCAAACAATAGCTAGTCTTTTAAGAATACAAAAACGTCGTGTTGAGAATGAAGAAACAAAAAAAATACTTGATGAAACAATAAATAGGATATTAAGTATAGCTGTAACACATGAAGTTTTGTCTGAAAATGGGATGGATAGTTTAAGTATAAAAACTATATTGCAGTTATTATATAAAAATTTTTTTAAAAACACTATTGACAAAATGAAAAAAATAGAGTTTAATATGGTAGGTGATGATTTTATAATCAGTTCAGATAAAGCTACATCAGTGGCATTAGTAATAAATGAATTGATTCAAAATGCAGTTCACTATGCTTTTAGTGGCAGAACAGAAGGAAAAATTGATATTATTATTGAAAAGAAAACTTTTTTCTCTAAAATAACTGTTTCTGACAATGGCGTTGGAATGAATGTAGAAAAATATAGAGAAAATAGTTTAGGGTTAATGATAGTAGAAAGATTAGTTACAGATAAGTTAGGTGGATCTTTTGAAATAAAGAGTAAACTTAATGAAGGAACAACAGTTGAGTTTGAAATAAAAAATAAATAATTGATGAATACACAAAGAAGTGTATTTGGAAAGGCAACGAAGCCAAAGAGATAGGTTATCCTATTTTCTTTGGCTTTTTTTATTAAATTTTTCTAGGAGGAAGCTGATGAAAGAAGAAATTATCAGTGTAGGAATAGATATTGGAACTTCAACTACTCAGTTAGTATTTACCAAGATTGTGCTAGAAAATATAGCTTCTGGTGCAAGAGTCCCACAGATAAAAATTATAGCTAAAGATGTATTTTACAGAAGTAAAGTATATTTTACTCCTCTTATAAGTCAAACTGAGATAGATGCAGAAAAAGTTAAAAGAATAATTCAAGAAGAGTATCAAAAGGCAAGAGTAACAGTAAAAGATGTTTCTACAGGAGCAGTAATAATAACTGGAGAAACAGCAAGAAAGTCAAATGCTAAAGAGGTGCTTAATGCTTTAAGTGGAATGGCAGGAGATTTTGTTGTAGCAACAGCAGGACCTGATCTTGAAAGCATAATTGCTGGAAAAGGAGCAGGTGCTATGGATTATTCAGAAAAACATAATACAACAGTTTACAATCTTGATATAGGTGGAGGAACTACAAATAATGTTCTCTTTAAAAATGGAGAGGTAGTAGATACAACATGCTTAGATATCGGTGGAAGACTTATAAAATTTAAAGATAGTTCATTAGAAATAACATATATCTATAAAAAATTTGAAAAACTTATAGATGATATGGGATTAACTACTTTAAAAGTTGGAAGAAGAGCAGATGTAGGAGAATTAAAAAAACTTTGTAGAAAGCTTGGAGAAGTACTATTGAGTTCAGTAGGAGCTATACCTAAAAGTAATGAATATAGATACCTTATTACTGATAAGGACTATAGAGGAGAATGTGATTTAAAATTTGTGAACTTCTCAGGAGGGGTAGCAGATTTTATATATAATCAATACTCTGGGGATGATTTTAAATATGGTGATATAGGAATCATTCTAGGGAAAGAGATACTAGAAATTTTTAAAGAACATAATGTACAAATAGTTAAAAGCGGAGAAACAATAGGAGCAACAGTAGTAGGAGCAGGTTCTCACACTACAGAAATAAGTGGAAGTACTATAACTTATACTGAAAATATTTTTCCAATTAAAAATATTCCAGTATTGAAGATCAGCCAACTTGATGAAAAAAATATCCATACTTTAAAAGAAAGTTTAAAGAAAAAAAGAGAATGGTTCAAAATGGAAGATGGAGTTCAAGAGGTTGCAGTAGGCCTTACAGGAAAACCAAATATGAGATACAAAGAGATAATTGAATTAGCGGAAGGATTATATGAGGTTCTTTCTGATGTAAGTCGATTCATATTAGTAATAGAAAATGATATTGGAAAAGCATTAGGACAAGCACTTTCATTGAAATATAGTAGTGATGTTCCTATCATCTGCATAGATAGTATAAAAGTTGCAGATGGAGATTTTATTGACATTGGTAAACCATTGGGAAGTGGAAGTGTACTTCCTGTTATAGTTAAAACTTTAGTATTAAGTAGTTATCAATAGGCGGGGTGAATAATAATGAGATTAGAAACAAGACTTTTTGGTCAAAATTACAAATTCAGTTCTCTGAAAGAAGTTATGGCCAAAGCAAATGAACAAAAGTCTGGAGATGAACTTGCAGGAATTGCAGCAAGATCAACAAAGGAGAGAGTAGCAGCAAAAGAAGTTCTTTCACAAATTCAATTGAGAGATCTAAAAGAAAATCCAGCAGTACCTTATGAAGAAGATGAGGTAACAAGAATAATCATTGATAGTCTAAATCTTAAAGTTTATGATGAAATTAAAGAATGGACTGTAGGAGAACTTAGAGAATGGATATTAAGTGATGAAGTAGGAGACAGAGAAATCCAATGGATAAGAAGAGGACTTACTTCTGAGATGATTGCGGCTGTTACAAAGCTTATGTCAAATTTAGATTTAATTAGAGCAGCTAAAAAAATAATTGTTAAAGCACATTGTAATACAACAATAGGAGGGGAAGGTGTTTTAGCAGCAAGGGTTCAACCAAACCATACAACTGATGATCCAGACGGAATTATGATTTCACTTTTAGAAGGACTTAGTTATGGAGTTGGAGATGCTGTTATTGGACTAAATCCAGTTGATGATACAGTTGATAGTGTAATAAGAGTTCTTGAAAGATTCCATGAAATTAAAGAAAAATATCAAATTCCTACACAAACTTGTGTTCTTGCTCACGTAACAACACAAATGGAAGCTATTAGAAGAGGAGCACCTAGTGATTTAATTTTCCAAAGTATAGCAGGATCAGAAAAAGGAAATGAAGCTTTTGGAATAACAGGAGCGATGATAGAAGAAGCTAGACAACTTGCACTTACTCAAGGAACAGCAGCAGGACCAAATGTAATGTATTTTGAAACTGGGCAAGGATCAGAACTTTCTTCAGATGCACATAATGGAGCAGACCAAGTAACAATGGAAGCGAGATGTTATGGATTTGCTAAGAAATTCTCTCCATTTATTGTAAATACAGTTGTTGGATTTATAGGGCCAGAATATTTATATGATAGCAAACAAGTAATAAGAGCAGGACTAGAAGATCATTTTATGGGAAAACTTCATGGATTACCAATGGGAGTTGACGTTTGTTACACTAACCATATGAAAGCAGACCAAAATGATATTGAAAATCTAGCAGTATTACTAACAGCAGCAGGATGTAATTACTTCATGGGAGTTCCAGCTGGTGACGATATTATGCTTAACTATCAAACTACAGGATATCATGATATTCAAACATTAAGAGAAACTTTAGGGGTAAAACCTATAAAAGAGTTTGATGAATGGCTTGAAAAAATGGGATTCAGAAAAAATGGAAGATTGACAGAAAAAGCAGGAGATGCATCAGTATTTTTGAAATAGGAGGAAGGTAAAATGGTTTCTGAAAGAGAATTAAAAGATATAATTTCTCAAGTTCTTAGAGAAATGGGAACAGAAGGAAAAATAGAAGAGAAGATAGCAGAAAAAGTAGAAGAAAGAGTAGCAGAAAGTGATTTAGTAGATATTACTAAAATTGATTTTAGAGAAGTAATTGATGTAAAAAATCCTGCAAACGAAGCTGAACTTCTAAAGTATAAGAGAAAAACTCCAGCAAGAGTTGGAATTGGAAGAGCTGGTTGTAGATATAGAACTAATACAATGTTAAGATTTAGAGCCGATCATGCTTCAGCAGTTGATGCTGTGTATACAGATGTATCAGAAGACTTCTTAAAAGCAAATAATCTTTTTACAGTAAAAACAAGATGTAATTCAAAAGATGAATATATAACAAGACCTGATTTAGGAAGAAGACTTGATGAAGAATCAGTAGCTATTCTTAAAGAAAAAGTAAAAAAATCTCCTAAAGTACAAGTATTTGTAGCAGATGGACTAAGTTCTACAGCAATTGAAAAAAATATTGAAGATACACTTCCAGCACTTCTTAATGGATTAAAATCTTATGGTATAGAGACAGGAACACCATTCTTCTTAAAATATGGAAGAGTAGGAGCAGCTGATGAAGTATCAGAAATAGTAGATGCAGAAGTAACTTGTGTACTTATTGGAGAGAGACCAGGACTTGCAACAGCTGAAAGTATGAGTGCATATATAACATATAGAGGATATATTGGAATTGCAGAAGCAAAAAGAACAGTAGTATCAAATATTCATAAAAATGGAACACCAGCAGCAGAAGCAGGAGCACATATAGCTCATATTATTAAGAAAATATTAGAAGCTAAAGCAAGTGGACAAGATTTAAAACTTTAATTTTTGGAGGGAAAAATGACTAATGACGCTTTAAGACCAAGTGTATTAGGAGTAAAACTTATTCCTAATGTAGATGATAAAATGGCAGAAGAGTTAAATCTTCCAGCAGGATATAAAAGTATAGGAATAGTAACAGCTGATTGTGATGATGTAACATATACAGCTCTAGATCAAGCTACTAAAATGGCAGAAGTAACAGTAGTATATGGAAAATCATTCTATGGAGGAGCTGCTAATGCAAATACAAAACTTGCAGGAGAAGTAATCGGAATAATAGCAGGTCCTACACCAGCAGAGGTAAAAAGTGGATTAAATGCAATAGTTGACTTTATAGAAAATGAAGCTACTTTTTATAGTGCTAATGAAGATGATACAATAGCATACTATGCACATTGTGTATCAAGAACAGGAAGTTATCTTTCTAAGACAGCAGGAATAGAAGAGGGAGAAGCTTTAGCTTATCTTATAGCACCTCCTATTGAAGCTATGTATGCATTAGATGCAGCATTAAAAGCAGCAGATGTAAAATTGACAGCATTCTTTGGACCACCTTCTGAAACAAACTTTGGAGGAGGGCTTTTAACAGGAAGTCAATCAGCTTGTAAAGCGGCTTGTGAAGCTTTTGCAGATGCTGTAAAATTCGTAGCTCAAAATCCTACAAAATATTAAGGAGTAAAATATGAAGGCTTTAGGAATGATAGAAACTATTGGATTAGTAGGAGCTATTGAAGCAGTTGATACAGCCCTAAAGACAGCAGATGTAGATATAGTAAATAAACACATTGTAAAAGGTGGTATTGTTACTGTTGAACTGACTGGAGATGTAGGAGCTATAAAAGTTGCTGTGGAGGCTGGAGCAGAAGCTGCTAAAAAGCTAGGAGTTTTTGTCAGCAGCCATGTAATAGCAAGACCTGATGATATGGTTTCTAAGATGATAGAAGAAAATAGTGTAATCTATTGCGAGAATGAATCAAAGGAAATAGAAGTAACAGAAGAAAAAACTTTAGAAATTAAAAATATTAAAGAAGAGAATATCCCTGAACAAATAAAAGAAGAAAATGGAAGTGTAACTACTGAGGAAAAAAAAAACGAAATAATACCAGAAGTAGTAGAAAAAGAATAAGTAAACCAAAAACAGAAAATATAGAAAATAAAAAAAATGAGGAGTGATTTAGATGGCAACATTAAACGCATTAGGAATGATAGAAACTAGAGGACTTGTAGCAGCAATTGAGGCAGCAGATGCAATGGTTAAAGCAGCAAATGTAACATTAGTAGGAAAAGAAATGGTTGGAGGAGGACTTGTAAGTGTCCTTGTAAGAGGAGATGTAGGAGCAGTTAAGGCAGCAACTGATGCAGGAGCAGCAGCAGCAGACAGAATAGGAGAATTAATTTCTGTTCATGTAATCCCAAGACCTCATTCAGAAGTAGAAATTATATTACCAAAAACTGAAAAATAATCTAGCCATATAGGAGGTTGACTAGTATGTCAGCCTCCTATATTAAAAACTAGATAGAGAAGTAGAGGAAATATGAAAACAATAGGAGTAGTAGAATTCAATAATATTCCGATTGGGATTAAAAATCTTGATTTAGTTTTAAAAAAATCGGATGTAAAAATATATAAAGCTGGAGTTACATGTCCAGGAAAGTATTATTTTATTATCTATGGAGATAATGAAGATGTAAAGAGTGCCTTTGAAGAAGTAACTTGTGAGGCAAAATTTGAGATTATTTCTGGTGTTTCTAACAAGGTAATAGAAATATTAGAAAGAAGGAATAAAAAAGATTTAGGTAGTTCTATGGGAATAATAGAATTTTTTACGATATCTGAAAGTGTAAAGGCACTAGATATGATTTTAAAAAGCAACACAGTAGAAACTTTAAAATTGATACTAGGGAATGGAATAGCAGGAAAAAGCTATTTTGTAATTACTGGAGATACTAGTTCAGTGACAGAAGCTATAAATTCTGTAGATGAAAAAATTAGATATAGAGAGAAATCTCTTATAAATAATCCAAGTGAGAATATAATTAAATTTATTTGATAGATAAGGAGAGAGATTATGGATAAAGATTTATTATCAATTCAACAAGTTAGAGATTTAATAAAAGCAGCTAAAACAGCTCAAAAAGAATATTCAACTTTTACTCAAGAAAAAGTTGATAAGATAATAGAAGCTATGTCTATGGAAGTAAGAAAGCATAGTGAAGAATTAGCAAAAATGGCTAATGAAGAAACAGGATTTGGAAAATGGCAAGATAAGGTTATAAAAAATAAATTTGCTTCTGAAATTGTTTATGATTCAATCAAAGATATGAAAACTATAGGAATTCTTAAAGAAGAGGATTCACTTTTAAGTGTAGCTGTACCAGTAGGAGTAATAGCAGGACTTATTCCATCAACTAATCCTACTTCAACAACAATTTATAAAACTCTTATATCTTTAAAAGCAGGAAATGCAATAGTAGTTAGTCCTCATCCAAATGCTAAAAATTGTATTATAAAAACAGTTGAAATATTAAAAAGAGCTGCTTATAATGCAGGAGCACCAGAAGGATTAATAGGAGTAATTGATATACCTACTATGGAAGCAACAGCAGAACTTATGAAGCATAAAGATACTGCACTTATACTTGCTACTGGTGGAGAGGCTATGGTAAGAGCAGCTTATAGTTCAGGAACTCCAGCTATAGGAGTTGGACCTGGAAATGGACCTGCATACATAGAAAAAAGTGCTGATGTAAAAAAAGCCGTAAAAAGAATAATGGATAGTAAAACATTTGATAATGGAGTTATCTGTGCTTCTGAACAATCAGTAATAGTAGAACCATCAAATGAACAAGCAGTAAGAGAAGAATTCAAAAGACAAGGAGGATATTTCCTTACTCCAGAACAATCTGAAAAATTAGGAAAATTTATTTTAAGATCTAATGGAACTATGAATCCTTTAATAGTAGGAAAAGATGCACAAACTTTGGCAAATTTAGCTGGAATAAAAGTTCCATCATCTGCAAGAGTTCTTATTTCTGAACAATCAACAGTATCGAAAAGCAACCCTTATTCTAGAGAAAAACTTACAACAATTCTTGCCTTTTATGTAGCTGAAAATTGTGAAAAAGCTTGTGAAAGAGCTATTGAACTTTTAATGAATGAAGGAAAAGGTCATACAATGATTATTCATACAGAAAATAAAGAATTAGTAAAAGAATTTGCACTTAAAAAGCCTGTTTCAAGACTTTTAATTAATACTCCGGGATCACTAGGAGGAATAGGGGGAAGTACAAAACTTGCTCCAGCACTAACTTTAGGTTGTGGAGCAGTAGGAGGAAGTTCAACTTCTGATAATATTACTCCAATGAATTTATTAAATATTAAAAAAGTAGGTTGGGGAATAAAAGAACTAGAAGACTTCAAACCAGAATGTAAAACAGTTGGTTCTTTAGAGGGAATGAGCATAGAGGATTTAGTAAAAAAAGTTCTTGCTGAAATCTCTAAAAGATAGAGAGGTGTACTATGGTTTTAACAGAGGAGAAATTAAAAAATCTGTATAAAAAAGAAGAATTTAAACAGTTTATTCTTAAAAAAGGAACTATAATGACTCCATCAGCTAGACAATTTCTTATAGATAAAGGAATAGAAATATTAAAAGATGGAGCTGTAGTAACAAATTCGAAGAAAGCTGAAGTAGAAGAAAAGAAAGAAATAGTAGAAAAAATAATTGAAAAACCAATAACTCCTAAATATATAGGACTTGCAGGAGAAAGTTATTTTGAAAAACCTGAACATATGACACAGATATCAGGAAACATTTTGGTTAATAAAACTCATGAAAGAATAATATTCAGAGGGAAATTAGACAGTCTTCAAGCAAAATGGTTAGTTTTACAAAAAGAGTTTGAAAGTTGTGAGAATGAAAAACTTAATAAAGATATGGAAAGTGTAACAACTTTTATAAAAAAAATGGTATTGGCTGAAGTACTTGATATAGAATTTGAAGAAATAAAAGTTTTAGAAGAAAGTTTAGATAAAATAAAAGAGATATCACATAATCCTAAAAAGTTTTTTGGAATGGGACATCTTTTTGATATATCAGTAAAAAATAGTTTCATTGTTTTAAAACTTAATGAGATGAGAAGTATATCAAGAGAAGCAGAAATATCAGGAGTAACTGCATTTTCAAGCGAAAGAGGAATAGTTGAGAAGAGAGAGATGTTAAAAGCACTTAATAGATTGAGTAGTGTAATATATGTAATGATGTTGAAAGGAGAAAAAGGGGAATATGGAGATAGATAAAATTGTAGAATTAGTAAAAAAACAACTAGAGAATTATGAGAAGAAAAGAATCCCTATTGAAGCTTCTGGAAGACATATACATCTATCAGAAAAAGATTCAGAAACTCTTTTTGGAAAAGGTTATAATTTCACTCCAGTAAAAGAACTATCTCAACCAGGGCAATTTGCTTGTAAAGAAAGAGTAAGATTAGTAGGTCCTAAAGGTGTGATAGAAGGAGTAGTAATTCTTGGACCTACAAGAGAAAAAACACAAGTTGAAATTTCTTTAACAGATGCGAGAATATTAGGTGTAAAAGGGATAATCAGAATATCAGGAGATATTAGTGATACACCAGGAATAATTGTAACAAATCAAGATAAAGTATTGAATCTTTCTGAAGGTGTAATAGTAGCTAGAAACCATATACATATGACACCAGAAGATGCTATTACTATGAATGTAAAAGATAAGCAATTAGTAAAAGTAAAAGTTTTTTCAAAGAGACCTTTAATATTTGAAGATGTATTAATAAGAGTTACAGATAAATCAAAATTTGCAATGCATATAGACTATGATGAAGCCAATGCCTGTCTTTTAGAAAAAGATTCATATGGGGTAATTTATGAGTGATCAGGACTTAATTGAAATAATAAAAAGAGAAATTGAAAAATATTATTCTAAAGAGTCAAATTTAAAAGAAATATTGAAAAAAAAGATAGGCTTTATAGGAAATGATATAGTACTAAAAGATGAATTAAAAAGAAATTTTGATATTCAAGAAACAGGAGAAAAAATAGTAGTTTCAGAACTTGGAATAAAGGAATTAGCTGAGATAAGCCAAGGAGTATATTCTAGTGAAGAAAGTAAAAAACTTTTATATAATTTACTTGAAGGAAAAGAGTTGATAGTTGTAGAAGAAGGGATAGAATGGAGGAAATTTATATCTGCTCCTCTTAAACTTCAAGAAAGATATAGAAATTATGAAAAAGTATTAGAATCTTATGGAACAAAAATAATGAAGCGAATAGAAATAAGAGAATACTTAGAAGAGAGAAAAAATTGTTTTACAGAAAAACTTTTAGATCTAAAGGCTTTGAAAAAAAATATAAATAGCAATGGAACTATAGAAATATCAAATGAAACTAAAGTAACAGAACTTGCTAAGGAGTATGCAGGAGCGAATAACATTAAAATAGTAAAAAGGTGAAAATATGATAATAGGAAAAGTTATTGGAAGTGTATGGTCTACAAGAAAAGCAGATAATCTAGGTGGGTTAAAATTTATGATAGTTGAATTAAACGATAAAACTTCCCTAGTAGCTTGTGATGGTGTTGGAGCAGGAGTAGGAGATAAAGTTCTTATTACATGTGGTAGTTCAGCAAGAAAATTAATGGATTTGGAAGATGCTCCTGTTGATGCTGCAATAATTGGAATAATAGATGAGGGAGAAGGTGAATAATATGGGAAAAAAATTAATAACTCCTCAAAATGCAGTAGAATATATTTGTGGAGATAAATTTTATGTAGGAAAAGATATGATTTTGTCTTCAAGTGCAAAAGATTATTTTAAAGAAAAGATGATCACATTAGTTTATGGTGAAGAAAAGCCAGTTGAGGATAAAAAATGTTGTAAAGAGCAAAATATAGAAGATTTAAAAACAATGATAGTTAAAGTATTGGAAAGAGATTTCAACATTTGTGATGAAAAATTAGTAGATATTATATTAAAAAAAGTTGAGGGAGTGAGAAAATAATGGGGATTAATGAAATTATCATCTACATAATGGTATTATTTATGGTAATTGGGGCTATTGATAGATGCCTTGGAAACAAATTTGGATATGGACAACAATTTGAAGAAGGATTTATGGCTATGGGTTCTCTTGCACTTGCAATGGTAGGAGTAGTTTCACTTGCTCCAGTTCTAGCAAATATTTTAAGACCAGTAGTTTCTCCAATATATACTATGTTAGGGGCAGACCCAGCAATGTTTGCAGGAACACTTCTTGCATGTGATATGGGAGGATATCCTCTTGGAATGGAACTTGCTAGTACAGAAGCAGCTGGAAAATTTTCAGGACTTATTCTTGGATCTATGATGGGAGCAACAATAGTATTTACTATTCCAGTATCATTAGGAATTATCGAAGAAAAAGATAGAGAATATTTAGCTAAAGGAGTTCTAGCAGGAATTATTACTATACCTCTTGGATGTTTAGCAGGAGGATTAGTAGCTGGTTATAGTTTTTCCATGATAATTGCAAATTTAATTCCTATTATTATTGTGGCAGCTCTTATTTCTTTAGGATTATGGAAAATACCTGAAAAAATGACAAAAGGTTTTACTGTGTTTGGACAAGGAGTAGTTATTGTAATAACTCTTGGACTTGCAGCAATTGTAATTGAAACTTTAACAGGAATAGTAGTTATTCCAGGTATGGCACCTATATCTGATGGTATTTCTACAGTAGGGGCGATTGCTATAACTCTTGCGGGAGCATTTCCGTTAGTTCATTTTATAACAAAAGTATTTAATAAGCCTTTATTAAAACTTGGTGGACTTCTTGGAATGAATGATAAAGCAGCAGCTGGACTTATTGCGACTCTAGCAAATAATATTCCAATGTTTGGTCTTATGAAAGATATGGATACTAGAGGAAAAATTATAAATGTAGCTTTTGCAGTAAGTGGAGCATTTGTATTTGGAGACCACTTAGGATTTATTGCTGGTGTTGATAAAAGTATGATATTTCCTATGGTAGTTGGAAAACTTGTTGGAGGAATTTCAGCAGTAATTTTAGCTATAATAATGTTTGGAAAAGTATCTGAAAAAAATAAATAGTATAAATAAGTAGGTGGAAGAAAATGGAAATAAATCAAGCTTTGTTAGAAGAATTAATAAGAAAAGTAATTGAAACAGAAATGGGAAATAAAGAAATACCTGAATATAAATTTATGGATAAAAGTGGAGTAGGAGTAGTAAAACTAAATAAGATGACTAAACGTGATAGAATGGATACAGGAAATCCTAATGATGAAGTTTATACTACTGATCTTTTTACACTTGAAGAAGGGCCAAGAATTGGTGCAGGTCTTATGGAAATGATAAAAACTACATTTGATTGGACTCTTACTTATGATGAAATAGATTATATTATTGAAGGAAAATTAGATATAATAATAGATGGAAGAAAAGTTTCAGGTGAAGCTGGAGATGTAATCTTAATACCAAAAGGATCAAAAATACAATTTAGTGCCCCTGATTATGCTAAATTTATTTATGTAGTATATCCAGCAAATTGGCAAGAACAAAAATAGGAGGTAAAGATGAAAACATTTGGAATAAAACCTGATATAAAAGCAGGAGAAGACTCACTTTCTTTTTTGAAAACACTTCCATATAAAAAATATTTTATTGTAACTGATGATATGATGGTTCAATTAAAACTTACTGATAAAATTATTGAAAATCTTAATTCAGATTGTAAAATAAAAATATTTAGTAAAGTAGAACCAAATCCAACTGTTGATATAGTACAAAAGGGAATAGTTGACTTTATAACTTTTGAACCTGAGTGTGTAATAGCACTAGGAGGAGGATCTCCTATAGATGCTTGTAAGGGTATTCTATATTTTGGGGATAAGATTTTTAATCTTCTTGGAAAAGAAAATAAAAGATTATTTATAGCTATACCTACTACCAGTGGAACAGGATCAGAAGTAACTTCATATAGTGTTATTACAAATGGAAGTAGCAAAATAGCTTTAGCTGATGACAAAATGCTTCCTAATATAGCAATATTAAATCCAGAATTTATGAAAACACTTCCTAAAAAAGTAGTAGCAGATACAGGAATGGATGTATTAACACATGCTTTAGAAGCATATGTTTCAAAAAACTCTAATCCAATTACAGATGCTATGGCTATGGAAGCTATGAAAATAATATTTGAAAATCTTTTTGATCACTATGAAGATAGAAGCATATTAGAACCTAGAGAGAAAGTACAATATGCCTCATGCATGGCAGGAGCAGCATTCAATAATTCCTCTCTTGGAATAAATCATAGTATAGCCCATAGTATAGGAGCTAAATTTCATATTCCTCATGGACGTGCAAATGCTATTCTTCTTCCATATATAATAGAAGTAAATAGTAATGCTGATATACGTTATGCAAAAGTAGCACATGCATTAGGTTTACCTGCATCTTCAGCTGCTGAGGGAAAATGCACATTAAAAACTTGGATTGAAATAATGAAGGAAAAAATGGGAATTCAAAAATCTCTTAAAGAATACGGAGTAGATTTTGAAGAATTTAGAAAACTTATTCCTGATATATTGATTGACATAAAAAAGGATATTTGTACAACATATAATCCTAACCAACTTTCTGATGAAGAATATATAAGATTACTATTAAAAGTATATTATGGTGAATAAATAAAAAAAACCTCTTTTGATATAAATATCAAAGGAGGTTTTTTAAGGAGAGTTTGAGAAAAAATTATTATTTTAAATTAAAAATTATATTTAAATCCTACAAAATAACTTCTTCTATTTCCAGCATAGTAAGAAAGAGTATCTTTACTTGTTCCAGCTTTTGCATAGTAGTACTCTTTATCAAATAGGTTATTAACCCCACCAAAAAGAGTAAGTCCATTTTCTAAAGTATAATTTACATTTAAGTTGATTTCACTATATCCACCTTGTTTACCAAGTTTGTTGTGGTAATCATATTGAGCATATGAACTTCCTCTGTAGAATAAAGTTGTATTGATATTTAAGTTATCAATAAGTTCATAATTAAACCCTATACTTGCCATAATATTAGGTAACCCAGGAACTTTTTTGCCATCATATTTACCACCATCAATTTCATGGTGTGTATAACTAAAGCTTTGTTTTAAAGTTAATTTATCAAAATATTGTTCTGTTGCAATTTCAACTCCTGTTCTTAATATTGGATCAGGGAAATTATAGTTGCTTGATTGCTCTCCACTTACTTTAGTTAAATAGAAAATCTCCTTTTCAGTTTTACTATGGAAAATAGAACTTGAAAGATAGAAGTTATTCCAAAGTGTTTTTCCACCTAACTCTATTGTGTCTGAAGTTTGAATATCTAAGTTAGAGTGAATAGTGTTCCAACTTCCAGCCTCTCCAGCAGTAGGGGCTCTAAATGCTCTATTGTATGATAGGAATATAGAAGATGTATCATTTGCAAAGTATGTTCCTGTTAATTCATAAGCTTGAGCATTGAAAGTGTAATCAAAACTTTTTGATGGAGCATTTCTATTTTCTAAATCATATTCAATTCTTTGATGTCTAAATCCTTGAGTAAATTGGAAATCATCATATTTTAAATTGTTGATAACAAAACCACCAATAGATTTTCTATTAGTAAAAGTATTTGTTGTTTTAGAACCAGTACTTGTGTGGCTTTGAGATTGATAATCAGATTCTCCCTTAGAGAAGTCTCCTCCTATTACTAAGTATGATTTATCCCAATAATTATACTTAATTTGTGGATTGATGTAGTAAGTTTTTGTGTCTCTATCTGTGCTTGGAACTCTTTGTTTAATAGTAACTCCATTAACTTTTTTATCTTTTTCACTTGTAGATGAATACTTTCTATGTTTATAATCTCCATTTACCATAAATTCTAAATTATTAGTAAGTTTAGTATCATATTTTAATTTGAAAACATCTAAAGTTTCTTTTGCTTCAGTTGTAGAATTGCTTTTTCTTTTATCTTTTTTATCCACTGCACCAGAGAATTTAGAGTTTACTTCTCCATTGCTGTAACTTAAAGTTAAATTTCCATTATCAAATTTATATTTTGATTTAACCTCTACATATTCAGTATCTCTTTCAGAATGGTGTTTATATCCATCAGTTAATTTGTCTAAATAAGTAGCTTCAACAGCAAATCTATTAGTTATTTTAGAACCAAAATTAACTTTGTAGTTTCTTGTATAGTTTCCAGCATTAGCTCCTACTTGTCCATAATATTTTTTATTTTGAGCCTCTTTTGTTATTATGTTAATAACTCCAGCCACTGCTCCCTCTCCATAAAGAACATTTCCACCATTAGGAACAATTTCAATTCTTTCAACAGTGTCGATAGGAACTAAGTTTAAGTTAAAATCTCCAGTATCAATTGTACTATTGATAGAGCTACCATCAACTAATACTAGGATATTTTGTCCAGATTTTCCTGGAACTTGTCCTCTAAAAAGAATGTCAGTTTTAAAATCTTGTCCTCCAGTACCACTTAGATACATTCCCGGAACAGCTCTAACTGCCTCTACTATATCTTGTGCTCCACTTTTTTCAATATCTTCAGCAGTGATAACAGTAACATTTTTAGGTGTTTCTAAAACACTCATTCCAAAGTTTTCAGTAGAAATAACAGTTTCATCAAGTTTTGTACTAGCCACAGTTGTAGTTTCTTTTGCTAAAGCAGATGTTGCTAAAATAGCAAAAAGTAAAAAAGATATTTTTTTCATCTTTTCCTCCTAAATATTTTATATTAATTTTTTAATAAAAAAAACTTCTCCCAAAAAAAGAGAAGTATAAAAGAAAAAGATCTTTTATACTCCTCGTCCTCGCAAATTGTATAAATTATATATGGCAGGTCTCCTGACTTAGATTCATTTTACTTGCACCCTTCCCAGAAAAAATCCAGTGGCTATTGCGTTCATCATCATTACAGTGGCGGGACCGTACAGGATTCAAACCTGTTTCCCTTTTAATTTAAAATAAAACCATACATAAAGCTATTTTTTTGATTGCAAGGATATAATAGCATTATTATATTTCTTTTGTCAATAGAAAAAATATTAATATATAAAAAAATCATTGACATAATTGTTTAAAAAATGTATTATTCTTACTAAATTAGAATAGAAAATAATTCAAATAGGAGGAGAGATGAAAAAGATAGTCTATATTCTATTATCTTTAGTTTTTTTTACATTGAGTTTTGGAAGTGAAAATTTAGAGGAAGTGAGATATAAAAAAATTATTTCTATGTCTATGGCAGGAGATGAAATTTTATATGATTTAGTGCCACATGATAGAATTTTAGGAATGAGTGGACACAGCAATACAAGTGAGATGAAATCTGTATTAAATAAAAAATTGGATAAATTTAATAAGTTTGATAACAATGTGGAAAAAATAATTGAGGCTGAACCTGATATAGTTGTTGCTGGAGATTGGTTAAAGAGAGAGATTGTTTTACAATTGGAAGATGCTGATATCAATGTTTATATTTATAAAACACCGAGATCTTTTGAGGAGATACAAGATTTAATTAGAGAGTTAGGAAGTGTTTTAGATTGTGAGGAAAAAAGCCAAGAGATAATTGATGATATGAATACTCGTCTTTTGAAAGTTCAAGAGAGAATAAAAGGGCTAAATAGAGAGACACCAAGAGTTTTAGAATATTCTTATTCAGAGAGTACAAATGGAAAGGGAAGTGTTTTTGGAGATATGCTCCAAAAAGTTTTTGCTGAAAATATTGCTAGTGAAAATGGAATCTATAGATCTGCAAAAATTTCAAAAGAAAAGGTGATTGAATTAGATCCAGAGATTATTATATCTCCAACTTGGGAAGATGTTGAGATAACAAAAAAGAATGACAATGTGGCTCTTGATTTTTTAACAAAGGATATCAGTTGTCAAGATATAAAAGCTGTAAAAGATAAAAAAGTCTATGTAATTCCCGGAAAATATATCTATATCTACTCTCAATATATCATTGAGGGGATAGAGGAGTTAGCTGAATTAATATATCAATTTGAAGAAGAAAAATGATTTTCGAAGGAGTAGAGGATTTATGTTTAAAATAACTTTTATTACATCTCATTATGACAGTAGTTATATTTTAAAAAAAGTGTGTTATGAACTTGAAAAAGAGTATACTAGAGAGTTTAATTTTAGTTTTTTTAACTCAAAAGAAGTTGATGAATCATTGGAAAAATATGAAGAATTGGAAAAACAGTTAGAAACAACTTCCATTGTATTTTTGCTTTTACATGGTGGAGTGTCAAGTTTTAAAAATTTTGATAAGATAAAAAATAATTTTTGGAGGAAAGTTCCATTTTTTATAAATACTACAATTGGTGATGAAAATAGAGAGTATACAGAGCAAGGGGGAATACCTATTACAACTGTGCATAATATGACAAAATATTATACTTTAGGTGGAGAGAAAAATTATAAAAACCTTATTTTATACACAGCCTCACAATTTGGAGAAAAAAGTTATAAATATGAAAATTATCAATATGAGAGATGGGAAGGTATTTACTCTAAAGGAAATTTAGTAGAAAATGAGAGAGAGTTTATAGAGGAGATCTCTAAAAAAAATAATGTTATTACCATTCTTTTTCATGGAAAGGAGTGGAATAACAAGAGAATAAAAGTTGTAGATAAATTTATAGAGGAGATAGAGAAAGAGGGGGGAACACCTTATGCTATCTTTACTAACTCTATTGAAAGACCTGAAATAAAATCTAAGGGAATAAAATGGGTAATAGAAAATTATTTAAAGCATAATGGAAAAGTTATCCCTAAGGTGATAATTAACTTATTAGCATATTCTCAAACAATATTTAGTACTCCTGGAGATGGGGATACAGTAGTTGAGAAAAGTATTTTCGAAGATTTACAAATACCTGTAATTCAGGGAATGAGTACTTATCAGAATAGAAAAACATGGGATGTTGATATAAGAGGACTAGATAGTGAAGCATTGACAACAGGGGTATATTATCCAGAATTTGATGGACAGATAATCTCTGTAACAGCTTGTACATATGAGATAGTAAAAGATGAGATAGGAGAGAAAAAGATATTTATTCCAATAGATGAACGTGTAAATAAGATTACAAGAATGGCAATAAATTGGCTTAAATTGGGAGCTAAGAAGAATGAAGAAAAGAAAATTGCTGTGATTTTTCATAATATGCCTCCAAGAAATGATATGATAGGGAGGGCATTTGGTTTAGATACTCCTGCATCAGTAAACAATATGATAAAACTTTTTAAAGAGATTGGAATAAAGCTTGATTATGATTTTAAAGATGGAAATGAGATAATAAATAGAATAATAGCTGGAGTTTCAAATGATAAAAAGTGGCTAAGTAGTGAAAAAGTTTTAGAAAGAGGTATTGATAAAATCTCTAAAGAAATATATATGGACTGGTTTGAGAAGCTAGATGAAAAAGTAAAAAAAGAATTAGAGAAACAATGGGGAAAAGCTCCTGGAGAATTTATGATTTATGATGGATTTTTTCCAGTCCCGGGGATACTCAATGGAAATGTTTTTATAGGTTTACAACCTTCAAGAGGGATGGAGGAAAAAGCTGAGGAGGTGTACCATAGTACAGATTTTATTATTCCTCATCAATACTACTCTTTTTATAAGTGGATAAAGGAGATTTTTAAGGCAGATGTGATCTATCATGTAGGAACTCATGGAACATTGGAGTGGTTACCGGGAAAAGAGGTTGGTTTGAGCAGTAGTTGCTGTCCAGATTTTAATATTGATGATATTCCACATTTATATCCTTATTCAGTAAATATTTCTGGCGAGGGATTACAAGCAAAAAGAAGAAGCAATGCTGTTTTAATATCATATATGATACCAGCACTTACTTTATCTGGAGAATATGAGGAGATAGAGGAGTTAGATGATTTAATAAAACAGTATCATCAAGCTGAATTAAACAGAAGTTCAAAATTGGAAGATTTACAAGAGGATATTATAAAAAGGGTTTTCCAACACAATTACAATTTAGATATGAATATTAGTGAAAAAGAGATAAGAAATGATTATAATAGCTTTATAAATAAACTTCATTCATATGTTGAAGAATTGAAAAGTTCTGTAATAAAAGATGGGTTACACATTTTGGGAGAAGCCGCTTCTGGAGATAGATTGATATCTTTAATTCATACTCTTTTAAGAGTTGAAAATAGTGGAATGAAACCAGCAGATACCTTAGTTGGAAGAGCTTTAGGATATGATATTGAATATCTTAAAAATAATCCATATGAAAAAAAGCAGAATGGTAAAACAAACCTAATGATAGTAGATGATATTCAAAATTTAACTGAAAAAGTTATAGGTGAGATATTGGGAGAAAAGGATTATCAAGGGGTTATTAAGAGTTCTAAAGAGTATTCTATTTTAGATGAAAAATATATTTTAGAATTAGAAAAAAATGTTTTAGATATTGTTTTACCAAAGATTTTAGCAACAAAAAGAGAAAGCGAAAGTGTAATTAATGGAGCTAATGGAAAATTTATTTTACCTGGACAATCAGGGTATCCAACAAGGGGAAATATAAATATACTTCCAACAGGAACAAATTTTTATTCAATAGATCCATATAAGATACCTTCAAGAGCCTCATGGAAAGTTGGAATAAAATTAGCAGAGAAGTTGCTTGAAAGATATGCTGAAGATGAGGGGACACTTCCTAAAAATATAGCTATGATTCTTTATAGTGGAGATACAATAAAAACCAATGGTGATGATATAGCAGAGGCACTATATTTAATGGGTGTTCGTCCAGTATGGCACAACAATGGAGATAGAGTTATTGGATTAGAGGCTATACCTTATGGAGAGCTTAAACGACCAAGAATCGATGTTACCCTTCGTATATCTGGGCTTTTTAGAGATACATTCCCAACTTTAATAAAATTATTAGAAGATGCTATGAACATTGTTTCACAGTTAGATGAAGATGATGAGATAAATTATATTAAAAAGAATTTAAAAGATGATATAGCAGAGCTTTTAAATCAAGGTTGTTCTTTAAATGAGGCAGAAAATATGGCAAAAATTAGGGTGTTTGGTTGCCCTCCGGGAACTTATGGAACAGGGGTAAGAACCTTGATAGAATCACAAAATTGGGAGACAAGAGAGGATTTAGGAAGAGCATATATAAATTGGAGCAGTCACGCTTATAGTAGCAGTTATCACGGGGAAAAGTTTGAAAATGCCTTTGTTAGTCGTTTAAAGAAAACAGATATTACAGTAAAAAATGAAGCCTCTGTTGAACTTGATATGCTTGAAAGTGATGATTATTATGCTTATCATGGAGGATTAACAGCAGCAGTAAAATATGCTAGTGGAAAAGATGCTAGATCTTATAGTGGAAATACAAGTGATATAAATAATGTTAAAATAAAAAGTTTAAAAGAGGAAACAGCAAGAATAATGAGATCTCGTATACTGAATCCCAAATGGTTTAAGGGACTTCAACGTCACGGATATAAAGGAGCTTTAGAGATTAGTGCTATGGTAGATGTTGTTTTTGGTTGGGATTCTACTTCAGAGATTGTAGAGGATTGGATGTATGATAAGATCAGTGAAAAGTATGTAAAAAATAGAGAGAATAGAGAGTGGATAAAGGAAAATAACCCTCATGCTATGTTAAATATAACAGAGAGATTGTTAGAGGCAGAGAAACGTGGAATGTGGAATATATCTTCTGAAAAGTTAAAAGAGCTAAGAAAAATCTATCTTGAAATTGAAGGAGATGTGGAAGAAATTGAAGAATAGAGATAAATTATAAATAAACTATTGACTTTTTAGTTTAATTATAGTACTCTTAAATTAGAAATAAAACAAAAAATAATTAGGTGCATAAAGCTTAATAGAGGAAGTAGGGTGCGAATCCCTCACAGTGAAAACTGCTGTATGGTGGACGAAATCACGATAAACCACTGGGAAACTGGGAAGGTGTGAAAGTAGGATGAAGCTAAGTCAGAAGACTTACCAATTAATCATATAAATAATCATGTAAAATAGGATTTTTTCATTATTTGTAATTGGTGCTCTGGTTAGGTAAGATGTTTACCTAATCAGGGTTTTTTAATTTTGCTTAAAAAATATTAAAAATATATAAAAAATCTAGGAGAAATAATGAAAAAATACTTAATGCTAGCAGCTATATTAGCTGTTGGAACAACTGCTATGGCAGAAGAAAATTTAGCAAGTCAAAAATTAAAGGAGACAGTTATTACTACAACTGAAAGCTTTAGAACATCAGCACATGAAACAGCTAAAAACGTTTATGTAGTAACTGCTGAAGAGATTAAAGAAAAGGGAGCTACAACTGTAACTGATGCTGTAAAGGGAGTACCAGGAGTAATTGTTCAAAAATTAGATGGAGCAAATGCTGTAATAGATTTAAGAGGACAAGGGGCAACAGGAGCAGAAAGAGGACAAAATACAATGATCCTTTTAGATGGGATTCCTTTAAATGGATTGGTTAAAGTTAATATCAACTCTATACCTGTAAGTGAAATTGAAAAAATTGAAATTATCCAAGGTGGAGGAGCTGTAATGTATGGTGATGGTGCTGTTGGAGGGGTTGTAAATATTATAACTAAAGCACCAGAAAATAAAGCTAATTATGGTAGTGTAGGCTTAGAAGCAGGTTCTTGGGAAACAACAAGAGCAAATTTAACTTATGGAACTAAAATTGGAGAAAAATTATTAGTTAATGCTTCTTATTCTGGGTATTCAAGTATGGAATGGAGAGATAGAAATCCTGAATATAAAAATGATGAAGATGTAAATGAATCTATTTGGTTAAGAGGTAAATATCTATTAAAAGACGGAAATATAGAGTTAAGATATAACCATAATAAACTTAAAGACTATTTTACAGGAGGATTATTAGAAGAACAATACAAAGAAAATCCACAACAAAGAGGTACTTGGGGTGGACTTAATCACACTGTAACTGATATTTGGAATCTTTCATATAATAAAAAATTAACAGATAAATTAGATTTCTTAATCTATGGTGGATATTCAGAAGAGGAAAATAAAAACCAAAATACTTTAACAAAAGAGTATTTTATTAAACCACAAGTAAAATATAGCTATGGAGATAATAGTTATATTATTGTAGGTGGAGATTATAGAGATGGAAATAGAGAATTTAAAACACCGGTAACTGTAAATGGAAAAGTTCAAAAAGCTCCAGATGATGAAAGAGAATCATATGCTGGATATATTATGAATAAAACTACATTTGGAAACTTAGAGTTTACTCAAGGATATAGAAGAGAGAAAGTTGAGTATAAATATAGCACTAAAGTATATGATGATAAATGGCAATTAACAGAGATTAAACCTATGGATGCTGATTATTCAAATAATGATAGCTATGAATTTGGAGTAAACTATCTATACTCTGACACAGGAAATATCTACTTTAACTACACTAGAGCAATGAGAACTCCAACTATAAATGATGCTGGATATTGGCATGGAGATGTAAAAACTCAAAAAAATGATATTTATGAAATTGGAGTAAGAGATTACTATAAAAATACAGCAATAGCTACATCTGTATTCTATATTGAATCAGAAAATGAAATATACTATGATAAATTCCATAAATATGGAAACACAAACTTTGATGGAGAAGTAAGAAGAATAGGAGCTCAATTAGCTTTAGCTCACTACTTTGATAAATTAACTTTAAGAGAAAATATTTCATATATTAAACCTGAGGTAACAAGTGGAATCTATGATGGAAAAACATTTGCAGGAGTTCCAGAATGGACATTAAATCTAGGAGCAACATATAGATTTAATGAAAAATTATATGTAAATACAGATATTTATTATCAAGCTGATGCTTATGCAGAAGATGATTTCGATAACTATTTTGGAAAAGAAAATGATTATGTAACTGTAGATGCAAATATCTCTTATACTTTAGATAATGGATTAGAATTATATGGAGGAATAAGAAACTTATTTGATGAAGAGTACTCATATACAACTATTTTATCTAGTAACAGAAAAAATATGTTATATCAACCAGCAGATGGAAGAAGCTATTATGCAGGATTTAGATATAATTTCTAATAAAATTTAACAATAAAGCAGGTAGAAATTTCTCTGCCTGCTTTATTAAGTATAGTTAATTTTTTAATATTTTAAGTGAGGCAAAAATTGAAAAAAACAGCTTATTTAATTGTTTTATTAATAGTATTTTTAACAAGTAGTATTTTTGGAAAAGAGATAACACCTAAAAAATATAAAAGAATAGTTTCATTGACTTTAAGTGGTGATGAAATGATATTAAGTTTAGTAAATTCAGATAGAATAGTTGGTTTAAGCGGAAAGATAAATGAAGACCCTGAAATATCATATGTTATAGAAGAGGCTAAAAAGTTTCCAAAGGTAGAAAGCAATATAGAAAAGATGATTGAGTTAGATCCAGATCTTGTTATTACAGCAGATTGGATGAAAAAAGAGATATTGATGCAGATAGAAGAAACAGGAGCTAATGTCTACACATACAAAACTCCTAAAACTTTTGAAGAACAAAAACAGTTGATAAAAGAGTTGGCTAATATAGTAGATGAAAGAGAAAATGGAGAAAAAATAGTCAATAATATGGAGCAAAGGCTTAGAGTTATTCAAAATAAAATAGAAAAAAATTATTGTGGGGAAAAATTAAAAATAATGTTTTATACACCTTTTGAAACAACAAGTGGAAAAAATACAACTTTTGATGACATGGTAAAACTTATTGGTGGAATAAATATAGCTGCAGAAAATGGAATTGAAAACTCTGAAAAGATTAATAAAGAAAAGGTAATAGAGTTAGATCCAGATATTATAATTATTCCAATATGGGATAAATATACAGATGGAGAGGGATTTTTAGACTTTTTTATTAATGATATAAGCTTTCAAGATTTAAAAGCAGTGAAAAACAAAAGGGTTATCCCTGTAAAATATAAGGTAACTGCTCCAACTTCACAATATATGATTGATGGAATAGAGGTATTAGCAAAAAAAATATATAACTTGGAGGAGAGATGATTTGAAAAAGGAAAAAATAGATTTTAATATATTTATGCTGCTATTGTTGATAGCCATTATTCTATTTTCACTATTTTATGGGGCAGTAAAAGTGCCAATTCCAGAAGTTGTAAAGATACTTTTAAATAAAATAGGTGGAACAGATTTTCAAATAGCAAAGAAAAGTTATATTCCTATTGTATTTTATGTAAGATTTCCAAGAGTAATGACAGCAGTAATTGTAGGGGGAGCATTAGCTGTTTGTGGTTGTACAATGCAAAGCCTTTTAAAAAACCCCATAGCAGATTCTGGGATAATAGGTATCTCTAGTGGAGCAAGTTTAGGGGCAGTGCTGTCAATAGCTTTAGGGTTAAGTTCATTAAGTATTTTTGCAATGCCATTTTTTTCAATATGTTTTTCTCTTTTAGTATCTTCTGTTGTATATAAGTTAGCATCTTTAAAAGGGAGAACAGACAATCTTTTGCTTATCTTATCAGGAATAGCAATAAGTAGTTTTGTAGGAGCTATCTCCTCTATGATTTTAACAAATCTTATGGAATCTCAAATAAAAGAGTATATCTTTTGGGCAATAGGAAGTTTAAGTGGAAGAAGATGGGAGCACTTTCTTTTTGGGGTATTTCCAATTTTAATACTTACTTTTATTCTTTTTTATTATGGTAAAGAGTTGAATATACTTTTATTGGGAGATGAGGAGGCAAAATCTTTAGGAATAAATATTAGAAAAATAAGAAAGAAAATTTTAATAATTATAGCCATGCTTACGGCGATATCTGTATGTATAAGTGGAAATATAGGGTTTGTAGGGCTTATTGTTCCACATATGTTGAGAAAAATAATAGGAGCTGACAACAGAAAGTTATTGAAAGCATCTTTTCTAGCAGGGGCTTTTTTTCTAACATTTAGTGATTTGATCTCAAGAGTTGTTTTAGCTCCAAGTGAAGTAAGTGTAGGAATAATCACTTCATTAATTGGGGCACCTTACTTTATTTATTTAATTGTAAAAATTAGAAAAGAGGGTAGGGGATTATAATGAATTTAAAAATAGATAATATCTGTTACTCTATAGGTGAAAGAGAGATTTTAAAAAATATCTCTTTTCAATGTAAAGAGGAGGAGATTATAGGGATAATTGGTCCAAATGGGTCAGGAAAAACAACACTATTAAAAACAATAAATGGTATAAATCAGATAAAATCTGGAAATATATTTTTTAATGAAAGAAATATAAGGGAGTATAAAGAGAAAGAGTTAGCACAAAATATCTCTTTTATGAATCAAAATACAAATTTAGGCTTTGATTTTCCCTGTGTAGATGTAGTTGTATTAGGAAGATATCCATATTTAGAGAGATTTCAAGAGTATGGTAAAAAAGATAGAGAGATTGCAGAGAGATATATGCAACTTACAGATACTTTAAAATTTAAGAATAAATCAATATTGGAATTGTCTGGTGGAGAGAGACAAAGGGTACTTTTTGCAAAGGTATTGACTCAAGAAAGTAAAGTGATGTTGTTAGATGAGCCTTCAGCAAGTATGGATATGATGTATGAAGATGAGCTTTTTAAAATTGTTAAAAAGATGCAAGAGGAGAAAAAGACTGTAATTGCAGTTATACACAATTTAAGAATAGCAATAAAATATTGTACAAGATTAATTTTATTGTCGAATGGGAAAATAGTAGCTGATGGAACACCAAAAGAGGTTATAACAGAGGAGAACTTAAATAAGGTTTATGGAATAAATGCCAAAATATATAAAAATCCAATAACAGAAGAGCTAGATTTTTGCATATTGTAAGGGGGATCAATGTTGAAAATATTAGATACAGGGGACAAAGTATATCAATATAATAAAAGTGTGATTGTAAAATTTGTTGGAAAAAGAGGCGTTCTTAGTACAGGTATAATCAATGGAGGATATTCAGAAAATATAACAGCAATCTTTAATAATGATGCAAAAACTGCTCCGGGAATGGGGTGTCAGCTAAAAGCTCCTACATATAAAGAGCATATGGAGATAATAGCACAAGAATTAGGGTTTGATCCTAAATATACAACTGGATTAGGAACTGCTGCTGATATGAAAAATATGAGTATAACTGTAGAGAAATATGAAGATCTTTCAGTTACAGCATTAATTACAGGTGGAATTGAAACCAATGGTGGACGTGTAGGAGATCCAGCCTCATATATAGAAAATAATGGGAAGATAGAACAAGTTAAACACGGGACAATAAATATAATGGTAGCAATAAATGGAAACCTATTGCCTCATACTTTAACTAGAGCTTTGATTACAATAACAGAGGCAAAAACTGCTGCTATTCAAGAGCTATTAGAGGGAAGTAAGTACTCTTCAGGAATAGCAACAGGATCAGGAACTGATGGGGTAATTGTTTATTGTAACTTAGAAAGTGAAAGAACTTATAAAGATGCAGGGAAACACTCTAAATTGGGAGAACTTATAGGAAAAGCAGTGAAAAAAGGGGTAAAAGAGGCTTTGGCAAAACAATCTGATCTTACTCATCAAAGGCAAAAATCTATTTTTAGACGTGGAAGAAGATATGGAATAACAGCTGAAAAAGTTTGGGAAAAATATATAGAGTTCTATCCAGAAAAATCAGATAAAAAACTAGAGTATATGGAGTTTATAAAAAATATAGAAGTAGATGAGGAGATAGTGGCTTTAACCTCTCTATATATACATCTTTTAGATCAATTAGATTGGGAACTTCTTTCAAGAGAGGTTGTTGAAAATAGTTGTGAAAAGCTAGGAGAGATAATATGTGAAAAACTTCAAGTAGAAAATTTAACTATTGAAGATAAAGAGTATGTAAAAAATGATTTAGTAGGAAATTACATAATGATTCTTTTAAAATATATAAAGGAAAAGTGGGAGGAATAATGTTTAAAATTGTATTTATAACCTCAATGTTTGATAATATGTACAGTTTAAATAAAGTTTGTAACAGTATAAAGAGCAGCTATCCAAACAAATTTGACTTTGAATTTTTTACAGCAACAGATATTGATTCTTCAAATAATATTTATAATAATCTTATAAATTCAATAACAAAAAGTGATTTTATTTGTATGATGCTACATGGTGGAGTTTCAAATTTTAAAAACTTTTTAAAGATGAAAAAAAGATTTGAAAAGATAAAGCCTTTCTTTATTCATTCAACAATAGAAGATGAAACAAGAGAGTTTACAAAAAATTCTGGAATCTCTCCTCTCCTTTATGATAAGCTTACACAATATTATCTTCTTGGAGGAGAAGAGAACTATAAAAATATGATTCTCTATATTGTAAATAGTATAGGAAAAACAGATTATAAAGTGGAAGATTGTATCTTTCCTAAATGGGAAGGGATATATTCAGATGGAAAGATTGTTGAAGATGTAGATAGTTTTATTGAAAAGATATCAAAAAAGAAGAATGTAATAGGTATACTTTTTCATGGTAGAGAGTGGCAAAGTAGAAAGATGGAGGTTATAGATAAATTTATAGAGGAGATAGAAAGAGAGGGAGGAACTCCATTTTCAGTATTTACAAACTCTGTTCCAGATATATCTATTAAAGCTAAGGGTACTAAGTGGGTATTGGATAACTATTTTAGTAAAAATGGGGAAACAATAGTAGATGTTGTGATTAACTTATTAGGTTACTCTCAAAGTATTTTTAATGAGCCGGAAGATGGAACAGCAGTAGTTAATAAATCTATTTTTGAAGATTTAAAAGTACCAGTGATACAGGGAATGACAACTTATCAAGATAGAAAAACATGGGAAAACGATGTGAGGGGTTTAGATACAATGTCACTTACAACAGGGGTATATTATCCAGAGTTTGACGGACAGATAATCTCTGTAACCTGTTGTACCCATGAAACTATAAAAGATGAGTTTGGAGAGAAATATATCTTTCTTCCTATAGAGGAAAGAGTGAATAAAATAGCAAGAATGGCTATGGGTTGGTCAAAATTAGCTAATAAAAAAAATGGAGATAAGAAAGTTGCTATAATTTTTCATAATATGCCCCCAAGAAATGATATGATCGGTTGTGCTTTTGGGTTGGATACTCCTAATTCTGTATACAATATGGTAAATAAATTTAAAGAGTTGGGAATTAAAACTGAATATGATTTTGAAAATGGAAATGATATTATACAAAGGATTATAAAGGGAGTATCTAATGATCAAAATTGGTTGACTCCTGAAAAAGTTTTGGAAAAAAGTATAGATACAATAGATAAAGATAGATATATGGGTTGGTTTAAAAAGTTAGATAAAAAGGTACAAGAGAAGTTGGAATTTCAATGGGGAAAGCCTCTAGGGGAGTTTATGGTATATGATAATCTGATTCCAGTTCCTGGGATTCTAAATGGAAATATATTTATAGGACTTCAACCTGCTAGAGGAATGATAGCAAAAGCTGAAGAGATGTACCACAATACAGATTTTATGATACCTCATCAATATTACTCTTTCTATAAATGGATAAAAGAGATATTTAAAGCAGATGTAATTTATCATGTGGGAACTCATGGGACATTGGAATGGTTGCCGGGAAAAGAGATTGGATTGAGCAGTAGTTGTACCCCGGATTTTAATATTGATGATATTCCACACCTATATGATTATTCGATAAATGTAACAGGAGAGGGATTACAAGCTAAAAGAAGAAGTTATGCAGCTCTTATTTCATATATGATTCCAGCTCTTACACTGGCTGGAGAGTATGAGGATATAGAGGAGCTAGATGAGTTGATTAAACAATATTATCAAGCTGAAAATTCAAAGGACACTAAATTAGAAGTGCTAAAAGAGGATATTTTAGATAGGGTTTTTAAATATAACTATAATTTGGATATGAATATTGAAAAGGAAGATATTTTAAGAGATTATAAGGTATTTATTAATAAACTTCACTCATATATAGAGGAGTTAAAAAGTTCTACAATTAAGGATGGGTTACACATTTTGGGAGAACCAGCTAAAGGAGAGAGATGTGCTACTCTAACTCAAGCTCTTATGAGGATAGATAATTGTGGAATGATGGGAATAGATAAAACTATTGGAAAAGCTTTAGGATATGAGATAGAGGAGTTAAAAAATAATCCTCATTTTTCTAATAATGGAAAAACTAATCTTATGATATTAGATGATATTAGAAATATTGGATTAAAAATAATAAAAGATATTGTTTTGGAGAATAAAGATGTTTTTGAGAAAGAGTATTTAGATTATGAGGTAAAGGAAAATAGATATCTTGTTACTTTGAAGAAAAATATTCTTGAAATAGTTTTACCAAAAATTAAAGATACAGTTAGAGAGATGGAGAGTACAGAAAAAGGGGTAAATGGAAAGTTTATATCTCCGGGACAATCAGGGTGTCCCACTAGAGGAAATATAGATATCCTACCTACAGGAACTAACTTTTTTGCAATAGATCCAAATAAGATACCGTCAAGAGCTGCTTGGAAAGTGGGAGTTCAATTGGGGGATAAATTGATTGAAAGGTATTTTCAAGATGAGGGAAAGATACCTAAAAATATAGCTCTGCTTATATATGGTGGAGAAACAATGAAAACCAATGGAGATGATATTGCAGAGGCTCTATATTTAATGGGAGTAAAACCTATTTGGCTTAACAATGGAGATAGGGTTATTGGTTTAGAGGTTATACCTTACGAGGAGTTAAAGAGACCGAGAATAGATGTAACTTTAAGAATAACAGGGCTTTTTAGAGATACTTTTCCTATTCTTATAAAGCTGTTAGAAGAGGCTGTTAATTTAGTAACTCAATTAGATGAGCCAGAAGAGATCAATTATATTAAAAAGAATATCAATGAAGATATATCTCAACTACTAAAAGATGGGTATGATTTAAAAGAGGCAGAGGAGCTATCAAAAGTGAGGGTTTTTGGTTGTCCACCGGGAACTTATGGAGCAGGAGTTGGAGTTTTAATCAATTCTAAGCAATGGGAAACAAGAGAGGATTTAGGTAGAGCCTATGTAAATTGGAGTTCACATGCTTATGGAAGTAACTATCATGGGAAAAAAGTAGAGAATATTTTTATGACTAGAATGAAAAAAGCAGATGTAACTGTAAAAAATGAGTGCTCTGTGGAGATTGATATGCTTGAAAGTGATGATTATTATACTTATCATGGGGGATTAGTAGCAGCAGTAAAATATGCTAGTGGAAAAGATCCACGTTCATATAGCACAGATACAAGCGATCCTGAATTAACTAAAATAAAGAGTCTAAAAGAAGAAACAGCTAGAGTTATGAGATCTCGTATATTGAACCCAAAATGGTTTGAAGGGCTAAAAAGGCATGGATATAAGGGGGCTCAAGAGGTAAGTTTTATGGTAGATATTTTCTTTGGTTGGGATGCAACTTCGGAAATTGCAGAAGATTGGATGTACAATAAGATAACAGAGAAATATATTGAAAACAAAGAGAATAGAGAGTGGCTAAAGGAGAATAATCCTCATGCTGTAATGAATATAGCAGAGAGACTTTTAGAGGCTGAACAAAGAAAGATGTGGAATGCTCCTTCAGAAAAACTTCAAAGTTTAAGAAAGATTTATTTAAATATTGAAGGAGATCTTGAAGAGTATGAAGAGTAAGTTTAATATAAAATATTTAGTTCTTTGGTTGGCTGACAGTTGTAATCTAAATTGTAAATATTGTTATGCTCGTCCTAAATTTAATAATGGATATATGTCTTTTGAGACAGCTAAAAAAGTTATTGATCTTTGTGAAAATAAAGATTTTACTTTGATTTTAGCAGGTGGAGAGCCTCTTTTAAATTTTCAAGTAATAGAAAAAATTTACTCATATTTAGAGGAGAATGGCTATAATTGTAAAATAGGACTCCAAAGTAATGGAACTTTGATAACAGAAGAGATAGCTGAAAAACTATCAAAAATGAGAATAAATATTGGAATAAGCTTTGATGGAACAATAAAGATAAATGAGGAGCTTAGAGGGAAAACTAAAAGAACTTTAGAAGGAATAAATCTTTTAAGGGAAAAAAATAGAAATATCAATCTAAATTGTGTAGTTAGCAATAAAAATATTGATAAGTTAGATAAGTTGGTAGAGATGGCATATTATTTAGGAAATATACAGGGGATTGGGCTTGATTTATTGAGAGTTACAGGAAATTGTCTAGAAAATCAAGATTTTACTCCTCCTAAAGATGAGGATATATATATCAATTTGAAAAAAGCTTATGAAAAAATAGAAATTTTAAAAGAGTTAACAGGGAAAAAGATAGTGATAAGAGAGATAGAAGAGGCAAGAATAAAGACAACTACAAGGTGTAGTAGTGAAAATTATTGTTATTCATCTTTGGGACAAGCAATGGTTGTAACTCCAGAAGGAGATGCCTACCCTTGTAGCTCTCTTGTAGGGAATAAAGATTATTATATGGGAAATATAGATGGAGAAATAGAGATAAAAAAACTTTCTTCTGGAAAATATGAGAGGTGTAATTTTTGTGAATATAGAGATATTTGCAAAGGGTGTTGCCCTTCAAGAATGATTTTTAATACTTCTTATGGGTTAGAGGATAAAGATTGTGTTTTACGGAAAGCAGTATTTAAAATATTAAAAGATAAGGCAGGTAAGATTAATGAGTAGTAGAGATTATTTATACCCATTTACAGCAATAGTGGGACAGGAAAAAATGAAAGAGGCATTGATATTAAATATAATAAATCCAAGTCTTGGAGGAGTTCTTATAAGGGGAGAAAAGGGAACTGCAAAATCAACTTTAGTAAGGGGATTAGCAAACCTCTTAGCAGAGAGAGAGGAAAACTTGTGTGAATTTCATTGTGATCCCAATAAAACAGAGGAGTTTTGTGATAAATGCTTAGAAAAATATAATTCTGGGGAAGAGATAAAAAAAACTTTAGGAAAAATGAGGGTTATAAATCTTCCTATAAGTGCTACTGAAGATAGAGTAGTCGGAACTTTAGATATAGAATATGCTATTAAAACAGGAGAGAAAAAATTTGAAAAGGGGATTCTTGCTCAAAGTAATAGAAATATCTTATATGTAGATGAGATCAATCTATTAGATGATCATATAGTTGATATGCTTTTAGATTCTGCAGCAATGGGGGTAAATAGTATAGAGAGAGAGGGAATCTCTTTTAGTCACCCTGCTAAATTTGTGTTGGTAGGAACAATGAATCCAGAAGAGGGAGATCTAAGACCACAATTATTAGATAGATTTGGTTTAGTAGTAGATGTAATAGGTGAGAGAGAACCTAGTAAAAGAGTGGAAGTTGTAAAAAGAAGAATAGAGTTCGAAAATAACCCTAAGAATTTTATAAAAAAATATGAAGAGGAAGAGAGAGCTTTAAAAGAGAAGATTGAGAGAAGTAAAAGTATTTTAAATAGTGTAAATTGTAGTGATGAGATGTATGAGATAGCTGCTAAAATATCTATTGCATTAAATGTTGATGGACATAGAGCTGATATAAGTGTTATAAAAACAGCAATAACAATAGCTGCATATGAGGGAAGAGAAGATGTATTGAGAGAGGATATGTTGAGAGCAGCAGTATTGGCACTTCCTCATAGAATGAGAAAAACTCCTTTTGAAGATGGTATTTTAGAAGAAAGTAAAATAGAGAAACTAATCGAAAGTTTATAAGGAGGAAAAGATGATATTTCCTTTTGTAGCAGTAGAGGGGCAAGAGAAAATAAAAAAGGCTCTTCTTTTAAATATAATAAATCCTAAAATTGGTGGAGTACTGATAAATGGAGAAAAAGGAACTGCAAAATCAACATTAGTAAGAGGTATTGGTGAAGTTTTTCCAGAGATAAAAATAGTAAATCTTCCTTTAAATATAACAGAGGATAATCTATTGGGAAGTTTAGATATAGAAAAAACATTGAAAACTGGAAAAAAAGTTTTTCAAGATGGACTTTTAAAAAAATGTCACAATAATATTCTATATATAGATGAAGTTAATCTATTGGGAGATAGTATTATAAGCAACATTTTAGAAGTAGCCTCTAGAGAGATAAATTATATTGAAAGAGAGGGTATAAGCATCTCACACCAATGTAAATTTGTTTTGATAGGTACAATGAATCCAGAAGAGGGAGGGTTGCGTCCTCAACTTTTAGATAAATTTGGGCTTTATGTAAATGTAGAGGGTAGTGACGATATACTAGAAAGAGTAAAAATAATTAAAAAAAGATTGGAGTTTGAAGACAATCCTAGAAAATTTTGTGAAAAATATAAAGAAGATAATGAGGCACTAAGAGAGAAAATTTTTAGAGCTAAAGAGAGATTATGTGAGATAAAAGCTAGTGAGCAGATAATTAATATAGCTATAAAAATAGTAGAAGAAGCTAATACTACTGGGAATAGAGCTGAAATAATATTGATAGAAACAGCAAAGGGGTTAGCTGCTTTAGATGGAAGAAAATATCTGAATATAAGTGATTTAAAAGAGGCTGCTGAATTTGTTCTTCCACATAGGACAAATCAAAAAAATCAATCTGTTAGCAAAGATGATAGTGAGAATATGGAGAATAAAAATTCAGAGGAGCAAGAAAACAGTGGAAACAATAATGAACTAGCAGATAGAGATCAAAAAAATCAAGAAAAAGAGGAAAATAACCAAGAGGAAAATTGTAATACTGATGATAAATCAGAGATTGAAGAAGATGAGAATATAGAAAATTCTCAAGAGAAAAAGGAAAATAGTTCAGAATTAGAGGAAGAGTTTAAAATTGGGGATATTTTCAAAGTAAAAGATATTTTTCTTGATAGTGTAAGGGACAATAAAAAAAGAAATGGAACAGGAAAGAGATGTAAGACTAAAAGTGGATCTCTTCAAGGGAAATATGTAAAGAGTATTATTCCTAAGGGAAAAATAATTGATTTTGCTTTTGATGCAACTATTAGAGCAGCTGCTCCATATCAAAAAAAATCTGATATTAATGGATTGAAGATAAAAATAAGAAAAGAGGATATCAGAGTAAAAGTTAGGGAGAGAAGGACAGGAACAAGTATATTATTTGTAGTTGATTCTAGTGGCTCTATGGGGGTAAAAAAGAGAATGGAAGCAGTGAAAGGGGCGATTATGTCACTTTTAAAAGATGCCTATGAAAAAAGAGATCGTGTTGGATTAGTAGCTTTTAGAAAAGATTGTGCTGAAGAATTGTTGCCTATTACTAGAAGTATTGATCTTGCTCAAAAGAAACTGGAGAAACTAACAACTGGTGGGAAAACTCCATTGGCAGCAGGAATAGAGAGAGCATATAATATTATAAAAAAAGAGTTGAAAAAAGATGAAAAGGTAGTTCCATTAATTCTCTTCCTTTCTGATGGTAAAGCTAATTATTCTATTTCAGGAAAGGATCCAATAAAAGAGAGTTTAGAATTAGCTCAAAAGATAAAAAAAGAGAATATTAGAACAATTGTAATCGATACAGAAGAGGGATTTATAAAGTTGGAGATGGCAAAAACTTTAAGTGAGGCATTAGGTGCAGAGTACTATAAACTTGAAAATTTAAAAAGTGAAGATATGCTTAAATTAATAAAAAATAGTATATAAAGAAGGAAAAGTATGTATAAACTATTAAATAGAACAGATTTTATCAATATGGAAAATATAAGAGAGGATTTAGAATATTATATAAAAAAATATAATTTTGATGGGATTGAGCTAATAAAATTTAATGAATCTGACAATACTTCAGTAAAAGAGTATATTAAAGGATATCATATGAGGTTTTTCCCATCATGGTTTGAACTATATACAGGAAATATATCTGCTTTGTATGAGGAGTTAAAAGATAAAAAATATTTTAAATCTCTATGTGGTGGAGAGGAAAGTAAAGAGGAGTTAATAGATTATTATAAAAAAGAGCTGGAAATAGCAAAGGAATTAGAGGTGGAATATGTTGTTTTTCATGCTTGTAATTCTAAAGTTACTGAAAGTTTAACTTATAATTTTAAATACTCAGATAAAGAGATATTAGATGGGATTATATCATTAATTAATGAAGTTTTTGATAATGAAAAATATAATTTTAAACTGTTATTTGAAAATCTTTGGTGGCCAGGGTTAAAACTTTTGAATAAGGAAGAGGTAGAGTATCTTTTTTCAAAAATTAAATATAAAAATATTGGGCTTATGCTTGATACAGGACATATGATAAATAGTAATTATCATTTGAAAAGTTCAAAAGAGGCAGTGGAGTATATAAAAAGGAATATTGATAATTTAGGAGAGTATAAAAACTATATCTATGGTATGCACCTTAATTACTCTTTATCAGGGGGATATGTAAGAAAGAGTATTGAAGAGAATAGAGATAAAAAAAATAGATATAGAGGATTTGATGAAAAGAATATATATACATATTAACTCTATTGATTATCACGATCCCTTTGAAGATGAGGGGATAGTGGATATTATAAAATCACTTCCAATAAAGTACCTAGTTTATGAATTGATTGCTAAAAGTGATGAAGAGTTAGAAGATAAAATACTACGTCAAGATAGGGTTTTAAAAAAATTTAAAATCTTTTAATAAAATGGAGGTAAAAAATGAGAAAAGTAGTGGTATTTCCTACAAGAGATGGAGAAAATTTAGAAAAACATTTTGGGCATAGTGATAAGTTTGTTTTATACACTATTGAGAATGGAGAGATTAAATCAAAGGAGATATTAGATGCTCCTGAACCAGCTCATGGAGCAGCAGCAAAATTTTTAAAAGAAAAAGGTGTTGATGTTGTAGTTACAGGACATATTGGATCAACTGTTTTTGATGCAGTAAAAGCTAATGGTGGGGAGTTTATATTGGGAATAGAAGGGAAAATAGAGGAGTTAATAAAGGAATTTTTAAATAATGCTCTTACTTGCAAGGGGAAAGAGTATGTTCATGTGTATACAACACATTGTCACAAATAAGAAATAATTTAATTATTTTATAAGAATAAATAAAGTTTATAAAATCCTTAGGTGAAATTAATAAAATTGAAATTATTAAAAATAAAGTCAATTTTTAGAATAAACCTTGGGATTTTTATTAAACAATATTTGAGTACTTATAGTTTATAAGTCCGATAATATATTTATAAAAACAAACATTATAAAATATATCTTATTGACTTTTCAAAACAGATAATATACAATTATCTTGTAAACAAACAGACAATAGGTGCTTATATAAGCTTAATAGAGGAAGAGGAGTGAAAATCTCCCACAGTGAAAACTGCTGTAAGGTGGACGAAATCACAATAATGTCACTGGGAAACTGGGAAGGCGTGAGAGTAGGATGAAACCAAGTCAGAAGACTTACCAAATCATAATTAAGATATTTTTATCTTTTTTGTTTGATTAACAGTAAGTAGAGACTCTATTTACTGTTTTTTTATTAAATAATCCTAAAAATTTTCGGAGGTTAATATGAAAAAAATTTTTAAAGCAGTAGGAATATTATGTTTTAGTGTTATTTTAAGTTCTTTACTTTATGCGAATGAAACAGAAGTAATTGACTTAGCAGGAAGAAAAGTTACTATACCCAAAGAATCAAAAAAGGTTCTTGCTTTGACAGGACCATCTTTTGAAAAAATTCTTATGTTAGGCGAAACAGAGAAAATTGTTGGAGTTGCTCCATCAGCTGTAAATAATTGGTCTAAAATAGTTAGTCCTAATATAAAAAATATTCCAATTATAAAAAATCCAAAAACTCCTAATGTTGAAGAACTAATGAGTTTAGGAGCTGAATATGCTTTCTATTGGAATCTTCCTGAATCTATAGATAAATTAAAACAAGTAGGAATAGAAGCGATAGTAACTCAATTTCCTAGTAACGATAATCCAAAGACTATAGAAGAATTTATAAAATTCCAAAAAGATGAAGTTAGAGTGACAGCTCAAGCTTTAGGTGGAGAAGCTCTTGAAAAAGAAAAATTATGGAATAAATATTTTGATAGTAAAGTAGATATGATTTTAAGTAGAACTAAAAACTTAAAACCTGAAGAAATTCCAAATGTTTATTATGCTCGTTCTGACGAAGGACTTGTTTGTTTTTCTAAAAATTCTTATCCTCAATTTCTTGTAGAAATAGCGGGAGGAAATTACTTAGCAAAAGATACTTTAAAAGAAATGAATGATACTGTTACTATTGAAAAAATAATATCTTGGAATCCAGATGTTATATTTACAGGAAGATTAAAAAGTACAGGAATAATTACAGATAATCCTAGTTGGTCAGGACTAAAAGCTGTACAAAATAATAGAGTTTACTTATGTCCTACAGGAATAAAAGATTGGGATTATAGCAGTGAAAATATATTACTTTTACAATATATAGCAAAAATGCTTCATCCTGAATTATTTAAAGATATAGATATGAAAAAAGAAATTAAATATTACTATAATACTTTCTATGGATATGATATTTCGGATGAAAATATAGAAAATATTTTAAATCATAAAGATCCATCAGGAAAATAAAATGAATAGAAATAAAATTAGATTTTTAATATGTTTTACAGGAATTTTAACAGTTATAATATTTTGCTTAGGCATGACAGTAGGGAGATTCTATATTCCAATTACTACATTTATAAAAATATTTTTTTCAAAAATTTTTAATATAGAAACAACTTGGACAAAGAATATGGAAAATGTTATTTGGACAGTTAGATTCCCTAGACTTTTAGGAGCAATTTTAATAGGAGGCGGACTATCATTAGCTGGAACAACTTATCAAGGAATATTTAAAAATCCTTTAGTTTCTCCAGATTTATTAGGAGTTTCAGCTGGAGCTTGTGTTGGAGCCTCAATTGGTATTATTTTAGAGACATCATATATTTTAATACAACTTTTTGCATTTGTAGGAGGAATATTAGCAGTAATTTTAACGACTATTATTCCAAAATTATTTAAAAATCATTCAAATTTAATTTTAGTTCTTTCTGGAATTATCATTGGAGGATTTTTTTCTTCAATACAAGGGCTTCTTAAATATATCGCTGATCCTGAGACTCAACTAGCTACTATTACTTATTGGACAATGGGAAGCCTTGCAAAAATTAATATGAAAGATATTTGTTTTGTAGCACCAGCTATAATTATAGCTGGATTACTTCTTATTTTTCTTAGGTGGAGAATAAATATTCTATCTTTAGGAGAAAAAGAAGCTAAATCTTTAGGAATAAATGTTGAGCAATTAAGAGGAGTAGCTATAATTTGTTCTACAATTTTAACAGCTTCATCTATATGTTTAGCAGGAACTATAGGGTGGATAGGGCTAGTAATTCCTCATTTAGGAAGATTGCTAGTAGGATCTGACAATAGATATCTTATACCTATTAGTATTTTTTTAGGAGCAAGTTTCCTTATAGTAGTAGATACATTAGCTAGAAATATAAATGGTTCCGAAATACCTATTAGTCTTTTAACAGGTTTTATTGGAACTCCTTTGTACACATGGCTTCTAATTAAGCAACATACAAAAATATAGCGAGGAAATTATGGATAAAATATTAGAAGTAGAGAATATTAGTTATTCCTATGACAATGATAAAAATATATTTAGTGATCTTTCTTTTTCTTTAAATAAAGGAGAAATTTTTAGTATTTTAGGAGTTAATGGTGCTGGAAAATCTACTCTTTTAAATTGTTTGACAAATTTAGAAAAAGTAAAATCTGGTGAAATAAAAATTAATGGGAAAAATATTTATAATATGTCCAGAAATGAATTTTCTAAAATAGTAGGTTATGTTCCTCAAATACATACAGCAACATATTCTTATGAGGTATTAGATTTTATTTTAATGGGAAGAAGTCCTCATATAGGTATTTTTAACAGTCCTAAAAAGAAAGATTATGAAATAGCTATAGAGGTTATAAATAAATTAAATTTGATACATCTTATGGATAAAAAAATAACTGCATTAAGTGGTGGAGAATTTCAACAAATATTAATAGCTAGAGTTTTAGTTCAACAACCACAAATAATAATTCTTGATGAGCCTACTAATCACTTAGATTACGGAAATCAAATTAGGGTCTTAAGAATGATAAAATCTTTAGCCAAAGATGGTTACTCAATAATATTTACAACTCATACTCCAGAACATGCTTTAATGTTAAATGAAAAATCAGGAATATTGAGTAAAAATGGAAAATTTATCATAGGAAATACATGTGATATTTTAACTGAAAATAATCTCAAAGATATTTATAAGATTGATTTGCATCTTTTTTATGAGGAAAAATTTAATCGAAAACTTTGTGTCCCAGAGTTTTAAAAGTTACAATTATTGCACTTCTTAAAAAGAAGTGCAATTTTAAATTTTTCAATTTTAGGTGAAAAAATGATAATATATTTTAACTTATCTTATTATATAAACAAAAAATGTTTATCTTTTATAAAAATAAAGAATAAGGAGACAATTATGTTATTATATTTTGAATTGGAGGATTTTGTTCTTTCAAAGAAATAATTTTTAAGTGTAATGGAAAAGAGTAGGCTTAAAAATAAACCTACTCTTTTTTATTACCAACTATTTATTTACAGCTTCAGATAATGCTTTTCCTGGTTTGAATTTAACTACTTTTTTAGCTTCGATAGTCATTTCTTCTCCAGTTTGAGGATTTCTACCAGTTCTAGCAGCTCTTTCAGCAACTTCAAATTTTCCAAATCCTATAAAAGTAATATCTTCACCTTTTACTAATCCTTCTTCTAAAGCAGCAAGGAATGCATTAGCTTTTCTTTCAGCTTCAGCTTTAGTTTCGAATGCACCTTTCTCAAAATATAAATCAATAAACTCTTTTTTAGTCATTTCAAATTCCTCCTTAACCAATCATTATATTGGTTATAACATAATTTTATCTAAAATACAAATATTAATTAATTTTATTTTTAAATAAAAAATAAGATTGTTTAAAATTTGTTAATATTCTAAACTTTTAATTTTAACAAACTTTTTGTAAAATGCCATACCTACAAAGATGATCTCTTTTATTCCTCTATCTTGTAGAGATACATAATATTTTTTATCTTTTATTTGTTCTAAAGCTTCTTCTGCTTTTTTTTCAAGATTTTCTTCACTATCAGCAACTTTAAATTCTAAAATAAATCCTCTCATATTTTTATTTAATGGTTCAATTTCTATATCATATCTTCCAAGTCCACTTTCTCCATTAGAATTTATATGATATCTTCCTTCAAGATGAATCATCAGACCTAAGATAAAATTATGATACACTTTCTCTATATTTGAAATATCATAAAAGCTCATATATTTTAAAAGTATCTCTTGAAGTTCTATTTCAAATTTATCAATATTGTTATCTAAAAGATTTTTTATTAATCTTTTAAAAGTTAGATTTGTTCCAAATGAAATCTCTATAAAACTATCTTTAAAAAATTTTTTTACCTCATTATTTGGAATTTTTATACTATAAATATCATCTTCTATTTTCTTATCAATAGTTAAGTATCCAGAAAATAGCAACAGCTCCCATAAGTCATGAGCCTCTAAAACCTCTTGAAGTGTTGATTTTCCTGTAATCTCTTCTTCCACTTCTTTTCCGAATAGCAGATTATTTAATTTATTAAAAGTTTCTCTATCAGCTGATTTAAGTATATCTTTTATAAGATAATTTTCTGATGTATCTATCCAATAACTTTTAAATTCCCTTTCTGATAAAAAATTTAAAATACTCCAAGGGTTATATACTTTTGTATCTCCAAATCTATATCCATTATACCAAGAGTGAACTTCTTCTAATTTAGAATCTATTTCATAATATTTTAAAGCCTCTTTTGTCTCTTTCTCTAAAAAACCAAAATACTCATCATACTCTTTATTTAAAATACTACGCTCTTTTAAGTTATTTAAATCAGAAAATATACCAGCTCTGACAACCCTTATTATTCCTGTAATTACTCCCATTTGAAGAACTGTATTATCTTTTAATACAGAACCATATAATCCACTAAAAAAATTTTTAGCTTCTCTATAATAACCATATCTATATGCAGATACTAAAGGAGTATCATACTCATCTATTAAAACTATTACTTTCTTTTGATAATATTTTTGTAAGAAAATAGCTAAATTTAACAAAGCTTTTCTTAAATTATTATCATTTTTTTCTAACCAAATATTGTTAAATTCTATCAATTCATTTTCATTTAACTTTTCTCTAATAAATTCAAATTGATTATACAAAGAACTTAATAAGTTTTTTACTTCAGTAATAGCTCTATCAAAGCTCATTTCTTTTATATCTTTCATTGATATAAAAATTACAGGATATTTTCCCTGTTCTTTAAAATAAGATGATTTTTGTATTTCTAAACCCTTAAATAACTTTCTATTTTCTTCAGCCTCTCTTACATCAAAAAAATATTTTAACATTGACATATTAAGAGTTTTTCCAAATCTTCTTGGACGAGTAAATAGAAGTGTCTTTCCTACATTTTTTCCTACTTCACTTATAAAAGGAGTTTTATCTACATAATAATAATTGTTCTCTATTAAAGTTTTAAAATCACTTATTCCATCAGGAATTAATTTTTTCATAGTTAGTCTCCTTTCTCATTTATTAATATTATAACATAAAAATTAAAAATATATGGATATTTCACTAAAATCCCATTTTAATTTTCTCTCTAAAATTATCTATTCTTTCTTGATCCACATTTATATATCTTTGAGTAATTGAAACTGAAGAATGATTAAGTAATTTTTGAACAAATACTAGGTCTTTAGTTTGATTAAAAGCATTTGTTGCAAAAGTTTTTCTAAAACTATGAGTTGAAATGAACTCATGATTAATATGTTCACATTCACAAACTATTTTTAATTTATTTTGCACATATCTAACAAAAGATTTCGATGCACAATATTCTATACCATTTCTTTTTCTTTTAGCTTCTAAAAACATATAATCTCCAGACCAAGTTTTATTAGTATTAAGATATCTAACAAGATCCATATTAATTTTAGTAATTTGAGTTTTTTTAGTTTTTTGTTCCACTAGTTCTAAAATACCAAATTGAATTTGAGAAAATTTTAATTTAGCTATATCCATAATTCTTAATCCGGTATTCAATTCTATTAAAAGAGCATTTCTAACATCTTGTGGTAAAAAAATAGAAGAGATAATTTTTTCTATAGTTTCATTATCAAGTGGTTTAGTAGCCATAAAAAATCACCTTTTTTTATTTATATTTAATAATATTATAACATAAATTAGTCGCTTTTTATATAAAAATTAATCGCTTTTATAGGCTAAAAAATAATGCTACTAAAGAAAGTCAATAAAATCAATAATATAATAATCGCTTTTTAGATAAATAGCGATTATTATATTATATTTTTTTAAATTTATTATTTAAAATAATTTTTATCTTTTATATAGTTTAATTTTGTTGAAATAATTTTTTTAAAATTTAAGTAATATTTTATATTATCTAAAATAAAATTTAATAAAAAGTTAATAATAAATAAGAAAGGAAAAATTATGGGAAAAAAAATTAAAAGAAATATATATTTTAAGTTTTATGAATATAAAGGTTCTCTTGAAAATCCAAAAAGAAAGGCTATTAGTTCTATTAATATGCCAAAAGAATATAGAAGAACTACTTTTAGAAAGAAAAAAATAGATACCATAATCTTCTAAATTATGGCTATTCTAAACTTAGTGGGAATTTAATTTCTCTTAAACATCATTATGATAAAGAAAAAAGATTACTAAAAAAAGTTGTATTTGAAGAAGAGTGGCTAAATAAATTCAGAGAAAATAAAGAAGAAAAAGCTTTATATTTAATAGAAAGTTTAACTATAATCGAAAATTTAAATAAAGAAGATTTAACTATTTAGAAGAATTAAAAGAAGAAATAAAAGCATGTTCTTGCATCTCTCAAGATCTCTATCTATCTTTTTATATGGAAAGTTTTGTAAAATCTTCATTTCCCTTTATATCTTCTCTAAAATAGTTAAAGAAAGCTTTTTTCTTTGAAGCTATACAATAAAAAGCCCCTTGTATTGGAACTATTCCTCCCATAGCATCATATTCCATGTTATTAGAAAAAATCATAAGTTGAGTTATATTTATGAATCTTCTAAATTTTTTATTAGGAAATCTTTTCTCATTCATTCTATTACTTTCAGCAATAATTCCACCATCATTATTTGGTTTTTTTACCTCTACAAATACCAAAGGAAGTCCATTTACAAACAGAGTTATATCTGGTCTAAACTCCCTTACAAGTAAATTCTGCTGTACAACAAAAACTATTATTTTGGATGTTTTCAAAGTCTATTAATTTAATAGGAGAAACTGAAACTAATCTTTTATAAAAACTCTTTCCTATGTCATCATTATCTAACTCTTGAACTATAGTTTTTAAAGTATCATCAAATTTATCTTTATGCTCAGGATTTAATTTTTCAAATTGCTTTTTAAATTCATCTATTAATATGTTAGTATCTGACTGATAATCTATATCAGCCTTAACTTCTGAAATCTTTCCTATATATTCATAACCTATTCTAGTTAAATGAACTAAAGCAGGCATTTGTACCCTTGTTGCTTCATTAAATTCACTCTTTTTTACCATAACTCACCCCATTTAAATATCTATGATGTTTTCTCTTATTTATTTTATCATATTTTTTATACTTTTTTAATTTTATTTAAAAAACTCCGATGTACTTAGCATTTCTATATTATCTTCTTCTACACCTAATCCTAAAATTTTATTTTTAAATATTTCTTTATCCTTTTCTAAATAATAATATACTTTCCATTTTATATTACGATTTACTTTAGAAAATATATATTCAAAGTATGGCATATCAATTTCATTCAAACTATGCCCCACTATTAATATTTCCTCTACATCTGAGATACTCTCAAAAAAATGATGATTTTTTTCTATATAATAATAAGAGTTTTTCCAAGTTTCTTTGTAAAAATTTAATAATTCTTCACATTTTCTTCTTTCTGTAAATTCGTCATTAGTTTCTTCTTCCTCATTCTCTTCAATATCATCTATATTCTCTTCTAATCCCTCTTGCTCTAAAAATTTTATATTTCTAAAAGCTAAATAGTCTAATTCTTTTTCCAACTCAACTATCTTATCTTTATTATTATGTCCCATTATTAATGGTGTTTCTCCCATTTCTCCATGAATATGACATATTCCTTCTTCAATATTATAAACTTCTTCCAATACTCTTGTATAATTAAAATTCAAATATAAATCATAATTTTTTTTATTAATTAGTAAAGATTTTTTAGTTAAATTAGTTATATCTATATTTGAAATCCACTCTTCTAATTTGTCTTGCAAATGTTCATATACTTCATAAAAAGCTTTTTTTATATCTTGATCTATAATTTCTCTAACCTGATCATCATATTTATCTTCCCATTCTAATCTAAATTCATATTCATTAGGAATTATACTCTCATTTATATTTCCCATATTAATTTCAAAATCTTGCCAAAGTAATCCGTATTCATCCTTAACTTTGTTATTAAGATTTAAAATTTCATGGGTCACTGGATGAATTTTTCTTCTAAAAGAATACTTATATATTTCAAAGACTCTTTCAAAAAAACTAAAGTCATTCTTTTCTAAAAATTCTCTAAAATCAAGATATCTTGTAGGTAATCCATGAGCAATATCAAATCCATTTCCTATGATAAATAATCTTTTCATTGTTATTTTAATTCCCCCTTAGCTAATAAACATATTTTCTTAATATTTTTCTAAATAACTCTTTAATATTTTAATTTCATTCTCTATACTTTCATCTTTCTTACTACCAACTAATCTATTCTCCAAATCATTAATTTTCCGTCTTAAATCCCTTTTCATTTCAAAAGTTTTTAACTCATCCTCTTTTGGCTTAATTTTTTTCTCTTTTTTAGCTATTTCTGTTACCTCTTTTTTAACTTTTCTTTTATTTTCAAGTTCCTCTAACTCTCTTCTAATACTTTCTTCTGCTGATATTCTAGCTGTTACTTTTACTTTATTATTTATAGGTTGCTCTATATCAGTTTTAATCAAGGTACTATTTATAAATCTTCTTAATTTCTTAAAAAGCTCTACTTTCCTTCCTTGATAATTTATAGATACATCCTCATAGATTTCAACAATATCATCATAGTCATAATCTTCGAAATAATCTTTCAGTGTTTGGAAGGATATATGGCTAGCTACAAAATCATCATGTAAAACCTTGTATATCCTCCAAATAATATTTTCTTTTTTATTGTATATTCCAATTTTAGTGCTTCCACCTAAATAATAATTTTTCCCCATTTTTACCCCTTTTCTAGTTTTGCATTAATTTTTCTAATATTAAGTCGCTTTCTTTTTTAAACTCTTCTACCCTATTCCAAGTTTCTTTTATTTCTTTTAATAAATTTGTAGAATTAATTTGCTCAACTTTTACTTCTATATATCTTCCTACATTTAATACTCCATCATTTTCAAGTATTCCCTTTACAGATACTATTTTAGATATCCCTTCTATTTCCTCAAAGTTATTATATATATCAATTATTCTTTCTAAAGTTTTATCTTCTATAACTACACCACCTCTTACTTTCTTAAAAAAGTCTTTAGTAGCATCAAGCATAAAAACCTTATCTACAACTTTATCTTTTCTTAGAAATACTATACTTATAGGTATTCCTGTAAAGTTCATTATATTATTGGGTAAAGATATAATTCCTTCTATGTATCCCTCTTCTATTATTTTTTTTCTTACTTCGCCCTCTGCTCCTCCTCTAAATAAAGCTCCTTGTGGTAAAACTAAAGCTCCTCTACTTTTCATCTTACTTAGAGCTAAAGAAATAAAGTGTGTATCTGATGACCTTAGAGGGTTTCCCCATTGTAAATATTCTTTATCTTCATTTGATGAAATATTTAATCCAAAAGGTGGATTAGAAACTACTACATCAGCTTCATCTATTTTATCCTTTAATGCATCTCCTAATTTAACTTCTCCTTCTTCATTAGCTATCTCTATCATCAATTGAGCTATTTCTCTATAAAAAGAATTTATCTCTATTCCATAAACACTTTTATTAGCAACTTGAATAGCTAAACTTCCTTTTCCAAAAGCAAAATCTAGACAACTTTCTTCTTTTTTTATTTTTAAAATACCATCTATAATCATATTTATTTCTCTTGGAGTACTATCATTAAATCTTTCAACAACTTCTATTTTATTTAGTATTTTTAGAGCAATATCCTTATATAATCCTCTAGCTAAATCTTGGTTATATATTTTCCTAAAAGTAAAAAACTCTTTAAAATCCTCATTAGAAAATTGTTCAATAAAGGATTTATATTCTTTCAAAAATTGATGAGACTCACATATATTTTCTAAATATTTTTCAATACTTTCTCTATTTTCCTTTTCATAAAAATCAATTTTTTCTAGATTTTTTACTAGAGAATAAGGTTCTCTTAAAAAATTTTGTTCTTCTTCTAGACTAATATAGAGTTCTCCTAACTGTTGAATAATGATTAATGCCTTTTCTACATTTTCACTAAAACCATATCTTCTTAAAATTTGCATATTAACAATCCCCCTTATATTTCTCTGTAACAACAGCTTCTATTAATTCTTCTTTCATCTCTAAATATTTTAGAGTATTTTCTTTTTCTTTCTCAAAAGCTAATATCATTTTTACTATTTCTTCTTGTTCTTCTAATGATGGTAAATTTATTTCTAAGTCAGTAATAGTATTCTTTCTAACTAATTTAATGATAGCTCCTGACGTATTTTTCTCAAAATAATCAGATAAAGTTTTAGTTTTTAATAACCATTGAAGATATTTAGGATTTATTACATCAGTATCAACTCTTAAAATTAAATATGAGTTACTAGGCAACAAATTTTCCACAGTTTCAGTTATCAAAATAGATTCAAACTTTGTTCCTTTAACTTGGAATAAAATATCATTTTCCTTTAGAAAATACTTTTCTTTAACTTGTTTTTTTAAGTTAATTTCTCCATATTCAAATGTTATTACTTTGCTATCAACTATATTTGCTGGAAATATTACCTTATATTCAGTTTTCTGCTCACTCTTTTTTACAGGAATAGGATTTACTACCTCTACATATTCTCCCAATTTTATTTTCATAATTATATCACCTCTAACTTTTAATTTACTCTTTTATAAACGCAGTTAATCGTTTACTTTTAATATAAAGATACAACAATTTTTAAAAAAAGTCAATAGTTTTTTATAAAAAAAATACAGTTTTTTATTTGCTGTTGTTTTTAAAGAAGATAGTTTTAATATTTATTGAGGTACTTTCTTTTTTATATTTTACCCATAGAAAAGAAATTAAAGAAGCTGAATTAGAATCTATTCATCTTTGTGTGATATTTTGTAGGACTTCCTGCTGCTGTAATAGAAATTTTTGGATTATGGGAAGATGATGAAGAAGAGAATGAAGGTTCTGATTAGATCTTTCTGGGTTATGGAATTTAAAACTTAATAAAAAAAATGAAGAAATTGATGTTGAAAAAAGATTAACTGATACTAGAATAGTCGCAGTTCTTGGGTCTTTTAATGATCAATTGGCATTACATGAAGATAAAACTTACATAGGAGATTTTTACTATGAAAAAGAATTTATAATGTCAGAAGATAATTTGAAAAATAAAAGAGTATTTATTCGTTTTGGAAGTGCAACACATAACTCAACTACATATATGAATGGAGTTGAATTAGGAAGTCATAAAGATGGATTTACTCCTTTTGAGTATGAGATAACAAATAATATTAAGGTAGGAGAAAATAGATTATTAGTAAAAATAAATAATATTTTAGATTATACTATACTTCCAGTAGCAGTTTATAGAGAAGAGGTAAGACCAGATGGAAGTATTTCGTAAAGTTGTAGATGAAAACTTTGATTTCTTCAACTATGCAGGAATTCATAAACCAATAAAAATCTATACAACAAATAAAAATAGAATTGAAGATATAGCTATAAATTATGATGTAAACTTAGCAAAAAAGAAAGCTGATATTAATTTTAATGTAAAAGTTGATGGGGAATTTGATAAAGTTGTATATTTTTTTAGATAGTATTTTTCTACTTTTATATTTCCAAATAATCCTTCCATTGGACCATTATCTATACACTTTCCTATTCTTGACATACTATGAGTTATATTTAATTTTTCTAAAGCAGATTTATAAATTGACTTCCTCTCAGCTATGTGATTACAAAAAATAAAAAATCAGCTAAAAATTAGGAGAATTTGCTTGATGCGGATTCTCCTTTTTAACTGATTACTGGAAGCATTATGTCACATAATTCAAAAATACTTTTTAATGCTTCATATTGATTTTGCCCATTTTTCTTCATTGTCGCGATATACCCTCTTACTCTACAATAAATTTCACTTCCTAAATCGCTTCTAAATGCTCCTTGAACTTTACTCTTGATTTTTACATTTCTAATTTCTCTTTCAGTAGCATTATTAAATCTCTTTCTAAAAAGAATGTTAACACATCTGCATGCCTTGATAATCTTTTAAAAAGATTAAAAGCTTTACTTCGTTTTTTCTTCCCTCTTCCTACTTGAGTATTATCAAATGGATAGTGTATTCTCTCTTCTAAATATC
>OFOU01000166.1_pt1 | contig 60956 bp, 62 predicted proteins | sample 1542061 | NCBI WGS metagenome assembly OFOU01 (sample SAMN04209239, study PRJEB22552) | human gut metagenome | biome: gut; material: feces | host: Homo sapiens | place: USA: Oklahoma
TCCCCGACCGTGCCAAGGAGCTCTTCGCTCTCAACGAGGAGACCGCCAAGGCCCGTTACGAGAAGCTGATCCGGATGCAGAAGATGTACGAGGTCTAATCGATCTTAAATTAAAAAGTGCCGCAGGAGCTTACTCCTGCGGCACTTTTTATATGGTTTGGAATATGTAAAACCTTTTTGTATATTGGACAAAGAAATGACACAGCGGCATGGAATTTATTCCGTGCCGCTGCCTATTTCGGGCAAAAAAGTCGCCGCAAACGTTGTAACGCTTGCGGCGTGGCGCAGCGGGAGGGATTCGAACCCTCGTGCGATTGCTCGCAAACTGATTTCGAGTCCTTGGAAGCGGGTGTCTTTTGGAGCATTTTGAGCGCTTCTCTGCGCCTTTCAGAACGCCGGAAACCCTTGATTTTACTGGGGTTTCCGGCGTTTTTACTGTCGGCACAAGACTTTGGGAATTTTCCCGTCAAAGCAGATTTCCCGGAAAAGTGTGAGCATTCTGTTAGCGTTTTGTGAGCGCAAACCGTGTTGACTCTCTTTGGTTGACAAAGTATCGTTACGGCGATATACTGATGTTGAATAGAACAGTATCGCTTTGACGATACTGTTGCAAGGAGGGAACCGGCATGGACAAAACACTGACGCTGTACCACGGCTCGTCTTTGATCATCGAACGACCCCAGTTTGGAAAGGGTAATCCGTTCAATGACTATGGCCTCGGCTTCTACTGTACGGAGACTTTAGAACTGGCAAAGGAGTGGGCCTGTTCCATGGAGCAGGACGGCTTTGCTAATCGATATTCATTCCAGACTGACGGCCTGTCCATTTTGAATCTCTCCGACGGGAAGTACAACATCCTGAACTGGCTTTCCATTCTTCTCATGAACCGCAAATTCAACCTCAGTTCCGACATTGCCGTTCAGGGCAAAGAGTATCTGGCCAGTACCTTCCTGCCCCCCTATGAGAACTACGATGTCATCATCGGCTATCGTGCCGACGATTCCTACTTCTCCTTCGCCTCCGCGTTTCTGAACAATACCATCTCTTTGGCGCAGCTTGAGCGGGCCATGTTTCTGGGCAAACTGGGAGAGCAGGTGGTCCTGAAATCGGAGCAGGCTTTTTCCCACTTGCACTTTGAAGAGAGCATTCCCGCAGAGCGCACCATTTACTACCCCAAGAAAGCCACCAGGGACAGTGAGGCACGGGCCGCCTTTCGTGCGGAACGCAAAGCGGCTCCGGTGCGTGACGCAGTATACATGATTGATATTCTCAGAGAGGAGTGGAAGAACAATGACGCCCGCCTACGAGGAAATGTACTTGAATGACGCCATGCGCGCCATGGGAGAGATGCTGGACTACGCAGTCCATGACTGCGGGTGTAGCGGTGATTTGTTTTTCACACAGTTTCTCTCATCCGGTGTAGCGGAACAGTTTGAGCGGGGCAACCCAAAGTTTGTGGGCGGTATGTCCGGTGTGGAACTGGCCCTTGAGGTGTTTCGCCGGACCACCGGACAGATTCCCGGTGCGGACGCAAGCGCGTCCGAGGAGAAGTCACCGGAGTACTGGGCCGGTTGGAGTCTCGCCTACTACCAGTGGAAGACCGGAATGTCATTTCGGGAGATCATCTCCCACGGATTGACCGTGAGCAGAGTCTGCTCCATGTATCTGCTGCACGAAGCGGACATCAGTAAGTTTGCAGAAGCAGCGGACAAGGTGATTCAGGAAAATCTCAGTGAGGGCGAGACGAACCTGAAGCGCATCCGCAGAGCAAATGGCTTTTCCCAAAAGCAGCTTGCGGAAGTCTCCGGTGTTGCACTTCGGATGATCCAGTTGTATGAGCAGAGACAGAACGACATTAACAAGGCGCAGGCATCCACCTTGAGCGCACTGGCCAGATCTCTGAACTGTCGGCTGGAAGATTTGATGGAGCCGCAGATTACATCCGGCGGCTGAGCGAAACACAGTGATCATACTTGATAGCAGTTTATTTTGACAGCGTCTGCGAAGAATCGCAGGCGCTGTTTTCGTCTCTGCAATAACTCCCGTCCTTCGTCCGCCCGCAGGCACGTTTTTGCCGCCCAGGAGGGGTACACCCCTACCCCCAGTGAAGGGCGGCAAAAACGGCGGCAAAGGGGCGCAGGCTGCGAGCCAGTCAAGGCCTGTTTCCAGCGCAGCCGAAGCCGCAAAACGGGGTCCCGGGGTGTCCCCGGGCGCACGCCTTGCAGCCCCACGGGGCGGCAAGGTATAGTGCGTTATACCGCCCTGACAACCGCACGCGAAAATGCCCGGCCCGCCTTGTAGGGGCCGGGCATTTCTCGTGGGCGGGGAAACCGCCACAACGCCAGTCTGCCGGGTTTCACAGTAGTTTTCTTGCGGCGGGTTCCATATGGCAGGGCGGTATGTGAAAAAGCCCTCGTCCACCGCAGACCCACCATTTCAACGAAAGGAGTTTTGTGTGATGCCTTACGCCATTATGCGCTTTGAGAAACGAAAAGGCGGACCGGCCTCCGCCATCGAGAAACACCACGAACGGAAAAAGGAGCGGTACGCCAGCAACCCGGATGTGGACACCGACCGCTCCCATCTCAACTACCATCTCATCCAGCCACAGCACAAGTACTATGCTGAAATCCAATCCCGCATCGAGCGTACCCAGCGGGAGAACCCCAAGTGCAAGGTGCGCAAGGACAGCGTGAAGTTCATCGACACCATTGTCACGGCCACACCGGAGTATCTGGATCACCTGCCGCCGGAGCAGGTGCGCCGCTACTTTGAACGGGCGCTGGACTTTTTCAAGACGGAGGTTGGAGAAGCGAACATCTTTTCCGCCGTGGTCCACATGGATGAGCGAAACCCGCACATGCACCTGTGCTTTGTTCCGCTGACGAAAGACAACCGGCTGTCCGCCAAGGAGGTGATTGGAGGGCGGGACAAGCTGGTGGAGTGGCAGGGCAAGTTCCACGATCACATGGCGGCAGAGTTCCCGGATCTGGAACGTGGTCAGTCTGCCGCCGTCACCAGGCGGAAACACATTCCCACCTGGCTCTACAAACAATCCCACCGGCTCACCGACGAAATGAAACAGATCCGTACCGAGCTGGAGCAGATCGGGACGCTGAATGCCAAACGGCAGAGAGAAAAAATTCTGAAGCTGCTGGAGCAGTGGTATCCCCAGATCAACGCCTTTGAAGCAAAACTGAAGCCCTACGATGATCAGATTCGGATTTTGAAACAGAACGCGTTGAGCGACCGGCGAGATGCAGAGCGTGCCAGGTGGGAACAGCATCAGGAGCACCAGGAGAAGATGTCTCTCATCTACGAGCTGCAGGAGTGTCAGGATTTTATTGACTCCATCCCCCAGGATCTGCAGGAGCAGCTGAAGGAGTGCTATGAGGCGCAGTTAGAGCAGGAACAGCAATTCAGATATTGAGGAGGTAATCAACATGCGTAATCAGTACACATCCACATTTGAGCAGGACTATCCCTGTCGTGCACAGATCATCCGCTGCAAAGCGGACCGCGACGCTGCGTCAATGGATGACTACCGCTATCCGGAGGAGAGCGGTTCTTTTACCGGGACACTGACCTTCCGCTGCTGGCACAGGAGCAAGCCCATGCTACTGTGCTTTTTTGATGCGGATGACGGCCGCAAGATCAAGCTGTCCGTCTGGTGGCAGAGCTGGGGTGTGAATTACTCTCCATCGAAAACCCTGATCAACTTTGCCGACGAGGTGTTTGACGGTTCCCGTTGGCACTGTACCTACCGGAAGAAGTCCAACGGTTATATCCGCTGGGAGAGGGCGGAGCAGTTGGACTGACCAGATGATTAGAGAAGAGCGTCCGGGCCGAGATCATCCTCCGGCTCCGGGCGCTCTTCCATGTAGTGATTCAGTTCGTTTGCCATTTCCCACGCCAGACGAAAGCCGCAGATGAAACTATCCGCGGAGCGTTGCTCTATCATCAGGTTCTGGGCGTCAATGATCCGCAGCACCAATTTCCGCTCCGGCTTGTCCAGCCGCTCAATGAGCTGCCGGTGGCAGGTTTCTACTTCCTGTTCGGATTCCACCATAGGCAGAGGGGTATAGAATCTGTTGTACAGCAATCTCAGTGTTTCGTTCATGTGCCTCGCCTCCTTGTAGCAAGACACAATAGCACATATGATTCGAGAAGTCTATACATATTCCCCTCACAACCGAGGACAAGTATATCGAGGCCAAAGCCGTTATTCTTAGTACAGATCCTTGAAAATAACTATGACCTGTAGTCCGAATTTCTCCATAGATTTTCTATGGGAAACCCATCAAATAGTTTTCTTTCGTTCTCATTCATTCGCTCATAAATCAAATCAGCTTCTTGAAAACTCTCTAATAAAATGCTCGCAGCAAATTGGTACGGAAGGATAACTTCCGGCCTTTTGAGCGTTAGAAGATACTCCTTCTCTTCTGTAGATAAAACTCGACGACGTTTTTCAATTTGAAGGCGATTAATGGCAATAAGTTCTTTCGGAGTATCACGGTGTTCCCCAACAAAGGATAACAACTGAAGGCACACATCTAAAATTTTTAAATTTTTGCTTTGATCATACAACTTTAGAAGTTCTAAAGTGAGATTAATAATTCTGTCTCCGTATGGAGTAGAGTACGATTGCTTTTCAACTGACTGTACAATTTCATTCAAATCGACATTGTCAAGTTCCGATAACAAAGTTGCATCCATTAGGATGTAGGGACTGATTGCAAAACCATCATTAGGGGATTGGCCTGCCTCGTCAGTCATTTTGAGATTTTCCATATCAAAAAAATTCGACAGATATACACCTTTGCCATCCTCTGATTTTTTTAGGTTAAGCAAAACAGAGATACCGCCAAACTCAATTTTACCATATGCCAATACACCATCGAAGGAAAAGGGAACTGGAACGCCTTGATCAATTCCGATTACAACATTTCGCAGCTTTTGATATTCCTCATCAGTCATCTTTGCCAGATTCAAATCTTTTTTTACATGAAGCCGTTCTAAAACTCTTGCTATTGTCTGCAGCCAAGAAAGTTTTTGCTCCATTTCTTGTTGAGTATGCCCAGTGAGTTTGAAATCCTCGTAGGGCAGTACCAAAGGGCCTATTTTAACAGGCTCTCCCCGCATTAGAGCTGTCAATAATCTCAATTGGCGTATTTGCTCATGTAAGGTGTCACATGAATTATACTGGAAATTGAGCTTGTCCTTAGAGATTGTCCCGATGATACCCGGTCCCAGTTGAAAGGACTTTATGTTTCCGGTTTTCCGAATAATATCAATCTGGTCATATAGCACTTCACCATTCACTGTGACTTGTATGTTTTGGTGGGTGATAATGGCTTCTGGCCGGATGAGATCGATGGCAAAGTTAACTTCGACTCCCGATGGTTTTGCGTAGATGCATATTTGATGCTGCAACAACTCCTCAAGTATATCATCAAATTTTTTTAAGCCAAACCCTGGTACCGAGAATCCCAAATGATCTACCACCATTCCGCTCGTTGCCAAATCTTTGAGGCTTTTAACATGTGGAAGTAACATCTGCTGCTTTTCACGATTAGTCAGAAAATCGGATAAGATGCGTACAAGTCTGCTTTTATCCTCGACCGGGAACTCTTCAAGGGATATCTGTTTCGTTTTTTGATTTCCGGCTTGCTCAAGCAGTCTTCGTAACTGGAAACGCAATAATGGTGCATAAAAAATTCTGTATTGCTCATCCGTTGTTATTTGAACCACGAAAAAGATGGCGCCACCATCTCGGAAAAAGTTGCGCAGATCAGCTACCTCGACTTGATAAACTGCCTTTTTTTGAAGCATTCTTACATGGGTTCCCTTCACCTGGACCGGAATTCTGCCGACAAGTTTCCTTTTGGGGAATGATGTCTGTGACGAATACAGGCTTATTTCACCATCCCAAGAAGGCGCTTTATCTCCAGTTGGGATAGTTGGAACAACAAGTCCTGTGCTTAAAAGGGCACTTTCTAATCTATTGACAGCTATCCTTTCAACCCATTCAGTATTGACCAATTCCTTTGTCTTTTGCTTCCTCATATCATATCCCCCACTCTGTCTCATCTCCGCAGATATTGCGGATCTTCAAACGAAGGGGTTTCTTTTCACCGTAAATGGTCCCATCCCAGAATTCTTTGGTTTTCTCACCGTTGCGGATGACATAGCCGTTTTTGTCAATTTTGATTTCACTGTCCGAGTGCCATTCGCCCTGGGTGTTGGAGCAGTCCAGGCTCAGGTATTCGATGAGCTCCAGACCGTCATCGCTGACCTCAATAGGTTTAAAGGGCTTCTTTGCTGTGGCGTTCATCCTGGTCTTCTCATTGAATTCGGTGATCTTCTGCAGTACACGGTCGCTGACAAAGGTATCTACCACCACGGCATAGCCACCGAAAAGGTCACCCTTCCGCTCCTCGATATGGAATTTGGCATAGTCGCCGATGACCACATCATCCAGAACGGTTTTCAGATCACGCAACTCAATTTCCACGGTGGTGCTGTCGTCCTGGGCAATGAATTTGCGGATTTCCTCCTCACTGGTGATATCGATGTAGTAGACGATGACTTTTTTGATACCGGCGTCCAGGTCGGGAATGGCCTGATGGATGATACGGTTCATCAGCACCACATCCAGCAGCTTGGAGGTGCTGTCCATCAGGTTGGGAACATAGACGGGGATAGTACCCAACTTGCTGTCGGTGATGGCCCCCTCCCAGAAGGAGTCCAGGGAGTCCTCGTTTTTCAGACCGGGGATCAGGGTCTTGATTTTGTCCATGGTCTGGACGGGGTTGCGGTAGAGCTGCACGCCGTCTTTAATCTCCAACACATCGAACTGCGCCCCGTCGGCTTTCAGCCGATCCCGGGTGGTCTGGATGGAGTTGAGGCCGATGTCACAGTGGATGAAGCGTCGACCCAGCTTGCTGGCTACCGCTGCGGTGACACCACTGCCACCAAAGAAGTCGGCGACCAGCATATCTTCGTTGGAAGAGGCATTAAGAACACGTTCAAGAAGAGCTTCTGGCTTTTGGGTTGCATATCCAACCGGCTCAATTTTGTCTGCTGGTTGAAGCATAGACAATCGCCAAACATCATCAATTGTCTTTTCTGAGGATTCTTGATACACTATTTTTCCGTTTTCATCTTTTGCGTTGACCAATTTTTGAGCGTTTGAATCCCATATTCGTTTAATCTGGCGTATATTTTCATCACGTTTTTCCTTAATGGTCCTAAAATAATATTTATCACTCTTAGTATAAAGAAAGATTACATCATGGTTTGAAGCAAAGCGATTTACATTTCCTTGCATTTTATTGTAGTAATGCCAAACGATTTCGTTTAAGAAATGAGACTCCCCAAAAACTTCATCCAACAAAATTTTTACATAGTGCCCAATGTGCCAATCCAGATGAACATAAATGGATGCCGTCTCACTCATCACACTCTTGATGGCTATAAGGTTCTCATACATCCAGTTGAGATACTTTTCCTTATCCCACACATCGCCATACATTTTTTCCTCAAAGGCTTTCAATTCCTCGATGTCCAGTTCCTGTTCCGCCTGGGCAATGGCCTCAGCCACCTTGGGGTTGCGGCGGAGATACACCTTCTTGGCATAGTCCGCGCCGCTGGCAAAGGGTGGGTCGATGTACACAAGGTCCACTTGGATACCCTGCTCCTTCAAATAGGCGCAGGCGGAGACACACTCTCCACGGATAACCAGGTTGCCTTCCTTGTTTTCCCCCACAGTTTCCTGCTTTTCCATCTCGTACAGGGGCATTCCACGCTGTAAAACCATGGACGTATCGTCTGCACCCTTATACTTGAGGATACGGCTAAAGTTTCCCAGTACAGCCTGTCCTTCCACAGGCTCGGGGATGAACGGCACATATTTAATCGGCATGGTCATGCTCCTCCTTGGAGTTTTTCCCTTTTCGAATATTGTAGTAATTCATGTGGTAGGAAAGCTTATCCAATGCTTCTTGAAGACACTTTATCTGTTTTATAGAATCACCGCTTGTATACTTAAAAGTATAACTTCTTATTTCATCTTCCGATATATCTCCTATGAGAAACTGACAAACTTTACTGTTGTCTTCTACCACGAGCAAATAAACCTTCCTAACAGATTCCCAGATCTCTTTGATTATCTTAGTAAGTTTGAAATGTTTATTCATTGAGAGTAACTGGCATATATAAAAATAAACCTCTTTTTTGTAGACTTTTTGCATCTCTTCAAGATTGTCTTTCAACTCATATATTCCAATCCTGTTGTCTACTCTCAGGTTCTTATTTAGAGCTTCCATAAAGTCATGGCAACCGTTATATAGAGAAAGTACCGCACGATTTCTCTCGTAAAAATAAGTTACAATAGCTGTTCCACATATTAGAATTCCACTCGAAAATAAGCCTAAAGAAAGATTGCTTGCAAATGAAAACTCGAAAAAATTTAAAATAATAGCTACAACTAATGAAAGAAGAGACAATATGCCAGATAAAGCGGCAATTCTACGCTGTAAATTCAAAGTTATCACCTCTGAAAAAATTCACAAATTTTCCTCTGCGTCATGACAAGCCTGTCCCGCTCGGGCAGCGTATCCTCCAAATACAGATACTCAAACCGCGCATAGCCAAAGGCGGCGTTGTTTTGCCGAAGGAACTCCGTCTCCACGAAGGCCTTTTTATCCTTAAATTTTGGATCGTTGGCATAGGCTTCGCCCTTGGTCTCGGCGATCATAGCCTTATGGATCTTGCCGTCTTTGCGCTGGAGAATGAGGAAGTCCGGCGTATAAATCCCTACATACTGCCAAGCATTGCCGCTTCGTTTGTAGCACTTGATCTTAAACTCCGTCATGGATCGGTCACCGTTGTAATAGACCTCCAGGCCCAAACGCTCGATTTCGGGAAAGGTCAGCACTTCCCGCAGGAATATTTGCTCAAAGCCGCTGTCCGTGTGGTAGGGCAGGTAGTGGAAAGAGCGATCCTTTTGGGGGTGGGAAGAATACTTTTTGCGGAGCATGGTCAGGACATCTTCCTGCCCCATCTCCTGGGCCAACTCCATCATCGCCTGTGCCTTCTTGTCTAATTTCAGTTTACCCTGGTCATCCAGAACGATTTTTTGTGCCGTCTCCTGGTTGGGATAGTAATCCTGGGGCCGTTCTGTCTCAACTGTCTGAGTAAAGTTGGCGATATTCAGCAGGCTGGCCGACTGAGGTATCCGCTCTTCACGGGTCTCGTAGGAGCGAAGAGCGCAAAAGGTCTTGCGGATATTTGCCTCCACCTGGCGCAGATCATATTTGGAACTGAAATACCGCGAGCCATTCCGTTGATAAGTGATTTCCTCAAAGATAGACCTCAGTTGGGCATCATAGGGCTGCAATTCCTCCATGGTAAGAGTGTAGAGGGAACTGCGGACGATGCTATAAAGCCAGGCAGAATAAGACGCTGGGACAGTACCGTGTTCCTCATTATCCACTCTGGTATCCGTTACCTCCATGGAGAAATCGGTGGTTTTAATGGTGCCTGCTACAATACTTGCATTTTTGTAAACATCCGGGAGTGTTTTTTTCGGCTCAGCGGGGTCTACGATCAAAGTTTCATAATGGATCTTCAGCTGATAGAAGTCCACCTTGGGCAGATGGAGATGATCGGTGCGGTCATACCGAGACAGCGACACTTTATGGTGATCTGCTTCACAAAACTCTTTCAGAGAGATATGGTGTTGTTTCAGCAGTTGAGCGTTTAGTTTTTCAGCATTGCTGTTGTTTAGATAGATCAGAGCCGTTTCCAGTGCGGTTTTCTGTACCTGACGCAGGCAGCGGCAAGCGGTCTGCAGCACCATGTTTTTGGGGCAATCTCCCTCTTGGGAGAGAATGATTCCCGTCAGGCTGCGGCAATCCCAGCCCTCTTTTCCGATCTGTACCAACAGCACAATGCGAATTTTTGAGAAAGGCTGATCAAGGCTGTCAAACTCCATCTGGCTATCGGCCGGCTGTGGATACTGCTTATTGCCTTTGTGGAATTTCAGAATGGCATCACCTGAAAGCCCATACTCCGCCGCGATACGAGCTACTATGGGGTAGACCAGTTCCTCCAGCTTTTCAATGGTTCCGCAGTAGATGCCCAGCTTGGCCAGTGTCCCGCCGGGATATACGGTGTCCTGATAAGCATCGAGAAAATCTCTGACGCCATTTTCAATAATGCGGCTACTGTCAGGAATATCTGCAATTTTCACAATGGGCCGCTTGAGAAAGTTTCCTACGCCGTCGATGAGCGGATAGTAATAGACGATATTGGAAATCTCCGCCGAGGATACTGAGAGACCATCAGTCACCTTGATTTTCTCCGCCTTTTCCAGATAGGGTGTACCGGAAAAGCCGACCACGGAATTTGTTTTGTTTTCCTTTGCCCAGCGAGTGACCACAGCGCGAAGTTTTGAGTCTCCCGCTGCTGATGCATGATGAACCTCATCAATAAAAATGCTCATGTTTGGAATTTTCCCAATAATATCCCGTAATTCTTTGGACTGACGAATTTTTGCCTGTTCATCTTTTTTAAAGAGAGAAAGTTGCATATTCTCTTCTTCCAGATGATCATAAATTACCTTCTCCGCATTGGTGACAGCCACCAAACCAAACAGTTCAGGCAGCGGTTGATGGTTGGCGATCTTCTGCACATTGGGATTCTTCGTCTTATTGGATTTGTTGGCGGTCTTGCCTTGATCCAGCACTTCAAAGGAGATCTGACGCTTGATTTCCGATGCCGCTGGTTGTGGGATCACCCAAGAGGGATCAAATCGCTGGATGGTTTTCAAACTGGGCACGACTGAGGATTTCAGCCCAGAGGGAGCGAAGATCATGAAGTTATGGGCAAAGGCCGGATTATAGGGCTCGTTTTTGGCAAAGTACAGATCCAGATAAATAAATGCGGCCATCAGGTAGGTTTTTCCAGCACCCATGGGCAAACTGAACAGATAGTCGGTATAAGATACCCCGTAAAAGGCAGATTGGAAAAAATCTTCATAATTAATGCTCTCCGGGTCTTTGCGTATCTGCTTTTCCAGCTTTTCGGAGACCTGTTCGCCGGAGTCGGTTTTCAAACAGGCGTACTCGAACAGTGCAGCCGCGGCCGGATGGCTAAGTAAAAAAGTCCTTGTCTTTGCAGAAAGTTCCTCTTGCTCCAAATCCAAAGTGTTGAACGCTCCCTGGCAGAATAATTTTGCCAGAGGCGCACAACCGCAGGCAATTTTCAGATACAGATAGGTTTTAATGGCATCTATCTGGGCATCGCGCATCTGGTTTGCTTTTTCAATATAAGCGATGATTCCCTGGGCAGTACACTCGGAGGACGCAAACCAACGGTTCCGTGCGTTGGTGATCATTTGGTAAAACATAGGTATCCTCCTTAATGGTTAATCCGGATGCGAAATTCGATCTTTTTCCCGGAACACCTTCACATTATAGTAATTTCGGCACTTAGTCCCGCAGAATTCGCTCTTTGCGTGGGTGTTGTAGTACACCTTTCCGCAGTTTTTGCAGACCTTCAGAGGTATCGACTCCGCAGAGATCATGGAAGCATAGGCAAATCGGATCACGGATTCCAAACTGCGGACCTCCCACACCAACTGAGGATTTGGGCCGCTGGTCAGCCGATAGCTGAGAAAACCGGACAGATCCATAACCCTTGGATTGGGTGTAGGAACCAATTCGCCCTGCACGGTAAGGAAGTGCTGATACAGCATCACAAAGTTGCTCTGGAAAAATGATACATCTTCACCATATTCCCAACTGTTCAGCGGGCGGTAACACGGGGGCACATTGGGGTCTTCCGTGGCCCCTTCCCCCTTCTCGGCATTCAGGCCCAAGAGCCCGTAGCGGGCCGCAAAAGCGGCACACAGGCGGTTTTTGTCCGGTGCTCCCATGTGCAGTTGCCGCCCCAGTTCCAGTGCGTCCGCCACCAGAGGGCCAGGCTGCTCCGCGCAGTTATAGGTGAGGTCAGTTGCACCCTCCGCAGGGATCAAATATTCCCCGCCCCACTGGTGCGGCTTGATCTGATAGGCCGACCACCGCGTCCACAGGACATTCAGACTGGGAAACATTGGCTTGAAGTCCATAACACTTCCTCCGTTGTAATACTTGTAATCAATATATCATCTTTCGTTTTGGGGTGCAAGCAAGCACCCCGTTTTCTTTTTGTTAAGGTGTAAGTACGATCAGAGATCTTCTGGTTTTCGCTGGCCGGTGACCAGAAAGCGGATCTTCTCCAGCGCCTTCTGCCGTTGCTTGGTGATGTTCCGGGTGGTACACCCCATCTGTTTGGCGATGTCCTTGGTTGGGATGCCAAAGACGATATTCAGCCTTAAAATCTCCTGCTGCTGGGGCGTCAGTTCCCGCATGGCCCCGCTGACGGGGTACTCCGCCACCAGATTGGGCAGATCCTCCGCCTCCTGTGAAAAGATGATGTCCAGCCAGTCATCCTCTTCATACAGCTTCAGACTCTCGGGAATCTGGTATTGGCCATCCGCGCTGATTCCTCCGTTCAAACAGGATAGATCAAAATCATCCCTGCGATCCTCGTGCCTGCGGTCATTGTTTTTGTCGTAGTCATCCAACGCCTGCACCACTCCATCCCAATCTCCCTGCTGGGCCAACGCCTGTAATCGCTGCTCCAACCGCTCTTCCTTCAGGTCCCACATGGTCTTCTTCAAGTTTCTCATCTCCCTGGTTCCGTTTTTGGCCGTCTCACCGTCTATATAATAGGCGGTGTAATTTGCGTAATAATTATAATCAATTACAAAATAAAGTCAAGGGGGTGTGACCATGACCAGAGAAGAAAAAGGGGCGACCCGTTACCGGGCCATGTTCCGACATTATCCGGATGCCCTGACCCCGGCCCAGGTACAGGAGATGCTGGGGATCGGCAGACGGATGGTCTACGGACTGCTGCGCAGGGGAGAGATCCAGAGTGTCCGCATGGGACGGCTGTACCGCGTACCTAAGATCGCGGTCATTGACTACCTCTGCGCGGTAGATCATGCAGAAAAGACTTGAAAACAGCGTCCACGCAAGGTAACATCACAAGACCTTGAATGGACGCTGTTGATTTGAGAGGAGGAATGGATGGTTCCTATGAGCAATCGAGAAGTTACCGGAAGTCTCTTCGAACGAAACGGCCGTTACACCGCTGTTTTGAACCTGTATGATAAAAATGGAAAGCGCAGGCAGAAGTCCGTTGCCCTGGGTATTCCGGTGAAGGGCAACAAGCGCAAGGCCCAGGCCCGCCTGGAGGAATTAAAGAAGGAGTACAGTTCCGGGATCATGGAACCGGAACCCCCACAGGAGGAATCCCCACTGTTTGCGGACTTCCTGAGGGAGTGGCTGAATATCACGGCTCCCACCATTGAGCGTACCACTTACCAGAGTTACAAGGGCCTCATCGACGCCCGGCTGGACGCGTTCTTCCGGGAGCGTGGACTGCGACTGGAGGAACTGGAGCCCAAGCACATCCGGGAGCTGCACCAGTCCATCTTCAAGGATGGTTGCAACGCCAACACCGTGATCCACTACCATGCTGTGGTGCGCAAGGCGCTGCAGTATGCGGTGAAGAACGGGATGGTAAATGAAAATGTGGCCGACCGGGTGGACCGGCCCAAGAAGGGAAAATATCTGGCGGCGTTCTACTCCAAGGAGGAACTGGCTGCCCTGTTTGAGGCCACCAAGGAGGACTCCATTTCTGTGGTGATCCAACTGGCCGCCTACTACGGCTTGCGGCGCAGCGAGGTGCTTGGCATCCGCTGGAGCGCCATCGACTTTGAGAAGGGCACCCTGTCCATCAACCACAAGGTCACCGAGGGCATCGTGGACGGTAAGGTCCGGCTCTACACCGAGGACAAGTTGAAAACCAAGTCCAGTTTCCGCACGCTGCCTCTGATCCCGCCAGTGCGGGTTCTGCTGGAGGAGCAGTGTGTCCGGCAGCAGAAGTACCGGAAACTGTTCAAGAAGTCCTACTGCACCGACTACCTGGACTATGTGTGCACCGACGAGATGGGCAAACTGTTCCGGCCCAATTACATCACCGACCATTTTAAACTCCTGCTGAAGCAGCACGGCCTGCGGCACATCCGGTTCCATGATCTGCGCCACAGCTGCGCCAGTCTGCTGCTCAGTCAGGGCATCCCCATGAAGCAAATACAGGAGTGGCTGGGGCACTCTACCTTTGCCACCACCGCTGACATCTACTCCCATCTGGATTTCAACTCCAAGTTGGAATCGGCGGACGCCATCACCGCAGCCTTTGCTGAGGAGAAACCGGCAGAGGAGCAGGAAGAGGATGGCTTTGGCATGAGCCTATCTATGTGAGGTGACGGAATGGACTATCGATATCTCCAGAGAGAATACCCTGAAACAATCTCCATGGATCAACTCTACCGGATCTGCCACATCAGCAAGCGGAAAGCCCGCTGGCTGTTGGAACATAGAGTAATTCCCTGTCAGGACTCCGGCAAACAGACACGGCGTTTTTCCATCCGCTTGGAGGATGTGATTTGCTTTCTGGAACAGCGGGATGCGGGACTGCTGGATGATGTCATTCCACAGGGGATCTTCTCCAGTGACAGCTCCCGCCCAGTCCGTCCGACCATTCCCTTGCTGGATGAGGCCGAGCTTTGCGCCTACCTGCTGGAGTGCTGGGAGGACTGGCCCGATATGTTGACAACCCGACAAGCATCGGAACTATGTGGGTACAGTGTGAATACTCTCAACCGCTGGTGGAACCTTGGGCAGATTCAGGGAGTGAAGTACCGAAATGAACTGCGGTACTCCAAGGAATCTCTGGCCTGCTGGCTGGCGTCCGCCAAAGGGCAGGCCATTGCCGTACCCTCCCAGCAGCATAAGGAATGGATGAAGGAGTTTCGGCCAGAGAAGTGGAATAGCGGCATGGAGCCAAACTCCATGCCGCTGTTATAGCGCAATATATAAATAAGCAGATGCTTCAAAAATCGTATGGGGGATTCGAACCCCCGTCTACCTCTTCGCAAGGGAGGCGCTTTATCCAACTAAGCTAATACGGCTTGGGATAAATATATTATATCATGTTGGTATTGAGATTGCAAAAGAAAAAACTAAATTATCAAAAAAAGAAGGGCATTTCAGTGCCCTTCTTTTTGGCGGAGGTGAAGAGATTCGAACTCTTGCGCCGGCGAAGCCGACCTACCGGATTCGAATTATATGAACAAAGAGTCGCTGGGAGATATTAGGACGATTTAGGACAGCAAAAAGTCAGAGTTATCAAGGGTTTCCACTAACTGAATACATCAAGCCGTTCTCCCACAATGGCAGTAAAAAAGCCGTTTTTCAAGCAAAGTGTTAGAAAAGCCGTAGATGACGGCGGAGTGAATAGTCGTTTAAGTAACTATGGGTTCCGCCTCTCGAGTAGGACAAATTCCCAGAAGAAAGAGCCTGCTGTTGACAACTGGGGCAAATGAAATCCATGACAGAATAAGGAGAGCAAGAATGAGTACAGATTACTCGGCCTTACTGCTGGAATACCCTGCAGTCATCAGCAAAGACCAGTTATACCGGATTTGCCATATCAGCAAGCGGAAGGCGACATGGCTTTTAGAAAATGGAATCATCCCATGCAGGGACTCAGGGAAAAAGACACGGAGATTCCAAATTTACACGGCAGATGTAGTGAATTATCTGATCACATTAGAGAACGAGCCACAAAAGGTTGCAATCCCGGTTGGGATCTTTACAAGTAACAAATATCGAAAAAAGCGGGAGAACCCGGTGGCGCATCTGCCACGTTCTGAGCTAAAAAAACATCTGTGTTTAAAATGGCGCAGTGAGCCTGATGCCCTTACAATAACTCAGATTTCCAAAATAACCGGCTACAATATGCAGACGGTAGGTCAGTGGATCAGCAAAGGAAAACTTCAATATGTATCCTGTCCCGACGGAAGAAAGGTTGCGAAGCGGTGGCTCATACAATTTATGACTGATTATATACTGGCTTCTCCGTACCGCCTCTCTTATACCATGAGGCGCATCATGGAGGATCTGGATGGGTAGTGTCTACAGCGGCAGGTCATAAGAAACCTGCCGCTTTTTATGACTGTTCATATCTGTGGAAGGAGACAAGAAATGGCCAACAAATTTTTTGAAGAACTTTCAAGATGCTTGAGAAAAAAGGAAATTGAATCAGCAAATTACGAGGACAAGCGGCTGGAGGTGTTCCTCCACGGCCAGCCTGTCCTCTTCGTTTCACCGGCCAACGATGTGTTCCTGCTGCCTGCGGGAAGCAAAAACGAGGAGGCCAGTGAATTGTACCATCAGGTGGCCATGGATGCGGACGAGGTATACAGTTATGTGGAAACGATGCAAAACGCCCCCCTGCTCCATGCCTCTGGCCTGCATGAGGACTTCCGCCTGCTGGCGGACTTCGGCGGCGCGGTGCTGGCAGGCCAGGAACGAGAAAATGGCCAGGGGTATCAATTTGTAACCTGGATCTGGGACTATGACCGAACTGGAGTCAGCCACGGTCACTACTATGAAGATGACTTCCAGAGCGCCAAGCAGGACTTTGCTGTCCGCTCCGGCCTGATCCCCAGAGCGCAGTTATTTACCCCGGAGGAACTCACAGAATTGTACCGCGCCGCGGAGCATTGGTTCTATGAAGGCCCGGAGCTGGACTACAAGCAGCAAAAAGCCATTCAGGAGGCCAGAACAAAAATCGAGTACACCGTCCCGGATCTGCAGAGCCGGTTGGAGCAGGCCCAGAGCCAGGAACCGCAAATGAATTTATAGATCCTACGCTGAACAAGGCGGGGGCCGTATCATCTGCCATCGGACAGAATACGGCCCCCGCTTTTTTGTTTTCAGAGCAGAAAAAGCAAGTGAGGTGCTCCGTGTGGATCCCAAAAAACTGAACAGTTATGTCGGGGTGGTCAATCAACCACCTCCTAAGTGGAGTAGTGTGAAGAAGTGGCTGCTCCACATCAACTATGCGCCCGGCTATGCCCCGGAGCCGGAACAAAAACCAGTGTGCCGGCAGTTCTCCCGCTGCGAGGGCTGCCCCTATCCCGCCCACGGTTTCCTCTGTTGGGGCGGCGAGGATGACTGTATGCGCACCAGAGTAAAAAAACTGAACGAAAAGGAGTTGGAGCATGAGGATCAAAGCGGCTTTGTATAACGCTGATCACTTGGAATATGGCTTGGTCACTATCCCCTTCCCCATCCCGCAGGATCAATACAACGACACGATCAAGATGCTGGAGGCGCTGGATATCGGAGACCCGCGGGCAAAGGATTGTATGGTGGAGGAGATCGAAGGCTGCGTTCCCAGTCTGAAATGCCTGGAGGGACACAGAATCAATGTGGACGAGTTGGATTACCTCGTCAAGCGGTTGGACAGTTTTTCTGACGGGGAGCTGGCACAGTTCCAGGGGATGGTGGTGAAAATGGGACTCTCCGATATGACCGACCTCATCAATTTGACCTTTTGTTGTCAGCAGGCCACGGTCATCACGGACTTTTCCGACTTGGAGCAGATTGGCCGGGATCACTACATGAACCTACATGGTGGCTGCGCCTCCATGGAAGAGCTGGAGCGGTTAGATGCACGCAAGACAGCACTGGATCTGATTCTCAACGACACCTCCGGCCAAATTACTCCCTACGGTGTAGTGTACGACAACGGTACGATGTTAGAACAAGTTTATGATGGCCGACATTTTCCGGATTTCTACTATAAGAACAGTATGGCATCTGTATTACTTTCATTAAACAATCAAATGAATGAACAAGAAACACTATATTTCCCATGTGCTGAAAGTGAAATCACTCGGACACTATGCCGTTTGGGTGCAACACAGCCGGAAAAATTTACTGCGACGCTGATTGCTACCGATGATGATATCAGCCCAGCGGTCAGGAGTGTTTTTGAAGGCGAATATCCTCTAACGGAACATTTGAAGACATTAAATGCATTGTCTAAGTGCCTTCAATTGTTTGATGCACAAACTTTGGACAAATTTCATACCGTTTTCGATACTATCTGGCCTGATACCCCGGAGGAAATATTATGGATTGCAGAGAATATCTATGATTTTACTGTAATCCCCGGCATAAGCAACGCAGAAGAATATGGGCAACATTTGATTCAAGTCTCTGGACATTTTGAAGTTAAATCTGAGTTGGATTCATATATTGACTATCAGAAATTTGGAGAGCATTACATCAAGAAGGAAGGCGGAGTATTGGGGGATCGCGGCTATGTGGCCTATTTGGGAAATAAACCTGAAATTGAGGCAATTGTCATACGGAGGATAACAGCAGAACAGAATACACAAGATTTTCAGTTGGGGGATTTTTCTTAATGTGGAAGGAAACCGATCTTCCCAAGGTGAAGATGATCGCCCATGTACTCCTCGATATGCCAATCGCGCCAACCTCATTTTCGCCGGCTATCGTCAGCCATCCGTTTACAAGTACCGGGGTTACCGCTACTCAAAATGAGGATGGCAATATCACTGTGGTCGACTTGCTCAACAACAAAGAAGACTATGCCAAATGGAAGGAGATGGTGGGCAAACAGATCGACAGTGCTGAAAACGCTTGTCAGGTATTTTTCCTTCTTAACAAGCCCTATTATCTGACCTTTCTCAAATTTACCGCCCCAGTCCTTTCACAGGAGGATCTGGGCCAATTGCTGGCTCATGCGTGGATCTTGGAGGAGTGCCCAAACCAAGACCGCAATGTGAGCAAAAGAGAACTGCTGACTCTATTCCATTCTGTCCCGCCGGAACTTCTGATGGACGAGGAGGAGTACGCAGTTTATCAGTCGCTGGAGGATCCTGTGACTGTCTATCGTGGTGTTACCTCCTACAATGCCAAAAACATCAAAGCACTGTCCTGGACGTTGGACCGGGATACGGCAGAGTGGTTTGCCTACCGCTTTGGTGAGGAGGGCACCGTCTATGAGGCTCAGATCCAGAAAGAACACATTCTTGCCTTTTTCAACGGTAGAAATGAGTCAGAAGTTGTGGTAGACCCCAAATACCTGGAGCAGATCATGGAGTCACCGGAGCCAGAGATAGGGATGCGGATGACCTGAATTTTCTCCACGATTTGTAGTAGACTTTCATCACAAGTTGTGGTATTGGTTGTGTTCAAAAAACAGAAACGAGGTGATCGAAGTGAAAAAACAAAGTAGTTTCCAACAGACGCCCCCCTTTGACCTGCGGCCCGCTTCCGTTGAGGAGGCGGGCCTTTTCTATTCCAACGATGAGCGGGACGAGGCACTGGGCACAGTGGGCCACCTCCGTATGGACTTCGGCTCCGGCGGGAAGGGATTCCACCACACCTGGTGGCCCCACAACGAAGACCGATTCAACACCCCGGAGTTCAAGGAGGCCCTGCAGAAATTTGTGGATGCCATGCGGCAGGACGGGCCGCTGAAGAACTTGGCAGCCATGAACACCTATTGCTGGCACAACGGAGGTGAAATTGCAGAAAACGACCGCGTCTACGGATTTATTTCGGAGACAGAACATTACCGTTTTTGCTTGCGCTGTACCCCCAGGCCGGGGGATTACCAAGGCTATCTGTATGTCTACGACCTGCGCCAGCAGGAGATGGCCAGGCAGGACAAGCTGGTGGGCCGAGTGAGCTATGCCAGCGGCGAGAAACAGGAATTCACCGATGCCGGGCAGTACCTCCAGGCCATCCGGGAGGAACTGCCCTATCGGGACACCACCGGATTTTGCTATGAGACCCTGACAGTCGCTCCAGAGGTGAAAAAGGCGGTGGACGACATCCTGCTGGACTTCGCCGGCGAGGAGAACCCCCGCCGGGTCTGCAACTATGGTCTCACTGAGGCCGGAAAGCAGGCCCTGCGGGATGCTGCGGACCCCAGCAAGCCTCACACCTATTCCTGGTTCGTGATGACTGACTGCAACACTTCGAAGGAGCAGATCCACAGGGCTTTGACACTGGATGGGGCGATACAGCTCTACCAAGACAGCGACCGGCCTGAGAAAAGGCTGGGCGTCACCAAGGACGAGATCGCCACGGTGGATTTGGTTCGATTTTGTGATGGAGAACAGCAGTTCTTTGAGGACTACCGCAGGCTGGAGAGTTTCCGGGATGACCCGGCCATTTCCGATGCAGCGGAGACTATCCGGCAGGAGCTGAAACAGACAGCGCCCCAAGAGGACATAACGATGGGAGGAATGTGAAGTGCGAGAAGTACCGAGAGAGTGGCTGGAGTTCATGCGGGAGCAGTATCCCAAAGGCAGCCGGATTCGATTGATTGAAATGGCGGACGATCCCCATCCCCTCCCGGAAGGTTCCATGGGGACGTTGGATCATATCGATGATCTGGGCACCTTCCACGTGAAATGGGACAACGGCCGGGAGTTGGGGGTGGCCATCGGGGAGGATCGATTTTCCGTCCAGCCGCCGGAGCCAACTCTTCTCAAGTTGTATTTGCCCCTGACCGCCGACTTTTACCCGCGGGACGAGTGGGGCGATACGTCCGAGGAGGGCGAGGAGTGGGATGGCCGGACGCTGCTGGACTACGAGGACCATATCCGGGGCGTCCTGGTCAGAAACCGGATGCCGGAGGAGAAAGAACGGGGCGTTATGCGCTGGTACGATAAACAGGACAGCCTGAATGTCAAAGTGCGGTCCGCGGAGTTCAACGCAGAGGAACGCAACGGCCAACTCTGGGGCGTGGCGGAATGCCGGGTAGTTGGGGAACTCTCCCCGGAGGAACTTTCCTCCCTAAAGGACTACCTCACCGGCCAGGCATCCGACGGCTGGGGCGAGGGCTTTGAGCAGAGAGAAATCGAGATTGATGGCGGCGAACTCTATGTTCACCTGTGGCAGTGGGACAACTGGAGCATCCAAACAGAGCAGGAGCGGTTCGCCCCCAAGGTCGCCGAGGGCCTGCCGGAGCTGTGCTTCTCCACCTTGGCCTCCAACGGCCAACTCATCTGCATCCGGCGGGGCGAGTCCGGCTACTATCCCTCCCAGTGGGATACCGGAGACAAAGAGCGCAACGTGGAGCTGGCAGACGAGCTGAATGAGCGGCGTGGCGTCACCCCCGCCCAGCGGCAGGCCATGGAGATCGGAAGCATGGCGGGCTGGGATGTTCCTGGGGCGGATCCTGCCAATTATGAAATTCAGAGAGAGGAACAGACAGAGGGAGGGATGACCCTTGGATAAGAAGATCTTCGAGGTGGAGATCAGCAGCGGCGGGCCCGAAAGCTATAAGACCTCCGCAGTGCTGACGATGCCGTGTACCCAGGCGGAGCTTTGTGACGCGCTCCAGAAGGCCCGTGTCCAGGACGTCAAAACTTGCCGCAATGAGCTGACCAGGATCCGCTATCCCGGTATCACAGCGGATATGATCGGTCGGAATGTGGATCTGCTGGAGTTGAACCTGCTGGCCCTCCGACTGACCATGCTGGGTGAGGATGACCGGATGGGGCTGGACGGCCTGCTCCAGATCGAGAAGGAAAACCACACTGCTCCCTTTCCCCTCTCCCGCCTCATCAACCTGACCTTCAATGCGGATATTTGCCTTCTGGCGCCCCAAGTCTCCAATACCCAGGAGCTTGGGGCGCTTTTGTATGAGGGGGAGATGCTCTCGGAGGAGGCCATGGCCCTGGTGGATACCATGGAGGAGGACAGCAGCTTTCGGGAGAGGTTGCTGGAGCTGCTGGGGGAACAGCACCAGGAGGAGCACAGCGGTGTGTTCACCAGCCGGGGCTACGCGGAGCCTGGCAGTGACTTCAAAGAGGTATATCGGAAGGGCGAGATGTTCTGCTTTGCCCGCCCCAGCGCCCCGGTGGTGCTGGAGGTACGCAAGGGATTTTTTGACGATCCCAGCTATGATAACGATAAGACCACTATCTTGAACCTCCCCGCTTCAGACGCCGACATCTGGCGGGCAGTGGGAGAGGTAGACGCGGCCTCACTGGACGAGTGCGCCTTCCGCTGTATCGACTGTGAGATCCCCTCTCTGCGAGATGCGGTCGATGACGCCATCGAACAGGAGGGCGGCATCGGCATGGCAAGCGAATTCGCAGCAAACCTGGCACAGAAAAAGCAGAGCTGGCATGAGGCGGACTGGGTCAAGTACAAGGCTCTGCTGTCTGTGGCCGGGTGCCCCAGCCTGCAGGACGCCATCCAGCTCATGCACGGTCTGGACGATTACGACCTCCGACCGGATGTGGCCGCGACCTGGGATTATGCGGAGGTGGTCTTGCGGGAGAAGTACCCGGATCTGCCGGAGGAACTGTTCCAGACACCCCAGGCCGCTATGGTTGGACGGCAGATGCTGGAGGAGAACCACGCGGCCATCACCGACTATGGCCTGTTCCGCCGGAAGGACAACGGCCAGCTGCCGGTCTTCCAGCGGGAGCCCCAGGCGATGGACAGTCCCCAGATGGGAGGGATGTGAGCATGCTGGATTTCGAGAGTCGACGCATCCGTGATCTGCGGGGGATCGACTTCTCCAAACTGGAATTTGAGGATCTCCGGTGGAAATACGGAACCTTCCAGAGCGTCAGCACCGGCTCCGGCTGCGATAAGAAGTACAGCTCCTGGTCCGGCGTCAAAACCCGCATCGGGGAGATCGAGGAGTCCGTCTGGTACCAGGCGGCGGAGAAGCTGATCCGAGGAAAGGGCGAACAGGAGCTGCTGGGATATTTGACCCAGTGGTGTTCAGAGCGGAACTTTCTCAAGGAATCCGCCGGTGAGATCCGGAAAAAGGCACTGCAGCTCCATGTTGACCGCATCTTCGATCATCCCCGCTGGGTAGACTTTGTCCCCTTCAACCGCCAGTACCGGCCGGAGATCTTGCAAACGGCCCATCTGGTGACCGTGGTCAACGAGTGCTGTCAAAAACCCGGCGTAGTCACTCAGGAACAGATCGATGCCTCTGACAATGGGACCGTCGCCTGCCCCTGCTGCGGCAGATGGAGTCCATTTCGCGTTCTTGAACAGGCGATTCAAACAGAGAGCGCGGCCGGGCAAACAGAGGAAGCAAAGGGAGGGATGCATCTGTGTTAAATCATCAGGACAGGCTGTTCGATCTGCTGGACGGCATGGAAATGACCAAATCGGAGCATGATTGGCTGGAGTTGCGGTTTGCCAATATGACAGAAAAAGAGAGGCTCCTGTTCACCGGCGCGCTGGAACTGGAGCGCCCGACGCAAGCTGACCGTGTGATGGAACTGGCGAACCAGCTTCCCTGCTTTGATCTGTACTACGGAGCCGGGGACGACGAGGCCCTGGGCCGGTTCGTCCTGGAACACCTGGAGCGCCCCTCACCGGAGGCTATTCCCTTCCTCAACGCGGAACAGGTAGGCACGGCCTACCGGGAACGGGACAAAGGGATCTTTTGCCAGGGTCACTATGTACGGAAATCCTCCCTCATGATCCCCATGCCGGAAACATCTCAGCTCCTTCAGCCGGCGGTCGGGGACTATGCCATCCGGGTCAGGCTGGCCAGTCGGGAAAACATGGAGGGTGTATGGGTGGGTTTCCCCGATACCGGGGACCACATGGACGCCGCCCACCCGGACGAACTGCTGCTGGGGCTGGACGAACTCCACGCGGAAACGCTCAGCGAATGCATCGTGCTGGAGGCGGACTGCTGCCTGCCCCAGCTGGAGGAGATCCCCGACCAGTATGCCTCCGCAGGTGAGCTGGTGCGCCACGCTATCGACTTCGGCTATGCCTGGGCGGAGCGGGGCCAGGGAGAACCCCACTGGCTGGACAAGTGGCAGGCGGTGCTGGAACTGGAGGACTGCCACCGGCTGGATCAGGCTCTGGATTATGCCCAGAACCTCCGGCAGTATGCCTTCGTCCCCCGTGGTTTAGACTTGGCGGAGTATGGCCGGGAACTGGCTGTCCGGGACGGCGTCATCCCAAAGTCCGGCCTGCTGGCGGAGTGCTTTGACTGCAGAGCCTACGCCGAGGAGTATATGAACCAGCACGGGCTGTCCGCCACAGACCACGGATATGTCGCGTGGAACGGCGGCGAGATCTCCTATGAGTACAGCCAGCCGAAGCAATCCAACAGCCCCTCCATGTCCATGTAACCGCCGCAATTTTGTTGGATATTGGTATGGCTATTCCGCCCGGAGTGTGGTAGTGTTTGCGGCAAAGGAGGCACAGCCGATGGACGAACGCAAACAAATCGCCGAAGATACCCTGGACCAGCTCATCGAGCAGGCTCTGCGGGAGTTGGACCGCGTCGAGCCGGATGGACTGGCAGAAGAAAGAATGTCCGATATCAGCGACGAGATCCGCCGTGACCTCCGGCTGGAGGAAACCCAGCGGACGCTGATGCTGGATTACATCACGCAGCTCAATCGCGTGGCGCAGAAACAGCGCCGCTGCCTCTACATCCAAGGGGCAAAGGACTGTGTCCAACTGCTGCGGGGTCTGGGGGTGATCAAATAAAATAAGCAGAACAGTATCTGAAATCATGCAGGGGCCGTTTTCCGAATGGGGACGGCCCCTTCTTTTTTTGCGCCCTTTTTCGGGAAATCAGGTCCCGGAAAGGAGCGACTATGGAAAAAGAACGGCTGGCGGAATATCTGGAGCAGTATCATCTGGGAGAGTTCAACGCCGCCACCAGCCGGGAACTGGAGCTGACCTTCGGCATCAAGGGCATCGAGGTGCGCCATCTGGTCAATCAGCTGCGGCGGGACGGCGTACCCATCGCCAGCAGCGGGAGCGGTTACTTCTACGCCGCCACAGAACAGGAGGTTCGGGCCACCATCGCCCATCTGACCCGGCGGATCAGTGGCATCGCCGCCGCTATCCGCGGGCTGAACCGCTCCCTGGAACGGTTCGACACGGAGCAGACCTGCCTCCCGCTGGACGGAGGTGATCCCCCCTGAACAGTTTTATGAGCTGGGTGGGCGGGAAGAAAGCTCTGCGGGAGGAAGTAGTGAAGCGATTTCCCCTGTTCTATGAGCGGTATGTGGAGGTGTTCGGAGGCGGCGGCTGGGTGCTGTTTCATAAAGCCCCCGGCAACGACTTCGAGGTCTACAACGACTACAACGGCCTCCTCGCCAACCTGTACCGCTGTGTGCGGGACAAGCCGGATCTGCTGATCAACGCCCTGAAATATGTCCTCAATTCCAGGGAGGACTTCGAGCGGGCGCGGCTGGCTCTGCGCCGTAAGCGCACCACGGATATTCAGCGGGCGGCCTGGTTTTACCAGGTCATCCGCCAGAGCTACGCCGCCGCTCTCACCAGCTTTGCCAGCCAGCCTCACGATATGTGGAGCAACTTCCCGCTCATTGAGCAGGCCCACCGACGGCTGGCGGATGTGGTGGTGGAAAACCAAGACTTCCAAACACTGATCCGGCACTATGACCGCCCAGTGACCTTCTTCTACTGCGACCCACCCTACCACGCCACAGAGGGGTATTACCAGAACATCGGTGAGGACGGCTTCACGGAACGGGACCACATCCGCCTGCGGGATGCCCTGCTGTCCATGGAAGGCAAGTTCCTGCTGTCCTACAACGACGATGCCTTCATCCGGGGGCTGTACGATGCCCCCGGCATCCAGATCGAGCCGGTGACCCGGCTGAACAACATCCGACAGCGATACGACCCTAACTGCCAATTTTCCGAGCTGCTCATCGCCAACTATGACATGGCGGAGCGCGCTCATGCCACAACACAAATCAATCTGTTTGACTTTCAGAAGGGAGAATTTGATGAAACCTATGTATTTTAAGCTCTACCACAATCCTGAGAACAAGACCCTGACGATCCCCCGCGCTGCCCTCCAGCTCTCCGGCCTTGCGGACGCGGAGGAGCTGATCCTCCACACAGGCGGCGGATATGTCCTGGCGGCACGGAATGCATTGAGTACCCTGGAATGCCTGCACCTTCTCCAGTTCCTCACCTCCACTGCCGCATCTCTGCTCCTCCAGCTGGCGGTATTCAGCCAGGAAGGGGCGGAATTTCCCGAGTGTGAGGACACCCTTGAGGAGGAAGATGAAATGGACGATCCCGGCCTGACCATCCCCACCTGTCTACTGGAACTGGCCGGACTGGATGAGGCGGACAGCCTGGAGGCCGTTGCGGAGGACGACCGGGTGATCGTATCCAAGGCAGAAGATGATGACCCCAGCGAGCACAGAGAGGAAGACCCGCTGCAGGAGTTCGACGAAGGCTTCCGCGCTATGCTCCAGGAGGGCAATGTGGACCTGGATGCCCTCCGGCGGCAGATGCGTCAGGAGAAAAATCATGCGTGAGACGTATCTCTACCCATATTCCGCGGAGGAGGCCTGCCGACGGGGAGAACAGTCTCTGTGGAGGGCCAGTTATCTGGAGAACATTGACTGCAAGGATGCCATTCAGAAAGCCGTACGACAGCACTACGACGGCGACCATCTGGACAAGAAATGCCTGACCGAAGTTATCCAAGAGTTCGGCTATAAGCGGACAGCCTGGGTGCTGGCCAACACGGTTCAGCAATTGGAATGGGGTGGCCAGTACAGTTCCGAGAATAAAGCATGGGCCAGTCAAATCTATATCCCACCAGAAAAACTCCACAATCTCAGCTTTGTGGTGCCAACCCGCTCCGCTGTACTGGATGGAGTGGTGGACCAATACCGCACGGCATATCGGGCGCTTGGACTCTTTGGACCCAGCCAGTGTGAACCAAACTCCTTTGAAGATCTGAACTACGAGGGAAAGGTGCTGGTGCTCTCTTCGGATACCCTGAAGGAAACCTACTGGACACCCCAAGCTCAGCTCTGGTACGCCCACGATGGCTTTGGGTGCAGCCCCAAAGCCATTGGCCGTTCCATCCGCTGCACCTGCCTGGGGGATGGAGAGATGACCCGCTGGAACCGAACAGACTTTATCGGCGCGCTGAAGGACGAATTCCTTCCGGAGTGGGCAAAGGAAAAGCTGATGGAGCTGAAAGGGCAGGAACAGAACAACGACTCCCCCGCGATGGGTGGGATGACCATGGAATGAGGTGATTGATAGACATGAACATTTCCTATTACACCATTGACGATCTGCGCCTGCCCCCCAAGCGGTCTCTGCGAAAGGGCCGGAGCGTGGAGCAGTTTTCCACACTGGAGGAGGCTCTGGCCCGCTACCAATCCCTGCCTGCTGCCGGGATCAGAGTGCTGGGACTCACAGACGGAATCCATGTCCTGGAGCTGGTAAAGTGCCTTCCCCTGTTCCCGGACGATCAGGAAGGAGAAGATGTGCTGGCCTCGGACTACAGCTGTTTCCCCCTCTGGGCACAGGAACCGGAGGCCGCCAGCGCCACTGGCGCCTGTATCACGGCCATGGGCCTGCGCTATCGCATCAAAGGCAATGTAATCGAACCCATTCCCTCCCCGGATGGTCTGCCGCAGGACCTTCAGGGGAAATTTTTATGGCTGAATCTGTCCGGCGAGGCCCAGTCCGCCATCCGCCAGGTCTATGTGGCCGGGACAGGCTGGGTATCTCCCGGCATTCTGAATCGCAAAACCGAGCCGATGCCCTTGGTGTTGAAATATCGAGCCGATGGGATCAACGAGCAGGGCGCCTACCTCTCCCTGGAGGTAGAACCCTGGGAGTATGACCGGATAGCCCTCCACACCCTGGAACGGCTGAAAAAAGAGAAAGGGAGAAGTGAGCGATGAAACAGACTATCAACCATCAGAACCCCAATTTTGAGCAGCTGCCCATGCAGATCAATGTGAAGATCTACCGTCCCAGCGTCAAGGGCCCCATCCTGGCAGACGCCTCGGTCAACCTGAACGGGTGCTTCGCCATCCGCGGGGTCCAGGTGAAGGAGGGCAGAAACGGCCCCTTCGTCTCCATGCCCAGCCGCCAGGTCAAAGGCGAATATCGGGACATCTGTTTCCCCTGCACCCCGGAATTCAAACAGCCCTTCGACCAGGCCGTTTTGGACGCCTACCGGATGGAGCTGGATCAGGGACTCAACCAGCACCATAACGAGGCCACGGAGCAAAACAGCCCCGAGATGGACGGCATGTCGATGTGACAGGAAGGAGAGAAAGCTGATATGAAACGAAAACTCGCACTCTGTGCCGCGGTCCTGTGCCTGACCATGGCACTGTCCCCTTCCGCCTTCGCCGCGGAGTCGGTTGTGATTTCCCAGTCGTCTGCGCCCCCGGAGATCTGCTACCCCACCTCCGTGTCCCGGAGCGAGGATGGCACAGAGATCCGCAAGTATTATGACCTGGGGCCGGAGGAGGACCCCGCCGGCATTCCCCGGTCTGATTTCGAGCAGGATGGGTTCCGCTATACCCTCATCGACCTGCTCAAGCAGGAACTGCCGGAGAACGAGAGCCGTCAGCATACAGAGACCGTCTCTCTGGAGAGCAAGAGCAAGGACATGGAGTCCGTGCTGGCTCTGCTCCCCCAGGAGAAGGAGTTTATCACCGAGGACGGGCTCTCCGGCGTGCTGACCCTCCAGCTGGACACCGTCCAGGTGGAGGTGGCCGGATACGGGAGTTCTACCAGGGAGGTGTCTGCCACCAGGAGCTACCCCAATCTGGCCAGCCAGGATACCGCCAACATCCCCAAGACCATCGAGGACAATGGCCGCACCCTGACCCTCCAGAATATCAGCTGGCAGACGGACAATACCGCCAATACAGACGGCTACGCCATGGGAGACCGCTTTACGGCAGTCGCCACCTACACCGGCAGCGCCACCAGCAACTATGTGACCGGCTACACGGTCACCGCCGATTACAGCGGCACCGTCAGCCGGATCGCCCTGAATAAGACCCGCTATGTGGCCATCTTCGAGGGTACAGCCATAGAGCCGCTGGTGCCGCTCCCTGATTCGGGCAGCAGTCCAGTCCAGTTTAACTGGGCCTATATCCTGGTGCCGCTGGGTGTGGTATTCGCCGCGGGCGGCGTCATTGGCGGATGCCTGCTCTACAAACGGAAGCATGAGAGTGAGGAGGAAACCGAATGAAAAAATTGTGTGCGTTTCTCTGCCTGATGTGCCTGACCGCCGCCTTGACAGTTCCCGCGAGCGCGGCGGGACCTCTTGAGTATTCCATCGACGCACCGGGCGATCCGGACTACGGCACCCCCACCTCCTTCGAGCCGGTTGCCACGGCAGACGGCGGGGCCAGGAAGAACGAGGACGTCAGTAAAAACGCCGCCCTGATCCCGCCTGGATTTGGTACCGCCAGCGCCGATGCCCTGAACACCGGGACGCCCCTCACCCCCAACCTGGCCCCCGGCTCCATGCCCGCCACCGGCGCGGCGGTCAACGGCACCTCCGCCCCGGTCTTTGTCCCCGGAAGTACGATCCCCACTGTGAATACCCCTGCTGACCCGGAAACATCTGCTCCCTCCACCGGCTACACCGAAGTGACAAGCGACCTCTATTACTCTGGCGGCCACCTGGGAACGCTGAAGATCCCGGCCATCGGTTTAACTGTGAAGGTCTATGAGGGCACGGACAGCAAAACCCTGGCCAAGGGTGCCGGTCACTTCGAGGAAACCTCTATTTGGCGCGGAAATATTGCGGTGGCGGCGCACAACAGGGGCACCAACAACCATTTTGGGAAGATCCATACCCTGGAGCTGGGGGATGAGATCACCCTGACCACCAAGCTGGGGACCCGCACCTATGAGGTGGTGTCTGTTTCTAAAGTCTTGGAGACCGACCGAAGCGGCCTCGCCGCCACCACGGAAAACATGATCACCCTCTACACCTGTGTGATGAACCAGAGAGACTACCGTTGGTGCGTCAAAGCAGTGGCCCAATAAATACGCGGCATAATAACCTTGCGTTTCTATCATACTTATGATATAGTATTGATAGAATAGTAAGGAGGTGCTGTTGCTGTGCAGATCAAGGCTTCTACCGCGCTGCGAAATGAGTATCCCAAAATTTCGGAGCTGGCCCATGCTTCTGGAGAACCCGTTTTTATTACGAATAAAGGTGAGGCGGATCTGGTCGTTCTCAGTATAGAGGCATTTGAGGAACGTGAGAAGATGTTGGCACACCGGGCCAGTATTCTGGAGGCCGAGTTTTCCCGTCTCTCCGGCGCTCCGACGTATACCATGGATCAAGTCAATGCGATGGTAAAGGAGAAGTTCCGCCATGCCCAAAGCGAAAATTGAATTTCTCCAGGCGTCATGGCTGGATATTGACCGGATCTCGGATTTCTATCTGCGCGAGGTCGGTCCTGTATCCGCCGAAAAAGCCATCGATGAGATCATGGAGCATATCGGGATACTTGGTGAGCATCCTTATGCCGGACCGCTTCACCCAGATCCGGTGCTGGCCAAACAGGAATACCGCAAATTGGTGCTGACAAAAACCTATATTGCAGTTTACCGGGTTATTGGCGATACGGTCTATATCTATCGTGTTGTGAACGGAAAAACGGATTACCCAAGCTTATTCAAGTGATTTTCTGCAAGAGGGCTGTTCCTTTATAGGAGCAGCCCCTCTTTTCTACATCTGACAATCGCTCCGTGCTTTTCTCCGTTTTGCCAGTAATCTTTCTCTCGACTTTCGCTCGATTTTTCGGTATTGTGAGCTTAAAGAAATCGGCCACAATACTGCAAAGGAGGAACGGAGTTATGAGCAGAAAGAAAAATATCCTGATGGCCTCAGCGTGCATCGTCTTGGGCATGGCCCTGGCGGGCCCTGCGGCGCACGCGGCGGAGGAAGTCCTGACGGCGGTCCGCAGCACCCACCAGTTCTATCTGGATGGGGAGCAGATCCAGTTGGAGGCATACCTCATCAACGGCAATAACTATGTGAAACTGGCAGATGTGGGCGAGGCCCTGGACTTCAACGTCTATTGGGACGACGCGGTGCGGATTGAGAGCGGCGCACCCTACACCGGCCGCGCCTCGGAACAGGCGTCCGACCTGGAGCAGACGCGCCAGGACATCGCCGCGCTGGTCAATCAGGTGCGGCGTGAACACGGGCTCCCGGAGCTGGCTGTTGACCAGCGGCTGATGACTGCTGCCCAGGAGCTCTCTGGGAGGAAATACACCTGGCACCACAATCAGGAGGAGTGCGAGGCAGTGGCAAGAGCCGGATACCCCTATGGATTCCGCTCTAACCTCACGGTCTTCACCGGAGCCGCCGCCTCAGATATTGCTCAACAGGCGGTGGAGAACTGGGTGAACTCCCCCGGACACCTGCAGGCGATGCTCACGCCCAATGCGGACAGCCTCGGCGTGGGCGTCACTGTGGAACAGGGGGTCACCTATTGCTGCCTGTTCCTGGGTGACCCCACCACCTACAACCCCTACGGATAACCGCAAATCCAGCGGTACGGCCCCTCCTAAACAGGAGGGGCCGCTCTCTTTTTGCCTAAAATCCAGAAGAAACGGAGGTGAAGTCCATGAATTAAGCCGCTCCTATCCGGAGCAAGGACCGCTCTCCCGCAGCAGATGGGGGAGAAACCGACAAGACTTTGAATATCGGAACTGGAACAGGCCGTAGGGATACAGCACCCACGGCCTGTTTGCGTTCTGCCGGAATGCCCTGTCCCTTCGGCCCTTCCTTTTCCGAGGAAAGGAAAAGAACATGAAGAAACAGACGCATTCTCTGCCTGCCCGGATCCTCTCCATGCTGTTGGCGCTGGTGTGTATCCTGGGTCTGCTCCCCGGAGCGGCCCTGGCCGCCAGCCCGGACTCCATTGTCATGGAGGACTGCACCCATAACGGTGTCCACTATGAGTCGGCAGCCCTCGACACCTGCTGGCTCCACCAGATGAAATTTGACTACAACGGCGATACTGTCACAGGCTTTTGCGCCGACCACGGGGGCGGCATGGGCTGGTCGCTGGAGGGACACGAGTGGAATAACCCACAGCCCATCAGCGATCCTACCGTCAAAACCATGATGGCGTATTATTACGCCCACAGCCGCGGCATTTTTACAGACCAGGCTCATGCCCTGGGTGTGGATGAGGTCTGGGGCAGTGACTATACCTGGACCATGAACGCCTGGGTGCAGGCTATCATCTGGCGCCATGAGCAGAAGACGCTTGCCGCTGATCCCGTGGCTGCCTGCGCAGAGGAGCTGATGTATGTCTACAACAATCTGGAGCACACCAGCTACACCAGCATTGACGATGTCGTAGACGGGACCTCTCTCCGGGACCGCGCCCAGTATATTCTCGACTTAGGCGCTCAGGGCGTCTGGGGCGACTGCGAAGTTTTTGAATATACCTACGCCGGCCCCGGCTCCACACAGCATCCGGCCTATGACGTCCAGGGGATCATCATCGGTAATCTCACCGTCACCCATGAGCAGTATGAGCTGACCGTGAAAAAGGTGGACGCCACCAACCCCAGCAAGGGGCTCCCCGGCGCCCGGTTCCTCGTCCAGAATGCTAATGGGACCTACTCCAAGGAGGTCGTGACCGGGGCGGACGGGACCTACACCCTCTCCCCCCTGGACGCAAATACCTATTCCGTCACGGAATTGGAGGCCCCGGAGGGGTACCAAATCGACAACCCCGGCCCCCAGTATGTGGTCCTGCCCAATGAAAACGGCAAAACGGTCACGGTCACTTTCACGGACACCCCCGAGATCACCAGCGAGGGATCCATCCGCAAGGTGGATGCGGACGATCCCACCAAGGGGCTGGCCGGCGCCGTCATCCGCATCGACGGTGTGGATAACAGCTTTACCGGCACCTACACCACCGGCGCAGGCGGCTATCTGGAGGACGTCCCCTGGGACACCATGCCCATCGGCTCCTTTGTGGCAACGGAGGTCACCCCGCCCACTGGCTACACTACCAGCAGCGATCCCAACAAAGTCCGCCAGGAGTTCTACTGGGACGGCAAAAGCGATGTGGATCTGGTCTTTGAAAATGATGCCAAGGTCAAGATCGAACTGCTGAAGGTGGACGATTCGGACAGCCCCATCGAGGGTGCGGTCTTCAATATCCTGAAGGACGGCCAGATCATCGGATCGGAGGCCACGGACGCCTCCGGCATCATCACCGTCACCGGCATCACTGAGGGCCTGTATGCCTTCGTAGAGGTCTCTGTCCCTGCGCCTTTTGCCAGGCTGACGGAGCCGGTGGTCGTCCATGTGGATCAGGCGGATATTGACGGCGGCGGCACGATCTCCGTCACCGCGGTGGACCACGAGCTCCCCAATCTTACCATCCTCAAGCGGGATGGGCAGACGGGCGAGGTGGTCCCCGGCGCGGTGTTCGAGGTGAAGGGCATCCACCATGGCTACCACACGGACGTGACCACTGGGCCGGACGGGACAGCTACCCTCACCGGCCTTCCTGTGGACAGCTATGAGGTGACCGAGGTATCCGTCCCAGACCCCTATGTGGTGGCAGCAGAGCCGACCCAAACCATCTGGCTGGGCCCTGGTGATGATCAGCAGCTCATCTTCGACAATCTGAAGCAGCCCCAGCTCACCATCGCCAAGGTGGATGCCGCGGACTCCACCACCCCTATCCCCGGCACCGTGTTCCGCATTGAGGGTGTGGACAGCGACTACCTAAACACCGTGACCACCGGGCAGGATGGCACCGTCACCCTGCGAGTGGCTCCCGGCACCTTCCGGGTCACAGAGCTGTCTGTCCCGGCCCCTTATTATCTGCCGGACAAGGACGCGGACCGGGAGCAGACCATCTCCCTGAATGCAGGGGATGAGAAAAAGGTGGTCTTTGAAAACCACAAGGCCCCGGAGCTGACCATCTACAAGGTGGACTCTGTCGCCGGCGCTCCTGTGGAGGGGGCGCGTTTCCATGTGACCTACACCTCCACCGGCGAGGCTGCCGACGCGCCTGAGTCCTATGACTTCGGTGAGATCATCACCGATGCCAGCGGCGAGATCAAGCTCCATGCGCAGGGCCAGCGACTGTACCCCGGCGAGTTCACCATCGAGGAGGTGGCGCCCGCTCCTGGATTCCAGCTCAGGGAGCCCACCAAGCAGACAGTCATCCTCCACGGCGGCGAGAGCAAGACGGTGCAATTTGAAAATGTGCCGCTCAATGCCATCATCGTGGAGAAATACGACAGCGTCACCGGCGAAGCCCTGGCCGGAGCCACTTTCCAATTGAGGTTCCTCGGCGGCACCAGCGGAACAGGCGGTACCATCATTGGTCAGAAAGTGACCGGGAAAAACGGCACCGCCATCTGGACCGGCCTCACCGCGGGCACCTACGTCCTGGAGGAGGTAGACCCAGCGGACGGATACAGCATCATCCAGTCCTCGGAGACGGTCTACCTGGCAGACAGCGGAGAACAGTCGGTCATTACCGTTCGGTTTGAAAATATGCCGGACGGGAACCTGCTGATCCGCAAGGTCTGCGCCACCAATCCCAGCGTGACCCTACCCAATGCGGAATTTAAAATCGTATATGCGGACGGTACCCTCATTGGGGACTCCAATGGCGTCTACCGGACGGACGAAAACGGCGAGATCTTGATTGAGGGCCTCCAGCCCGGAAAGAGCGTAGTAGTGACGGAGACCCAGGCCCCTCCGGGATTCCTCATTGATACCCAGTCTCAGACGGTGCAGATCAAAGAGGGCAGAACGGTCAGCTTAACCTTCAAGAACCAGCCCAAGGGTGAGCTGATCATCCAGAAACGGGACAGCACCACAGGTCGGCCTCTTCTTGGTGCGGAGTTCAGAGTGACGACAGCCGCCGGCTGCGAGGTTGGGCTGGACGGCGTCATCGGCGACTCCACCCTCACGCAGAATGGCATTTTCATCACCGATTCCGCGGGCGAGATCCACATCACCAACCTGGCCCCCGGCGCATATGTCATTTCTGAAATCAAGGCCCCCCAGGGCTACGTCATGGATCAGGCATCCACCAATGTGGTCATCGGGGAGGGTGGCGACACCCAGACGGTGGTCATCACCAACTCCAAGGCCGGTTCCCTTGTCATCGATAAGCGGGATTCCCTGACGGGAGAGCCGCTGGAAGGGGTCACGTTCAAAGTGACCACCAGCACCGGCGAGTATGTGCCCGACGAAAACGGCTACATCTCCAGCAACGGCCTCTATAAGACGGACAAAGACGGCAAGATCCAGATCGATGGAGTGGTAGGTACCTTGGTGGTCACTGAAACAGCCACCATCCCCGGATATTCCATTGACCCCGCTACCCAGACCCAGACAGTCCAGGTCAACCCCAACGACACGCAGACGCTGACCTTCTACAACACCCCCAGCACCACCCTGGTCATTGAAAAGTATATCGAGGGCACCACCACGCCCTTGGAGGGTGTGACTTTCCTGGTGACCGATTCCAGCGGTGCGGTGGTGGGCCCCTCCAACGGCGAGTACATCACCGACGAGAACGGCCGCATCGTCATCACGGATCTGGAGCCGGGCACTACTGTCACCGCGCGAGAGGTCAAGGCCCTGGAGGGCTACGTCCTGGACACCGCCCCCAAGTCCATTGAGATCAAGGCGGGCGAGGTACAGACTTTGCGCTTTTATAATGAGGCAAAGGGAACCCTTGTGATCCGGAAACTGGACTCTGTGACCCATGAGCCTCTTGCCGGTGTGGAGTTTGAACTGACCTACGCCGAGGGCGGCTATGTAGACGACGCCAACGGCCACCTGTCCAGCAAGGGCCTCTACAAGACCAATAAAAATGGTGAGATCATGATTTCCGGCGTCACCGGCACCATCGTGGTCAAAGAGACCCAGACGATCCCTGGATACACTATCGATCCGGCTGACCAGAGTCAGACCGTCGTCGTCAACCCCGCGGACACCCAGACGTTGACCTTCTACAACCAGCCCATCGGAGGCGTGGAGATCATCAAGGTCAACGAGGCAGATCGAACAGAACGCATCCCCAACACCACTTTTGAGATCCGCAAGGTGGACGATGAACTCATCGACACCGTGGCCACCGGCGAGGATGGCCGCGTCTTTGTCTCTCTGGAGGATGGTGCCTACTACGCCGTGGAGACCGAGGCGGCAGAGGGCTTCCAGGTGGATCCCACACCCCACTATTTCGAGGTGGAGGACGGCAAGACCGTCTCCCTGACGGTGACCAACAAGGCATTCAGCGGCATCCTGATCCACAAGGTCGACGCGGACACCCGTGAGGGTATCTATGGTGTGACCTTCCTGCTCTATGACAGCAATAAAAACCCCATCGGGCAGTACACTTCGGATGACCGCGGCTATGTCTACATCGACGACCTGCCCAGCTCCGGCCGCTACTACCTGCGGGAGCTGGAGAATGAGGGCTATATCGTGGATGAGCAGCTCAAGACCGTCTATGTCACCGACGGTACCACCACGGAGATCACCTGGGAAAACACCGCCATCACCGGCCAGATTCAGATCACCAAAACCAGCGCGGACTACAACTCCATGAACGGCTGGCCCGCCGGGACGCCCATTCCCAACACGGAGTTTGAGATCTACAACGCCCGGACCGGCAATTTGGTGGATACCATCAAGACAGACAAGAACGGCGTTGCCTCCTCCCGGCCTCTGCCTCTGGGCCGGTACAAAATTGTGGAATCCAAGGCAGCGGACTTTTACGGCCTGGACCAGACGCCCATCGAGGTGGAGATCGAGTACGCCGGCCAGATTGTCAAGGCGGCCATGACCAACAAGAGCCTGTACACCAACGTCTCCATCAAGAAAACCGGCTATGTGGAGGTCATGCCCAGCCAGCAGATCCGCTATGATTTCAGCGGCATCGGCAACAACTCCACCACCAGTCTGACCTCCTTCTACTGGCGCGACACCCTGCCTACCCAGGCGGTGCGGCTGGACAAGCTCGTCACCGGCACCTATAACGTTCCTGGAAACTACAAGGTGGTCTACAAGACCAATCTGAACCCCAGCTACCGGACCATGTACGACAACCTGAGCACCCAGCAGAACTATGTGCTGGATGCCTCTCCCGCCGCTCTGGGGCTGGCCTCCAATGAGGTCATCACCGAGTTCATGGTAGTGTTTGGGGTGGTACCCGCCAACTTCCGGCAGGTAGAGGCGCCGCAGGTGTACTGCAACGTGGTCTCCTGGCTCACCGGAGGAACTCAATTTGTGAACCAGGCAGACACAGGCGGCGTCTACAACGGCCAGTGGATCATGGCCACCTCCCGTTGGGTGACTAAGGTCTACAAGCCCTCGGAGCCTCTGCCCCGCACCGGCTACTAAGCAGCACCAATATCATTTGATCCAGAGGGCCGTCCCACGGGACGGCCCTCCATTCTTATAGACAGGAGGAAAACGATCATGAAACGTAAGCGCATTTTTCAGATGTTTCTCGTTGTTCTCGCCCTGGCCTTGTGTCTCTGCGTACCCGCTTTTGCAGCGGGCGGGGATGTGGCCGGTGCGGTAGAGCAGACCTGGACGGACGCCTCCAGCCAGATCAAGACCGTAGTGGACAATGTGGTTTTTCCCGCTTTGAGCATGGTGCTGGCCATCGCCTTCTTCGCCAAGCTCGCCATGGCGTACTTTGACTACCGCAAGCACGGCCAGTTCGAATGGGCAGGGCCCGTTATTTTGTTTGTCTGCCTGGTCTTCGTCCTCCTGGCCCCTAACTACATCTGGGGCATCATCGGGATTTAAGGGAGGATGCCATGCAGAGAGAAGAATTTGAAACTCGGATCCGAGAATTGCTGCCTGGCTCCTCCGAAATTGCCCTGGCAACCGTCACCACATATGCCGAGGAGCCGGATGAGCTGGCGATTGAACTATCTGACGGGGCTGGGCATTTCTATGACGCCTTCTATGTGAATCTGGCATTGGTTAGGCGGGACTACGGGGAGGATATTGCACAAAGCATATTCAACCACGGGGAACGGTATCTCTTCTACCCCTCGGAGCTGCGCGCTGTGGCAAGGCTGGTTGCGTCGGGCAGCTCTATGGAACAAATTATGGACTGCATCGAGACCTTCGGATGTGTGGTCACGAATGCCGAGAGCGCAGAGTCTCAGGAGATTCTGTCCCGGTTTCAAAACGGAGAGAGAGAAATCCTTGCGCTGCCCCTTTCCACCCCGCTCACAGAGACCTGCGGCATGGAAATGGGGTGAGGCGCTATCTTTATTCTTGATTTTGTGGCGTCCACTGTTATGGACAACCTCATCGACTGGTTTTATGGCCAGGTGGTAGGCTTTCTTGGAAACTTCTTTGCCGAGATGGGCAACATGGGCGTGGAGCTTTTCGACCTGGACTGGGTGCAGGCCATTGTCTTGTTTTTCTCCCAGTTGGGCTGGGCCCTGTTCGGCGTGAGTCTGGTGGTTTGTATTTTTGAATGTGGGATCGACTATACCACTGGCCGGGCCAATATCAAGGACACCGCCCTGAACATTCTGAAAGGGTTTCTGTCGGTATGCCTGTTTACCACCGTCCCGGTGCGGCTCTACTCCCTGTCGGTGACCCTACAGGGGACCTTTGCCTCCGGGCTCACCGGCTTTGGGACCAGTATTGGAACAGTGGGACAGCAAATCATCGAGGATCTCAACGGAGTGGAGAGTGTTACAGAGATGACAGGCACCGCGGGGGGCTTCGGATTGGGCGTCATTACCAGTCCCATCATGATCATCTTCTGCGTCATCCTCATGGCCTATGCGGTGATCAAGGTGTTCTTCTCCAATCTCAAGCGGGGCGGCATCCTGCTCATTCAGATCGCCGTGGGGAGCCTGTACATGTTCAGCATCCCAAGAGGCTACACAGATGGCTTTATCCAGTGGATCAAGCAGGTCATCGGCCTGTGCCTGACCGCCTTCCTGCAATCCACAATTTTGGTGGCGGGCCTTATGGTGTTCAAAGACCACGCCTTGCTGGGGCTGGGCCTCATGCTCTCCGCCAATGAGGTGCCCCGAATCGCAGGCACATTCGGTCTGGACACTACCACCAGGGCCAATATCATGAGCGCAGTCTATACCGCTCAGGCCGCCGTCAACACCACCAGGACAATCGTGCAGGCGGTGGCATCAAAATGAGCAATGTGGAGCTTGCGGCGGCGATGACCATGGGCAGCCTGTTTGATGGCATCGGTGGGTTCCCGCTGGGAGCAGCCAGATACGGCATCAAAACGATTTGGGCCAGTGAGATCGAACCGTTCCCTATGGAAGTGACAAAGCGGCGTTTCCCCAGTATGGTCCACAAGGGGGATATCACCAAGCTGAGCGGGAAATTGCTGTTCCCCGTGGATATCATCTGCGGAGGCAGCCCATGTCAAGACCTCTCTGTCGCCGGAGCGAGGGCCGGATTATCCGGCGCCCGCTCCGGCCTTTTTATGGAGCAGATCCGCATCATCAAGGAGATGCGCACGGCAGAGCGGGAACGCGGCCGCACCGGAGTACAGATCCGCCCCCGGTATATGGCATGGGAGAACGTGCCTGGTGCTTTCAGCAGCGGATCACCCAAAGGTGAGGATTTCCGCATCGTACTGGAGGAGATCCTGCGGGTCTATGACGGAAGCGCGACGATCCCCAGGCCATTTCCTTATCCATGGCATGACGCGGGAGAGATCCGGGTGGAGGGCACCTTCTCACTGGCTTGGCGCTGTCTGGACGCTCAATTCTGGGGCGTCGCACAGCGGCGTAAGCGCATTTATCTGATCGCTGATTTTGCGGGAATGACCGCGCCGACGATTCTGTTCGATCTCCTTAACAGCTCGAATGGGATGGAGAAAACGCCGGAAAAGGAGGAGATGATCTTGGCGTGAAGTATCACCTTGGATCGGAGGATCAGTTGACTTTGCCCGGACTGGCTGATCAAGAGGAGCGTGCCCCGGCTGTACCGTCTCCCAAGAGAAAGACGCCGACAAAACCGGCGTCAGAGCTGGCCGCAATCCCGTATTTGGTTTTAGACCTGTCTTGCGGCCATGTGGATCTGTTCGGCAGTCACTATTGGGAACTTCGCTCCCCCTATCGGGAGGGGGAGCTGTTCCTCAATACCGGCCCCGCGCCTCGTGAGCCGGTTCGCACATCCCTCTCTGATATTCTGGAGCCAACGCCGGCGCAGAAATATTACCTGTCGCAGACGGCCTGCCTGGGGATCCTGCGCCGGGCGAAGGAGCGCAGCAAAGAGCTGCCGCACCAGTTGAAGGTGGCGCTGACGGCACAGGCGGGATTAGCCAGACAGGTTAAGAAACTGGAATTTACCCCTGGAGAACTCGCTGTTGCTTTTGCCGCAAATCAAAGAGACGAGGTGCGCGACCTCCATGATGTGGCGGGAGCCCTCAGCGCCCAGCCAGGGATGAAGCAGCAGACCTTTGTAGCTGGGTTTTCCGCAGGGGCAGGGGCAAGCGCCGGCAGCATCGCTTATTCAGAGCAGATAGCCCCAACGCTGAAGGGCAGCGCCAGCGGCAACTGTATGCCCTCCATCCTCTGCCTCAACGACCAGGGCGGAAGCGTCATGGATTGTTCAGAGGACGTGTCCGGCACCCTTCGGGCCCAGGAGCACGGACACCAGCCGCTTGTCTTTGACAACCACGGCCAGGATACCCGCTTTTGTGGACCTGTGGACTGTGCCCAGACCATATCCGCCAGCTTTGGGGAGGGCGGCAACAATCAGCCCCTTGTCTACGAGAACCACGGTATCGACGCCCGGTACACCGGGCCGCACCCCGTGGTGCCCACACTGTCTGCTCGTGCCGGTACCGGCGGGAATAACCTGCCCTTAGTGGAACAGGATCCAGCGGAGACTTTCTGCATCACCGGCAATGCCATTGACCGCCAGCCCCAAAACGGCGGCAACGGGATCGGCTATCAGGAGGACGTCTCCTACACCCTGACCGCCACGGATCACCATGCGGTATTTTCCCGGCAGCGTGCAGACAAGTTTTCTCTCAGTGATGTGGCATCCACAGAGAGTGCGCGCCAGTACAAGGACGCGACAGACCTGATCCATCAGGCCGCAGGAACAGGACCGCCTCAGCTGATCCGTCGCCTGACTCCGCTGGAGTGTGAACGCCTCCAGGGGTTTCCGGATGGGTGGACGGATCTCCCCGGCGCCTCTGACTCCGCCCGGTATCGGGCTTTAGGCAACAGCGTGGCCATTCCGTGTGTGGAATTCATCATGCGGGGCGTCATCATTGCCGCAGGCTACTCTGCGTGACTGGGATGGCAGAAACAGGCCAGCTCATGGTCATTCACCACGCCCACCGCTTGGAGGAAGGAATAAATGATGGTCGTTCCCACGAACTTCATCCCCCGGCGTTTCAGATCCTTGGAGATTTTGTCGGACAGATCGGTGCTGGTATGAAAAACATCATCCGTATTCAAAATGACTTTCCCATCCGTAAAGCCCCAGAGATAGCGGTCAAAGGAGCCAAACTCCTTCTGGATGGCAAGGAACACCCCGGCGTTTTGGATGGCGGCCTGGATCTTGGCCCGGTTGCGGACGATCCCGGCGTCGGCCATCAGCACCTCCACCTTCTCCGGGCCGTATCCGGCCACCACAGCGGGATCAAAGCTGTCAAAGGCGGTATGAAACGCCTCCCGTTTTTTCAGAATGGTGAGCCAGGAGAGGCCCGCCTGGAACCCTTCCAGGGTCAGCATCTCAAAGAGTTTTCGGTCATCATGCTCCGGACGGCCCCACTCTCTGTCGTGGTAAGCAAGATAGATCTCTGAATTGGGATCTGCCCAGCGGCACCGCACCATATCCTCCGCCTCCCCTTAAAATGTTACCCTGATTATACCTGACCTGCCGGCGGATGGCCACCAAAAGTTTTGCGGTGGGGCATGTCCATTACGCTTGCGTTTACACAATTTCTTTGTTGCTTTCTGTGAATAGCTATTCCATAGAGCTTTCGATATACTTGCCTTGCCATCCAGAAAGGGGGAGTCACCATGGCGGAAGAAAAACGAAACCTCTGTGCGCAAATACCCATCAGCCTGCACAGCCGTGTCCGACAGGAGCAGGAGGCGTCCGGCCAGACCCTGAGCGAGTACATGACCCAGCTCATCACAGATTTTTTCCAAATGAAAGAGGGAAATCAAAACATGAATCATGATATGAAAACAATTGCCTTCCAGGTGCCGGTGGAGCTGTTCGAGGAGTTCAAAGCCTATCTCCAGCGGAACAACTTCAAGCAAAAGGAATTCTTCCTGGGCTGCATCCAGAGTGCCTTGGCGGAGGAGCGAGACGCAGATGGAGGCGTCCGGCTCTGAACCGGAACCGCAGGAGACGGATCAAACGGAATAATAGCACAAAGACGCGCCGCCGGTCCTCCGGCGGCGTATGCTTTTTCAGATAGAAATGAGGTCATCTATGTTTATCTATCCAGACAATCTGAAGGCCAAAGCCACCCTGTGGCTGTGGGAGCTGCGGGACGTGGCCATCATCGGGGTGGGGTTTCTCTTCTCTGTCTTGGCCATCGCGCAGACGGGCATCCTGTTTCCCTTAGTGGTCACCGTCCTCTATGCCTTTCTGAGCATCCGGCTGGAGGGCTCCAGTATTCTGGACTTTCTCCGCTATGCTGTATGCTTTTTAATTTTGAAACAGCAGTATTACGAATGGGGGGAAACCATTGAATAGACAACAGAAGAAGGAACTGCGGCAGAGGCAAACCTCTCGGCAGCTCATGGGGATCCGCCAGCTCACCGACCACGGCGCCAAAACCGCCGGCGGGGAGCTGGTCTTTTTTATGATCAAACCGGATAATCTGTCCGTCCTGTCCGGCGAGGGAATCCGCAGCCGGGTCAAAAATCTGACGGATCTCCTGTGCGGCACCCAGGAGGTCCGCCTGCTGGCCCTGGACTCCCGTGAGTCCTTCCAGCGCAACAAGGACTGGTACCGCCAGCGGCTGGAGACAGAGGAGCTCCCGGCCATCCGGGAACTCCTGCGGCAGGACGCCGCCCACCTGGACGAGATCCAGGCCGCCACCGCCTCGGCCCGGGAGTTTGCCCTGGTCTATCGCCTGGATCAGCAGGAGTCCGGCGAGGACATCAGCCGCCTGCGGCAGATGGAGCAGGCCCTGCGGGATCTGGGATTCCATGCACGTCTTGCCTCGGAGCAGGACGTCAAGCGCCTGCTGGCGGTATATTATCAGCAGGACGTGACCACGGAATGGTTTGAGAACTGCGACGGAGAGAGGTGGGTGATGGAAAATGCCTAAGAAAATACAGAAGAAAAAGAAAAACAAAACAGAGCCGCAGGTTCAGGAGACCCGGCCCAAGGATTTCCTGGACCTTATCGCCCCCGCTGCCGTGAAGTTCAACACGGATCACTATATCTGTGGCTCCCTGTATCACTGCACCCTGGCCCTGCGCAGCTATCCCGCCACCACGGAGGAGCTGGCCCTGCTCCGCCATCTGGGGGAGAAAAGCGGCGTCACCCTGAGCATCTATACCAGGCAGGTGACCGCCGCCGAGGAAAATGGCATCCTCCACAACGCGGAGAACAAGAACCGCATGGCCCGGAGCAGCACCAACAGCATGAAAGCGGCCGTCACCGCCGAGGGCAACCTCCAGGATGTGGCGGAGCTCATCGCCGCCATGCGGAAGAACCGGGAGCCTCTGATCCACTGCGCGGTGTACATCGACCTGGCGGCCCGCGACCCGGAGAGCCTGCGGCGGCTCCGGGAGGAGGTGACGGCGGAGCTGGTGCGGAGCAAGCTGGGGACAGACCAGCTCCTGCTGCGCCAACAGGACGGATTCCTCTCATCCAACCCCATGGGCCGCAACACTTTCAGGAGCCAGTATGAGCGTGTCATGCCCGCCAGCTCGGTGGCCAATCTATACCCCTTCAACTACTCCGGCAAGACCGATCCCCACGGATTCTACATCGGGCGGGACCGCTACGGCTCCAACATTATCGTGGATCTGGACCGGCGGGCGGAGGACAAGACCACCGCCAGCGCCCTCATCCTGGGCAACTCCGGCCAGGGCAAGAGCTATCTCCTGAAACTCCTGCTGTGCAGTATCCTGGAGGCCGGGAAGTCCGCCATCTGCCTGGACCCGGAGCATGAGCTCATTGATCTCTGTTCCCACCTGGGCGGATGCTTTATCGACCTGATGAGCGGCCAGTACCGCATCAATCCCCTGGAGCCCAAGGTGTGGGATGTGGGCGGCGAGGGGGAACCGGAGCCGGATACCCCCCTTGCCTTCCGCCAGAAGACCCGCCTGAGCCAGCACATCTCCTTCCTGAAAGACTTTTTCCGCTCCTACAAGGATTTCGCGGACCGGCACATCGACACCATCGAGCTGATGCTGGAGCGGCTGTACCGGAGCTTTGGGCTGAACGACCACACAGACTTCTCCACCCTGACACCAACGGACTATCCCATCCTCTCCGACCTCTATGATGTCATCGAGGACGCATACCAGCACTACGACCGGGAGGAAAACCCGCTATACCCCAAAGAACTGCTGCGGGAGATCCTGCTGGGCCTCCACTCCATGTGCCGGGGGGCGGAGAGCAAGTTCTTCAACGGGCCGACAAATATCACCAGCTTCCGTTTCCTGGTCTTCGGCGTGAAGGGGCTGCTCCAGGCCAACAGCAGTGTGAAGAACGCCATGCTGTTTAACGTGCTCTCTTTCTTCAGCGACAAGCTGCTCACCGAGGGGAACACCGTGGCCACGCTGGACGAGCTGTACATCTGGCTGAGCAATCTCACCGCCGTGGAGTATATCCGCAACAGCCTGAAACGAGTGCGGAAGAAGGAGTCTGCCCTGATCCTGGCATCGCAGAATCTGGAGGACTTCGACCAACCGGGCATCCGGGAGCTGACTCGCCCCCTCTTCGCCATCCCCACCCATCAGTTCCTGTTCAACGCCGGCAGTGTGGATAAGCGGTTTTATATGGACAACCTTCAGCTGGAGCCTTCGGAGTTCGAGCTGATTCGGTATCCTCAGCGGGGCGTATGCCTCTACAAGTGCGGCAATGAGCGGTATCTGCTGGAGGTTCACGCCCCGCCTTATAAGGAAAAACTGTTCGGAACGGCAGGAGGACGGTAACAGGCAGCAGACACCAGCTATGAGAAAAAGGCCGATGCCACACCTGGCATCGGCCCTGTCTATCTGATGTAGGATCACATCTCAAGCCCCAGCTTCTCCGCGATCTCTTCCGCGGTGAGGCCGGCTGCTTTTGCTTTTTCCATGACGGAGCGCATGGTGACGGGATGGAGGATCTTCTGCTTTTGCGCTTCCAAAGCCTTGATCTCCTCCTTCTTTTTTGCGATCTTCGCATCGATCAGCGCGATGCGTTCTTCGGCGGTACGAGCAGCCATTCAGGGCACATCCTTTCAAAATTATGATGTAACTATGATAAATGACAGATTATAGCTTGTCAATCGGCTTTTGTCGAATTGTTATCCGCACTCTTCTTCGGCTGCACAGCACCTTCGGGAGCGCGGATGGATACAGGAAACGAAAGGAGCGCGAAATGAAACCAATCGAATTAGAACGCTGGGAGCCCTCCCCGGACGATCCTCGGAGGAAGGTGTATGCCGGCCAGCGCACCGCGCAGGAGGTTTTCGAGGAGCTGAAGTATCGGCTGGAGAACATGGGGTACCTGCCGGATGAATATTTCCTCCTGAATCGTGAGTGGGAAAACGGCCGGGAGATCCCCAAAGACGCGGATATCTTCTGCACCACCGATTACGGCGGCAGCGAGGGGATCTACACGGACCTCTACTTGAAATGGTACCAGGACGGCGATCCCGTGATCAAGAGCTTTGCCACTGGGAAGACCTTGGGCGAAAGCGGTTCCGACCTGGACCGGATGTACCTCATTGCCTCCGCCATCACCAAGGCATTCCATGGGGACAGGGGGACCTACGCCCGGTACCTTCGTTGGGGCGAACAGCCGGAGCCGGAGGACATGATCCTGCACTTAAATCCCGCTGAGCAGCGTACCTTTATCAACGCGCTGGTGGAACAGCGGGAGCGGCAGGAGCAGGCCATGTCTCAGACGGAGCAGCTCCTGCGCCGCATGACCGGGAGCATCACCGCCTATATGGACGAGGTGGGCCAGCGCCCCCTCCGCCTCAGCGACTATGACAAAGCGGTGCTGGCGATCCGCGACGGAGAATTTGAGGCGTTCTCTTCGCTCTATCCCAGAGTACCGGACCGGGCGGACGACCTGCTGATCGAGGCGGCGGGGCGCCCCGGAAGAACAGGGGGAAACATGGTCCGGGCGCTTCTGTCGGCAATGGAGCAGTTTTCCCCGGAGGCGTACCTGACCGCTTGCAAGCGGGCGGTGGAGACGGGGGACAGCTGGCGCGTGCGGACGATGGTAGAGGAGGCGGAAAGCCACCTCTCTGAGCCATACCCGTCGCTTACCGGCGAAGTCATATTGCACGCCTATGCTAACGACCGAAAGAGTGTCGCCAAAGACCTGATCGACCAATGTTCTCCCGGGCAGATCGCCGCCGCGCCCCCGATCCTGCTCCGCCAGGCCGCGGCCAGCCTGGACTTTCAAACCGCGGTGACACTGGTGGACAAGGGCATCCAGCCGGGAGACTACGCGGCAGACGTCCTCCACACCCTTACGGGACAGCACCAGAATTGGATGGCAGAGCGGCTCCTGGAGCATGGAATGCCGGTGGCCCCGGACAACTACACCGCCCTCTATGCCTGCCTCAATAACGGAGCGGTCGATATTGGAAAGCTCCTGCTGGATCGAGGAATCGACCTGGAGCGGTATCAGATATGGGCTGTGAAACAGCGCAGAAGCGAGGGATACATGGAGGCCATGGAGGAACTGACCTCATACTGGGAGAAACAGCAAAGCGGCCCCCAGCAAGACGGCCCCTCCATGGGGGACATGCACCTATGAGCACCGCTGCCGTGGCCGCGATCAAAGCGGCCATTCTTGCTCTGACAGACGAGAGCACTCGGAAGAAGATCGGCTGGGTGCTGGTGGCCATTCTGTCTCCCATTATCGTGATCATCGCCCTGATTTGTTCTATCTTCTCCGCCACCTCCCAGCAGAATGTTTCCACCGTGGAGCTGTGCTTCCACGGCGGGATCATCTCCAGTGAAGTCACCCCGGAGTACCGGCAGTATGTGCTGGAGATGCGGGAGAGTTTCAGCACGCTGGACAGCATGGTGGATGAGATCAACGCCCAGCTGGAAGATGACAATAGCCTTGACGCAAATCGGGTCAAGGCCATTTTTTATGTTCTGTATTTCGGCGCCCAGCAGCCGGACGAGGTGGGACTGCAATCTTTTGTGGACTGCTTTGTGACCTACACCGAGGGGATTCGGACGGTCATTGACACAGACCAAGAGGGCAACGAGGTGGAAGTCGAGGAAACCTATCAGATCCCGCATCTGATAGAGGACCTGTCACAAGTCTACGAGAGAATCCGCGATGCCATGGGAGTCGAGGTCACTCCAAGCCACCAGGCAAACGCTGACAACATCTACAACCTAATCGTCTACGGCTCCCCCGGCGGATCCAGCGGCGGCTGGTTTCCAGGAGCGGACGTGCCGTTTATTGGGGTGGACGGGTTCTGTTCTCCTATCGGAGCTGGCTGGGAGTCGGTAGTGACCTCGGAGTTTGGATACCGCAGTGACCCGTTTACTGGTGAGACCCGGGGACACACCGGCATGGATCTGGCTGTGCCTACGGGCACGCCCATCCGGGCCGCACTGCCCGGCACCGTCACTGTGTCCCAGTACAATAGCAGCTACGGCTACTATGTGATGATCGATCACGGGAATGGCCTCTCCACCTTGTATGGCCACAACTCCCAACTGCTGGCCCAGGTGGGCCAGACGGTAGAGGCCGGAGACATCATTTCTCTGTCTGGCTCCACCGGACGATCCACAGGTCCCCACCTCCACTTCGAGGTGCGTGTCAACGGGGAGCGGACAAATCCAAGATATTATTTACCAACGTCAGGAGGATGACAAAATGAAAAAAGCAACGATCTCAGTAGCTGTTGAACAGGAAAAACTCAGAGCGATCCAGTTCTACATGGGCAAGAGCGGCACCTCTCTGGAGGCGGAGTTGGATGATTTTATGGCGCGGCTCTATAAAAAATATGTGCCTTCCCAGACCAGGGAGTACATCGAAAGCCGGGAGAGTTCCGAGGAGCCAGCCCGTCCCAAGTCTGGCAAACCCGCCCGCACGACTGAGCCGATTCAGGCAGAGGAGGTGGAGTGATGGGCAATTCCTACTCTGCCGAGGTGTGGCTGGACGAACGCCGCTGGGATGCACTGGAAGCGGCTCTGGAGGAGCAGGGCACCAACATCGAAAAGTATCTGCAGGACTACCTGGTAGATTTGTACCGGGAGATGGTGCCAGCAGACCAAGTTCGGGAGATCGAGTCCTGCATCAAACAGGAGCGGCAGGAGGAGCTGCGAGAGGCTGAGGCACGGAAAGTTTTCTCTGTATTCCGCCTATGGGATGGAGGGAAAAGCCGCTGTCTGGCAACCGAATATCCGAAAGAGTTTCTGGATGTGGCCCGGCTCCTGCGTAAGTGCCTGCAGGAGGGAGATGGTGGCACCGACGCCTTTGCCCGAAAAATCTATGGAGGTTATGACATTTCTCTGGAGCGGTTTAATGAGCTGACACAGGAACGGCTGGAGAACACAGGGCGTGTCGCCGGCGTATTCGAGCTGGACTTTGACAAAAAAGTGTTCTCAGCCGTCCACATTCTGGACGGCTGGAAAAGCTATCGGTTCCAGGATGTGAGCGCCGCTGCCTACCAAGCGTTCCGCAAGGAGCACAGCTCTCAGGAGGAGCGTTGGCGGAAATTTGTGTCCCGGCTGGAGGGAAAAGAGCTGACTGACCGGGATCTCGGCGTCCCTCTGAAGGCTCTGCGGGACCTCCAGCCGGGAGACCTTCTGTTCACAGAGCCAGCCAACCGTATGGGGCGGTTGCTGGATTTTCAGGTGGACTGCTCCAGCGACATGGTGCAGATGGAGGTGTTCAGTCCAGAGGTAAAATGCGCCAAGACCGGCAGCTGGCTCGACATCTACGTCAGCTACGACGTGGCCCGGCAGGAGGTGCGGGATCACTTGGATCTCACGCTGCACCGAAAAGACGGCGCATGGAAGAAGTCTTTCACCTACGTTCTTTCTCCGTCGGAGCGGGAACTTTTGAGGACCGAGCTGGAGGAACATTGCCAGAAACAGTACAGGAAAACGCTGAACGATCTCTATGCGGAACGGTATCGGCAGGAGGCCGGGACGCCGCCCAAGCTGGATGGCGGGAGCCAGCGGTTGGATCTGCGGCAGGTCTCCTTCGAAGGCGACATCTCCGAGTACGACGGAACGCTGTCCTTCTACATGCCGGTCACCTTCGACCCGGACGCAGTGTTTGGGACCAATGTGACCTCAGATTCCAATGGCGACTGGCTCAACGTCTACGCCAACTATGACCTGGAGACGGGCGGGCCGGAGCAGTCACTGACCGTCGTGCTTGTCTGCGGTGACGGGAACGAGTTCGAGTTTTCCTATCCCTTGACCGCCTCGGATCGGGAACAGCTCCGGGAGAAGATGGAGGGCTACTGCCAATCGCAGGCCGGGATGTCCCTGGATAACTACCGACAGGAGCTGTGCTCAGAGGAGTCGTCCATGGAACAGGGGCCTCAGATGTAGCTGGTGGGAGTCGCCCTCGATGGGCGGCTCCTGTGTTTCTCCCCGTTGTTGCCCCTGTGCCGCCCCGTGTCGCCCTTTTGATGGCGGGGTGGCATCCGTACCCCTCCCCGCCCTCTGCAGAGGCGTGTTGAGGCCGTGCGCCCGCTGTTTCGCAAAACCGCCCTCTGACCCAGCGAAGTGCTCAGGGGTGGAGAGACGGTGCGGCGCAAGGAACGGGCTTTGCTGCCTGCGGCGAAGTGAGAGATATGGAGCCTACAACGACGTGAACCGGGGGGACGAAAAAAGTGCGGGATAAAGCGGTGGCTCCACCGCCTTTCACACCGTCCCGCAATGCGGGCCGGGGATACGGTTTTCAAGCAAAGGCCACCACTTTTCAGCACGTTTTCAAAATACGACGTGGCTCCTCTTTTGGGGAGAAGGCTCCTGTTCCGGCTCCAATCCAGCCGGAATCCACCGTTGTTCCGGCGTTTTGGCTGGCTCAGATGTGGCTCCTTTACCCTGAAATCGAGATTTTTGGAGGTTTGACTATGACAGAAGAAAAGACACGAATCCACACCCGGATCTCACCGGAGACGGAACAGAAGATCACCGCGGCTATGCCCCTCTCCAATTGCAGAAGTCAAAATGAATTCGTGGAAAAGGCGCTCCAGTTCTACTGCGAGCACCTGACCGCCCAGGATACCTTCTCCGCCCTGCCGCCTGTACTGCTCTCCGCTATCCGCGCTACCGTGAAAGCCAGTGAGGATCGGATCTGCCGCCTGCTGTTCAAACTGGCGGTGGAGATGGATATGATGATGAATATCCTGGCGGCAGGCATGGAGCTCACGGACGAGGATCTCCGGGAACTCCGGGGGAGGTGCGTCCGCGAGGTCAAGGAGACCCGAGGCAGGATCTCCTTCGAGGACGCCTGGGAGTATCAGAAGGGCGGCCGAGAAACCCCATAGGGAGGCGATGATCCTTGCCCCGCCTGATTTTCAAGTGTCCCTACATTCGGGGCGGCTCGAAAAAAGTTGCCGCCCATCTGAGCAACTATGTCCGATACATGGCGACTCGGGAGGGCGCTCAGCGAATCGCCGCTGACAAAGCCCAACTGCCCGCTACAAAAAAACAGCAGCAGATGGTGGAGCAGCTCCTCCGGGATTTTCCTCTCAGCCGTGGAACCTTCGAGTACGAGGACTACGCCGCCGCACCCACTCGGGGCAACGCCGCAGACTTCATCACACGGGCGCTGGAGGACAACTACGATGCGGCGGCGAAAAAAGAAAACTACATCAGTTACATCGCCAGCCGTCCCCGCGCCCAGCGCACGGGCTCCCATGCCCTTTTCACCGGCTCGGATGAGGCACCGCCCCTGTCCAAGGTGGCGGAGGAGATCGCACACCACCCCGGCAATGTGTGGCTCCCAATCATTTCTCTTCGCCGGGAGGACGCCTCCCGGCTGGGCTACGACGACGCGGAGCGGTGGAAAAGCCTGCTCACCGGATACGCCATGGAGATTGCCCAGGCCATGAAGATCCCCTGGGATCAGTTCCGCTGGTATGCCGCCTTCCACGACGAGTCCCACCATCCTCACGTCCATATGGTCTGCTACAGCGCGGATGGAACGTCCGGCTACCTCACCAAGCAGGGGATCGCGGACATCAAGTCCGGTCTGGCCAAAGAAATCTTCCAGAACGACCTGACCGAACTTTATCAGCAGCAGACCCAGCGGCGGGATACGCTGAACCGGGACGCCCAAGAGGTGATGCGGGAGCTGCTCCTCCGCATGGAGGAGGGAACGGTTGACAATCCACGTATCGAGGAGCTTATGACCCATCTGGCGGATCGCCTGCAGTTCCTCTCCGGGAAAAAGCAATACGGCTATCTGAAAGCGCCGCTGAAGGCCGTGGTGGACGAGATCGTGGACGAGCTGGCCAGGGATCCCCGTGTGGCCAAAGCCTACGACCTGTGGTATGAGATGCGGGAGGAGGTGCTGCGCACCTACAAAAACGATCTGCCGGAACGCCTGCCCCTCTCCCGGCAGAAGGAATTCAAGCGGATCAAAAACATGGTCATTCAGGAGGCGATACGGCTGGGAGAACTGCGGCAAGTGTTCCATCCGGAGGATCAGGCAGAGGACACACTACCAGAACAGAAAGGAGCAGACGGCCCCCAGCCGGGGCCAGAGTCCGTTTGGGATGAACGTTCTAATGACAGCGGAGAACCGCACAACTCATGGGAGCAGATATACCGGCGTGCGAGGGCCATCCTCGAAGATTCGAAAGCACCGCCGGAACAGACGGCCCAGGCGGTGGAGCTGCTGACCAAGGCGGCGGAGCATGGAAGTTGCTCCGCCGCTTTTACGTTGGGAAGGTTGTATCTCTCGGGGACAACACTGCCCCACGATCCCGCCGCCGCTGTCCGATGGCTGGAACGTGCGGCCCTGGGTGGAGATCAGCACGCTCAATATCGCCTTGGGAAATTGCTCCTCCAGGGAGATGAGGTTTCCAAGGATGCAGACGGGGCCGTCCGCTGGCTGACCGCGTCCGCGGAGCAGGGAAGCCGATATGCCCAGTATGCCCTTGGAAAGCTCTTCCTGCTGGGAAAGGATGTTCCAGAGGATCGGAAGGCCGCCTGGCAGTGGTTCCAGAAAGCAGCGGAGCAGGGAGATCAGTACGCCCAGTATTTTGTGGAGCGTATGGATCACCGGGATCTTTTTCCCGTTGTGCAGTCAGCCGCCCGGCTGCTCCACCACCTGGCCGGCATCTTCCGGGAGCAGAGCCAGCCTTCCCACCCCAGAGGTTTGAGGCTGACCGTGGACAAAAAGCTCTGGCGGAAGATCCGGGAAAAGAAGATCGCTATGGGGCATAAGCCCGACGATCATGAAGAACCGACCATCACGATGTAACGGAGGTTTTAATGTGAAGAAAAAATATAACAGCGCAGCTACAGCTCCCAGCAAAGCGGGCCGGTCTGCACGCCGCCTTGAATCGTGGCGGAGATGCGCCACCGTGCGGCAGGTCCCCTATCACCGGAAGACCCGGCAGCGTCGAAGATGATCTCTCATTCGGGGGCCGCAGGACGCGGCCCCCCGGCTTTTTACCAGGAGGTGTGAAATGCCCTATATCCCTTTTACGGAGGAGCAAAAGCTCCGAGCCAACAATGTGAATCTGGTGGAGTTCCTGCGCCGTCAGGGAGAGAAACTCATCCCCTCTGGCCAGGACAAGCGCATGGCCTCAGACCACAGCATCACCGTGCGGGGCAACGAGTGGTACGATCATGAGTCGAAAGAGGGAGACCACGCGATTTCCTTTGTCCAAACGTATTACGGCTTGACTTACCAGGAGGCGGTGAAGCGCCTGCTGGACGGCGAGGGGATCGCATATCCCCAGGTGGAGCCGTCTGAGCCGGAGAAACCGAAGGAGTTCTCCCTCCCACTGGCCAGCCCGACTATGCGGCGGCTCTATGCCTACCTGCTCCAGCAGAGGTTCATTGACCGGGACGTCCTTGACGTCTTCACAAAACGCGGAATGATCTACGAAAGCTGTGAGAAGTCCAGGGATGGGACGAAGGAATATCACAACGCCGTATTCGTTGGGAGTGACGAATACGGCGCTGCCCGCCACGCCCATAAGCGGGGCCTCTACACCCAGGGAAACAGCTTCCGCAGGAATGTGGAGGGCGGCGATCCCCGGTGCAGTTTTCACTGGTTCGGAAACAGCGGCCGACTCTATGTGTTCGAGGCACCCATTGACCTGCTGGCCTTCCTGACCCTCTATCCGGAGGCTTGGCGGGAACACAGCTATGTAGCCCTCTGCGGCACTTCGGAGCAGGCCATGCTCTGGATGCTGGAGAAAGATCCCAGGATCCAGAGAGTCGTGCTCTGCCTGGATCACGATGCCGCGGGGATCGAGGCCACGGGCCGTCTCACGGATCTCCTGCGGGAGCACGGACACACGCGGGTCTCCGTGCAGCGGCCGGAATACAAGGACTGGGACGAGGATCTGAAGGCCCTCCACGGCCTGCCTGCCCAGCCCGCGGAGCAGCATCCTCAACTCCAGGCGGCGGAGCTTGTCTGCGCCCGCATCGCGGTGAAATGCATGGATTTGAAGCCGGACGGGGCGATGCAGCAGGTGCCGCACCTGTTTCAATGTTACCGCAAATGCCTGAAAGAAAAGAAACTGGAAACGGCCATGGACTGCATGGAGGAGATGGCCGCCCTGTCTCTGCTGGTGACCCTGCGGGAATGCCGCCAGCTGGGGACTGCCCTGACGCCCACCCAGGGAAGTCAGTATCTGCAAAGCCACATCCTGCCCCATCAGAATCGGATGGCCATCCGGAACCGGACGGAGGAGATCTCTGCCCAGCTCCAAAACGCGCTGGCTAAGAGCGGTGCTCCGGGCGTGCGCGGTGAGGCGGAGAAACGGGAGATCGCCAGTGCGTGGCTGGAACTGGCCCTCTCCTGCGCCAAGGTCTCTGTTAAGAATGATGCGGATGAACTGAAAGCGATGGAAAAGCAGAAACAGGCGCTGGGAATGGAGATGGGGTGAGTGCGTGGATATGCAGACGATCCTCCTGCTGGCACTGGCAGGAGGCGCCCTTCTTCTCCTTGCCGCGGTGACCCACTTTTCCGGACAAGGCTCCCTGAACAACATCAAGTCCAAGACTGTAGGAGACGGCCAGCATGGAACCGCACGCTGGGCCACCAAGAAAGAGATCCAGCAGACCTATGCTCACGTCCCCTTCCGACCGGAGGAGTGGCGAAAAGGTGAGCGCCTCCCCAAAAAGCAGGGGCTGGTCTTGGGGTGTGAGGGGCGCAAGGACCATGCCATCGCCATCGTGGACACAGACGATATCCACGCCCTGGTCACCGCCGCCAGCGGCGCGGGCAAGACGGCCTATTTTCTTTATCCCAATATCGAATACGCTCTGGCCACTGGGATGTCCTTCCTCTGCACGGACACCAAGGGCGACCTGTTTCGCAATTACGCGGGGATCGCCAAGGAGTGCTACGGCTTTCAAATCGCCGTGCTGGATCTGCGCAACCCTACCCGCTCGGACGGCAATAATCTGCTCCACCTGATCAACAAGTACATGGACATCTACAAGGCTGACCCCAAAAATCTGCCGGCCAAGGCCAAGGCGGAGAAGTATGCCAAGATCCTCTCCAAGACCCTGATCAACACCACCGGGGACAGCTCCCAATACGGGCAGAACGCCTACTTCTACGACGCGGCCGAGGGCCTGCTGACCTCCATGCTCCTGCTGGTGGCGGAATACCTGCCCACCGAGGATTCGGAAGGCAAGCCTATCGAGGAGCGCCACATCGTCTCGGTCTTCAAGCTGGTGCAGGAGCTCCTGGCACCCAGCGGCGTGAAGGGCAAGAACCAGTTCCAGCTCCTGCTGACGAAACTTCCGCCAGACCATAAAGCCAAGTGGTTCGCCGGCGCCGCTTTGAATACCTCAGAGCAGGCCATGATGTCGGTGATCTCCACAGTGCTGTCCCGGCTGAACGCGTTCCTGGACAGCGAGATGGAGCAGATCCTGTGTTTCGACACCGCTATCGATGCGGAGACCTTCTGCAATAAGAAGTCCGCCATTTTCATCGTACTTCCGGAAGAGGACCAGACCAAGTATTTCATGGTCAGCCTGATCCTCCAAAACTTGTACCGGGAGATTCTCACCGTGGCGGATGAGAACGGTGGGCGGCTGAAAAACCGAGTGGTTTTTTTCGCGGACGAGCTGGGTACCTGCCCGCCCATCCAGTCCCTGGAGCTGATGTTCTCCGCCTCCCGCTCCCGTGGCCTGATGCTGGTGCCTATCGTGCAGAGCATCACGGGCCAGCTCCAGAAGAACTACGGCAGGGAGGGTTCGGAGGTCATTGTGGACAACTGCCAGGTGCTGATTTCCGGAGGATTTGCCCCAGCCAGCCAGACGGCGGTGGAACTGTCTAAAGCCTTGGGGAGCCGCACGGTGATGAGCGGCTCCATCAGCCGGGGAAAGAACGACCCATCCCAGAGCCTGCAGATGATCGAGCGGCCCCTCATGACGCCCGACGAGCTGAAGTCCATGCCAAAGGGCAGCTTTATCGTGGCCAAGACCGGCGTCCATCCTATGCAGGTGCGGCTTCGCCTGTTCCTGGATTGGGGCATCAAGTTCGACAAGTCCTACGAGGTACCCGAGCGCGCCCAGCGGCCGGTGGCCTACGCCAGCAAGCAGGAATTGGAGGCAGCGATCCTCCGCAAGCACTACGCGCCTGCCGTTGAGGATGGAGAGGTCCCCCAGGCGGAGCCGCCAGCAGCAGGCGGCGAGGTCCAAGTCGTGCAGGCGGATGACTCGCCCAAAGATGGGCGCAGGCCCAGGATCCGGCGCTGAGGGGGTGATATCTGTGACAAATTTCCGTAACATCTACTCCTCCGACCTGAGCCACCGGGCCAGATCGGTCTATATGTACCTGAAAGACCGGGCCGACAAGGACGACAAGTGCTGGCCGGCCATCAAGACCATAGCAAAGGAGCTGGGCCTCTCAAGCTCCACTGTCAAGCGGGCGCTGGACGAGCTGTGTCAGGCCGGTCTGCTGACCAAAGAGAGCAGATGGCGGGAGAACGGCGGGCGTACCTCGAATCTCTACCGGCTCTCCTGACAAAAACAGACCCTCCCCCGCCAGGGGGAGAGTCTGCCAATTTAGTGAACTGGGGTCTGGTTCATGGTGAGCCAACCAGAAGTGCCCACTCTAAGATTTTTCTAAGACAGAGAAAGAAACAAATTTTACAAATCTATTTCTTGATCCAGTCGATGAAGGTAGATACTTTCTCCAGATCCTCTTCACTTAGTCTCGTAATTTCCTCATGAAGTTGAGCCCGCAAGGAATTCTCAGCATCCGCTCCAGCGAAAAACTCTGTGGGAGTCAGGTCAAAATAGCTGATGATGTTGAACAGTTCCCGCAAGGATGGGAGACTCATCCCGTTTGTGATGCTGCGGATGTAAGAGCCGCTCTTGCCCAGATCAAGGCTCATGCGGTGCTCCGATACATCCTTCCGCACCCGCAGTTCCGTGATCCGGCTACGCAGAAAAGTTTCGTACCGCTGTGACTCCTCCATTCGACCACTCCTCTCGTCAGTTAATATTTTAATATTAGCGGACGGGCAGAGTTCGTATTCTTACCATTAGTTTTCTCTTTATAAATCAATAGATTGATGATATAATCATTAAAAATGGGGCCAAATGAATTTTAGGACTATTAACTCGGAGAATGGGGTGAGGCTTTGTGTCAGCCTGCTTTTTCATCGGACACCGGGAGTGCGAAGAAAGGATGTTGCCAGTGCTGGCCCAAGAGGTAGAGCGCCATATCACTGAGCACGGTGTCACTGAATTTGTGGTGGGACACTACGGCGGCTTTGACCGTCTGGCTGCCAGTGCGGTCAGGGAGGCGAAAAAGCGTCACCCGGAGATCACGTTGACCCTGCTCCTGCCCTATCATCCACACGACCAGTTCATTCCTGTCCCAGAGGGCTTTGACGGCACCTTTTATCCGCCGGGCATGGAGACCGTACCCAAGCGGGCGGCCATTGTCCGGGCAAACCGATATATGCTCGAACACAGCTCCTGCCTGATTGCCTATGTCAGCCATCCGTCCAGCGGCTCCCGAGAAGTGCTGGAGGCGGCCCTGCGGCGGCAAAAACACGGCCTGATTCACGTGACAAATCTTGCGGGGTGGTATCCGATATGAGAAAAAGCAAATGGCTCCAGAACGTTCTTTTATGCATCGGAGGCGTTTTCCTTTTTCTTGCCGGGATAGGACTCGGCTGGATTAGGTGCAGGCAAACAGAAACAGCCTTTTGGGAGAATATCCTGATTGCCCCGGAGCCGGAGGAGTGTGTGGTCTGTGACAATCTACAAGGACCCCGCTTTCATGCGCCCTGTTTGCTGGAACTCTCTACCGGAGAATTGACAGAGCTGGAGATTTACGAGCCCTGTCACCGATATTCCGGTGAACTGGCACCGGACCAGGATATGGACTATAATGTGATGACTTTCGGCGGGAGCGGCCTGCCCCTGTTCATTGATCGGATGGAGGAGATCCAGCGGTGCGTTGCCTATCTCCCAGAGAAGGCAGGCGGAGAGATAGGGCCCTCTTACTACTGCCGGGACTGCCGGGCCAAGCTGACGAAAGTAGCTACTCAGGGCTATGTGTTGCTGGACCTATATGACTTAGATGCGATCCAGGTCTATCCTGTGGAGGATAGTGCGGAGTATCCCATTCGTATTTATACTGTGACCACGGCCCACGATGAGGATCAGGGCCATCTTGTGGTGACAAATATAGGCCATCTGTTTGAGAGTTGACCGACTAAAGCTCTTCCCGAATTGAGGAAAGATTTCATTCGAACATGGTCTGAACCATAACAAAATCAGTTTTGGACTCTCCACATCTGCTTAGGAGTATGATATAATAAACTTTAACAGCAAAACCAATAAAATGTTTTGCATGGAAAGAGGTCTACGATGCACAGCCAATATGGGTGGTCCATCGCTGCCCAGTTAAAATGGAGAGAAAAAGCAATGATTGCAGAAGAATCTACATCCGTAAAAGGATGTGGTAATTCCTTGCGTCCTTTCGCGTCCTGTGCCCCCGTCCGTCTATGTGACAGGGTGGCGCAGGGCGTTTTTCTATCTTCTGGAGGAGTGTGAAATTATGAGTCTGAAATACACTTGCCCCGGCTGTGGGACACCTTTAGGCTATGAGGGATTGTGCTGGAAATGTAAGTGCGAGCGGGAGCGAAATGCTGCGCTGGCCTGGACGCCGGAACAAATCGCAGAGAAACAAAAAAATCTGATTCAGAATATCCAGCGTCTGGCGGATATGGAGGACCCGGAACTAACCGACTTCTGGCAGCTGCTGAGCTACCGGGACGCCATCACCCCGGAGATCCAGCGGGCAGCATTGGATGCAGAGGTGTTCTGGCCCTGTGAGATCTATTATCACGCTCCCGCCGATGTGCGGGATGGTCTGATCCATGCGCTGTTGTCCGCGGAATATTCCAGCGCGGCCTCCAACCTGATGAGTTGTCTTGCTATGCAGGGGGATGACAAGGCAAAGGAGACTCTGCTGGAACTGGAGTGGAATCCCCGGCCTTGGCGCAAGGGCCTCTATGTGGACCCGTCCAGCTATGCGCAGATCGGCGGCTGGACCTTTGACAAGAAGGGCCACCGGACGCAGCTCAACTTCAACACCTGCTATCCCATGGTCAAGGGCGCGCCCGGCGAGACATCCCCTGTCCGCATCGGCCGACCACGGGAGGACACCTGCCCCCACTGCGGCGGGCGGATGGTGGACATGCTGGTGCTGGACGGCTGGGACGAGCGGCTGAGGTTCCTGGGGCTGGATGGCATCCTGACGGCCACCTGCTGCCCTAACTGTGTGGGATTTTTGAAAGGTCCAGCCTTTAACAGTTTTACCCTGGACGGCGGCGTGGAGATCCTTTCCTCCGAGCTCTTTGACGGGGCGGAGAAGATGGATTGCTATGTCAATCCCGAGGACTACAAGGCCCTCACCGAAAACCCCTTCGTGCTGGGGAAATCGCCTGTGCCCCTGTTTTATGGATGCGCCAGCGAGGATGTGAACACCGTCGGCGGCTTTGGCAACTGGGTGCAGGACGCAGAGTACACCACCTGCCCCCACTGCGGAAAGCCCATGAAATACCTGGCCCAGATCCAGTGGGATACGGTATTCGACTGCGCGGAGGGCACGCTTTACATCGAGTTCTGTCCGGACTGCCGCATCGTTTCCATGCAGCACCAGCAGACCTGAGAGGAGAACCAATATGAGTTTACCAAAGCGTGACGGCGTACATGACCGCTACTACTTGATCCACAAGCCGGACACCGCCCCGGAGGTGCTGGCGGAGGCGGACGCCTGTATTCAGGACATTCTGGACGGGACCGCACGGGAGAACCACGCCGCCTATCCGACCGTGGTGCGGAACCAAAGCGGAACGCCCTTTCTTCCCAGTCAGCTGCTGGAGCGGTACCTGTCCAAGCTGCCTTTGAAGGGCTTTCCCTATGAGGACGCGGTTGCCTTCTGCGACGCCCTGCGGCGGCTGGCGGGCTGGAAGGAGATCGATTACACACTACGGCAGTACATCGAAAAGCAGGTGCAGGATCGGTACTTTGAGGTCGGAGAGCGGGAGGATGGTTTTACGGTTTTCCCACCTTGCACCGTGTGGCCGGAGCTGCACCCGGAGGATGTGGATGAAGGGCTGCTGCGCTTCGCCTGCTATGTGGCGGTCTGCTATACCGTGTACGGCCTGAGTTTTGAGTACCTCACCACTGAGCATATCCTCGGCCTGGTTTCCCAGCTCCGCCCCAATATGGTGAAGGAGCTGAAAACCAATGGCAGCGGCAAACTGCCGCCCAACATCCAAAAGCGGAAAACAAAGCACCTGACCGCCTCAGCCAACGACGCCTTTGCCACCATCCGCATCACCGCCAGGGACTGCACCGAGGGGTGCTGCGACGAGGCGCTGAGCTATCTGGTGGAGGTGCTGGAGCAGCCGGAGTTCCCCCGCAGCTACTCCATCGAGTTCCGCGGGCCGGAGAAGCTCTACCTGCCCATCCCCGGCCTGCCCAAGAAGGGCGTCAACCAGCTCTTTGCCTGCGCGGTGCGGTACCCCCGCCTCCATGTCCGGATGGAGAATTATGCCCGGCTTGCCATGCAGGAGGACGAGTGGTATCAAAACCTCTCCGATGAGCATTGCGCCCTGCCCGGCACCTTTGCGGTGTTTGCCCTGGGACTGGAGGGGCCACAGTGGTGGGGGCTGGTGTGCGACTACCTGGACCGCTGTGACGACGAGCACTCTTCGCTCCAAGAAAAGTTCATCCACGCATTTTTCAAAAAATATGGCTTTACCGCCCAGTCCCTGCCGGTGCTGGTCCACGGTGTCCAGTCCATGCAGAATCTGAAGCCCGCAAAGGAGTTCCGCACCCTGATCGCCAATGAGGAGAGCCTGGATGCTCTGATGGAGATCAAAGGGCATCTGGAATATTACCTGCCGGAAGAATCCGGCAATGACAAAAGGGCGCTGGCCTACCTGTGGCGTGATGTGCTCTGGGCCATCTGGGGCACAGCCTCTGAAAACGGCGGCAGCAAGGTCATCAAGACGGCGCCCAAGGAACTGAAAGAGAAATACCAGCAGGTATTTGCGTAAGGAGAACGCCATGAAAAAGAGAACGGTCAAGGACTTTATTGCCCTGTACGCCCCAGAAGATGAGGAAAAACTGGTACTGATCCAGGACGGTGTCAGCGCAGACAAAACCTTTCTGGATACCTACTGGGCGGCGCATACCCATGCCCTCGCCATGGCGGATGCCCAGACCGGACAGGTGATCTCCGGTCGATGCTACCTGAGCTGGCCGCTGACGGACAAGGAAC
>OFOU01000167.1_pt1 | contig 60938 bp, 50 predicted proteins | sample 1542061 | NCBI WGS metagenome assembly OFOU01 (sample SAMN04209239, study PRJEB22552) | human gut metagenome | biome: gut; material: feces | host: Homo sapiens | place: USA: Oklahoma
GTAAGGGCCGTGTCTCAGTCCCCTTGTGGCCGTTCACCCTCTCAGGCCGGCTACCCATCATCGTCTTGGTGAGCCGTTACCTCACCAACTAACTAATGGGACGCAAAGCTCTCTCGCAGCGCATATAGCTTTCATAATCAAATCATGCGATTCAATCATAATATCCGGTATTAGCGTCCGTTTCCAGACGTTGTCCCAGACTGCAAGGCAAGTTCTTTACGCGTTACTCACCCGTCCGCCACCATCACCCGAAGGATCAAGTAGACTTGCATGTGTTAAGCATTCTGTCAGCGTTCATCCTGAGCCAGGATCAAACTCTTCGTTCAATCTATTTTACTCAGTTGCATAACTGATATTTACACCAATTTATTGTTTGTTGATTTTATCATCTTTCTCTATTCTGTTGCTAATGTCCTTTTTTGTTATGTCCTTTTCTCTCGTGGACAAGATTTATAATACCACAAAATATAATTTTCGTCAATAACTTTTTTTATTTTTTTATAATTTTTTGTTTTTAATTATTTTTTTAAAAATTTATTTAATTCTTCTTCTAATTTTTCTAACTGTTCTTTTCTATAAAAATAATGTTCAGATTTTTCTAAAATTTCTAATTTACAGTTAAATTCTTTAGAAAACTTTTTAGTAATTTCTATATTACAAATTTCATCTTTTTCGCCACATAAAATATGTGTTTTTGTTTCCCATTTAGTTATTGGATTTTTTTTAACATAAGAATAATAATCCCAATATAAAGTTTCTCCAATAGGTAAAGCAACTTCTTTTTCTGTTTTTAATCTTTCTTCTGTTACTCCAAAGGCTAACATCATATTTTCAATAACTTCTCTCATATCTAGAAGTGGAAAGAGGAAAAAAGCTTTCTCTATTTTTTTCTCTTTATAAGCTAAAAGACTAAAATAAGTTCCTATACTATTAGTAAATAGAGATATAGTATTCCATTTTTCTTTAAGCATATTATAAATATCACTTAATTCTTTTTTGCAAACTTCTGGATTTATAGGAGTACTTTCATTTTTTCTTTCTCCATGTTTTGGCAGATCAAAACTTAAAACCTGATACCCATATTTTTCAGAAACTTTAGCTAATATCTCTATTGGAACATCTGCTTTATTAGACATCATTCCATGGACTGCTAATATTATTTTATTACTTTCATTTCCCCACAAAATAGCTGGGATATTATTTATTTTAAAATTTTTTTGTTTTATCATTTTTTCTCCTAGTAAAAAGCGAAGCAATTCCTATTACCAAAAATTGCTCCGCTCTATCATTTATTATTTTTTAAATCTCTCTAGTATACTCTTTTAGCCACTCTTTCTCTTTAGTTGTTAAATATGGAGATACTTTATCAAATACCATTTTATGATAAGTGTTCAAAAATTCTCTCTCATCTTTTTCTAACATCTCTGGAATAACTCCATCTAAATCAAGGGGAGCATAAGTCATTGTTTCAAATTCCATAAATTGCCCAAAAACTGTTTTCTCAGCTTTTTTAACTATCAATTCATTTTCCAATCTAATTCCATGAGAACCTTCTATATATACACCAGGCTCATTTGTAACTGTCATTCCCTCTTCTAAAACTTGTGGATTAGTTTGGAATCTTATTCCTTGTGGTCCTTCATGTACATTTAATAAAAATCCTACTCCATGTCCTGTTCCACATTTATAATCTATTCCTCTTTCCCATACTGGTCTTCTAGCTAAAATATCTAAGTTAGTTCCTCTAGCTCCATATAAGAATTTTACTTTAGATAGAGAGATCATTCCTTTTAATACCAATGTAAAGTGCTCTTTTATCTCCTCTGAACACTCACCTAAAACAAATGTTCTAGTTATATCTGTTGTTCCATCTAAATATTGAGCTCCTGAATCTATAAGCAATAAATTTCTTGGATACAATTCGCTATTTGATTTTTCATTTGCACTGTAATGCATCATAGCAGCATTTGCTTCATAAGCAGAGATAGTGTTAAAACTAGGTTCTATATATAGTTCTTGCTCTTTTCTATACTCTTCTATTTTGTCACTTACACTTATTTCACTCATTTCAAGTTTTCCAATATTAGTTTTTAACCAATACATAAATTTAGTTACTGCTACTCCATCTTTTAAGTGAGAATTTCTTAAATTTTCTAACTCTACTGGATTTTTACAAGCTTTCATCAATGTTGTTGGATTACTTCTATTTAAAATAGTCCCTTTTATACTATTGCATATTAAATAATTCACCTTATCATTATCTAGAAGCACTATCTCATTCTCACTATTTTTTACATCTTCATATACTTCAAAATAATTTTTTATCTCAACACCATTTTCTTCTAAATATTCTCTTACTTCATTATTTACTTTTTTACTATCTATATAAAGAGTAACTTTATCTTTTGAGATAATTGAATAAGACAATGTAACTGGATTATTTTTAATATCTCTACCTCTTATATTAAATAACCAAACTATATCATCTAGAGAAGTTAAAATATGCTTATCTACCTTTAAAGTTTCCATTTTTTCTCTCAATTTATTTAATTTGCTTTTAAAGCTTTCTCCAGCATATTTTTCATCTAATATAAAAACTTCTGTTATTGGTAAAGATGGTCTATCCTTCCAAATTTCTCCTACCAAATCATATTTATCTTCTAATGTTATATTTTTATTTCCAAATTCATTTTTTAGATCAAATATAGTTTTCCCAGATATAACCTTTCCATCAAATCCTAAAGTTTCACCATTTTTTAAATTTTGATTAATATATTCTGAATATGTTGGAACTCCCTCTTCTCCCATTTTAAAAAGAGTTATTCCACTACCTTGTAGTTGCTTTTCAGCTTGTATAAAATATCTTCCATCTGTCCACAATCCAGCTTTATCCTTTGTTACTACAACTGTTCCTGCTGATCCTGTAAATCCTGATATAAACTCCCTTGATTTAAAGTATTCTCCTACATACTCACTTTGATGATAATCTGATGATGGAATCAAATAGATATCTATATTTTTCTCTCTCATCAAAGTTCTTAGTTGTTCAAGTCTTTCAACTACACTATTCAAAAAAATCACCCCTATTTAATATATTTTATTCAACAGTAACTGATTTTGCTAAATTTCTAGGTTTATCTACATCTAACCCTTTAGCTACTGCTGTATAATATGCTAATAATTGTGCTGGTATCACTGCTAAAACAGGAGCTAAAATATCATCAATATCACTAATAGCTAACACTTCATCAGAAACATCTATTATATCCTTATAGCTATTTTTAGTTATAGAGATAATATATGCCCTTCTGGCTTTTAATTCTTTTATGTTAGATACAACTTTTTCTATCATATCCTCTTGAGTAGCTACTACAACTACCATTGTATCATTTTCTATTAAAGCAATTGTTCCATGTTTTAACTCTCCAGCGGGGAAAGCTTCAGTATGAATATAAGTTATCTCTTTCATTTTTAGAGATCCTTCTCTTGCTACTTTTTCATCAATACCTCTTCCTATATAGAAACCATTTCTTTTATCTTTTATAGTTTCAGCTATCCCTTTTATTTTTTCTTTTGAATCAAAAATTTCTTCTATTTTACCACTTAAATTGTATGCTTTCAATATATAATTTTTATATTCAACCTCTGTTATTTTGTTAAGTTTTAATGCTATCTCTAGTGATAACAGATAAAAAGTTATAACTTGTGCAGTATAAGCCTTTGTTGAAGCCACTGAAATCTCTGGTCCAGCTAGTGTATAAATTACTACATCTGCTTCTCTTGATATAGTTGATCCTACTACATTAGTTATAGCTATTGTCTTTGCTCCCTTAGATTTTGCCAATCTCAATGCCATTAAAGTATCTAATGTCTCTCCAGATTGACTTACGAAAACAACTACATTTCTTTCATCAATAATTGGATCATTATATCTAAACTCAGAAGCTATTTCTACATTAGATCTAAATTGAGCTATTTTTTTTAGATAGTTAGCCCCTTGTAGTCCTGCATAATATGCTGTTCCACAAGCTACTATATCTATCTCTTGAACCTTACTAAAATCTATCTCCTCAAAAAGATCTGTAAGTTTCTCTTTACCATCCTCTTTTGTATAAAATTCTAGAGTTTTATTTACAACTTCTGGTTGCTCCTCTATCTCTTTTAACATAAAGTGTGGGTATCCATTTTTACTAGCTTGCTCCATATCCCATTGAATTTTATTAATCTTTTTATCAATAAGATTTAGATTTTTATCATACACCTTTACTTCTTCTTTTTCTAAAATTCCTATCTCATCATTTTCAAGAAAAATAACATCTCTAGTATATTTTAAAATTGCTGGAACATCTGAGGCAATAAAATTACTATTTTTACCTACCCCTATAATCAATGGACTCTCTTTTCTTGCACACACTATTTTTTCAGGTTCTGCTTCATGAATTATTCCTAAAGCATAACTTCCTCTTAATCTCTCTGTAACTTTTTTCAAAGTTTCTAATAGATCTCCATTATAAAAATATGAAAAAAGTTGAGCTACCACTTCACTATCAGTATCTGATATAAATTTATATCCTTTCCCAATAAGTTCTGATTTTAAAGCTGAATAGTTTTCAATAATTCCATTGTGAACTATTGCTACCTTTCCATCACAACTACAATGAGGATGTGAATTAATATCACTTGGAACTCCATGTGTTGCCCATCTAGTGTGTCCTATTCCTACATTAGCAAGATGTACCTTCTCCTTTAAAGACTCTTTTAAATTAGATAATTTACCACTTTTCTTATCTACAAAGATTCTTCCCTCTTCTACAACTGCTAACCCAGCAGAGTCATAACCTCTATATTCAAGTTTACTTAACCCATCTAAGATTACCTCTACTGCTTGTTGATCATTACCTACATATCCTATTATTCCACACATATGTATTCCTCCTATTTATATTTAATTTTAAATGTTCATAGGAGATTTGTTACAGTTGCTCCTTTGTAATAGAAGTCACCTTCTATCTTTACTAGCAACGGTTGTAACCACCTCTGAGAAACCCGCCGAATTTTCGAATATCTCAGTCCTCGTCAACTTTATTAAAAATAAAGTTCTGGCGCTTGTCTTATATAAAATCTCCGTTCACTATTATAATATATAAAAAAAGGTTGGTCAATAAAAATATCAACCAACCTTATATTTTATAATTTATTTAATTTTAAATTTAGCTTATTTTCCAGCTTTTGCTTTTTTTAATTCTTCAGCTAGTAATGGAGCTATTTTATTAGCATCTCCTACGATTCCTAGGTCTGCAACATCAAATATAGGAGCATCTTTATCTTTGTTGATAGCTACGATATATTCAGATTCTTCCATACCTGCAACGTGTTGGATAGCTCCTGAAATTCCACATGCGAAGTAGATATCAGGTCTAACTGTTTTACCAGTTTGTCCAACTTGTCTGTCATGATCAATGTATCCAGCGTCTACTGCTGCTCTTGAAGCTGAAACTGTTGCTCCAATTTCTTTTGCTACTGATTCTAGAGCTGCGAAGTTTTCAGCAGAACCAATTCCTCTTCCTCCAGAAACTAGTATTTTAGCTTCAGAAATATCTACTTTGTTAGCAGTTTCTTTAACTACTTTAACAATTTTTACTTTCATTTTAGAAGTGTCTAGAGTTACAGGGAATTTTTCGATTTCTCCTACTCTTCCTTCTTCTCTAGGAGCTTTTTGCATAACTCCAGGTCTTACTGTTGACATTTGAGGTCTGTGATCTGGACAAACGATTGTTGCCATTAAGTTTCCTCCAAATGCAGGTCTTGTCATTTCTAGTCCTTTAGTTTCTTCAGAAATTTCAAGTTTTGTACAGTCAGCTGTAAGTCCAGTTTTCATTCTTGAAGATACTCTTGGTGCTAGGTCTCTTCCTAAAGTAGTTGCTCCGAAAAGAACTATTTCAGGTTTTTTAGCATCTATTATAGCTTTAAATACTTGTGCATAAGCTTCAGTATCATAGTTTTCTAATCTAGCTTGATCTACAACTATTACTTTGTCAGCTCCATATTCAACAAGAGTTTTAGCTAATCCTTCAACATTATATCCTATTAAAGCTGCTGTTACTGGTACATCTAATTTAGCTGCTAATTCTTTAGCTTTTCCGATTAGTTCTAAACCTACGTTTTGAACTACCCCATCTCTTTGTTCTGCAAATACTAATATTCCTTTATAATCATTTAAATTCATTATCTTATCTCCTTTGTCTTAAGGTTCATTTGTTAAATAACAAATTTTTCTTTTAATTTTTCTATAATTAAATTAACTGCTGCTTTTGTATCAAGATCATCAAATACTTTACCAGCTTGTTTAGCTCCTTTAGTAAATGATTTTTTAACTTTTGTAGGTGATCCTGCTAGTCCGATAACTGCTGGATCAACTGTGATACTATCAAAGTTCCAAGTTTCAACTGGTTTATCGAAAGCTTCTACAATTCCTTTAACTCTCATATATCTAGGTTGATTAGCTTCTGATAATACAGTGATTAAAGCAGGAAGTTGAACATTTACTAAGTAATATCCATCTTCTACAGCTCTTTCAATTGTTAATGAATTATCTTCTTTATTATATTGCATATTTTTTACATAAGATACTTGAGGTAATCCTAAGTGTTCAGCTATTTGTGGACCTACTTGTGCAGTATCTCCGTCAATTGCTTGTCTTCCAGCGATGATTAAGTCAGCTTCTATATTTCTTAAAGCTGCTGCAATTGTATTAGAAGTAGCTAGAGTATCAGCTCCTCCAAATTTTCTATCTGTTAAAAGAATAGCTCTGTCTACACCCATTGCATAAGCTTCTCTTAAGATTGCTTCTGCTTGAGGTGGTCCCATTGTGATAACTGTTACATGAGCTCCATATTGATCTTTTAATCTTAAAGCTTCTTCTAATCCAGCTTTATCGTCTGGGTTCATGATACTAGGAACTCCATCTCTGATTAGTGTTCCTTTTACTGGATCCAATTTTATCTCAGTTGTATCTGGAACTTGTTTTATACAAACTACTATTTTCATCTTCCATCCTCCATATATTAATTCATATACTCAATTTTTCGCTATTAGTTATTTTTCAAATTATTTTAAAAGATTTCCTGCTATTACCATTCTTTGAACTTCTGAAGTTCCTTCATAGATTTCAGTGATCTTAGCATCTCTCATCATTCTTTCTACTGGATATTCTCTAGTGTATCCATATCCTCCGTGTAGTTGAACAGCTTTAGTTGTTACTTCCATAGCTGTTTCAGCTGCAAATAGTTTTGCTCTAGCTGCATCTACAGTATAAGGAAGGTTGTTGCTTTCTCTCCATGCTGCTTTGTAAACTAGAAGTCTAGCTGCTTCTACTTTTACTTCTAAGTCAGCTAATTGGAATTGAGTGTTTTGGAATTTAGCAATAGCTCTTCCAAATTGTTTTCTTTCTTTTACATAGTTTACAGTTTCATCTAAAGCACCTTGAGCAATTCCTAATGCTTGAGAAGCGATTCCTATTCTTCCTCCGTCAAGAGTCATCATAGCAATTTTAAATCCTTTTCCTAATTCTCCTAATAGGTTTTCTTTTGGAAGTCTTACGTTTTCAAATATTAATTCACAAGTTGAAGAACCTTTAATTCCAAGTTTCTTTTCTTTTTTACCAATAGTAAATCCTGGAGTTCCAGCTTCAATTATGAAAGATGAAATTCCTTTTAATCCTTTTGTTTTATCAGTCATTGCAAATATTACATATACATCTGCATATCCAGCATTTGTTATGAATATTTTTGATCCATTGATGATCCATTCGTTAGTTGCTTCATCTAAAACAGCAGTAGTTTGTTGTCCAGCAGCATCTGTACCTGCGTTTGGTTCAGTTAATCCAAATGCTCCAATCCATTCTCCACTTGCTAATTTTGGAATATATTTTTGTTTTTGAGCTTCAGTACCAAATTTAAGTATTGGCCAAGTTCCTAGTGAAGTGTGTGCAGAAACAATAACTCCTGTAGTTGCACAAACTCTAGAAAGTTCTTCTACAGCCATAGCATACATTACGTTATCTCCACCTGCTCCTCCATATTCTTTTGGAATAGGAATTCCCATTAACCCAATTTCAGCCATTTTTTTAACAGTTTCTACTGGGAATCTTTCTTCTTCGTCTACTTCAGCAGCTAAAGGTTTTACCTCATTTTCAGCAAATTCTCTTATCATTTGTCTGAAAAGTTCATGTGTCTTAGGTATATTAAATTCCATTATCTTAATCCTCCTACTAGTTATTGTTAACTTTTTTTATTTTTCTTGACCTTTTAAGACGTGTGTCTATTTTAGGATTTACTTTGATTCTTGAAACTTATGCTTACAACTTTATAAACACTAAACTTCCTTCTGAAAATCCTCTAATAACTTTTTGAATACCTTTTTAAGATACTCTTTTTTGACATGAATTACTATAATTTTATTTACTAGAACTTTTCTAGAAATAAAATCTTTGGGATATTCTTAGGTATCTCATTTATCACTCTTTGTTATTAAAAAATAATAACTAAAAAATGATAAACTTTACAATACACTTTTCCTATAATAATTATAGCACTTTTTTGTCAAAAAATTAACTACTTATTTTTTGTTTTTTGCCGTTCAAAAATCGTATTTTTAATTTTTATACGTATTGATTGCTTTTTTTAAAAACATACAACCTGTCAATTGCATCTCAATATAAGTTATACCAATATTTTAAAGTAAAGTCAAGTACTATGAAAGAGTTTATATATTTTTTGTTTAATTTTAATCATTTTGTTAGTAAAAAGTAATCAATAATTATTTTTTGTTTTCTCCATTTTTCTTTAATTTTAGTTATTTTTATCCTTTTATTTTTTTCTAAGATCTTTCAACAAAATTCCATATATTTTTTTTATTTTTTCCATTATACTTTTTTATTTTATGGGCAACTTTTATTCAAACTCTTTTTTATAGTTTTTATATTAAATTATATTTATTTTTCTATAATAAATTGATATAATGCTATTGGAGGTAATTATATATGAAATTAAATGAATTAGAAACAGTGGTTAATCTTTTAAATAAAGATATGAAAATTATACAAAGGGTTGACCATTTTGCATTCTCTCTAGATTCTCTTCTAGTTTCAGAGTTTGCATCAATAACTAAATATACCAATAAAATTGTAGATTTAGGAACAGGAAATGGAGTGATCCCTCTATTTCTTTCAAAAAAAACAAAAGCTCAAATAACAGGAATTGAGATTCAAGAGATCTCTAGTGATTTAGCTAAAAGAAATGTTCAACTAAATAATTTAGAAGATCAAATCTCTATTATAAATGATGATATGAAAAATTGGAGAAAATATTTTAGAAATAACTCTGTTGATATGGTTATTTCAAATCCACCTTTTTTTAAATTTGATGGAAATGAAAAACAGCTTAATGATCTAACTCAACTTACCCTTGCTAGACATGAAATCTCTATTACCTTAGAAGAGATTATTCAAACTGCATCTAATCTTTTGAAAGATAAAGGTCATTTTGCTTTAGTCCATAGAGTTGATAGATTCATGGATATAATTGAAAATATGAAAAAATATGATATTGAACCTAAAAAAATCCAATTTTGTCATACTAAAATAAATAAAGAGGGAAAAATACTTCTTGTAGAGGGAATTAAATATGGTAAACCTGGTTTAAGAATACTTCCACCTTTAATTGCCCACGATGATGATGGACAGTATTCTGCTGAAGTTCTTGAAATGTTTAAGTAATTTTTTCATTTTGGGGAGGATTATATGAATGAAAATAGAATTCTTATTATGGCTAATATGGTAGGAAAAATGGCACTTCAAAGTGGTGCTGAAACTTACAGAGTTGAAGATATTATAAATAGAATTTGCAAACACTATGGTCTCAATGCTCAATGTTTCGTTTCTATTACTTGTATTATTACTTCTGTAAGAAATTCTAAAGGTGAATTGTTCTGTTCTGTTGAACGTGTTCCAAATAGATCTACCAACTTAAACAAAGTTCATTGTATAAATCAATTGGTGAGAGATATAAAAAAATATACATTGGAAGAATTTACTCAAGAAGCTGTTAAAATAGACAGAGAGGTTCCTTATAGTAAATTTATGTATTTTTTAGCTTACTGCCTTGGAGCTGCTTCCTTTGCTCTACTATTTAAAGGAGGAGTTCACGATGCTGTGTCTGCTTCTATTGGTGGAGGACTTATATTTATAATTTCAGATTTTGCAGCTAAATTGCAATCTAATAGTTTTTTTATCAATACTTTAGGGGGATTTATCTGTACCATCTCAGCTTATTTAGCTTATAAGATAAATTTTATAACATCTGTTTCCTACTCAATCATTGGAACTATTATGCTTCTTGTTCCTGGAATAGCTCTTACTAATGCTATTAGAGACTTAGTAGCTGGAGATCTTCTTTCTGGTATGTCAAGAGCTGTTGAAGCTTTTTTAGTGGGTGCTGCCCTAGCTATTGGAACAGGTTTTGCTCTATTTATACTTTTAAAGTTAGGAGGAATATAGATGTTGTTAGAGATGTTATGGGCTGCTGGGAGTACATTTGCCTTTGGAATACTTTTTAACTTAAAAGGAAAAAAACTATTTTTTGCAGGAGTAGGTGGAGCATTAGGTTGGGGAGTTTATATTATTTTCAAAAATGCTGAATATTCAATTCCAGCTTCTTTTATGTTTGCCTCTATGGCTCTCACTATCTATTCAGAAGTTATGGCAAGAATATTAAAAACTCCTGTAACTTCCACTTTAATTGCTAGTCTTATTCCTTTAGTTCCAGGTAGTGGAGTTTACTTTACCATGTCCTATCTTGTGGAAAATAAACTTGAAGAAGCTATGTCCAAAGGAATTGAAACCGTATTAATTACTGCTGCTATCACTGTTGGAATAGTTTTTGTATCCACTTTTTCACAGATTTATTATAAAATAAGAAGATATAATAGAATTAAAAAAATGGTAAAATTAAGAAAGTCAAAAAAGAAAAAACAGATAAATAAGATGTAATTATTCTAAATAAAAAACACTCTCTATTGTAAGTAGAAAGTGTTTTTTATTATTTAAACTCTATTTGAAATACAAAGAATCCTCTTTCTTCATCATAGTCTACTTTATATAGGATATGTAAAAAATCCAATATATTTTTTACTATTGCTAAACCTAATCCTGTTCCCCCATATTTTCTTTTTCTAGAAAAATCTAACTTGTAGAAAGGTTTAAATATATTTTCTAAATTATCTTTAGAAATAGGTTCACTACTATTTTCAATAATAAAAATATTATTTTTTAATGTAATATTTATTATTCCTCTATTATCTATATAAGTAATTGCATTGGTTAAAAGATTATTTATTACTACATCTAATTTTTTTAAATCTCCTTCTAATTCTGCATCTTCTATATCTATTTTTAATGTTATATTTTTTTCCTCTATATCTAAAAGATATTTACTTAATATTTTTTGAAAAAATTTATTAAATATGAATTTATCCCTTTTTAAATTAAAAAATTCATGCTCATAACTGTGGTATGAGTTTAAATCTTTTATCATCTTATCTAGATAAGTTCCCTCTTTATACATAATTGAATATATCTTTTCTATTCCCTCTTGATCATCTATAATTTTATCTTGTAAAACCTCTATATATCCATTAATTATTGCTATTGGTGTTTTCAATTCGTGGCTTACTGAATTTATAAATTCCTTTTCAAACTTCATAAATTTTTGATTTTTATCCAATTCATACTTTAATTTTTCATTTAATATCTTTAGCTCATCATTGTTTTTCTTTAAGTTTTCTGCCATTGTAGTAATATTATTTCCTAAAATAGTCAATTCATTATTCCCTTTAAAATCAATACTCTTAGAGAAATCTAGATTCAAAACACGAGTTGAAATATCCTCTAATACCTCTATTGGAACTGCCATTTTTTTTGATATAAAATAAGATAAAATTAACATCAATATCAATAAAAAAGGAGTAACATAAATATAAGAGGACAAAATTATTTTATAAATTATCTCAGGTATAACCATTAAAGATGAGATTACAGCATACTTATTATCCCCTATTTTTTTTATCACATATATCTTATTTAAAAAATTTGTAGATTTTTCAAATCTAACTTCCACACTATTTATAGCCATCTTTTCAAAATCTATTTTCCAAAATCTTTTATTTAAATAGTTAAAAAGTTCTAATCTATGTTTATCTTCCTTCCCATCAATAATTTCTAATTTAATATCTTTATTTTTTTTCAGCTCATTTTGTATTTCAGATGCTATTTTATTTTCATCTATCATATGAACTATTTTATCTAACTCTGCAATTTTTTTTCTTTCAATATAACTTTTCATATAAAAACTATGAAAACTATATAATAATATCAAGGGAATATATGTTATTATTATTAAAGTAAAGAAAATTTTATAAAATATTTTTTTCATATTCTTCCTCTTAATCTATTTCAAATTTATATCCAATATTCCTAACTGTTTTTATATATTCTTCTCCTATCTTCTTCCTTAAATTTTTTATATGAACATCTATAATTCTATCACTTCCATCAAAGTCATATCCCCATATCTCTACAAGCATCTTCTCTCTTCTTAAAGCTATATTAGAGTTTTTTATCATATACATTAAAATTTCATACTCTTTAGGAGCTAACTCTACTTTTCTTCCATTCACATTAACTGTATGTGAAATATCATTTATCTCAATATTTCCAACTTTTAAAATATCCTCTTTTCTATTTTCTCTATTTTTTAAAATAGTTTTTATTCTAGCTACTAATACCTTATTGCTAAAAGGTTTTGTTATATAATCATCTGCCCCTAATTCAAGTCCAAAGACTTCATCATTTTCATCAGTTCTAGCAGTCATAATTATCACTGGCACTGAACTATATTGTTTAATCTCTCTACAAATACTCCATCCATCTTTTTTAGGTAGCATCACATCTAATAATACTAAATCAAAGGTTTTAGCATAAAACAGATTTATTCCTTCCTCTCCACCTTCTGCTTCTTCAACTTCATATCCACAAGCATTTAAATATACTCTCAATATATTTCTTATCTCTTTTTCATCTTCTATTATAAGTATTTTTTTCATAAATTTACTCCCAGCTTTTTCTTAATTATACCATACAACAAATTAATAATAAAATACTATTCTTTTGTAATTTTATAATTTTAACATTTACTTATTAATATATAATGCATTTTTTATTAAAAACAGTTTACATTTACAACATATTTTCTTCACAAAAAAAGAGACCGACACAAAGTCGGTCTCCAAACTATATTAGATAGTTAAATATCTATTATTGTTTTTCTGCAGTGAAGTCCATATTAGCAAGTCTGTTGTATTGTCTCCATCTTCTTTGAGCTTCGAATTTATTTTTTTCATATAATTCTTTAGCGTGAGCTGGATTTGCTTTAGCTAGAGTAGCGTATCTAACTTCTCCTAATAGGTATTCTTCATATTTATCCCAGTTAGGTTCTTTACAATCTATTTGTAGTGGGTTTTTACCTTCTGCTTCAAGAGCTGGGTTGTATCTGAAGATTGGCCAGTATCCACATTCAGTAGCAAGTTTCATTTCGCTTTGAACTTTAGACATACCTTTCTTTACACCGTGGTTGATACATGGAGCATAAGCTATGATTAGAGATGGTCCATTGTATGCTTCAGCTTCTTTAAGAGCTTTTAGATATTGTTGTTGGTTTGCACCCATACATACTTGTGCAACATAGATGTGTCCATAAGACATAGCAATTGCAGCAAGGTCTTTTTTCTTAACTGATTTACCAGCAGCAGCGAATTTAGCGATTGCTCCTGTAGGTGTTGATTTAGAAGCTTGTCCTCCAGTATTTGAGTAAACTTCTGTATCTAGAACTACAATGTTAATATCTTCTTTAGAAGCTAGAACGTGGTCAACTCCACCATAACCGATGTCATAAGCCCATCCGTCTCCTCCGAAGATCCATTGAGATTTTTTAACTAGGTATTGTTTTAAGCTCATGATTTCTTTACATACTTCACAATCTTTTCCTTCGATAGCAGCAACTATTTTAGCTGATACTTCTTGAGATTTGTGAGCGAATGATCTGTTTTCGATCCATTCTTTGAATAGTTCAGCTAATTCAGCTGGAACTTTATCCATGTTTTCTTCCATGATGTTTTGAAGTCTATCTCTCATAGTTTCTACTGCAACGTGCATTCCCATTCCATATTCAGCGTTATCTTCGAATAGAGATGATCCCCAAGAAGGTCCATGTCCATCTTTGTTAGTTGTATATGGAGTAGCTGGTGCAGATCCACTGTATATTGAAGAACATCCAGTAGCGTTAGCTATCATCATTCTTTCTCCAAATAATTGAGTTATAGCTTTTAGATAAGGAGTTTCTCCACATCCTGGGCAAGCTCCGTGGAATTCAAATAATGGTTGAGAGAATTGAGATCCTTTTACAGTATCTTTTGACATTAAGTTGCTTCTGTATTCAACGTTGTTGAATAGGTAAGCTGCTTTTTTGTCTTCTCCAGCTTCTAGAGATGTAGCGATAGGCATCATTACTAGAGCTTTTTCTTTAGCAGGACATACGTTAGCACAAGATCCACATCCAGTACAATCTAGAGCAGAAACTTGCATTCTATATTCAAATCCTTCTAATCCTTTTCCAATAGGTTTAACAGTTGTTAATTCAACTGGTGATGCAGCTTTTTCTTCAGCTGTCATTAAGAATGGTCTTAATACTGCATGTGGACATACATATGAACATTGGTTACATTGGATACAGTTTTCAGCTTTCCATACTGGAACGTGAACTGCGATTCCTCTCTTTTCGAAAGCAGAAGTTCCGTTTTCGAAAGTTCCATCTTCATATCCATCAAATGCAGATACTGGAAGGTCATATCCTTTAATTGCATTTACTGGTTTAGCAATTCTTTCTACGAATTTTTCTGTTTTAGTCATTTCGTGTGAGCAAGATCCACAACAACAATTTTCATGTTCGTGTCCTTCGCATGCACATTCAACTTCTAGGTCAGCCCAAGCTGGATCTACAGGAATTTCTACTAATCCTTCTGCTCCTTTATCGATAGCGCTATAGTTCATTTGAACGATATCGTCACCTTTTTTAGCATAAGATTTTTTAGCGTAGTCTTTCATGTATTGTTGTGCTTCAGCAAATGGGATGATATCTGCTAGTTTGAAGAATGCAGCTTGCATGATTGTATTAGTTCTTTGTCCTAATCCAATTTCTTCAGCTAGAGCAGTTGCGTTGATTATGAATAATCTAGCTCCGTTTTTAGCTAGGTCTTTTTTAACTTTTGCTGGGATATCAGCTATAGCTTCTTCTGGAGTAGCCCAAACACCGTTTACTAAGAATGATCCTCCTTTTCTGATTCCAGAAGTCATATCATATAGGTGTAAGTAAGCTGGTACTGAACAAGCAACGAAACTTGGGTTAGAAATTAGGTAGCTTGCTTTAATAGGAGATTTTCCGAATCTTAAGTGAGATCTAGTAACTCCTCCTGATTTTTTAGAGTCATATGCGAAGTATCCTTGTGCATATAAATCAGTTTTGTCTCCGATGATTTTGATAGAGTTTTTGTTAGCTCCAACTGTTCCGTCAGCTCCTAGTCCGAAGAATAGACATTCTTTAACATCTGGGCTAGTAACAGATACTGGTGCTCCTACTTCTAGTGAAGTGAAAGTAACATCATCTACGATACCAACTGTAAATTTATTTTTAGGTTGATCTAATTTTAAGTTATCAAATACTGCAATAACTTGTGCTGGAGTAGTATCTTTAGAAGATAGTCCATATCTTCCTCCAACGATTACTGGAGCATTTTCTTTTCCATAGAATATTGATTGGATATCTTGTAATAAAGGTTCTCCAACTGATCCAGGTTCTTTAGTTCTATCTAAAACAGCAATTTTCTTAACTGATTTAGGGAATACGTCAAAGAAGTATTTTTCAGAGAATGGTCTGAATAGGTGAACAGAAACGATACCTACTTTTTCTCCTTTAGCGTTTAAGTAATCGATTGTTTCTTCAGCGATTGGACAAATAGATCCCATAGCTACGATAACTCTATCTGCATCTGGTGCTCCATAGTAGTTGAAAGGTTTGTAGTCTCTTCCAGTTACTTTAGAGATTTCAGCCATGTAGTGAGCTACTACATCTGGTACTGCATCATAGAATTTGTTTTGAGCTTCTCTTGCTTGGAAGTAGATGTCGTCGTTTTCAGCAGTTCCTCTTGTTACTGGATGTTCAGGGTTAAGAGCTCTTTCTCTGAAAGCTTGAACAGCATCCATATCGATTAAGTTTTTGAATACTTCGTAATCCATTACTTCAACTTTTTGAATTTCGTGAGAAGTTCTGAATCCATCAAAGAAGTGCATGAAAGGTACTCTTGTTTTGATAGCTGCTAAGTGAGCTACTCCTGCAAGGTCCATAACTTCTTGAACTGTGTTAGTTGCAAACATAGCAAATCCAGTTTGTCTAGCTGCATAGATATCTTGGTGGTCACCGAAGATTGATAGTGCTTGAGCAGAAAGTGCTCTTGCAGATACGTGAATAACTCCTGGTAGAAGTTCTCCAGCTATTTTATACATATTAGGTATTTTTAAAAGTAATCCTTGAGAAGCAGTATATGTAGTTGTTAATGCTCCTGCTTGTAAAGATCCGTGTACAGTTCCAGCAGCTCCTGCTTCTGATTGCATTTCTACTACTTTTACTGGTACTCCGAATATGTTTTTCATTCCTTTTGATGCCCATTCATCTGTATATTCTGCCATTGGAGATGATGGAGTGATTGGGTAAATTCCAGCTACTTCTGTAAACGCATATGAAGCGTATGCAGCAGCTTGGTTACCGTCCATAGTCTGCATTTTTTTAACCATTACAATTTCCTCCTATAATTTAAAAAGTATTTTAAAAAACTACTCTGTACTATATATTTTAAATCATTATTAAAATTTGTCAATTAATAATTGATTTTTTTTGATTTTTTTATTTTTCTGTAACTATTCTATATGTATCTCTTGCTATTACTAGCTCTTCATTTGTAGGGATTTTATAGATTAAAACTTTTGAATCTTCAGTAGAAAGTTTTACATTTCCTTTCTTTCTTACAGAGTTAACTTCTTTATCTAATTTAACTCCCATGTATTCTAATCCTTCACAAACTCCTGCTCTAATTCCAGCAGCATTTTCTCCGATTCCTCCAGCAAAACAGATAGCGTCTACTCCACCCATTGCAGCTGCATAAGCTCCAACATATGATTTAATTTTGTAGATGAACATCTCTTCAGCTAATTTAGCTCTTTCGTCTCCTTCAGCTACTCCATTTTCCATATCTCTACAGTCAGATGATTTTCCAAATATTCCAAGAATTCCAGATTGTTTGTTTAATCTGTTATCCATTTCTTTATCAGATAATCCTCTTTTATTTTTAATGAATAGAACTGCTGCAGGATCGATATCTCCACATCTAGTTCCCATCATTAATCCTTGTAATGGAGTAAGTCCCATTGAAGTATCTATACATTTTCCATCAAGTACAGCTGACATTGAAGCTCCATTTCCTAGATGGCAAACGATGATTTTTGAATGCTCAGGATTTCCCATGATCTCTCTCATTGTTTCAGAAACATATAAGTGAGATGTTCCGTGGAATCCATATTTTCTTACTTTTAATTCTTTATAATCTTCATATGGTAAAGCATACATAAATGCTTTTGCTGGCATTGTTTGGTGGAATGCAGTGTCGAATACTCCTACATTTGGTTTTCCAGGCATAAGAGCCATACAAGTTCTAACTCCCATTAAGTTAGCTGGGTTGTGAAGAGGTGCTAAATCGTTATTTTCTTCTACTGCAGCCATTACTTCTTCGTTTAGTAATACTGAACAAGCAAAAGTTTCTCCTCCGTGTACTAATCTGTGTCCAATAGCATCTACTTCTTCAACAGAAGCGATAACTCCATATTCTTTATTAGTAATTGCATCAATTACTAATTCTAGTGCTTCTTTATGAGTTGGCATTGGTTTTTTTATTTCTATTTCAAAATCTTTAGCTGGAACTTCATATTCCATTCTTGATCCATCTATTCCTATTCTTTCACAAAGTCCTTTTGCAAAAACTTCTTTAGTTTCAGGATTCATTAATTGATATTTTAGTGATGAACTTCCACAGTTTATTACCAAAACTTTCATTCTCTTATTACCTCCAATATTATTTTTAAGAAATTATTATTCAGCTGCTTGTACTGCAGTTATAGCTACTAGGTTAACGATGTCATCTACTGAACATCCTCTTGATAAGTCGTTGATTGGAGAAGCTAGTCCTTGAATTAATGGACCATAAGCATTTGCTCCAGCTAATCTTTGAACTAATTTATAACCAATATTTCCAGCTGCTAGGTTAGGGAATACTAAAATATTAGCACTTCCTGCTACTTTAGAATCTGGACATTTTTTCATTGCTACTGATTTTACTATTGCAGCGTCAGCTTGTACTTCTGCTGTGAATGGGAATTTAACTCCTCTTTCTTCTAGGATTTTTCCTGCTTCGATAACTACATCAATATCAGGGTGGCTAGCTGACCCTTTTGTAGAGAAAGTGAGTAAAGCTACTTTTCCTTCCATTCCTACAACACTTTTAGCTGTTACAACTGAAGCTTCAGCTATATCTGCTAATTGTTCTGAAGTTGGAACTGGGATAACTGAACAGTCTCCAAATAGTAATACTTCTCCATAAGTATCTTGTCTTTCAGTAAGTTCCATAACGAACATAGAAGATACTGTTTTAATTCCTTTTTTAGTTCCTATTACTTGTAATCCAGCTCTTAATACGTCAGCTGTAGGAGAATCTGAACCTGATACCATTGCATCAGCATCTCCCATTTTTACCATCATAGCTCCATAGAAGTTAGGATCTTTTGTCATGATTTCTCTTGCTTTTTCGTAAGTCATTCCTTTTTTAGCTCTTAATTCAGCAAATTTTGTTGCATAAGCATCAACTCTGTCTGATTTAGCTATTTCTATTATTTCTACACCTTTTAAAGAGATTCCTAAGTCATTAGCAACTCTTTCCATGTCTTCTTTATGTCCTAAAACTATTGGTTTAGCAACTCCTAGCTCTACTATTTTAGCAGCAGCAGTTATTACTCTTTCATCTGTTCCTTCTGGTAATACAACTCTTTTTCCTACTGTTCTTGCTTTTTCTCTTATTTTAACTAAAAAACTCAAAACAATCACTTCCTTAATATTTTATTATAATTTTTTTATTTTTTTATCATATCCACAGGACACACCTATCCTTTGCCTGTTAAATATATACTAACAAATTTTAACTATAATTACAACTTTTTTATTTTATTATATATAGAATAAAAATAAAACTCTAGTCAAATATAGCTTGTATATATTCCTTGGCATCAAATTTTCTTAAATCTTCAATTTTTTCTCCAACACCTATGAATTTAATAGGCTTTTTGATCTCTTCAGATATACTAAATACTATCCCCCCTTTAGCTGTTCCATCAAGCTTAGTTATAATAAAACCTGTTAAATCTGTTACTTCATTGAAAACTTTTGCCTGTGAAAGTCCATTCTGACCTGTAGTTCCATCTATTACTAAAATAGATTCATAGTGTCTATCACCTAATCTTTTCTTAATAATATTATGGATTTTTTCTAGCTCTTTCATTAAGTTATTTTTATTATGAAGCCTTCCTGCTGTATCTATAATAGCTATATCTGCCCCTCTTGATTCAGCAGCAGATAGAGTATCAAAGACCACAGCACCAGGATCAGAACCTTGAGTACTTTTTACTATTTCAGCACCAGATCTTTTTGCCCACTCTTCAAGTTGTTCAATAGCAGCAGCTCTAAATGTATCTCCAGCACCTAAAATTACCTTTTTACCATCTTTTATATATTTTGAAGCTAATTTACCAATTGTTGTTGTTTTTCCAACTCCATTAACTCCAACTACTAAAATAACATTTAATTTTCCATCCTCTATTTTTATATCATTTCCCTCTTTTATCAAGAACCCTTCCATTACCTCTTTAAGAACTGGATATATATCTTTTGGATCCTTTATTCCTCTTTTCTTAACCTCTTTTTCTAAAGCTCCAACTATTTTCACTGTCATATCCATTCCAATATCAGATTGTATTAAGATATCTTCTAACTCCTCATACATCTCATAGTCAATAACATCTCTTCCTAAAATAAAAGACTTTAATTTTCCAAAAAGCCCCTCTCTTGATTTAAATAATTTATCCTTTAAAGAAGCAAAAAATCCTTTGCTCTCCTCTTTTTTAGGCTCCTCTTTAATCTCTTCTTTTATAGCTATTTCAACTTTTTCTTCTTTGTCATCAGCTATTACTTCTTCTATTACTTCCTCTTTAACAGTTTCATTAGCTATTTTTTCATCTAATTTTTTATCTTTAATTTCCTCTTTTAATCCTTTATTTTCTTCAAGAATCTCAGAAATCTCAACTCCTGCAACTGTTACATTAGATTTCTCTTCCTCTTTCTTATCACGTTTAAACAATTTACTAAAAAAACCCATTAAATTTTTCCTCCTAATAATACTCTATTATTTATAATTTTACCACAACTTCAAGTGATTTTCAATGTATTAACACCATAAAAAATACACCTTTAATCTCACTAAAGATATAAGGTGTATCTTCTAATTCTATTAAATTTTAGTTAAAATATCTCTTACAGCTAATATTCCCATTACTGCTGCTATATTAAGTCCACTTCCATATCCTGAACTATCTCCAGCTGCATATAATCCCTTTATACTTGTTTCCATATCTTTATTTATTGCTATTCTAGTACTTCTAAATTTTATCTCTGGGAAGTAAAGTAATAGATCCCCAGAAGCAAATCCTGGAGTTATCTTATCTAACACCTCAATAAACTCCATAATATTATCTAACAATCTTTGTGGACATGCTAGAGCTATATCTCCAGCTACATAATCTTCAGTAGTTGGAACAATATTTAATCTTGAAAGTTTTTCATCAGTTGATCTTCTTCCAGCTTTTAAGTCAGCATATGATTGAACTAATAGTTTACCACCAGTTAGCATTGATGACATCTTAGCTATGGCAGTTGCATATTCAAATGGTTGATTAAATGGTTGTGTAAATTTTTTAGTACAAAGTAGTGCTAAGTTTGTATTTGTAGATTTCTTATCCTTATAAGCATGACCATTTGCTAATACAAAATCATCTTCATACTTTTCAGCAGCTATAAATCCACTTGGATTACTACAGAAAGTTCTCATCTTATCTCTATAATTTCTTGAGTAATAGATCATTTTTGCTTCATAGAAGTTCTCATTGATCTCTTTCATAATAATATCAGGAATCTCTGCTCTTACACCAATATCAATAGCTCCATTTTCATATTTAATATTGTGCTCCTTACAAAGATCCATCATTTTTTGAGCTCCACTTCTTCCCATTCCAATTACAACATTATCAGAATAGTACTCCTCTTTTTCCCCTTTGTGAGTTACAACAACCCCTTTTATTTTTTCATCTTCAACTATTAAACTTTCAATCTCTCTTTCTGTAACAAACTCTACTCCTTTACTTAATAGATAATCTATTAACTCTGAATAAAGTTTTCTAGATCCATCTGTTCCAAGGTGCATTGTTGGAGTATCAACTAATTGAATACCATTTTCTATACAACCCTTTTTTATTTTTTCCATTGTTGCATTGTAATTAAGTCCAGCTGGTTCTTCATTAAAGCCAAATTTTCTATATATATCTACAACATATTGAATAGTATCATTAACTATTTTTTTACCAGTTACTGTATGTACATCTCCACCAACTCTATAATCCATATTAAATTTTGAGTCTGAAAATGCTCCAGCTCCACTTACACCATATATTATAGAACAAGTTGGGCAATTTACACAGTTACCTAAAGTTTCTTTAGGACAAACTCTATTTTTTAACATACGTCCCTTATCTATAACTAAAACTTTTACTCCATCTTTTTTTTCAACAGCTTCATAAGCTCCAAATACTCCAGCTTGTCCGCCTCCTAAAAAGATAATATCATATTTCACTATTTTTTTACCTCCAATATCCTTAATTAGTATTCGCACCAATCTACATTCTGTGAAAATATATTTACTGGCAAATTAGCATGAATCTCTCCTGTTCTTCCTGAAAAATCATAGTTCCAGCCACCTGTTCTACTTCCCTTTGAAAAATTATTGGTATCATAGATCATATTGCTTTCCCCTATATTTTCATTTTCAGGAGTACTAGGTAATGAATCTCTACCATAAATCTCTGCAAAAGATATAAATTTGCCATTTTTATCTGTATAATCCAATATTCTTAGATTATCCTTTGCTCCCTCTTGAGTTAAGTTTGGATATTCATTAGCTAATTGATAATACTCTTCTAATGCTATCCTTAACTCTTTTAGTTGCCTCAATGTGTACTCAGCTCTTTTAGCCTGTTTTAAATCTTTAATATTATAAAATGCTAAAAAAATAATTACTATTGCAAATATAACTACTGCTATTCTCCAAATTATTTTTCTCAAACGCTCTTTTTTTTCCATTATAATTTCCTATCTTTTGGGTTTAATAAAAGCATCTCTAACTATTATTCCAGCTTTTTTAGGAAGAGTAATCTCTATCTCTAAAGGACCTCTTTTTACAGATATCCATCCCAATCCTTTAAATACTAACTCTTCTCCAGCTTGAATCTTAACTTTTTTCTTAATCATATCTAAGTTTTTATAAGTATCTCTACATTTTTCACATGGTGGGAAGAATAGATCGCTTCTTTCCCCTGCTAATAACTCTTTTAATTTCTCTACATTAGTTTCATGGAAAGTTACATCTTTAGCAGCATAAAGTGAAAAGATAGGTGTTACCTCATCTTCATTAATTACTCTGAACCATAATAGATCTCCTATTATTAAAGCTCTTCCTTTTTTCACCTTAAATGTTTTTCTTGAGATTTCTCCAGAAGGTACCATCTTTAAATTACACTCTTCACATACTAGGTCAGATATTCTTCCATCAGGAATAAGTCCTGGAGTATCTATTAAAAATATATTTGTATGAGGAATTTGGTTTTTTACACTTTTCAATGTTGTTCCTGGATATTTAGAAACTGTTACTTTTTTGGCTCCTAAAAGTCTATTTACTATACTTGACTTTCCAACATTTGTAACTCCTAAAACAAGAGCCTCTATTCCATCAGGATAGAAATGTTTTATCTTTTTAAATATTCCATTGATTCCATAACCATTTTTACTACTTACTATGGCTATATCTAATGGTGCTATTCCCTCTTCTGCCAATCTATCTTTTACCCAATCAGCAACTTCAGAAGGATGTTTATCATCTGGAATAAGATCTAATTTATTGATTACTACTATTGAATCCCTCTCTCTAAGTACATCTAGTATCTCATCATCAAAAGATCCTTCAAAGTCAATAATATCAAAAACTGCTATTGCTAGTTTAGAATATTGCATTGCCTCTTGAACTTCTCTTCTATAATCATCTTTATTCATTCTAACTGGCATATACTTACCATAGTTTTTTATTTTAAAACATCTTTGACAATAGTGATCTCCAGGCTCTTCTAATTTAGCAGCTGGTAGATATCCACCTTTATTTACATCTTCACTTTGTAATTCAATCCCGCAACCAATACATTTTTTTCCCATACACATCTCTCCTTTAATTTATATCACATCATAAACTATATTTTGATTAGTATATATACATAATTCTCCAGCTATATCCATAGCCTCCACAGCTATCTCCTCTGCTGATAGTTCAGTATGTTTTAACATCGCCTTTGCTGCTGCATAAGCATAGTTTCCACCACTTCCAATAGCTGCTACATCTCCATCAGGTTCTATTACATCTCCATTTCCAGAAAGAATTAGTATCATATTCTTATCTGCCACTATAAGCATAGCATCTAAAACTCTTAAAGCTTTATCTGTTCTCCAATCTTTAGCAAGTTCAACAGAAGCTTTTTTTAGATTCCCACCAAACTCATCTAATTTATTTTCAAACTTATCCATCAAAGCAAAAGCATCTGCTGCTGCTCCTGCAAATCCTGCAAGAATATTATAATTACCTATTCTACGAATCTTTTTAGCATTACTTTTAAAAACTACTTCTCCAAAAGTAACTTGTCCATCTCCAGCAAGTGCTACTTTTCCATCTTTTTTTACTGCTATTATAGTAGTAGCTTTTATCATATTTCTTCACTCCTCATAGTTACCTTCATAAAATCAAATGGTACTCTGCATAACATCTCTTCATATACTTTTGTACTCTCTATTGTAACATGTCCCATCAATTCTTTCAAATAATTAATCTTCATTCCCTTTGCCAACATATGCAATGCAAATGTGTGCCTAAAACTATATGGACTGATCTCCCTTGTTATATTTGCTCTTTGAGCATATCTATCAACTATCCTTCTAAGAGATCTATCACTTAATCTATTTCCAGAGCCATTGACAAAAAGAATTTCAGGATTATACTTTTCTTTGTACTTCTCTTTTTTAGCTTCTACATATTTTTTGAAGTATTCTCTAGTTCTCTCACTAAAAAATACTATTCTATTATTTTTTCCATTGAATACCAACAATTCTCTCTTGTCTAAATTAAAAAATTGCTCTCCTGTTTTTAACATCTCTATTGATGTTATCCCACTTGAATACATAAGTTCTAGCATCAATCTATCTCTTAAGCCATTTGCATTATCTGTATTTATTACAGCCCTCAATCTATTTATCTCATCTAAAGTTAATATATCAGGTTTCTCAGCTTCAAAGCTAGGTGAACTAATAACTTCAACAGGATTACTTTTTATATGATTATTTTTTAACAAAAATTTGAAAAATGATCTTAAAGATGAAAGTTTTCTATTTAAAGATCTTTTTCCAACATTATTATCTTGTAGAGAGATTAAAAATCCTCTTAACATAACAGAGGTTATCTCCATTACATCAGTTACTTTTTCTATCTCTCTCAAGTAAACAGATAGTTGTGATAGATCTTTCTTCATAGACTTTATTGTATTAAGACTTTTATTCTCTCCAAACTCCATTATGTATAAAAAATCTTTTATATATTTGTCTATATTTTCCATCTTATCACCTTCTCATTCTTTTTCTAATTTAACTCTCCAATTTTTGTATCTAAATAATCTAATGCTATTTTTGAAATAGTATTGTATCTCTCTTTCTTATCTCTTATTCTAACTCCATCTAATGATCTTATTATTCCAAAATTTGGTCCCATAGGTTGGAAGTTCTTTTTCTCCTCTGTTACATATTTTATCATAGCACCTATAGCACTTCTATCATCTAAAATAAAGTTCTCTTTTCCTAAAATTCTATGAGCAATATTTATAGCTGCCATTGCTCCTGTTGCTATTGATGAAACATAACCTTCACTTCCTGTAATCTGTCCAGCAAAGTAAATATTATCTCTACTCTTTAATTTTAAAGTTTCATCTAAAAGTTTTGAAGAGTTAATAAAAGTATTTCTATGCATTACACCATATCTTATAAACTCTGCATTTTCTAATCCTGGTATCATTGAAAATACTCTTTTTTGCTCTCCCCATTTAAGATTTGTTTGGAATCCTACAATATTATATAATTTCCCCTCTTTATCATCTTGTCTTAACTGAACAACTGCATAGTCCATCTTATCTGTATTAGGGTTGATAAGCCCTTTCGGTTTTAACGGTCCAAAAACTAAAGTTCTCTCCCCTGTCATAGCTATTCTCTCAACAGGCATACAAGCTTCAAAAAGTTTCTCCTCTTCAAAAGTTTTTAAAGGAACTCTCTCTGCTGTAATAAGAGCATTGTAGAAAGCATAGTATTCCTCTTTATTCATAGGACAGTTTATATACTCCCCTTCTCCCTTTCCATAACGTGATTGTCTATAAGCTTTAGTCATATCAATAGATTCTAAAGTTACTATTGGAGCTGCTGCATCATAGAAATATAGATGATCACTATGAGTTAACTCCCCTATCTCTTTAGATAAAGTTTCTGAAGTCAATGGACCAGATGCTAATAAAACTATTTGATCCTCTGGTATATTTGTAAATTCCTCTTCTACTATTTCAATATTTTCCATGTTTTTTAGATATTCAGTTATCTCTATTGAAAATCCATCTCTATCTACTGCTAGTGCTTGCCCTGCTGGAACTCTATTTTTATCAGCTATCTTTATTAATAGAGAGTCTAATCTTCTTAACTCCTCTTTCATTAATCCAGAAGCATTTGCAAGATTATCTCCTCCTAAAGAGTTACTACACACTAACTCTGCATAATATGGTTTTTTATGTGCTTCTGTCATCTTTTTAGACTTCATCTCATAAAGTTTTACTTTTATTCCTCTTTTAGCTAACTGATATGCTGCTTCACAACCTGCTAAACCAGCCCCTACTACTATTACCTCTTTTTTCTCCATTATTTCTCCTTGTTTATAAATTCAAAGAGCTCACCCCTAGAGGTGAGTTCTTACTATTTCTCTATTTTTTTTATATTTTTACACTCTGGGTATCCTGTACAAGCTAGGAATTTTCCCCATCTTCCTCTACTAATTTTAAATGGACGTCCACATTTTTCACATCTACCTGCAGCTTTTAAGATTCTATCCTCTTCATCTTTTATCTTTTTAAGCTCTGTATTTATCTGCATTACTCCATCTTTTTCTTCAATCTTGTTATTGGCTAACATCTTTCTAATCTCTGGTGGTAGTGGCATTCTATCATTATCTTCTGAGAAGTTCTCACTCTCTAAGTAGCTTCCAAATCTTCCTGTCTTTAGTAGATACTTTGCTCCAGTTGAAGTTAAAACATCTGTTTCCTTACCTTTTTTAGCTTTTACAAGTTCTTCAACCTTCTCTTTAACATAGATCTTTCCATTTTCTATCTCTTCTGCTGGTATTTCTATTCCTTTTAAAGATATTCTCTCTTTACATCCATCCTCTTCATTAGGACAAGCTAAATATCTTCCAAATCTTCCTGTTTTTAAAATCATATTTCCCTTTCCACAAGAACAAGGAACATCTGATTCTATAATTCTTGACATCTCCTCTTCTACTTTTATCTTAAATTTATCTATATAATATTTTAGATCTTTGTAGAAAACAGAAAGTAGAGATATCCAATCCTTTTCTCCCTCTGCTACCTCATCTAACTCATTTTCAAGTTCAGCAGTAAACTTTATATTCATTATATTAGGGAAATTTTCATCTAACTTATTTTTAATCTCATAACCTAATGCTGTTGGCACAAAACTTTTTCCCTCAAGAGCAACATACTCTCTCTTTTTCAAAGTTTCTATAATTGTTGCATATGTAGATGGTCTACCAATTCCCTCTGCTTCTAATTTTTTTACTAGAGAAGACTCAGTAAATCTTGAAGGTGGTTTAGTATAATCCTCTTTTATCAACAGTTTTTCTAATTTTAATATATCTCCAACTTTGATATCTGGAAACTCTCCTAATGGAAGATCCTCTTCCTCTTTAAATATCTTGTAATATCCATCAAAGATAATTTTATTGATAGTTCCTCTAAAAGAAAATTTATCATAGTTACATACAAGCTCAAATTGCTCATATTTCATTGGAGCTAATTGTGATATAACAAATCTCTCCCAAATAAGTTTATATAATTTTTGCTGATCTTTATCTAAAGTATTTTTTAAACTATCTGGAGTTAAATTTATATCTGTGGGTCTAATAGCTTCATGAGCATCTTGAATTTTTTGTTTACTCTTACTTACTTTTTTAACACCTAAATACTCTTTTCCAAAGTTTTCAAGAATATAGTTTTTAGCCATTTCCACAGCATCATCTGATATTCTTGTAGAGTCTGTTCTCATATAAGTAATAAGCCCTTTATGAGTTCCTTCAATATCTATCCCCTCATAGAGCCCTTGAGCTATTCTCATAGTTTTTGATGCTGAGAATCCAAGATATGATGATGCTAACTGTTGTAAAGTACTTGTTTTTAATGGAAGTGGAGAGTTTTTGCTCTTCTTTGAAACCTTAGCTTCAATTACTTCAAAATCTTTTTTCTCAACTTTCTTTATCTCTTCAACAACTTTTTCATCAGTGAGTTTATCTATTTTTTTATCTTCCACTTTATATAATGAAAGTTTTAACTTATTAGTAAATTCACCTTTTATCTCCCAAAACTTTACTGGGATAAATTTCTTTATCTCATCTTCAAGATCACATATTAATTTAAGTGCTACCGATTGAACTCTTCCTGCACTTGTATTTGATGATATACTCTTCCAAAGTAGAGAGCTTATTCCATATCCAACTAATCTATCTAAAATTCTTCTTGCTTGTTGTGCATTTACCTTATCCATATCAATTTTTCTAGGATGTTTTATTGAATCTTTTATAGCAGTTTCTGTTATCTCATTAAACTCTATTCTATTTGGATCATTTTCTGAAAGTTTTAAAGCATAAGCTATATGCCATGCTATTGCCTCTCCCTCTCTATCAGGGTCAGATGCTAAAAATACTTTATCTGATTTTTTAGCCATATCTTTTAAGTTTTTTATTACTTCCCCTTTTCCTTTAATTGTAGAATAAGAAGGCTTAAAATTATTCTCTACATCTACACCTAATTTACTTTTAGGTAGATCTCTAACATGTCCAAATGATGCTACAACATGGAAATCCTTTCCAAGTATTTTTTCTATTGTTTTAGCCTTAGCTGGGGATTCAACTATTACTAAATTTTTTTTACCCAAAATTCTTCACCCCTATCTAACTTTTCATTTCATTATATCAGTTCTGTTTCATTTTACTAAAATTTGTGAAAAAAAGCAACAATCATTTACATATGCCTTTCTCCTATACTTTCCACCAGCAACACTTGCAACTAATTTTTTCAATTCTAAATCCATTAAAATTGCCAATGCTTCTCCTGCTTTTATAGAGGTTTTCATTATTATCTCATCTAGTGTTAACTCTGTCTCTAAAACTGAATATATTTTTTCCTCTTGAGGAGTTAAATCTATTTTCGCTTTTAATTTTTCAATTTTTTTCCAATCATATTCAGCAAGAATATCTGCAACACTTGTTACTAATTTAGCTTGTGAATTTTTTATCAGATCATTACACCCTTCAGATACAGGAGAAAATATATCTCCAGGGACAGCAAAAACATCTCTTCCCTCTTCTAAAGCTATCTCAGCAGTTATTAAACTTCCACCACTTTTTTTACTTTCAACTACTAAAATTCCCTTTGATATTCCTGCTATTATTCTATTTCTCATGGGAAAATTTCGTGCCATTGGCTCTGCTCCCAAAGGAAACTCACTTAAAATCAATCCATTTTTTCCTATCAGTTCCCATAGCACTTTATTTTCTCTAGGATAGATTATATCCAATCCACTTCCTACTACTGCTATTGTTTTTCCATTTTTCTCTAAAGTTTTCTTATGGCAGATACCATCAATTCCCAAAGCTAAACCACTAGCTGTTACAATTCCATTTTCAACTAACTCTTGAGAAAATTTCTCACAAGCAACTCTTCCATAAGTTGTAGCTCTTCTTGTTCCCACAACTCCTATTATTCTTTTCTTTAAGAGAGTAATATCACCTCTATAATATAAAAACACAGGTGGTTGTGCAATATTTTTTAAGTTTTCAGGATAATCTGAGCTTTTAAAACTTAAGATCTTAATATCTTTTTTACTTAATTTTTCTATCTCTTCCTTAAGATTCATATTTTTAGATTCAATTATCTTTAAATACTCTTCCTCTTTTATTTGAAAATCATTTATAAAAGTAAACTTATCAAAATTAAAAATATCTTCATAATTCTCAAATCTTTCCATTAAATTCCGAATGACACAATCTCTAACCCCAGCCATTCTTAATTTATACCATTCCAAAAAATCAACCCCTAACTTTTATTTTATCTTACCATAAACCTTTGATAAAAGTTCTCTTAAAATTTTTGAGTTTGGAAATAACCCTCTTCCTTGTTCCAATATATTTTTAGCCTCTTGATATCTGTCAGTTGCCATATAGATATCCCCTATTCCAGCATATACATACTCATCTTTATTATACTCTAAATACTCTCTAAAATCACTTAAAGCACTATCATAATTTTTTAGATTTCTATTGGCAATTCCCCTTCCTAAATATGCCTCATAAAAACTTGGATTCATATCTAAAACTTCATTATATCTTGATATAGCCTCTTGATTTTTCCCTAAAAATCTTGCTGTTGTTGCAGCTCCAAAAAGATTTCTTATATCACTTTTATCCATAGCAAATATCTTTTCTGCTCTCTCAAGTTGATTCATTCTAAAATATTGATCTCCCAATTGAAATATTACATTACTATTTCTATTTGTAGATTCTATATATTCATTTAATGCCTCTTCAAATTGTGCATTTAAATTTTTTAACCTCTGTCTATCTCTCTCTTTATCCATTTGAGCATCTATCTTCTTCAATGCTTCATTACGATACTCATATATTGGAGTGGCCTCTCCCATAACAAATATACTTGATAATAAAAATGTCACTACACTTAATGCTATTTTTTTCATTAATTTATCTCCTTTACTCTCCCTTTTATAATTCCATCTGTTACTTTAATCGCTATCTCATCCTCTATCTTTATATTTTTTACACTTTTTATAATCTCGTTATCCTTAGTCACAACACTATACCCTCTCTTTAGTGTTTCTAAAGGATTTAAAGTTATTACCTTATGAACCCTTCTATCTAAGCTATTTTTTATCTCATTTAGCTGATATTGAATCGCTCTTTTTAATCTCTCCTCTCTCTCTACTAACTCTTGATTTTTATTTTCTAACTCTCTAGAAAAGTTTTTTATAGAGTAACTATTCTCTCTTTTTTCTAACTCTTTCTTTAAGATTTCAATTTGATTTCTTATTACTGAGTTTAAATATCTTTTTCTATCATCTAAAGTTTCAAGCACCTTTACTCTTTCAGGAACTGATAATTCTACTGCTTGAGTTGGTGTAGCTGCTCTAGCATCAGCAGTTAAATCACTTAAAAGGTTGTCTATCTCATGCCCTACTGCTGAAATTATAGGTTTCTTTGAGTTGAAAAAAGCTAAGGCTACATCTTTATCATTAAATGCCCATAGATCTTCTATACTTCCACCACCTCTTCCAGCAATAATCAAATCTATTTCTTCTATTTTATTTAAAGTTTTTATCCCTTTAATTATCTCTGCCTCTGCTCCTACTCCCTGTACTTTAGCTGGATAAGCATAGATATTTATTGTATTATCTCTCTTTTTAATAGTTTTTATTATATCCTGTATAGCTGCTCCAGTATAAGCAGTTACCACCCCAATATTTTTAGGGTACTTAGGTAGTGGTTTCTTATATTTTAGATCAAAATATCCTGCTTCTCCTAGCTCTTTTTTTAGCTGCTCTAATCTAATAAAAAGTTCTCCTAACTCATTCTTTTTTTCAATATGTCTAACTAATATTTGAAAATCTCCTCTATTTTCATAAAACCCCACATCTCCAAAAAGTTTTACTGAGTCACCATCTTTTAGATCTTCAGCTATCCTTTTAAACTTATATTTAAAAGCTACACACTTTATCTGAGCATCTCTATCTTTCAAATTAAAATATAGATGCCCACTTTTATAATAGGTTACCCCTGATAGTTCCCCCTCTAAAAAGAACTCTCTCAAATCACTATTTTCCTCAAGGTAATCTTTTACCTTTCTATTAAATTCACTTACTGTATATGTTCTCTCCTCAAACATTTATTTTTATTCTCCTTAAAATTCAAGTAACAAATTTTTTAATCTATTCATCTCATCTCTTTTAATTATTGCAGTTTCAAAATCTAGTTCCTTTGATAATTGTGCTATCTCATTTTGTAACTTCAATATCTCTTTTTCTATATCTTTAACTGAAGTAAATAGTTTTTTCTCCTTACCTTGTTTCTCCTCTGGTAATCCATAATCTAAATTGATTAACTCTTCACTTATCTCTTTAATTATACTTTTTGGATCTATACCATTAATAACATTATACTCATTTTGAATCTTTCTTCTTCTAGCTGTTTCAGTGATAGCTTCCTGCATAGAATCAGTAATTATATCTCCATAAAGAATAACTCTTCCCTCAACATTTCTTGCTGCTCTACCAATAGTTTGAACTAGAGATCTTCTACTTCTCAAGAATCCCTCTTTATCAGCCTCTAAAATTGCCACTAAAGATACCTCTGGTATATCAAGCCCCTCTCTTAAAAGGTTTATCCCTACCAAAACATCAAAATCACCTTTTCTCAAACCAGTTATTATCTCTACTCTCTCTAATGTATCAATATCAGAGTGCATATATTTTACTCTCACACCTAATTCTAAATAGTATTCTGTTAGCTCTTCAGCCATTTTTTTAGTCAATGTTGTAACTAATACTCTCTCTTTTTTCTCTACTCTTTTTCTTATCTCCTCTAATAGATCATCAACTTGATTCCCAGTAGGTCTTACCTCTATCTCAGGATCAAGTATCCCTGTTGGTCTTATTAACTGTTCAGCTATTATTCCCCCTGAACTTTCTATCTCAAAATCTCCTGGAGTTGCAGAGACAAAAATTGTTTGATGAGATAGTTCTCTAAACTCTTCAAATTTTAAAGGTCTATTGTCCAATGCAGCTTTTAATCTAAACCCATTGTCAACTAAAGCTGTTTTTCTAGCTCTATCTCCATTATACATTCCTCTTATTTGAGGTATAGTAATATGTGATTCATCTATAAAGATTAAGAAATCATCTGGAAAATATTCTAACAAAGTATCTGGAGTCTCTCCAACTTTTTTTCCTGAAAGATATCTTGAATAGTTCTCAATCCCCTTACAGTAACCTATCTCTCTTATCATCTCTATATCATACTCTGTTCTCTGTTTCAATCTTTGAGCCTCTAAAAGTTTTCCCTTCTTCTCAAAAGCTTCAACCTCTATTTTCATATCCCTCTGAATCTCTTTTATAATTCTCTCATCATCACCATCTGCTGTTAAATATTGAGTTGCAGGGTATATCATAATTCTCTCAATATTTTTTCTTATTTTTTGCCCTGTTAAAGTATTGATCTCTGAAATCTCTTCTAAATCATCTCCCCAATACTCCAACCTATATCCTGTTTCCATATATGATGGGTAAATGTCAATTACATCACCTTTTATTCTAAATTTTCCTCTTTCAAAGGCGATATCATTTCTCTCATATCTGATACTTACTAATCTTTCTATTAACTCTTTTCTATCTATTCCAGTTTTTTTATCTATTGGTATAGTCATCTTTTTATATGTTTCAGCTGATCCCAATCCATATATAGCCGATACTGAAGCTACAATTATTACATCTCTTCTATTTATTAAAGCAGCAGTTGCAGCGTGTCTTAATTTTTCTATCTCATCATTTATTGAAGAATCTTTCTCTATATATGTATCTGTTGTAGCTATATAAGCCTCTGGTTGATAATAATCATAGTAGGACACAAAATATTCCACAGCATTCTCTGGAAAAAATTTCTTGTACTCTGCATATAGTTGTGCTGCCAATGTCTTATTAGGAGCTAAAATCAATGATGGTCTTTGCGTTTTTTCAATTACATTAGCTATTGTAAATGTTTTCCCTGAACCTGTAACCCCTAAAAGCACTTGATCTTTAACACCATTTTTTATATTTTCACTTAATTCTCTTATTGCTTCTGGTTGATCCCCAGTAGGAGTGTATTTAGAATGGATTTTAAACATAATAACCTCCACTTATCTTTCTTATCTTTTCTATTATATCATAAAGATTACTACTCTCTAAAAAATATATTTTCTTTTTTATTTTGTTTTTCAAATAATTTTTATTAAAAATATATTGACTTTAATAAAATTTTATTCTATAATGCCTATAGAAAATATAGGAGGTAACACCATGGAGGTTTTTATTCATCATATTTATGAATATCAAAAAGGAATTAGAAATCTAATTTTACATACAACAGAAAAAGAGAATATTGATTTTATAAAAAATAAACTAAATGCTGAAAATATTAGTTTTATTATCTATCCATTAGGTTGTAATAGAATAAATGTTTTCTTTGGAGCAAAGGAGTGTGTTGAAGTAATAAAAAATATAGACAAACCATCTTTAACAACTTATACTCCAGAAGAAGATTTTATGTTAGGGATCATGCTAGGCTACGATAGAAGAAGACAGTGTGAAAGATATTTGAAGTTTAAAGAGAGAGAAAAAATAAAAATAGCTTAACTAATAGAAGGAGTTTTTAAGTTCCTTCTATTTTATTTTTCTCTATAAAAATTTTATAACAAGATTTCTGTTTTTTTGATATAATTGTAAGGTAAAGGAATTTAATAGGAGGAGCATTGTGTTAAAAAATTTTAAAATTCTTATTTTACTTTTAAATTTTATTGGAATAGGAATCTCTATTTACTATAAACTTTTTAAAGCAACAACTTTTTTAATAATATTATTACTTTATTTAATATATATCTTTATAGACAGAAAAGAGATGAAAACTAAAAATAATTTTAATAAGAGAGCTATGATCTCGTATAATATAATTCTTTTCTGCTTTATGTTAATATTTTTTAGACTTATACAGGTACAAATATTTGACAATGATTTTTATCTGGAAAAAGCACAGAAACAAACTATTGCAAGTAATAAAAATTCTGGAAATAGAGGAAGTATTTTTGATACTAATGGAAAGAGTTTAGCTTTTAATAAAAATATATATGATTTAGGAATTGATCCTGCAAGAGCTTATGAAAATCCGAATATTGTACAAGCTCTTGAAGAGATAATTGATAAACCTTTTATCAAATTAAATAAAAAGAAATTTATAAAAGAGTTAGAGGAAGCTAACAAACAGGAGAAAAAATATAAATTAATCAGCAGAAATCTAAGTGAAGGTGAAAGATCTGAAATAGAAGAGATATTAAATAACTATAAATTAAATAAAAGAGAGTTTATTTTTGATAGAAATATTGAGAGAACTTACTATAAAAAAGATATCTATAATGATTTAGTAGGACTTATAGGTTATACTGCACGTTCTCAACATACAAAAGAGGGAATTTTTGGAATAGAGAAACAATATGAAGATTATCTGAAAGAAAAAACTATTCTTAGAGAGAGACCATATGCACAAAACAGAATGTTACGTCTTCCTACTTCTAAAGATGAGATTAAAATAAATCTCAATGGAAAAAATGTATTTATGACTATTGATAATGATCTACAATTTATTTTAAATGATGAGGTTAAGAAAAAGTTTATCTCCTCTGGTTCTGAAGATGCCTATGGAATAATTATGGATCCTAATAATGGTAAAATATTAGCTACTGCTGCATTTACTAGAAAGAAAAGAGCTTTAAGAAACCCTATATTTCAAAATCAATTTGAGCCTGGATCTACTTTTAAACCTATAATTGTAGCCTCTGCTTTAAATGAAGGACTGATAAAGAGAAGCAGCAAATTTGATGTCCAAGATGGAACTATAAAAAAATATAGACATACTATTAGAGAAAGTTCAAGAAGTACTAAGGGAGTTTTAACAACTGATGAAGTTTTAAAGAAATCTAGTAACGTTGGAATGGTACTTATTGGAGACACTTTCACTGATGAAACTTTTGAAAAATATCTAAAAGCTTTCGGTTTATATGATAAAACAGGTGTTGATTTCCCTGCTGAAATAAAACCTTACACTACTCCATATAGAAAATGGGATAAACTTAAAAAAAGTACAATGTCTTTTGGACAAGGAGTTGTAGTTAGTCCTATTCAACTTGCTACTGCTTTTTCTGCTGTTATCAATGGAGGAATTCTATACAAGCCATATCTTGTAGAAAAGATAACTGATGAAAATAATATTGTTATTAGAAGAAATCTTCCTACACCTGTTAGACAGGTTATCTCTCCTGAAATTTCAGCTAATATGAGAGAGATATTAGAAAGTGTTGTCAGTGACGGAACTGCTAAGAAAGGGATTGTTGAAGGATATCGTGTAGGAGGTAAAACTGGTACTGCTCAATTAAGTACTCGTGGAGGATATATAAAACATGAATATCTAGCTTCATTTATAGGATTTTTCCCTGCTGACAAACCTCAATATCTGGTTTTAGTAATGTTTATGAAACCTCAAGGGGAAACTATTTTTGAAAAATTTGGGGGAGCTACTGCTGCTCCTGTTTTTGGAGAAATTGTTAAAAGAATTACAAAAAATAAAAATATATTATCTCAAAATGTAGCTAAAATTAGTGAAACTACAGAGATTGAAACCCTTAATAGAAATACAGATATATTAACTGTTGAGATGCCAGACTTAAAAGGATTAAGTCCTAAAGATGTAATATATATTTTTAAAGACACTAATATGGATTTTAAAATCTCTGGAAAAGGACTTGTTGATTCTCAAAAACCAGTAGCTGGAACACCTTTAGAAAATATTAAACAGATAGAGGTTATTTTAAAATAGGAAAGGAGGCTTCTATGAGATATTATAAAATTTTTGTAGATAATACTTCTGGACTTTTCACCTACTCTGATGAAAATTTAGAGTATGAGATAGGAGATAGAGTTAAGGTTTCCTTTCGTAATAGAGAACGTTCTGGTATAATTATATGTGAAGATAAGATAGAAAATATAGATTTTAAAGTTCTTCCTATACTGGAAAAATTAGAAAATGAGATTCAGCTTTCTAAAAATTATATAAAACTTTTAATATGGATAAAAAACTATTATTTAACATCCTTTGAGCAAGTTTTTACTGCTGCTCTTCCAGCAGATTTAAAAGTTAAATATAATACTTACTACTATTTTTCAGATATAGAAAATATCTTTTCTGAAAAAATTTATACTAAATATTCTGAAAAAGTGATAGATTTTATTAGAAAAAAATTAACTGTTTCACGTGGTACTTTAAACGGACATTTTACTAGTGCTATAATTAAAGAGATGCTAAAAAATGAGATATTATTAAATACCAATGAAAAAAATATAGGTTTAAACTACTGGTATGATACAAATTATATAGAGAATCCAAAATTTTTAGAAGTAATTGAGTATTTTAAAAAGAGAGAAGTTTTTACTAAAAATAGTTTAGAAAACAGTTTTTCTAAAATTGAATTGGAAAAATTAATAAAAGATGGAGTTTTCTCTATGAAAAAAACTTTAAAGGAAAAAGAGGGAGAGAAGGAAGTTAAAATATTTTCAAATACTCTTAATGAAAATAGTATAACTTTAACTTCTGAACAGTTAAAAGCTAAAGATACAATTATCAATGGAGAAAATAGATTTTATTTACTTAAAGGTGTTACTGGTTCTGGAAAAACAGAAGTCTATCTTGAGTTGATAAAGGAGGCTTTTAAACAGGGAAAGGGAAGTATCTTTCTTGTTCCTGAAATCTCTCTTACCCCTCAAATGGTAGAAAGATTTAAAAGTGAATTTAAAGAAAGTATAGCAATACTACATAGTAAACTTTCTCCTAAAGAGAGAGCTGATGAGTGGTTTTCTATATATTCAGGGGCTAAAAAAATTGTTTTAGGTGTAAGATCTGCTATTCTTGCTCCTGTTCAAAATTTGCAATATATCATATTGGATGAAGAACATGAAAATACCTACAAACAAGATAATAATCCAAGATATAATGCTAAATATGTAGCTATAAAGAGAGCTGAACTAGAAGATGCTAAACTAATTTTAGGTTCCGCAACTCCATCTGTTGAAAGTTATTACTATGCTAAGAAAAATATTTTTACATTAATTGAGATGAACTCTCGTTATAATAATATTCAACTGCCTAAAATAGAGATAGTAGATATGAAAAAAGAGGAGGATCTATTTTTTAGTAAAAAACTTCTTGATGAGATAAAAACCAATCTCTTAAAGGGAGAGCAAGTAATGTTACTTTTAAATAGAAAGGGGTATTCTACATATATTCAATGTAAAGATTGTGGGCATGTAGAAGAGTGCTCTCACTGCTCTATAAAAAGTAGCTTTTATGCTAGTCAAAATGTGCTAAAGTGCAATTATTGTGGTAGAGTCAAAAAATATACTGGACATTGTAGTAAATGTGGAAGCAGCAATTTAATTCACAGTGGAAAAGGTGTAGAGAGAATAGAGGAAGAGATAAAAAGATACTTTCCCTCTGCCAATGTTATTAGAGTAGATTCTGAAAGTAGTAAAAACAAAGAGTTCTTTGAAAAAATGTATTTTGACTTTTTAGATAAAAAATATGATATAATGATAGGTACACAGATGATATCAAAGGGGTTACATTTTCCTAATGTTACCCTTGTAGGAGTTGTCAATGCTGATACTATCTTAAATTTTCCAGATTTTCGTGCTGGTGAAAAGACATTTCAACTTGTTACTCAAGTAGCTGGTAGAGCTGGAAGAGGAGATAAAAAAGGAAGGGTTATTGTACAAACTTATCAACCTGAACACTATACTTTTAACAAAATAGAGACAAATGATTATGAAGGTTTTTATAATGAAGAGATATCAAATAGAGAACTTTTAGAATATCCACCATTTTCTAAAACAATCAATATTGGAATATCGTCAAAATTTGAAAAAGAGCTAGAAAAATTTGTAAATGAGTTTTTCAATGATATAGTTGATGAAAATGTAGAGATGTTTGGTCCTATGAAAAGTTTAGTTTATAGAGTTAAAGATAGATTTAGATATAATATTTTTATTAAAGGGAATAGAAAAAATATTTCTATTTTCAAAAAAACACTTGAAAGAAAATTGGAGAAATATCATTCTCAAGGAAAATTTAGAATTGTAATAGATGTTGATCCAATAAATTTAATATAAGTTTTAAAATAATATATAGAGGTGAAAGTAGTGATTTATGAATTAAAAAAATATGGAGATCCTATACTTAGAGAAAAGAGTACAGAAGTAGAGGTAATCGATGAAAAAATTCAAGAGGTTTTAGATAACATGGTTGAGACTATGTATGAAACAAAGGGAGTTGGACTTGCAGCTCCTCAAATAGGACTTAACAAAAGAATGTTTGTTGCTGATTGGAGTGGAGAGGGAGAGGCTTTAAGAAAGGTTATTAACCCTGTTATAACTCCACTTACAGAGGAACTTATTGATTGGGAAGAGGGGTGTTTAAGTGTTCCTGGTATCTATAAAAAAGTTGAAAGACCTAAAAAAGTAAGAATAGAGTATCTAAATGAAAAAGGTGAAAATGTAGTTGAAGAGCTTGAAGGTTTCCCAGCTATTGTTGTGCAACATGAATTTGATCACCTTGATGCAATTCTATTTGTAGATAGAGTTTCTCCAATGGCTAAAAGAATGATCAGTAAAAAACTTCAAGCTTTAAAGAAAGAGACTTTAAAAAATCTTACAGAAGAATAGGAAAATCTCATGAATAAGAGTAAAATATTTTGTATAGTCATATTGTTAGCTGTTTTTTATCTATTTTTACCACAAATTTATAGAAGTTATGTAAAAATAAATAAATTAAACAATGAAAAAAAAATGATATTGGAAAAAATTCAGTTGGAGAAAAACAGGATTAAGGAGTATAATAATTCTATAGAGGCTCTTGAAAATGATTTTAAGAGGGAACAGATTTCTCGTGACAGACTTCAAATGGTAAAAGAGGGCGAAGAAATATATAGACTAATAAATCAAAAATAGGAGGAAAAATGAAAAGAGAATTAGCACTTGAGTTTGCTAGAGTAACTGAGGCTGCAGCATTAGCAGCTTACAAATGGGTTGGAAGAGGAAATAAGGAAGCAGCAGATCAAGCAGCAGTTGATGCTATGAGAACTATGCTTAACAGAGTAGCTATTGATGGTGAAATTGTTATTGGAGAGGGAGAGATCGATGAAGCTCCTATGTTATATATAGGAGAAAAAGTTGGTAAAGCCTACTATAAATGCGAAGAAGAGGGAGAACCTGAAGATGATTACTGTTCTCCAGTTGATATAGCTGTAGACCCAGTAGAAGGAACTAGAATGACTGCACAAGGACAAGCTAATGCTATTACAGTACTTGCTGTAGCAAATAAAGGAAGTTTCTTAAAAGCTCCTGATATGTATATGGAAAAATTAATCGTTGGTCCTGAAGCTAAAGGAGTTATTGATTTAGAAAAACCTCTTATGGAAAATATCCACAATGTAGCTAAGGCTTTAAATAAAGATTTAACTGATCTTATGATTGTTATTCTTGACAAACCAAGACATTCACAAATTATTAAAGATCTTCAAAACTTAGGAATAAAGGTTTATGCTCTTCCTGATGGAGACGTTGCAGGTTCAATTTTAACTTGTATTATTGATTCTGATGTAGATATGCTTTATGGTATTGGAGGAGCTCCTGAAGGAGTTATCTCAGCTGCTGTTATTAGAGCTCTTGGTGGAGATATGAATGCTAGACTTAAATTAAGAAGTGAAGTTAAAGGTGTTACTTTAGAAAATGATAAAATCTCTACATTTGAAAAAAGAAGATGTGAAGAGATGGGACTTAATGTTGGAGAAGTTCTAAGAATGGATGATCTTGTTAAAGATGATGAGGTTATTTTCTCTGCTACTGGTATCACTGGTGGAGATCTTCTTGAAGGAATAAAAAGAAAAGGAAGTATAGCTAGAACTCAAACTCTTGTTGTAAGAGGAAAAAGTAAAACAGTTAGATATATAAATTCTGTTCATAACTTAGACTTTAAAGATGATAAAATTACTCATCTTGTTAAATAAGTACTAAAAATATAATATTTTTATAAAAACTCTCTTGATTAATTAGTAAAATAGTGTAATAATTATTTTATAGTCAAGAGAGTTTTTTATATTTTTAGGTAAAGGGGAGGAGTATGAAAAATTTTTTATTTATCATTTTAGGAAATCTAATTTTTGCACTTGGAATCGCTGTTTTTGTAATACCAAACGGTTTAATTTTAGGGGGAAGCACTGGGCTTGCTCTCTCTGTTCAACACTTCTTAGGCATTGATATAACTATCACTGTTGCCATTATCAACATTGTAACTTTTTTAGCTGGGTTATTTATTTTAGGTAAAAAATTTGCTGCTACCACTTTAATTAGTACCTTTATTTTCCCTATATTTTTAAATTATTTTAAAGATATTGAAAGATTTAAAAATATTACATCTGATCTCCTACTAGCTTCTATTTTTACTGCTCTTTTAGTTGGAACTGGTGTAGGAATTGTTTTAAGGGTAGGAGCTTCTACTGGAGGTCTTGATATTCCTGCTATTATTTTAAATAAAAAGAAGGGGATTCCAATAGCTGTTGTTCTCTATGCCATTGATATTTCTATTTTATTTTCTCAAATGATCTTCTCTAATACAGAGCAGATACTATATGGAATTATTATTGTTTTAATTACAACTATGGTTATTAACAAAGTTATTGTCTATGGAAAAAATGATTTTATGGTAACTATAATTAGTGAAAAATATTTGGAGATAAGTGAAAATATTCACAATAAAATTGATAGAGGAACTACTTTTATAGATATTCAAACTGGTTATAAAAAAAATATTCAACAAGCTGTTATGAGTGTTATCTCTAAAAGGGAACTCCACTCTTTAAATAAATTGGTTCAAGAGATTGATCCTAAAGCTTTTATTATCATTAATCAAGTAAATCAAGTTAGAGGAAGAGGTTTTTCTTTAGATAAACATATCTAAAAACTATAATTTCCAAAAGTAGAGGAGTGCAAACGACTACTACTTTTGGAAATTATAGTTTATTCTAAATTTATTTATGCTATAATATACCCATATAAAAATTTTTAAGGAGATTGGAATTATGTTATTTTATGAAGATTTTGTAAAAAAAATTGATTCAACAGATAAAATTCAATTAAAAAAATTTGAAAATTTTTCTGTTGAAATGAAGAAACTTGTTAGTGGTTTAGGAATAGGAGTCCCACTTATTCTTATAGGATTGCTTCAAGCTTACCTATCAAAGGGAACAGAGTTAAGAATTCTTCCTAGCATTCTTGCACTTGTTTTTATCTTTTTAGGACTAAAACAATTGAAAACAACTTTGTTTTACAGAATTTCTGTTGATACTGAAACTAAAACTTTAGTTGGAGAAAAATTAGTTTTAGATCTAAATGTTGTTGAATCTTGTACTTTAAAAGAAGCTAAGCTTGGAAAAAATCTACAAGTTATATTAGATATAATTACCACTAATAGGAGACAAATTATTATACCTCTATATATGAAAAATAAGGAAAGATTTGTTTTAGTTATGAAAGAAATATTAAAAGAAAAATTTTTTATAAAAAAATAAAAAAATGTTTGACAAGTTTTATACTTTATGATATTATAATTCTTGTCCGCGGGAATAGCTCAGTTGGTAGAGCGTCAGCCTTCCAAGCTGAATGTCGCGAGTTCGAACCTCGTTTCCCGCTCCAGACACGAGCGCCATTAGCTCAGTTGGTAGAGCATCTGACTCTTAATCAGGTGGTCACAGGTTCGAATCCTGTATGACGCACCATTTACTTTGCCCCGTTCGTTCAGTGGTAAGGACATCAGATTTTCACTCTGGAAACAGGGGTTCGATTCCCCTACGGGGTACCACTAGGTCGCATAGCTCAGTTGGGAGAGCACCTGCCTTACAAGCAGGGGGTCACAGGTTCAAGTCCTGTTGTGACCACCATATATGTTATTAATAGTGGGGGCGTAGCTCAGTTGGTTAGAGCGCCTGCCTGTCACGCAGGAGGTCGCGAGTTCGACCCTCGTCGCTCCCGCCATTATTATAAAATCAAGTGCCGCTTTAGCTCATCTGGTAGAGCAACTGACTTGTAATCAGTAGGTGATTGGTTCGATTCCGATAAGCGGCACCACTTAAAAATTTAATTATTTATGCGAGGATGGCGGAATTGGCAGACGCGCTAGACTTAGGATCTAGTGTCCCAGACGTGAGAGTTCAAGTCTCTCTCTTCGCACCAATAAGAAAATAACTTTTTTAGAATAGATTTTGTTGTTACAAAATCTATTTTTTTAGTTTTATATAATTAAAACTTTTGGGGGACTTTATGAAAAAATTAGTATTTATTCTATCTTTTATCTTTTTATTTTCTAATAATATTTTTGCTAAAAATGAAGAACTTATTGAAGGTGGTATTGTAAAGTATGATCATCATACTCATATTGTTGGAATATATAAGACTCCACAAGAGGCAACAAATATTTTTAATGATCGTTCAAAGCATTTTTCATCAACATATAAAAAAATTAAAAATGTTTTATTCTACTGCCAAGATCAAAGGACAGAGATTAATATTTTTGTAAAAAAAAATAGAGAAAATATATATTGTTTTGTTATGATAGAAGGAAATAAAGTTATATATGCAAGTGAAATTCCAGAAGATGATTGTTCTATTGTAAAAAAATTTTTAAAATAATTCAAATAGATAAGAGGCATACTTAAAAGAGATGAGAAATTTTTCTTATTTCTTTTAAATATGCCTCATTTTTATTAGTATTCTACTATTCTTTGTCATATTCTTCTAAAAATCTATTCAGTTTTTTCTTTATTCTTTGAATACTATTATCTATTGATTTAGGTGTTCTTCCTGTTTTTTCAGCTATCTCTGTATATGTCATCTCAGCTAACATATATTCAAAAACCTCATTTTCCATTTTACTGAGATTAGTTTTTAAATATCTATTTAACTCCCTAAATCTCTCTTTTCCCATTACAATCTCTTCTGGATTATAGAAATTGAAAGATTTATTAGAGTAACTCATATTAGAAGTATCTTCTGTCTCTGGATTTATCATTGCCATATTTAAAATTCTATTTTTTCCTGCATTGGAACTTTTTATAGCTGTTATTATTTGACGTTTTATACATAAAATAGCAAATGTTGTAAAAGATGCTGTTTTATTTTCATCATAACCATTTATAGCCTTTAATAACCCAATCATAGCCTCTTGAATAACATCCTCTCTATCTCCACCATAGAAAAAATAATTTTTAGTTCTCATTTGAATAATATTCTTAAATTTAGAGAATATCTCTTGTATCGCCATTTCATTTCCTTGTTGTGCACTTTTTATTGTTTGTGAACTTACCATTTTAACCCCCTTAAATAAACTATATCTATAATAATTTTTTAACTTTCGTAATTGAACTATTTTCTTTTATATATTAATTATAACAAGTATTTCTGTTATTTCCAAAGCTTAAATAATAATAAAATCCTTAAAATAACAATATTTTCCCACCAAACCTCTATTCTAGTTGACTTTTAGCCATTTTTTACATTTTAAAATTTTTTTCTAATTTTTCTTCTTATGAAACAATATGAACCTGTTTACTACCTTATATATCTTTTATTTTTTGTAATAAAGTGATAAAATTATATTTTTTATTAAAAATTTAATCATTTTTTATTACATTTTAACAAAAACTTTCAATATTTTAAAAATATTTAATTAATTTTAAAAATATATTTATTTTTTTGAAAACTATTTTTGTAACTTTTTTCATTTTTTAATTAAAAAATATAGTTTATAGATTATTTTTTAAAAATATTGTATAATCTAGAGGAAGATTTCTAATATTAGGAGGCATCATCAATATGGAGTTAAAATACATTTTTGGACCTGTACCATCTAGAAGATTAGGAAAATCTTTAGGAATAAGTCCTATTCCTCGTAAAACTTGTAATTATTCTTGTATCTACTGCCAATTAGGTAGAACAGATAAGATGATTGGAGAAAGAAAGGAGTTTTTTCCTTTAAAAGATATTATCAATGAGTTTAAAGAGTATCTAAAAGAGTCTTTTGATTTTGACGTTGTAACAATTGTTGGAGAGGGAGAACCCACTCTTTATTCTAAACTTGGAGAGTTAATTAAAGAGGTTAAAAAAATAACTGATAAGCCTGTTGCTGTTATCACAAATGGAGCTTTACTTAGCTCAAAAGAGGTTAGAGGTGAGTTAATGAATGCTGATATTGTACTTCCTTCTATCGATGGTTATAATGAGGAAACAGCAAAAAAAATTGATAGACCTCTTGGAACTATTCACTTTAAAGATGAGCTTGAAGGGTTAATTGAATTTTCAAAGAAATATAATGGTCAGCTTTTACTTGAGATAATGCTTATATCAGGTATAAATTGTGATAAAAATTCAATTGGGCATTTTAAAGATATTTTAAAGAAGATAAGATATGACAAGGTATATTTAAATACCCCTGTTAGACCCCCTGCTGAAAGTTTTGTAAAGGTTGTATCTCAAGAGGAGATGAAATATGCCGTAGAGGAACTTGGGGGAGTTTCTATTGATATGTTGAGCTCTGGAGAATTTTTTAGTGAGATTGAAGATTCATATGAGGCTATCCTAAATATAATTAGACGTCATCCTATGAATCAATTTGAAATCAATAGTTTTTTAGATTCAAGAAAAGAAAAACTTGGATACAATATCTTTGAAAAATTAGAAAGCGATGAAAAAATAAACTGTATCCTTTACAAAGGAATAAAAACTTACAGATTAAAATAAAGGAGTTAAAATGGAAAATATTGTAAAAAAAGTAGCTGCTATACACGATTTATCTGGATTTGGAAGATCTTCTTTAACAAGTATAATTCCTATACTATCTAGTATGAAAGTACAAGTTTGTCCTGTTCCAACAGCAGTTTTATCTAGTCATACTGGGGGATTTGAAGGTTATAGTTTTCTTGATCTCACTGATTATATGGAGCAACATATAGCACATTGGAAAAGTTTAAATCTTGAATTTGATTGTATCTATTCAGGTTTTTTAGGTTCTCCTAAACAGATGAAAATAGTTGCTGATTTTATAGATTTCTTTGGTCACAAAAATAATCTTACTGTTGTTGACCCTGTACTTGGAGATAATGGTAAACTATATGGAACTATGAACAATGAAATGGTTGAAGAGATGAAAAAGTTAATTAGTAAGGCTGATATTATCACTCCAAACTTTACTGAAGTTACTTTTTTACTAAATAAACCATATAAAAAGGAAATAAGTGAAGCAGAAGTTAAAGAGTGGCTTGTTGAATTGGCAAATATGGGACCTAAAATAGTTATTGCTACAAGTGTTCCTGACGAAAACTCTCATAAAGCTGATAGAAAAACAAATGTTATAGCTTATGACAAAGAAAATGATGTATTCTGGAAAGTTAGCTGTAAATATATTCCTGCTTCTTATCCTGGAACTGGAGATGCCTATACAAGTGTGGTTATTGGAAGTTTACTTCAAGGGGATAGTTTGCCAATAGCTATTGAGAGAGGGGTACAATTTATTACACAATGTATCTTAGCTAGCTATGGTTTCAAATACCCAAATCGTGAAGGTGTCCTTTTAGAGAGAATGCTTGATGTTTTAAAAATGCCTACTATATCTAATAGTTATGAACTTTTAAAAAGGTAAATTAATTAAAGGAAATCTTATGTCACTTTCGTAAATCAATTAAAATATAGAAAGGATGTAGATATTATGTTTGAAGATGCTGCTTTAAGAGCTCTAATTTTGTCTTTCTTTGCTGGAATGTCAACTTTATTAGGTGCTCTTACTATCTTTTTTGCTAATAAAAAAAGTGAAAAATTAGTTACAGTTTCATTGGGGTTTGCTGGGGGAGTTATGCTAAGTGTCTCTTTTACTGATTTGCTACCTAATGCAACTCAACTTTTAAGTGAATATTATAATGAAAAACTTGGGATTGTTTTAAGTGTGGTTTTCCTTCTTATTGGGGTTCTTTTTGCTGCTATGCTTGATAGATTTGTTCCCCATGAGCCTGAGCCTGATGGAGATGGAAAAAAACATGAAAATCTTTTTAGAGTAGGTTTTGTCTCTACTCTTGCTATTGGACTACATAACTTTCCAGAAGGGATAGCAACTTTTATGGCTGGTTATGAAGATTTAACCTTAGGAGTTTCCATTGCCCTTGCTATTACAATGCATAATATTCCTGAAGGAATCTCAGTGGCTATGCCAATATATTTTGCTACTGGTAGTAAGTTAAAAGCTTTTAAATATACTTTTCTATCTGGTATAGCTGAGCCTATTGGAGCTCTCCTTGCTTTTCTAGTTTTAAAACCATTTATTAACAGTTTAACATTGGGAATGATATTTGGGGTTATCTCTGGAATTATGCTCTATATTGCTATTGAAGAGTTACTCCCAAGTTCTAAGCAGTATGGATATTCTAAAGAGGCTCTTATAGCAATTTTTGCTGGAATTATTCTTATGCCTCTTACTCATATAATCTAAAAAGAGCTATTGGATGCTTTGCATCCTCTAGCTCTTTTGTTATCTTATAACTATTTCTTACTTTTTAAATATTTGTCAATCTCAATAGCAGCTTTCTTTCCTGCTTCCATAGCCAAAATTACTGTTGCTGCTCCTGTAACAGCATCTCCTCCAGCAAAAACTCCCTCTCTTGAAGTTTTTCCTGTTGCTTCATCAGCTTCTATTCCATGCCATCTATTTGTTGCTAAGTTTTCTGTTGTTGATGCTATCAATGGATTTGGTGATGTTCCCAATGACATTATCACTGTTTCTACTTCCATTGTAAATTCACTATTAGGTATAACTGAGAATTTTGCTCTTCCACTTTCATCTGGCTCTCCAAGCTCCATTCTTACACATTTAGCCTCTTTTACCCATCCTTTTTCATCTGCTATTATCTCAGTAGGAGAAACTAAAAATTCAAATTTTACTCCCTCCTCTTTTGCATGGTGAATCTCCTCTCTTCTAGCTGGAAGTTCTGCCTCTCCACGTCTATATACAATAGTAGTATCTGCACCTAGCCTCTTAGCTGTTCTAGCAGCATCCATAGCCACGTTTCCTCCACCTACTACTATTACTCTCTTACCTATTTTAATTGGGGTGTTATACTCAGTTTTATTAGCTTTCATAAGGTTTACCCTTGTTAAAAACTCATTTGCTGAAATAACTCCATTATAGTTTTCTCCAGGTATATTCATAAATCTTGGAAGTCCTGCTCCACTTCCTATAAATATTGCTGAATACCCTTTTTCATCTAATAGTTCATCTATTGTAAATGTTCTTCCAATAACACTATCTGTTTTAAACTCCACTCCAAGTTGTCTTAAATTTTCTATCTCTTTATCTACTACTCTTTCTTTAGGTAGTCTAAATTCTGGAATTCCATAACTTAAAACCCCACCTAATTTGTGTAGTGCCTCAAATATAGTTACTTGGTACCCTTTTTTAGCTAAATCTCCTGCTGCTGTAAGTCCTGCTGGTCCTCCACCTATAATAGCTACTTTTTGATCTTTTTTCTCTTCAACTTCAAAATCAATCTTGTTTTCAATTATCCAATCTCCAACAAATCTTTCAAGTTTTCCTATAGCTATAGGCTCTCCTTTTACTCCTAAAATACATTTTCCTTCACATTGAGTTTCTTGAGGGCACACTCTTCCACATACTGCTGGAAGATTTGAATATTTTGTAATTATTTTAGCAGCTCCTAATATATCTCCCTCTTTTATCTTTTGAATAAATCCAGGAATATCTATTGAAACTGGGCATCCTTTCATACATAGAGGATTTTTACAATTTAAACATCTTGCTGCCTCTGCTTGAGCTTCTACTAAATTGTACCCATAACAAACTTCATCAAAGTTTTTGTTTCTTATCTCTGGGTTTTGCTCTCTCACAGGAACTCTTTTTTTAGGTTCAAATGTAGGTTCATGATTTGGACAAGCAGGGTTTTCATGAGTTTCCCCATCTTCTATTTTTAAAATATTTCTTCCCTCTTCTGTTTTGTACATATTTTGTCTTCTCATAGCCTCATCAAAGTTTACATCATCACCATTAAACTCTGGTCCATCTACACAAGCAAATTTAACCTTATCTCCAATAGTAACTCTACAAGCTCCACACATTCCTGTTCCATCTACCATCAATGGATTTAAACTTACAGTATTTGGAATATTATTTTCTCTACATTTTTTTGAAGCGAATTTCATCATAATCATTGGTCCTATTACAACTGCATGATCATAATGTTTTCCCTCTGCTAATAGATCATCTAACATATTTGTTACAAGTCCCTTTTTTCCATAGCTTCCATCATCTGTACACACATATAGATTTTTTGCTATCGCTCTCATCTCTTCTTCAAATATAAGGGTATCTTTACTTCTAGTTCCAATGATAACATCTACATCGCAACCTTTTTCCTTCATCCATTTAACTTGAGGATAAACTGGAGCTGTTCCAACTCCTCCTGCTATAAAGATATATTTCTTATTTTTTAACTCTTCTTCTCCTAAATGAATAAGTTCACTTGGTTGTCCCAATGGTCCTACAACATCAGAAAAATATTCGCCTTTTTCTAGTTTTGCCATATCCTGTGTACTTTTTCCTACTACTTGGAAAACTATTGTTACTGTTCCTTGCTCTCTATTATAGTCGCAAATTGTTAAAGGTATTCTCTCTCCCTTTTCATCTGTTTTAACTATTAAAAATTGCCCTGGTTGAGCTGATCTAGCTAGATCTTTCGCTTCTATATCCATATAACAAATTATTGGTGTTAACCACTTTTTCTCTACTATTTTATACATTTAACTCCTCCTAAAATTTAATACATTCATTTATATTTTACCTCAAAAAAAAAGAAGAACCAAGTATTATTTGGTTCTCCCAAAAATTTATTTATTTTTAATAATTTCCTTGCATTATCATAGTGTCTGCAACTTTTTTAAATCCAGCTATATTTGCTCCTTTAGCTAGAGATACATTGTATTTTTCACTCATCTCTTTTGATTTTTCATAGATATCTTTCATTATTTCATGAAGTTTTACATCAACCTCTTCAGCACTCCATTGATATCTCATACTATTTTGGCTCATTTCAAGAGCTGAAACTGCAACTCCACCAGCATTAGCTGCTTTTCCAGGTGCATATAATATATTATTTTCTTCAAATAGTTCTATTGCTTCTGGAGTACAAGGCATATTAGCCCCCTCACACACTATTTTAACTTGATTTGCTAAAATTTCTTTTGCATCATCTAAGTTTAATTCATTTTGAATTGCACAAGGGATAACTATATCAACTTTTCTTTCCCAAGGTTTCTTCCCTTCAAAGAATTCAAGTCCAAATTTACTTGCAAAATCCTTTAAAGTAACCTCTCTATTACTTCTTAAAACTAGCATATACTCTACTTGCTCCTCAGTTAAACCATTTGGAGCATAAACATATCCAGCCTTTCCAGAAATAGTCACTACCTTTCCACCTAACTCTGTTATCTTTTTACAAGCTCCCCAAGCAACATTTCCATAACCTGAAACTGCAACTTTTTTATCTGCAATAGTTTCTCCCATATCTTTTAATATTTCTTGAACAAAATATGTTACTCCATATCCAGTTGCTTCTGGTCTTATTCTACTTCCACCATAGTTAAATCCTTTTCCAGTGATAACACCATTTTCATATGCCCCTTTTAATCTTCTATAGTGTCCAAATAGATATCCTATTTCTTTTCCACTTACTCCTATATCTCCAGCTGGTACATCTTTGTCAGGTCCAATATGACGATACAACTCATTCATAAAGCTTTCACAGAATCTTTTTATCTCTCTATCTGATTTATTTAAAGGATTAAAATCACTTCCCCCTTTTCCTCCTCCAATTGGAAGTCCAGTTAAAGCATTTTTAAATGTTTGCTCAAAAGATAAAAATTTCATAGAATCCAATGCTACTGATGGATGAAATCTAAGCCCCCCTTTATATGGTCCTAAAACTCCATTAAACTCTACTCTAAATCCTCTGTTTACTTGAATTTTTCCATTATCATCTTCCCAAGGTACTTTAAAAATTATCTGTCTCTCTGGTTCAGTAATTCTTTCTAAAATATTATTTTCTATATATTGAGGATTTTGCTCTATAAAAGGAGTCAAACTTGTTAAAACCTCTTCTACTGCTTGAATAAAAGTTTCCTCTCCTTTATCTTTAACTTTTATTTTTTCTATAATCTCTTTTATATATTGTTCTGCATTCATCTTCTCTTCCTCCATAAATATAATTTATTATGTACTAACTTAATAGAGTAACAATATTTATATGAGTAGTGTAACATAAAAAATATAATTAAACAATTATTCAAATTATAAAAATAAAAAAATATTTTTTCATTAACTCCTATTTTTTTAGAAAATATTTTTATTTTATGTTCTTAACTATTTTCTAGTTGCTTTTTTTTAGAAAATATTGTATACTAATATAGCTATTTTATTTATATTTATATTATTTTTTTTATCTTGGAGGGTTATTTATGAAAAAATCAATTGCTATCCTTGCTGGTGTACTTTTAGTTCAACAAGTTTCTCTTGCAAAGGTTATAAACAAAGACGTTACTTTTACTGAAAAAACTTACGGAGTTTGCTCTACTGAAATGACAGTATCTGTTAAAGATGGAAAAATCGTATCTTTCTCAGCTGTAAAAGGATGTCCTGGAAACCTTGCTGCTATCGGAAAACTTTTACCTGGTATGGAAGTTGAAAGAGTTATCGAATTACTTGATGACAACTATTGTTCAGGAGCTCCATTAGCAGGATACACTTCTTGTATGGATAACCTAGTTGAAATGTTAAAGAAACATGTTACTGGTGAAGGTGAAGGACCTATGGCTGAAATCAGAAAAGCTCAAAAAGCTGGAGTTCAAAAGGTTGCTTTTGCTGGACATGTTTGTACAGGTTGCGGACTTTGTCAAGCTGTATTATCATAAGAAAGTTATTTAAATTAGGAGGATTTTAATGAAAAAATTATTCGTTGCTGCTATATTAGTAGTTTCATCTGTTGCAGCTTTTGCTGTAGCTAAAGAAGGTGTTGGATTTGGATACAAAGATGACATCAAAGTTTCTGTTGAAGTAGAAGGAGATAAAATAACAGCTATAAAAGTTCTTGAAATGAAAGAAACTAAAAGAATAGCTGAGCCTGCTATTGAAAAATTAACAGCTGCTATTATTGAAAAACAATCAGTTGAAGTTGATGATGTTGCTGGAGCAACTTACACTTCTCAAGGATTTAAAGAAGCTGTTAAAAACGCACTTGCAAAATAATAATATTTTAAAAGGAAGCTCTAATTGAGCTTCTTTTTTTATTATCTAAACTATAAATTCATATTTTTTAGTAAAATTTAAAGGGAACTAAACCTATGTCTAGTTCCCTTCTTAATTACTATTAATTTACTCCATGTTTTTTCTTTAATTTCTTTAACATCTCTTCATCTGGAACAATATCCTCATTCATAAAATCTATTATGATTCTATCAACAGGAATAACTCCAGCTGTCATAACAATTCCTTGAGGTAGAGACATTCTAAAAGTTTTCAAGTATTTTAACATCTTATCTAGATTTTTTTCTGGTACAGTTAAAATAAATACACAATCTGTTCCTGGCCAAGTTAATGAATTCTTATGTTTTATCTTAGCGTCCCATACACTTTCTACTTTTTTTTGAACAGTATAGTAGTAGAATTTAATCTCATCAAAGAAATCTTCTAATCTTGTTTTTTGAGATTCATTGATATTAACAAATATCATTTTGTAATTATAGTGTCCATCAGTCATGCTAAGTCCCCCTTTTTACTCTCTTCCACTTAATTTTTTAGGTAACATATCCATAATACTATTATATATTTTTTTCAAGAATTTTAAAATAGAATTATTCATATCTTCTATCAATGTATATAGAATAGGTATTACAACCAATGTTAAAAGTGTAGAGAACGAAAGTCCAAACATAACTGTTATTGCCATTCCTCTATAAATTTCTGCTCCTTCTCCTATTCCCAATGCAAGTGGTAACATTCCTAATACTGTTGTCATTGTTGTCATCAAGATAGGTCTCAATCTTGTTCTACAAGATTCTACAACTGCTTCTGTTCTTTCGCTTCCTCTTTCTCTAGTCATCTTAATGAAGTCAATAAGTACGATGGCATTGTTTACAACAACCCCTGCAAGTAGTATTAATCCTATCATAACCATTATATCAATAGGTTGATTCATTATTAATAATCCCCATACAATTCCAATAAGAGCTAATGGAATAGATCCTATGATAATTACTGGAAGTACAAAGTTTTCAAACTGTGCTGCTAGTAGTGCATAGATCAAGAAGATTGAAATTCCTAGAGCCATACCTAATTGGCTTGTTGAATCACTTAGATTTTCAGAACTTCCTCCCCATCTATATGCTACTGATTCTGGTGGATTACTATTATTGTATGCTTCTACCATCTTATCTTGAATAGCTTTCATACCTACTCCACCATCATTTGCAGAGATACTTACACTATAAATTCTATCTGTTTTATTTAATTCTGTTGATCCTTCAGCCATTATTATATCAGCAACGTCAGAAAGTTTTATAAATTTATTATCAGCTATTTTAATATTTAAGTTTTGAAGAATTGAGATATCGCTTCTCTTCTCTTTTGGAAGTCTTACATATACATCTATCTCCTCAACTCCAGTTTTAACAGTAACTGTATCTCCTCTATCTCCTCCAAGTATGAAGTAGTTTAGTGTTTGAGCAATCGTAGATGGATTGATTCCATAACTTCTAATCTTATCTCTATTTAGAACTACTCTAGCTTCTGTACTACCTGGATCCAATGTCGATTTAACGTCAACTGCTCCTGGATATTGGCTAATACCATCAAGAACTTTCTTTCCAACTTCTTTAACTTCTTCTAAGTTTGCTCCAACTATGTCAAGTTGAACGTCTCTTTGTTGTGCTCCCATTGCAAAGTTTTCAGATAAGTTTGTTCTTACTCCTGGAACTTTTTCTACAACAGGTCTTAAATTATTGATTATGTCAAATACCGATGTATCTCTTTCATCTTTTTTACCAATATCTACGTTTACTGAGAAGCTATCTTTTTGAACAATAACGAAATAGCTCTTTGTATTTGGATCTTTTACAACTATATCTTCTATCTCTTTAGCTGTTGCTTTTGCTTTTTCAAGATCCAATCCATTTCCTAATTCAGCAACTATTGAGTATCTTCCTTGGTCTTGTTTTGGCATAAATTCAAGTTTTAAGAATCTTGGTACAGTTACCATAGAGAATATAAATATCACTATTGTAATTAACATTGTTTTTGCTCTATTATTTACTGCCCAGTTAATAATTTTTAAATACTTAGCTTTAACTGTTCCAAAGATTTTACCCTCTTTAGTTACGTCTGTTTTATTAGTTAAGAATCTACTTGAAAGCATTGGAATCAATGTCAATGAAACTAATATTGCTGCTAAGTTAGAGTATATTATTGAGTATGCTAGGTCTCTAAATATCTCTCTTGCTATACCTGGTATAAATAGTATTGGAATAAATACTACCATTGTTGTTAAAGCTGAGGCGATAACTGACATTGCAACCTCAGTAGTTCCATTATCTGAAGCTTCCATTACTGGAGATTTTAACTCTGTCATATGTCTATAAATATTATCCACAACAACAACTGAGTTGTCTGTTAACATTCCTACCCCTATTGATAATCCCATTAATGAGATAAGATTAAGAGATGTTCCATTTAGTGCAAGGAATGCAAATGTAAATATTACTGCAACTGGAAGAGCTGCTGATACTAGTAAAGTAGCTCTTAAGTTCTTTAAGAAGAATAGTAATACTAATGTTGCAAGAATTAGCCCTTGTACTGCTGTACTACTAACGTTTGAAATTGATTTGTTAATATCTTCTGAAGTATCAAGTAGAACTTCATATTTAGTATCTGGTGGCATAATTGATTTTAAACTTTCTAGAGCATCCATTGCTCTCTTATTCAATTCAATTGTACTTCCATCTGAAGATTTTTCAACAACTACTGCTATTGACTCATCTCCAGAAAGGTATGAAACGTCACTTGGATCTTCAGTTGTTAATACAACATCAGCTACATCTTTTACTCTCAATGTATTTCCATTACTATGAAGTATCATATCTTCAAAAGTATCAATATAATTTAGTTCTCCCATAAATCTTACAATTATATCTTTACTTCCAGTTCCAATAGTTCCCAATGGTACATTTAAACTTGACATTCTAATCATATTATATAGTTCCATTGGTGACATATTATAAGTGGCAAGTTTGTCACTATCTACTTGAATTTGAACTTGTTTATCTGGGTTACCAAATACTTGAACTTGTCCAATTCCTGGTAAACTTTCAAATTTAGGCTTTAAATACTCTTCAACAAAACTACTTAATTCCTGTTTATTAGGAGCACTCATCATAATTACCATTGTAATATTTCCTGCTCCTGCTTCTACCTTTTTAGCTATCGGAGTATCAGCATCACTAGGCAGATCATTGGCAATCTTTGATAATTCTCTTTGAATCTCTGTTACCTTATCATCTGCATCTATTCCATAATCAAATTTTACTATTATTTGTGATCTTCCATAAGCTGAAGTTGATTCTATCTTATCTATTCCCTCAACGTTTGGAAGTATCTCTTCTATTTTCTTTGTAACTTGAGTCTCTACGTCCTCTGTAACAGCTCCGTTCCAAGTTGTACTTACTGTAACAACTGGAATATCCATATTAGGTAATAGCTCTGATTTCATTGAAAACATTGCTATAAGCCCAATGAACATTACAGATATCATAATCATTGTAGTAGCTACTGGTCTACGTATTGATAAACCTGCTAAAGTCATTTATTATTTCACCTCTTATTCTAAATTGAAAAAATTATTTTGCTTCTGGATTTTCCTCTACTTTATTTCCTTCTTCTAGTCCAAATAGTCCTTTTACTACAACTCTATCTCCCTCTTTTAAATTAGCTGAAGAGATTTCTGTAAATGGTAGGTTTGTAGCTCCAGTTTTTACCTCTACCCTTTTTGCTACTCCATCTTCAATTTTAAATACATAGCTTATTAGGTTTCTTACAAATATTGATTCATCAGAAACTGATAATACATTTACCTCTCCAACTGGCACAGTTACATAAGCATACATACCATCTTTAATATCTTTTTCTTTATTGTCAATTCCAAGTTTGATCATATATTTCTTAGTTACTGAATCTGCTATTGGGTTGATTTCAAGGATTTTTCCAACATATTTTTTATTATTTAAAGCCCCAACTTCAACATCTATTCCTTGTCCAACTTGAATTTGTGTTAACCATTCAGCAGGGAATCCAACATAAGTTTCCATTGTAGTGTCATCTACAACTGTAAATACAACTTCACTTGCTGCAATCTCATTTCCAACTTTACCAAATAGATTTCCAACTACTCCATCTATTTCAGCTCTTCTAAATAATTTATTGTAGTCGCTCTTAGCTGCTTCATAAGATGCTTTTGCTGCTTCAAAGCTTCCCTTTGCTCCTACATAAGTATTTTCATAACCAACATATTCAAGGTATGAAACTAATTGTTTTTCATATAGATTTTTAAATTTTAAATAATTATTTTTTGCTATATTCATAGCTGATAAAGATGAGTTATAGTTAGCTTTTGCTGAGAAATATGCTGATTCAGTAGCAGAATCAGAAAGTTCCATTACTAACTCTCCTTTTTTAACTTTATCTCCATTTCTCTTTAAAATCTTTTCTATTGTTCCACCTTTTTCTGTTTTGTGGTCAACCTTTTCTTTAGGCTCTAACACAGCATCAGATTTAAATATTTGATTCATCTTTCTAACTGTTGCTGGTTCTGTTATTACATATTTAACCTTCTCTTCTATTACCTTCTCTTCTTCTTTTCCACAACCTGTCATTACCATTGTTAGTAAAATTACTAAACAAGCTAATTTTTTCATAACTTCCTCCTAATTTATCTAAATGTTTTAATTTAACTTTTTAAACATCAGAAAAAAGTTTTTACAGCCTAACTCTAAAAACTTTTTTCCTCTAAATTTTTTTAAATAAGCATTGATCTATATTTTTCAAAGGCATATAAATAGTCAACTACAACTTGGTTATATGCAACTTTGGCTTCTCTCATTTGAGTTTCAGATAATAAGAAATCTACTGTTGATATAAGTCCAGCATCATATCTCTCTTGATCCATTTTAAAGTTTTCAATAGCAGCTTCCATAGCTCTTTCTTTAGAGCTTCTCTCTTTTTCCATTCTTATTAATTCTAAGTAAGCATCAGTTACATTAACTCCAATATCATCTTTAGATATCTTCTCTCTTAACTCCTCTTGCTCTTTAGTGATTGAAGCTACTCTATAATTATCATAATTTTTTCCAAATTCAAATACATTCCATGTAACTTGAACTCCACCTCTCCACTCTGCTTCATCAATAGTTGGATTGTATTTTGTTCTTTCTGAAGTTCCATAACTTGCAAAAGCATTAACTTTTGGTAACATATCTGCTCTAGAAATCATCTTTGAAGCATCTGCTGCATCTACATAGTATTTAGCAGTAAGAGCTCCTATACTTTCTGTTAAAGCTTGATGTTTATCTTTAGCAAAATCTATATTTCTGCTTAAATTTTCAGGTACTGTAAACTCTACTACTTCTATATTTTTATCATTTACTAAACCTGTTTTTATTCTTAATTTTTCTTTTTCAATCTCTATTCTATTTTTTGTTCCAATAATTTGAGATTCAACTTCTAACATTGAATATTCTGTTTTTAAAATATCTGTCTTAGTTATTAATCTCAAATCTAATTGAGCTTTTTGTTTTTCATATCTAGCTTTTAACTCTTTATGAGATGCTTCAAGAGCTTCTAAATCCTTTTCAAATTTTACAATATTTGAATAATTTAAAATTGTTTCAAGTCTTACATCTCTTCTCTCTCCCATATATAGAAGATTAGAGATTTTTTTATAGGCTTGAGCACCTTTTATTCCTCCAAGTACTGCTCCTCCTTGGAATATAGGTTGTGATATAGTTATTGTTTGAGTATATCCACCTTTTCTATCAACTTGATTTTTTTCCCAACTATGTCTTTTCATTGGACGTTCATACTCTCCTCTTGTATATGAACCACTATATACAACACTTGGTAAAGCATCTTTAAAAGCCATTCCCACTTTTAATTTTGAAACTTCTACATCTTTTTCAGAGATTTTTATCTCCTTACTATTTTCTAGAGCCATTTGAATAGCTTGATCCAAAGTAATTTCTCTAGCAAACACAGAACTACTTAATATTAAAAGCAATCCTAATATTTTCTTCATCTTTAACCTCCTGATTATGCTTTATATTTTAAAATTTATTTTAACATTTTTAATATACTTTTATATATGAAATATATCCCTTCATCAAAACTCTTATGATTTATTCTTTTTTCTGCCTCTGCAATATCTTTTATAAAGAAGTTATCTTCACTATTATCATCAAAAAAGATATTAGTCATTTTAAAACCTCTAATTATAGAGTTAATAATTTGTGAATACTGATCTATTTCAGCTTCCTGTAATTTTAATTGAGAATTATATCTATTTAATAATCTTTTTATGAAATTATAGTTTATAGTTTCTATCTTTACCATCAAATCTCTAACATCTTTTCCTAATACATCTACATTTCTAGCAAGATTTATCAGTACAAGTTGTCTTTTTAGATCTTTCTTTAAAAATTTTACCCTTGAAACTATATTTTTTAATAAAATTTCTTCAAAGTTTTTTCCTTCACTGAGCTGTTTTTCCTGTTGCTCAAGGCTACTTTTTATCTGTTCCTCTATTATTGTTCTCAAGAGGAGATTCTTACTTTTAAAATATGTATAAAAACTTCCTTTGGCTATTCCAATAGAATTAGTTATATCTTCAACTGATGTATGGGAATATCCATTTTTTAATATTAAAGACATAGCTGTTTCTACTATCTGTTCTTTTTTCCCCTTTCCTTCCATCACATAACTCCTTTATTTTTTTGACTTATTAGTCAGCTTAGATTTTACACCTTTATGACTTATAAGTCAACATAATTTTTATTTTTTTACACTCCTAAAGAAGTTACTCTATTTCTATTTTTATATCATAAAAACAATATAAAATTTTAGAATATTATATATTTTAAACTATAAAGTAACTTTAGGGTCAATATTTTTTTTAGTTTTTTTAATATATTCTTCTTTCTATACTATATATATTTTTTTAATATTTTTTATTCTATATCTAGACAAAAATTTTTTTAATTTATACTTTTATTTTCTTCATAATTTTTTCATAAAAAAAGACTAACCGAATCTCTTCAGTTAGCCTTTTTTTCTACAGTCAGTATTTATGTAAATTTTATTGTAAGTTAATCTTAGAAAGTAGTTCTAAATCCTACTACAGCAGTTGGTTGCCATCTCCAATCTCTAGCACTTTTTTCACTTGTGTAAGCCCAGTTTCTATACTCTGCTCCTAGTGAAGTATAAACATTTAAGTTTGGTGTTACTTTATAAGTAGTTATAAGTTGAGGATAAGCATATAATTGATATGAATTATGGTAGTAATTATAATTATCTGCTTTCAAATCAGCTGAATCAATATCTTTTGCATCAGCTTTTACTGTTCTTTGAATTTTTTCTGAATTCCATGTATATGGATCATATCCACCTTCAAAGTAGAAATCTACTGTTACATCATCATTTGAATATAAGTTTGTTGTATTGTATAAGTAAGCTTCCATAGTTAAGCTTGTATTATTTCTTACTGTATCTTTTGCTCCAGTTGCTTGACGTTCTCCATAGAAGTGTTGATCACCATATAAATTGAACTCAAATGAGAATCCTAATGGTAATTGGTTCATAGTAAATAGATCTAATCCTAAAATATTTTCATAATCAGCACTATTTTTTGCCCATTTATATTTATATTTTGGTGCAAAAGTAAAGCTTGTTGTTTTTATAAAATCATTATTAAATAGATAATCTGCTATATTAAATCTTGCTTGATATTCTAATGATTGAACATCATCAGTAGATTTTTTATATTCTAATCTTGAAGTAAGATCAACTTTTGAATCTCCTAAATTTCCATGATCATAGAAATATCTTAATCTTGTTTCAGTTCCACTTTCTCCATCTTGATTTTTATTTGTAATTGAGTTCCAATCATTGTAAGATCTTACTCTATATTCTAATGATTGTTTTTCTGTCATACTAATTTTTCCTAATAATTGTGTTCTACCATAATTATTATTTACTCCATCATTCTTATGATTAAGCTCTTCTGCTTCTCCATAATATCTGTATTGTAAATCAACATATCCATTAGGTCTAAATCCTTCTGGCTCTCTGTCTCTATAAACAATAACTTCTTTTTCAACAATTTGTACTGGTGTTTCTTCAACTACAACAGGTTCAGGAACTATTTCTTTTGCCTGTGCCATGGCTGTAACTGCTAAAAACGCCCCAACTAATAATAAAGATTTTTTCATAAAAATACCCCCTAGTATCTTTTTTAATTAAACTACAAGAATACGGAGATTCTGGGAGTTATCTCGTATATTCTTGTAGTTTATTTTGGAGAGAAAACAAATTATGAGAGATTAGCAACTCTCACAACTCTTCTTTTCTACATATGTAAGTATAGCCCTCTATAATGTTTTATATGTGAATTTTAGGAGTTATTATTTTTTTCTCAATTTATCAATATTTTAATCTCTAATCTTACACTTTAAAACATGGTATAGAAAGTTGAAAAAATGTTTTTTTATTTTTTCTAAACGAATAATTTGTAATTATTTTTTCATTGTTTTGACATATTAATGTCACATAAAACAAATTTTATCGTCTTTATACACAAATCTTTGAACTGTATTTTTATAACTAAAAAAAGCTGAGTAACATTTTAAAAAAAATGTTTTACTCAGCTCTCTTTTTTG
>OFOU01000171.1_pt1 | contig 60626 bp, 50 predicted proteins | sample 1542061 | NCBI WGS metagenome assembly OFOU01 (sample SAMN04209239, study PRJEB22552) | human gut metagenome | biome: gut; material: feces | host: Homo sapiens | place: USA: Oklahoma
TAATGATTATCGTACACCATACGAAGCCCGGATGGCAGCGTAACTGATTCATGATATTTTTTAGCCACAAGTGTTACAAAAATGCTTGACCACAACAGAATACGCCTCAGAGGATCCGCTGTCTGCTGCCTGTACTGGCTTGTTATATAACTCCATGGATACCAGCTCCTTTGCTTTTGAGCATGTGATTTCATATGCTGTCTTTCGGTTTCCTTCCTATTCTACTAAAACGGCTGTGAAAATACAAGGATGATTCCCGGAGGATTCTCCCACCTTCCCCTTGAATCTCCGCTGAAAATACGATATACTGTCATAAACTGGTTTTTATTTATAGAAACAGAATTGAGGAGAAAGAAAAATGGAACTGACTACTGTTAAGGAGCTTTTTAGCGACCGTGAAAAATATCTGGACAAAGAGGTCCAGGTGGGCGGCTGGATCCGCAGCATCCGTGACTCGAAAGCATTCGGCTTCATCGTATTAAATGATGGAACGTGCTTTGATACCCTTCAGATCGTTTACCACGATACAATGGAAAACTTTGCGGAGGTTTCCAAATTAAACGTAGGCGCGGCTATTATCGTAAAGGGAACCCTGGTGGCGACGCCGGAGGCCAAGCAGCCCTTTGAGATCCAGGCGGATCAGGTGCTGGTGGAGGGCGTTTCCAATGCCGACTATCCACTGCAGAAAAAACGCCACAGCTTTGAGTATTTACGGACCATTTCCCATCTGCGCCCCAGGACCAATACGTTCCAGGCGGTGTTCCGTGTCCGTTCCCTGATCGCCTATGCGATCCATAAATATTTCCAGGAGCAGGGCTTTGTTTATGTCCATACGCCGCTGATCACCGGAAGTGACTGCGAGGGCGCCGGAGAGATGTTCCAGGTGACGACCATGGATCTGGCTAACGTGCCGAAGAAGGATGACGGAACCGTGGACTTCTCCCAGGATTTCTTTGGAAAGCCCACCAACCTGACCGTAAGCGGCCAGTTAAATGCAGAGACCTATGCCATGGCCTTCCGCAACGTTTATACCTTTGGACCCACCTTCCGCGCTGAGAATTCCAACACTACCCGTCATGCGGCTGAGTTCTGGATGATCGAGCCGGAGATGGCCTTTGCAGATCTCAACGACAATATGGCCGTAGCTGAAGGAATGTTAAAGTATGTGATCCGGTACGTTCTGGAGAATGCCCCGGCGGAAATGAATTTCTTCAACCAGTTTGTGGATAAGGGACTCTTAGACCGGTTAAACCATGTATTAAATTCTGAATTTGGCCATGTGACCTATACGGAGGCCATCAAGCTTCTGGAGGAGCATAACGACAAATTCGATTATAAAGTATTCTGGGGCTGCGATCTCCAGACAGAGCATGAGCGCTATCTGACAGAGGAGATCTTTAAGAAGCCGGTGTTCGTTACGGACTATCCAAAGGAGATCAAGGCGTTCTATATGAAGCTAAACGAGGACGGAAAGACGGTTGCAGCCATGGACTGCCTGGTTCCGGGAATCGGAGAGATCATCGGAGGAAGTCAGAGAGAGGACAGCTACGACAAGCTTCTGGGAAGAATGAAGGAGCTGGGCTTAAGGGAAGAGGATTATGGCTTCTATCTGGATCTGCGTAAATACGGTTCTGTACGCCATTCCGGCTTTGGCCTTGGCTTCGAGCGCTGCGTGATGTATCTGACAGGAATGGGCAATATCCGCGATGTGGTTCCGTTCCCGCGTACTGTAAATAACTGTGATCTGTAAAAAATACGAGTGACTGGGAGCGCGCAGATGACTGCTGCGCTCCTTTCGTCTCTATTCGGTAATTGGGGGATTCAGCCATGAAATTTATTCACACTGCAGACATCCACTGGGGGATGGTGCCTGACAGCGACCGGCCCTGGGGGAAAAAGAGGGAGCAGGCCATCCGCCTCACCTTCCAGGCCATCATTGAGGATGCCAGGGACAGCCGTGCGGATCTTCTTCTGATCTCGGGAGATCTGTTCCACCGCCAGCCGCTGGCCAGGGATCTGAAGGAGGTCAATTACCTGTTTTCCACGATCCCGGGGACCCGGGTGGTGATCATCGCCGGAAATCATGACCGGATCCGCAAAAGCTCTGCCCTTCTGAGCTTTTCCTGGTGCCCCAATGTGACGTTTCTGATGGACGAGACCATGACCTCCGTATATTTTGAGGATCTGAACACGGAGGTTTACGGCTTCAGCTACCATACGACGGAGATCACAGAAGACAGGACTGCGGGATTTTCTGTATCTGCTTCCCGACGGACCAGGATCCTGATGCTCCATGGAGGGGATGCGAAGCACCTGCCCTTTGATAAAAACGCTTTGGCGGCGCTGCCGTTTTCTTATATCGCCCTGGGCCATATCCATAAGCCTGCGGTGCTTCTGGAAAACCGGATGGCGTATCCAGGTTCCCCGGAGCCTCTGGACCTTACGGAGACCGGCCCTCACGGCTATCTGACAGGAGAGATCGACGACGCCACCGGCCATGTGACCTCTCTGAAATTCAAGGCAGCCGCCCAGGCCCAGTATATCCCATTGGTAGTCAGTGTGACCCCGGCCACCACCAACGCCGAGCTTTCCCAGCTCATTGCGGACGAGATCAAAAAGCGCGGCGCATCCAATATTTACCGCTTCCGGATCCGGGGCATGCGGGACCCGGACACGGAATTTGATCCGGAGCTTCTGGCAGGGCAGTGGAATATCAGCGAGATCCTGGATGAAACGGAGCCCCAGTACGATTTTCACGCGCTGTTTGCCGACCATCCCAGTGATATGATCGGATTTTATATCCAGGCGTTAATGAAGGAAAATATGAGCCCGGTGGAGAAAAAGGCCCTGTATTATGGGATCCATGCGCTTTTGATGACAAAGGATGAAAGGAGTTAGGGAACATGAAGCTGCTGGAACTGCATATCAACGGATTCGGAAAGATCCATGACCGGACCATCTCCTTTTCAGACGGGATCAATGTGATCTATGGCCGCAATGAGGCGGGAAAGTCCACGCTTCATACCTTTATCCGGGGAATGCTCTTTGGAATGGAACGGGGCCGTGGGCGCGCTGCCAGAAATGATCTGTATTCTAAGTACGAGCCATGGGAGAACAGTGGGACCTACGAGGGCTGGCTGCGTCTGGAGCAGGGGGGCGTGGTCTACCGCATTGAGCGGAGATTCCGCAAGGACGACCGGTATCTGAGGATCATCAACGAGACCCAGGGACGGGAGGAGGAGCCCACCCGTGCCCTGATGGACCGGATCCTGGGAGGCCTCAATGAAACGACGTATAATAACACCATCAGCATCAGCCAGTTAAAAAGCGCTACTGAGGACGGTATGGTGGGCGAGCTGAAGAACTATATCGCCAACATGAACACCACTGGGAATATATCGCTGAACATAACGAAGGCAACGGCGTTTTTGAAAAACCAGAAGCGGAGCCTGGAGGCCAATCTGGTCCCGGATGCATCCAGGGAGTATACGGCGCTGCTGGCGGAGATCCGGGCGGTGGATGCGGAGATCTCCTCCCCCCAGTATGAAAACCAGCTGGCTGCTTACCAGAGAACACGTTCCCAGGTAAAGGGGATCATTGAAAATACCCAGGCGGAGAGGGCAGCTCTGGCTGAAAAGGTGAAAAAAAGCCGCCAGGTGCTGGCGGGCGGCCAGTTTACAGACCGGTCATCGGTGGCGGCCTGTGAGGAAAAGGCCAGATCCCTGTATGACAGCTTCTGCACTGCGGAGCGCGAGTGTAAAAAACGGTCCCGGAAGCTTTTGGCGGGAGCGGGGATGCTCCTGGCAGTCTGCGGCGCCCTTCTGGCCGGATATCTGGGGATCACAGATCTTTCCCGTTTCCTGCCATTTGTCATTGCCGGGGGAGGAGGAGCCGTAATGGGCCTGGTCCTGGCGATCGTGCTGACGGCCCGGGGAAAGCGTTTTGGCAGAAAAATGGAAGAGGCCCGGGCGCAGCTTTCGGAGCTTCTGGCCCGGCATCTGGGAGACGGAACCGTATCCTCGGAGGCCATGGATGCGTTTTATGGCCGTATGGCAGAGTTTTCAAAGCTTTGTGATATGCTGGACCAGTCTGAGCATGCGCTGGATAAATATACAGAAGATATCAGCTCTCTCCAGGAGAAACAGAATAACTGCAGCGAGATGATCGAAAAGCAGCAGAGGACCCAGTGGGAGCTGGAAAAGAAGCTGGAGCATCTTGGCACCTGCCGGACCAGGGCCGCGGCCTTAAAGCGGGTTCTGGCGGAAAACGACCGGGTCCGGGAAGAGATCCTGGCCATCGAGATGGCCCAGGAGACCATGACGGAGCTGTCCTCATCCATCCGGGATTCCTTTGGCCTGTACCTGAATAAGGAGGCGTCCAGGCTGGTATCCGGGATCACCGGAGGGATCTATGACAGCATGAGCATTGATGAAAATTTAAACGTATTTCTGAATACAAAGAGCAGACTGGTGCCGTTGGAGAGCATCAGCAGCGGGGCCATGGATCAGGTGTATCTGGCTCTGCGGCTGGCGGCTGCCAGGCTTCTTCAGGGGGATGGGGAGCCCTTCCCTCTGATCTTTGACGACAGCTTTACGCTTTATGACGACGACCGGTTGCGGACTGCGCTTAAGTGGCTTTCAGCGGCCTACGACGGCCAGATGATCATTTTTACCTGCCACCGCCGGGAAGCGCAGATGTTAAGGGCGCTGCAGGCGGAATTCCGGTTGGAAGAAATTTAAAAGAAGGAAAAAAGGGATTGCTGCATAATGAGAGCGAGGGATAAATTACAAAATACACCAATTACAGAACGTTATCGAGGGCAGTTAGGAAGTAAGATTAGAATGGTTAATTATTAATAAGTCTGTGATTATTTTAAAACTGACATCCGATAATGGCGCTGTCATGTATGATAATGCATATTATACACGTATAGGTGCTAATAATGATCCTGTTTCTGTATCCCTATTGACTTTCCTCTTTGCGCTTGCTAGAATGTAGGTACAAAGGAAGTTTACCACTGACCGATATGTGGTATATAAATGGTCGGGTTGAAAGTTTACCGCTGACCAATATGCGGTATATAAATGGTTGGATTGAAAGTATAGTCCTTCGCCGCAAGGCGAGGGACTTTTTCCATAATGAGGACAAATAAATGAGGAAAACAGGATTTTATATTATCAAAGATAAATTTTTTGAAAATATGACAGATCCGTATCTTAAAGGAAATAAGGTGGGAAGCAGACCGCATTATTACTGCTTTGAGGATACAAGTATAGGAATATACTGGATGATACCACTGTCCAGCCGTATTGACAAATACAGACGAATTATGGAGAAGAAGGAAAAAGAAGGGAAACCTTGTGATATTCTCCATATCGTTAAGCTGGACGATAGCCGGGAAAGCGCATTTCTGATACAGGATATGTTCCCGATAACAGAAGAATACATAGAACGGGAATATACGATTGCCGGAAATCATTTGATGCTGACCAGTGAGCATACCGCCAGAGAGATTGAGCGAAAAGCGAGAAAAGTTATGGGGATGTTGAAACGTGGCATCAAATTTACTCCAACGCAACCAGATGTTATAGCGATATTGAAGAAGCTGAAGGCGCGCAGATAGTGATTCCAACTGGCTCTATTTTGGCTCTGAAAACTAGGGGTGGAACAAATACAGGAAGAAATATTTAAAGTATGCCAAAAATCCGGAAGAAGTTCCAAATGAAAAGGATTTCTTCCGGATTTTTCTATGTATAGAGCGAGGGTATCGCTCAATCATCTAATTTGATGATTTTGCGACACCCCCTTAATTATCTGTAATAATTAGCCGAAGTATCTCTCTAAGAGACCCTGGAAAGCCTTGCCGTGACGAGCCTCGTCTCTTGCCATCTCATGAACTGTGTCATGGATCGCATCCAGGTTAGCTGCTTTTGCTCTCTTAGCCAGGTCGAACTTACCAGCTGTTGCGCCGTTCTCAGCCTCAACTCTCATCTCCAGGTTCTTCTTGGTGCTGTCTGTAAGAACCTCACCCAGAAGCTCTGCAAACTTAGCTGCGTGCTCAGCCTCTTCGTAAGCTGCCTTCTCCCAGTAAAGGCCGATCTCCGGATAGCCCTCTCTGTGAGCAACTCTTGCCATAGCCAGGTACATACCAACCTCTTTGCACTCGCCCTCGTAGTTTGCTCTTAAGTCAGCCATGATATCTTCGCTGGAGCCCTGAGCTACGCCTACAACGTGCTCTGCTGCCCAGCTCATAGCGCCTGCCTGCTCCTGGAACTTGGAAGCCGGTGCATTACATACCGGACATTTCTCCGGAGCTGTCTCGCCTTCATGAACATAACCGCAAACTGTGCAAACCCATTTCTTCATAGTGTTTTCTCCTTTATGATTTGATTTTTTTAATTTCGATAATAGTAATTGTTACTGATATCAATATAGCATATTTGATACCTTTTGTCAACAGATAATTTTTATTTTTTGTTGACATTCACTGCATTCTCCGTAAAAGAAAATGGTGTGGGAGTCTACCCGTCCGGGCGCCGGCCCTGTCATAAGCTCCTCCGTTTTGTGCACCAGGCTCTGGGGAAGATCGATGATAGCCCCGCAGGTCTTACACACAAAATGGTAGTGGGGTTCTGTCACATAATCAAAGTGTTCAGAACCGTCCCCGCAGGAAAATCTCGCTATTTCGCCCAGCTCAGACAAGAGCTTTAAGTTCCTGTAAACCGTTCCCAGGCTGATATTGGGAAATTCCTCGCGGATGGAAAGGTAAAGGGCGTCGGCAGTGGGATGGTCAGTACGGTTCATCAGACAGTTTTTGATGGACTCTCTCTGACGGCTGTACTTAAGCGTCTTCATACCTGTTTCTCCTTCCTTAAAGATTCCTCCCGCATAGGGATGCAATCATCAATAACGATAATTGTTACCATTATTATATACAAATATAAGGAAATGTCAAGAGGTTTTTTCTTGAAAATAGGCGTTTCTATCATTATACTATAAGAAAGTATGAAAAAAGAGGTGAGGCCATGCGAACAAAACATATCCGCCACCTGGCCAGCGAACTGGCCGCACGGCTGACGGACCGGGAATTTTTAAGGAAGGCCGGGATCAGCCGCCGTACCATGCAGGAGATCTTTGTGAGAGATAAGTGGGAGGAGGCCTTTGAGCGGCTGTTCCCCATTAAGGAACGGCTTTCCTGTAAGGAGATCCTGGATCTGTGCCGTCCGGAGCTCTGGGCCCTGTCCGGGGAGCCGGAGGAGGGATGGATCCCGTTTACCTATAAATTTTCTACCCATATCCTGTACCCGGACCGGGAATTTTCTGAAAAAGCGGCAGCCTATGCCAGGGGCGTATTTTTTTACCTGAATGTGCTCCAGTTTTTCTTTGATGAAGAGAGGAAGGCAGTTCCCTTTGACCCGTTCAACGATTTTGCCCTGCTTCCGGAGGAAGAATACCGGAATTGTGACCGGGCTGGAGAATATGGCCGGTTTGTACGGGAATTCCGGAGCCAGTATATTTATGAGATGATGCGCTTAAACCGGGAGGCCACGCCTTTTGAGACGCTGAGCCATATTGCCGGAGTCCATCATGTGGCCATGACCGTGGCCAGAGGCCTCCATAAAGCGGGCGTTCCCATCGACCTGGCCCTGTGCTCCGGGGCGGCTGCCGGCCATGATCTGGGAAAATTCGGCTGCAAGCCCAATGAGCGAGTCCCCTATCTCCACTATTATTATACAAACCAGTGGTTCATGGCCTATAAGATGGAAGGCATCGGCCACATTGCGGCCAATCATTCCACCTGGGACCTGGAGCTGGACAATATTACCGTGGAGTCCCTGGTCCTGATTTATGCGGATTTCCGCGTCAAGCAGATGCGGGATGAGAACGGGAAGGAAATTACGAAAATATACAGTCTGAAGGACTCCTATGATGTGATCCTGTCGAAGCTGGATAACGTGGACGAGGCCAAGAGGAACCGTTACCGGGCCGTTTATTCCAGGCTATATGAATTTGAACGGTATATGCACTCTCTGGGGGCCGATACGGAGCTTTCCGGAAATCCGCCGAAGCCGGAAAAACGTCCGGATATCGCCATCCAGAACAGCAGCCAGATCGTCACATCCTTTTTATATTTTGCCATTGAGCATAACATCGACGTGATGCACCGTCTGGGGTCAGAGCGGCAGTTCGGAAACATCCTGGAGGCGGCCCGCAGCGAGAAGGACTGGAAGAACGTGCGGGCGTATCTGAATATTTTCAATGAATATTCCATTCATCTGGATCATAAGCAGAAGGAACAGACCATCAGCTTCCTGTATGAGCTGCTTTTAAACCGGGAGGGGGACATCCGCAGGCAGGCGGCGGCCCTGATCGGAAAGATGTTCGCCAATTTCAACGCAGGATACAGGAAGGAGATCCCAGCCGACATGGCCGACCTGGACGACCGGCAGGCCCGTACCCTCTGGGAGGCCTATATGGAAAAGCTCATCTGTCCCGATTATCGTCTGACTCTCCAGCAGAAGCGGCGGATCCAGAATTCCTTAAAATACGTGCTGCTTTCAGGGATCGAGCACAGCGATGACCGGGTGCGGGAGGAAATGCTGACCATTTTTTACCGGTGGTTCGATGGAAGCCATGAGCTGGATGAGGATGCCAGATTCGCCCTTCTGGACGCAGTATTTTCCATGCCAGCCGAGCTCTGTGCCAGAAGCGGCCGCCTGGACTGCCTGGCGGAGTTTGCCGTGGATAACATGGACCATGAGGACGACCGGGTGCGGGTGGCCGCAGTCCGGGCCTTAAAGGTGCTCACCAGCGTGGTCACCAGGGAAAACGCCTGCTATGAGCGGGTGAGAAAGGCAGTGACGGAAATGGATACCGGCAGCATCACCATGGTGTTTTTACAGTACCGGATCCTTACGAACCTCCGGCTGGATACAGAGTCCCAGCGGGAGATCCTGTACGGCAGCGACGTGGTCAGTGACATTTTCCTGGAGAATCTGAAGTCTGTGACGCCCTGGATCTTAAAGGCCATAAATATCAAGCTGCTGGCCGATCAGGTGGACCATGGAAGACGGGAGCACATCCTCCATATCTGCGCCCATCTGTCCAACCTCATCAAGGTCAGCGAGCATGTGGGCGTGCGCCATGATGCGGGAAAGGCATTGCTGCGGCTGGGCCATCTGCTGTCCACAGACCAGGCCAACGAGATCGCCGTGGAGCTTTTAAAGGGGCTGGAGGTGGGAGAGTATGAGTTCTCCAAGTATATCCCCGAGTATCTGGGCGAATTTGCCCTGTGGCTTCCGCCGGAGCAGCTGGATGACCTGATCGAGCGGCTCCATCTGCTGTTAGCCAACGGAAATGAGCAGATCGTATCCGTGGCCCTGGACACCCTGGGCGTGCTTTTAGAGTGTTATTCCCGCTATCCCGCCAGGTTCCGGGAGCCGGAGCAGGTATCCCTGGACCGGCGGACGAGACTCCTTGGGCTGATCCTAAGCTGTCTGGCCAACTACCGGGAGCAGGTGCGCCAGGAGGCCATGCTGGTCATCGGCCAGCATGTATTCGGCTCAGAGAAGATGTCCGAGCGGGATAAAAACGACCTGTTTTCCCTTTGCTCCAAAAAGCTTCTTTTTTTATTAAATGAGAACAAGGGCGGGGAGCTGAGCCTTTATTACCGGGCAGCTGCCCTGGCCCATATCAGCCGGTTCATGTCCCGGTACCAGCTTTACACCGGGGACGTGGTCTTAAAGGGCCGCAGCAAGGTGGCGTTCTTCCCGGGCACCTTTGACCCGTTCACTCTGTCCCACAAGGAGATCGCCAGGCGGATCCGGGAGCTGGGCTATACGGTATTCCTGGCCATTGACGAATTTTCCTGGTCTAAAAAGACCCAGCCCCATCTGGTGCGCAGGCAGATCGTCAATATGTCCATGGCCGATGAGTTTTATGTCCATCTGTTCCCCGACGATATCCCCATCAATATCGCCAATCCGGCGGATCTTAAGCGGCTGCGGGAGATCTTTGCGGAGCAGGAGGTTTATATCGTGGCGGGCTCCGACGTGGTCCATAACGCCAGCTCCTATAAAAAGGAGCCGGAGGAAAACTCTATCCATGGCTTCAATCATCTGATCTTCCGCCGGGCCGGGGACGCCAGGCCGGGAGAGATCTACGAGTGCATCACTGGAAAGGTGGAGGAGCTGGAGCTGCCCAAGAGCCTGGAGGACATCAGCTCCACCAGGATCCGGGAAAATATCGACAAGCACAGGGATATCTCCAGCCTCATCGATCCAGTGGTCCAGGAGTACATCTACCACAAGGGTCTGTATCTGCGGGAGCCGGAATATAAGCCCATTGTGCGGGCCAAGGCCATTTCCTTTGAAAACCAGGGTCAGCCTGGCTGGGAGGTGCTGGACCATCTGGGCAATACGGTCCTTTACCGGAATCCGGAGGCGGAGGCGGTATTATCCAGGATCGGATACGAAAAAGACCAGCTGCTGATCCTTAAAAATGCAGCGGAGGGCGACCGTCCCGTGGGCTTTGTAAGCTTCCGGGAGCTGCGGTCTGAGGAGCTGTTCGGTGTTTTAAAGAGCATGGAGCTGGCCAACGCCGTAAGGCGGAGGACCAGCCGGGAGGTGCTTTACATCACCGGGATCCACGCCAGGGAGAGGGAGATCCATGACGGCGAGGCCATCCGGGATCCGGCCCAGCTTTTGCTGGCGGAGGTCATTACCCAGGCCCTGGAGAAAAACTGCAGCTTTGCCATTTTTGCCGCAGAACGGGGGACTGTCTCCAAGGAGGCTGCTTTTGCTCTGGAGCGCCAGGGCTTTGTGCGTCCGGAGCTGTTGGAAGAGGGGGAGAAGCGGGTCATTTACATGGTGGATATGCATGAGCCTCTGATGCTCCTCCACAATCTGGAGACCACCCTGAAAGAGCCCTTTGGCAGCAGCCCGGCCGTTTTGTCGGCCATTGAGAGAAACCATAAAAAGCTCCAGACGGCCATGACGAAGCTGTACCCAGGGAACCTGGTGCTGTCCTTATCCTCCGGTGTCATGCACCACCGGATGGTAGACCGGATCACAGCCTTAAACGGCGTGCCGGGAGAGCCGCTGACACCCAGGCGTCTGGGAGAGAACATGTGCGTGCCGTTTGGTAAGATCTTAAGGGGCAAGGTAGTGCCCAACACAGTCACCAAAACGCTCCATACGGATAAGGTCTACGAGCCGGAGCTGGATTCCTATGCCATCGAGGCATTCCCGTACTATTCGCCTCTGGAGAGCCAGATCAAGACCATCAGGTCCTTTGACCGGCCGGTGATCCTGGTGGATGATCTGGTCCATAAGGCCGACCGGCTGCAGGCCCTGGCTCCAAGCCTCAAAAAGGCCGGGATCCCCGTGAAAAAGGTGGTGGTGGGGGTGATCTCCGGCTATGGCCGGGATCTGATGGAGACCTTCCACCTGCCGGTGGAGAGCATTTATTCCATGCCCAATCTGCGCCAGTGGTTCGTGGAATCCACCTTATATCCCTTTATCGGCGGCGATACCGTGCGCCGGCGGGATATGAAGGTGGCGGGGCTCCAGCCGTCGGTGAACATGATCCTTCCCTACGCGGCCCCCAGGCTTTCCGGCTGCAGCCGGGAAGCTCTCTATGAGTTCTCCGTGTGCTGCATCGAAAACTCCCGGGATCTGCTCCAGGTACTGGAGGCGGAGTACCGGAGCCAGTTTGCCAGGAACTTGACCCTTTCCAGGCTTTCGGAGGCAGTGATCCTGCCCCTGTGTCCCGATAAGGGGAGCTGCATGGAATACGACGAAAACCTGGCGGCGTCGGTATATCTGGAGAACGACCTGGAAATGCTGGGAAGAATGAAAAAATTTATGGTATAGATTCAGGAGGAAAACGCGAATGTTGAAATATTATGAAATAAATGGAAAAACGTGTTTTACAGATCACATGGATTTTCAGTGCCCGCCGGAGGCGGACTGGAAGGAGATCCCGGAGCCCAGGACCGCAGAGGAGCTTTCCTGGCTGTTTTTCAGAGAACCGGGGAGCTGCCGCGCCTCCTTCCTGGTGAATCATAAGGGACTTTTATGGGAAAAGGAGGAGAGCGTAGACTGGCTCAACAGCCGGAAGCTGGAGGAAAACAAAGCGTTTTATGGAAAACAGGACGGCTGTACGGAGGGAAAATGCGCAGCTGCGCTTCCGGAATGGATCCGGGAGCGGATCACAGCCGGAAAGGTCCGTGCCGTCAACGCCTCCCATCCCCGCTTCCTGGAGCTGCTGTCCGGGGAGGCATTCCCGGCAGGACCGGAGAAAAAGCGGGTCCATATCCTGGCCATCGGGGATGTGGGGAGCATGCTCCTTACGGGCCTCCATCTCTTGGGCGGCGACGTGATCTCCCGGATCGGGATCTGCGATATCTCCGACCAGGTGACGGCCCGGTGGGAGTTTGAGGAAAACCAGATCGCCTATCCCTGGGAGTATGACGCCCTGCCGGAGGTGGAGGTGGTGAAGCCAGAGAATCTTTTTGACTGTGATGTTTTCGTGTTCGTGGCCTCCAAGGGGATCCCGCCGGTGGGCTCCGGTGTGAAGGACGTGCGCATGTACCAGTTTGAAAATAATGCGAAGATCATGGCCAATTATGCGAAAATGGCCAGGGAAAGCCGGTTTAAGGGGCTGTTCTGCGCCGTTTCTGATCCGGTGGATCCTCTGGCAAAGACCGCATTTTTGGAGAGCAATAAAAATGAAGCCGGGGAGCTGGACTATATGGGACTTTTACCGGAGCAGATCCAGGGCTTCGGCCTGGGCGTCATGAACGCCAGGGCCGCCTATTACGCCAAGAGGGACCAGCGGTTTTCCAGGTTCCTCACAGAAGGCCGTTCCTTCGGCCCCCACGGCCAGGATCTGGTGGTGGCTGACTCCATCGAGCATTACGATGACGCTCTTTCCAAAGAACTGACAGAGCTGACGGTGACGGCCAATCTTAAAATGCGGGAGATCGGCTATAAGCCCTTTGTGGCTCCGGCCTTTTCCTCAGGCGCCCTGTCCATCCTTCTGGCTCTCCGGGGAGAGTGGCACTGTGGTTCGGTGTTCCTGGGAGGGATCTACATGGGAGTGAAGAACCGGTTTACAGAGAACGGGCTGGAAACCGAGATCCTTCCCCTGCCGGACGCCCTTCATGACCGGATCCGGATAGCGGTGGAAAACCTGAAAAAGATCGTATAGGAGGCGGATGGATTGGAAAATGGGAAGAAGGAAAAGAAGCTTTTTGTGATCTATCCACAGAAAAGAGCGGAGGAGGGCCGTCTGGACCAGGTCCTCCGGGCGGCTCTGGAGGGGATCTCCGCCCAGGTGGTGGATTCCATGGAGGAGCTGTGGGAGAACGGGGACCATGAAAACGGCACAGAACGGTTCCAGGGGGGGCGGCTGCTTTTTGCGGTACCCCTGGGGAAAAACGGGGTAAACCGTGGATATTATGAGATCCTGGCATGGCTCCGCTGTGGAAAACCTGTGCTTGAGGGAGCTTTGGCCGGCTTCCTCATCGACGCGGACAGCGAGCTTTATACCAAGGCGGCCGCCAGGGAGCTGGCGGTGGCGGCCAACCAGGCGGGAGCGGCCCTGGTGGGCCGTCCTCTGGTGGAGGGCACGGCGTCCCTGGACAACTATATCATCCAGGCCGCCAATATGGGAACGGACCGCCTGGGCGCGTACAAAAAAAGCGCCGGGATCCTGGCGGAGCAGCTTATGGAGTTTCAATGGAGTCCTAGGAAAGAGCCCCATCTGCTGGTGCTCCATGCCTCCAGCCACAAGACCTCCAATACCCTGGAGGTCTGGAACGCGGTAAGGGAGAAGATCGAAGACCATGTGGAGATCCGGGAGGTCAGCTTAAGAAACGGGACCCTGGAGGACTGCTCCGGATGTCCCTATCAGATGTGCCTGCATTTTGGCGAGCGGGGCAAGTGTGTGTACGGCGGCCCCATTGTGGAATCGGTGTATCCAGGGATCCAGTGGGCCGACGGTCTCCTGCTTCTATGTCCCAATTATAACGATGCGCTCTCGGCCAATCTGACGGCCTTCATAAACCGCCTGACCGCATTATTCCGCACCACGAGATTTTATGATAAGGCCCTGTTTGCCATCATCGTTTCCGGCTACTCCGGCAGCGACCTCATTGCCGGCCAGCTCATCACGGCCCTGAACATGAACAAGACTTTTTATCTCCCAGGAAACTTCTGCATCATGGAAACGGGCAACAGTCCTGGCTCTGCCATGAAGCGGGACGGCATCGGAGACAGGATCCAGGCCTTTGCAGATACGATCCTGGAGACCATGAGGGACGGAGAAAGCAGAAAGGAAAGATAATTTCGACATTTCAACGCGCCAAAGCTAAGATATAAAAATTTTAGAACGAATTTATATATTGTTTATACATTGAAATATTTCTTCGATTATTGTATAATAGAACCAACATCCCCAAGGGGCTAGGAATGGGGAAAAAAGAAAAAAGGAGGTTACAATATGAAGAAGAAATTTTCAGCAGTGACAGCATTGACACTGACCCTTGCGATGGTACTGACTGCCTGCTCCGGAGGAGGCGGCGGTGAAACAACGGCAGCCGCGGGCGGCGATACAAAGGCAGCCGGCGAGACCACCCAGGCGGCGGCTCCCAGCGGCGATGCAGTGAAAATGACCATGGGAACCGGAGGAACTACCGGTACGTATTACGCCTTCGGCGGAGTCATCGCCAATGTTTTAAACGCAAAAGACATCGGCGTAAACATTAACGTCCAGTCCACCGGTGCGTCCAAGGCCAACATCTACCTGGTCAACGACGGCGAGGCAGATCTGGCCATCGTCCAGAACGATGTTATGGATTACGCCTATAACGGAACTGACCTGTTCGCGGAAGAGGGCGCGGCAACAGAATTTGCCACAGTCGCTGGTCTTTACGCAGAGGTCTGCCAGGTGGTCTCCACCGGCGATATTAAATCGATCGCGGATCTGAAGGGCAAGAGAGTTTCTGTGGGCGACGCAGGGTCCGGCGTTGAGTTCAACGCCCGCCAGATCCTTGAGGCTTACGGGATCAGCTTCGACGATATCGAAGTCAACAATCTGGGCTTCGGCGATTCCTCCGACGCCTTAAAGGATGGAAAGATCGACGCGTTCTTCTGTACCGCAGGCGCTCCCACCACAGCCATCGTAGAGCTGGCGACCACCAACAGCATCAACCTTCTGGAGATCGATGACGAGCACGCAGCGGCTCTCGCAGAGGCGCATCCGTTCTATACCACTTACCCGATCCCGGGCGGCTCCTATAAGGGCGTGGATGAGGATGTTCAGACCGTGGCCATCAAGGCTACCCTGATCTGCTCCCCGAAGCTTTCTGAGGAAACTGTTTATAATCTTACCAAGGCCCTGTTCGACAACCAGAGCGAGATCGCAGCAGCTCACGCCAAGGGCGAGGAACTGAGCCTTGAATACGCCGTCAGCGGTATCTCCGTTCCGTTCCATCCGGGCGCTGAGAAATACTTTAAAGAAGTCGGCGCGATCAAGTAGTTTTGCTGGAAGATAAGAAAAAAAGAACATTTACAATGGCTGCAATAACGGTTGTGTTTATTGCAGCCATTGCGCTCACTGCCCTTTTTTTTGCGGGGGCTTCCGGAAAAGATACGCTGGTCTTACGGGATGGGGATACAAAAGAGGAATATGCACGGTTCCCCGTTTCAGAGGGGGACGAATTTTCCGTCACGTTCATCCATTCCGTCAACCAGTACCCGCTGACGGACGTATATGAGATCCGGGACCACAGGATCTATGTGGTGCGGACCATCTACAATAATTTCGGAGCCGGAGTCCAGACAGAGATCGAAGAGGGGCAGAAGCTGGAATATGGGGAAAACGGAGAAATGATCGTTTCTGGCTTTGACCGGGAAATGCCATGGCTTTCTTACATCGTGGGGACGGTTTCCGACCATGTCCTTACGATCCATGGAGAAGCGGTCAGCTTAAGGGAGCTCTGCGGAAAAAACAGCAAGGTGGAGTTCTCCTGTGAGCCCGGAATGTAGAAAGGAGGGGGAAGGGATGTCAGAAAAAGAGAAAATGAACGTGAACACGGCTCCAGCCGTGGATACTTCCACAGGAACGGCGGAAGACGTGGAAGCCATCATGAAAAAATATGACAGGGAATCCAATACCCGTATCTGGGAGGGTGTTCCCAAGAAGGTCGTCCGCTATCTGCTGGCGGCGTTTGCCCTGCTAATGGTGTATATGAACCTGTTTGCCAACTGGGATGAACGGGTGCGCCGCTCCCTGTTTGTGGGGATCGTCATAATCCTCTCATTCCTGGTGTATCCGGCAAAAAAGGGCAGCACGAAGAAAAATCATATTCCCATTTATGATATCGTGCTGATGGTCCTGGGAGCCGGTGCCTATTTCTATTTTGTCATCAACTTTAAGACCATCATCGGCCACGCCACCCGGATCAGCCAGCTGGAGGTCATCGTAGGCATCATCGGCATCCTGGTGCTGGCGGAGACCTGCCGGAGAGTGGTGGGAATTCCGATCCTGTGTGTGGCGACAGTGTTTATCGGCTATGCCTTTTACAGCGGCCTGGGGGCCGGAAGAGCCTTCCCCCAGGTGTTAAAATCCATCGTTTACAACCTGTTTTATACCACCAGCGGCGTCATCGGAACTCCCATCGGCGTCTGCTCCACGTATATCGCGCTGTTTATCCTGTTCGGCGCATTCCTGGAGGCCACCGGGATCTCGGAGTTCTTTATCCAGTTGGCCAACTCCCTGGCGGGCGCTTCCACCGGAGGTCCGGCCAAGGTGGCCGTCATCTCTTCGGCCCTCTGCGGAATGGTATCCGGAAGTTCTGTGGGGAATACAGTTACCACCGGCTCCGTGACGATCCCGCTGATGAAAAAGACGGGCTACAAGGACGAATTTGCCGGAGCTGTTGAGGCAGCGGCCTCCACCGGCGGACAGATCATGCCGCCGATCATGGGTGCAGCCGCCTTCCTGATGGCGGAGATGGTGGGCGTCCAGTACAGTGAGATCGCCATGCGGGCCATCTTCCCGGCGCTTTTATATTTCACTGGTATCTTTATTACAGTACACCTGGAAGCCAAACGGCTGGGATTAAAGGGGATCGCCAAAGAGGACCTGCCGAAATTCGTTCCCCTGTTCATCCGCCAGGGATACCTGCTGATCCCGCTGGTGGCGCTGGTGGCCATGGTCATGATGGGCTACACCATGTCCCGTTCAGCCGTGATCGCCACGCTGTTGGCGATCCTGGTGAGCATCCCCAATAAAAGTACCCGTATGAATCCCACCCGGTTTGTCAACGCTCTGGAAACGGGCGGAAAGAATACTCTTTCCGTGGCCGTGGCCTGCGGCATCGCCGGGATCATCGCCGGTGTGGTTACCATGACCGGTCTGGGACAGATCCTGATCTCTGCCATCGTCAGTGTGGCCGGTGACCGTGTGATCATCGCCCTGTTCCTTACGATGCTGACGTGTATCGTCCTGGGTATGGGCGTTCCCACCACTGCCAACTACATCATCATGGCCACCACCTGTGCCCCCATTCTGGTAAACGGTATGGGGATCAATAAGATCGCGGCCAATATGTTTGTATTCTATTTCGGCATTGTGGCGGATATTACGCCTCCGGTGGCCCTGGCAGCCTATGCAGGCTCTGCCATTGCCAAATCCAATCCCATGAAGACGGCTTTAAACGCTTCCCGTCTTGCAATCGCGGCCTTCATCGTGCCGTATATCTTCGCCTTTAACCCGGCGATGCTGTTCATTGACGCAGATGTGGTCCAGGTGGTGATCATCATCGTCACCTCCCTGGTGGGCCTGACCGGCGTGGCCGGAGGCCTGGAGGGCTATATGGTGACCAATATGAATCCCATCCAGAGGATCCTGGCCGTGGTCGGCGGTCTCTGCCTGATCATTCCAGGCACGGTCACAGACCTGGCGGGGATCGCCATTGTAGGAGCCTCTGTGGTCTGGCAGCTTGCAGATAAAAAGAAGCGGGCTGCGGCGTAGGAGATAAACAGCGGAAGAGGATCCAACAGAAGATAAAAAAATAGGGAGCCCGCACCAGCCGGTGTGCGGGCTCCCTTCTTGCACAAATAGAAGGAATTTGTATGCGGATTATTTCTCTTCCTTATAATTGCTCAGATCATAAGGCGTGGAGAGGATCACAATGGCGGCCACAGTGATGATGATCCCCAGGATCATGAGGACGCCGGATCCATTATGTAAAAATTTCATGACTGCTCCAATGGGGATCAGCGCGTTTCCGATGAACAGAAGGATCAGGAAATATACGCGTCCCAGAAGCTTTCCGTGTTTGGAATCTAAAAATTTCTGAATGTTCATTATGCTGGCCACACTCCCATCTTACTCATGATAAAGGTGATAAATACAATGTTCAGGACCGAAATGCAGGCAAGGATGCCGGCGTTGAAGAATCTGGACTGGATGACCTTTTTGCCCAGGTATCTGGGATCATTGCCCAGGAGATACCAGGAGTTGCCGGAGATCCAGTTAAATAAGGACTGCATGGCGGCGATGAATACGACCACCATCACAGGCTTTCCAAAGAATGCGCCTAAGAAGCCGATCTGGGGAGCCAGGACGATGAACGGATGGTACCAGGCCTTGGTGTCCTTCTTTACATTTGTGGACTGATAGAAGGAGGTGGCGCAGGTAACGCTTAATCCGATCATGGAAGAACATACAAGGGCGATGATACCGATGTAGAAGCCCAGCTGGATCCAGCTGGACGGAATTACGGAAACCAGGGCATTGCAGAGCGCTGTGGAGTCGGTGGGGATCCCTTCCTGTCCGGCAAAAGCCTCGGCAAAGGCGATGGAAACGAAGGAAAGCACCAGAGTCACCGGGATCAGTCCGCCGAACACGGCGTCAAAGCGGCCCAGAGTCTCATGGTTTTCAGAATATCCGCGGGATTCCATACCGTTGTTGAACAGTACCCAGTCCATGACGCCGATGGTGGCGGTCAGGGAGGCGATGAGCATGACGATGCCGTCGATTCCGCTGGGCAGTGTCGGGATCAGAAGTCCTTTGATCATGGCCTTAAAGTCCACGCCGGTGACACAGAGAACAGCGCCGAATACCACCAGCATGATGCCAATGAGGATCTTCATGGCGTTTTCTACGATCTTAACGCCCTTGGGGTTATCGCCGGAGCCGTACATTAAGGAAAGAGGTACGGAGATGGCAACCAGTAAGATCCAGCTGATGTTCTTGGGAACATTGATGTTCACCACCGAGAACAGGGCGGTAACAGCGTCTGCGCCCAGGGCGTACTGGCCGAAGTTATAAACGATCGATGCGACGAAGCAGGCCACGAGTCCGGTGGCAAAGCTTCCGAAAAATTTTCCATGGAATTTATCCTGGGCCTTGATGACAGAGATCTCCGATGCGGTCACGAACCGGGTGGCCAGGGCCAGCATAAAAAGGCCCAGGGCGAAGGAGTACAGCGGGATCCAGAGCATATCGTAGCCGTAGGCGGCGCCCAGGGTCACGGAGCTGGCAAAGGAGCCGGCGCCCAGGGTAAAGGCAGCGTTCATAAAGCCCGGTCCAGAAAGCTTGCAGTAGCCAAAGAATTTCTGAAGGGGCGGCTTTTTATTTAATTCCTGCAAAAACGCCTTTTCTTTCAGGGCGTTTTCTGAGTAACGTGGATTCACTTCCGTTCCGTTCATGTTTACATCCTCCTGATTATTTGGTCTGGTCTTCCAGACAGGTCACGATCATTTCGCATGGAGCGCAGGGACCGTCGGTGAAGAGCGCAGGGCGCTTAAAGTCGATCTTTCCGAAAAAGGCCTCGTTGAGGGCAATGTCGATCTCCTCGCAGTAGAGCTTTCCGGCGTTTTCAAGTCCGATCTCACGAAAAGCCGTGGAAAACGGACAGACGCGGTTGATCTCTCTCAGTGTATTCCCCTCCACGAAAGAGTCGCAGTCCCACGCCTCATTGGCCGGATAATCGGAATATTCCTCCACCGTGTGGAAGGTGACTTCCTTTCCGTCCTTTTTGATGTTTTCGATGATCTTCTGGGCCCTCATGTTGGCGAAGCGGCGTACCGCGCGCTTTACGACGGCTTCTCCCTTTTCCTGTCCCATTTCCTGGAGCACCTCATCGGCCATGACCGCAAACAGCTTTGCCATGGTCTCGGTGACCTTTCCCACGGGATCCTGTGGGTTGTACATCCTTTCCCTCTCCTTCTCATTTTTATGAAAATTTTATGGATTACAGAAAAAATTTAGCATTTTAAAAGCCAGAAGTGGGCATAAATGATGCAAAAGGCAGGAAAAATGTAGTGAAAATCCGTCAGACTGCACAAGAGGACGGGGCCACGCCGAACAGGACAAAGGAAACCTCAAAGCGGCCGTCCTGTGCCTTGAGATTTAAGGTCCCGCCGTAGCCGGCCACAGCCTCCCGGACGTTGGGGAGCCCCAGGCCATGGCCCTCAGAATCCGGCTTGGTGGTGGCAAAGCCGGAGCGGATGGAGGCATCCGGATCCATGGAATTACAGATGCCGCAGACCAGCATCCCCTTTTTATACAGGAGCTTTACCAGGATCCTTTTTTCAGAGTCCCCGCTCTGGTTTAAACAGGCTTCGATGGCATTTTCCAGGATATTGCCGAAAATGATGCCGCAGTCCACCATGTCGATCTTCATGTTTTTTACCACCATGATCTCGGTGTCCACCTGGATCCCGCTGGCGGCTGCCTGGTCCAGCTTGGAGGTAAGGACCGCGTCCAGAAACGGATTGCCGGTGCTGACAAGCTGACGGGAGCGGGTATGGAGCTCCAGCTGGTCCCGGATCCTGGAGGTGTAGTCCAGGGCCTCAGCCGTTTTCCCGGAGGCCAGGAGGGTCTGGACCATCTGCCAGTGGTTCTTCATATCATGACGCAGCTTCCGGTACTGGCTTTCCCGCCCCTCGATGGCCTTATAGTGGCGGACCTGCTCATTGAGCTGCTGCTCCAGATTTTTCCGCTCCAGGCTCTGACGGTAGATCCGGGCGGTCTCCGGCACCAACAGGACCAGGTTATAAAGGATCAGCAGAACAGCTCCGGTGACCAGGCTGCGGATGGCGACTACGGGCTGGAAATTGTAAAACAGCAGATAGATGAAAAAGGTAAAAAAGCTGATGATGATCCCGATGTAGACCGTGTGCATCTTCCTGTTTTCCGATACCTCAGCGCTGAGATAGCAGATGCAGACCATAAGGGTGCAGATGAACAGGAACCAGAGGGACTGCTCCAGCCGGTAAAAGGGGACGTAGCCGGCCATGATCACCGCCACAGAGAGGATCAGGACCGCAAAGTGGAACAGACAGAGAAAGGTAAAGATCCCCGGATAGGTTTTGGGAAATTCCAGGGAGATGTACCGGTATAAAAGCACCGGGATGATGAAGATGGCAACACATTTGACGGTGTCGATGGCGTAGCCGCTGAGCACGGAGCTGGCCAGGGAGGATTCACAGAGGATCCAGACGGCAAAGCCTAAAAAGCAGAAGCCGATGGCGGAAACGCAAGTCTGTATTTTGTATACATAACGGAATACGGAGCCCGCCAGAAGGATCACCAGGGCAACAAAAAATAAGACTCCGGAGGTGATGAGATGGAGGGGGCCGGACATGGCCAGGTTATTGAACAGGGCGTTCCGGGAGCCAAAGCAGATCCGTGGGGTCTTGTGGATCTCATATTCGGCAGCAGGAGCCGGGGCGTCCTCTAAAAAAGCAGGCTCAAACTGGACCTCCAGGCGGGACAGGGAGAGAGCGCCAGACGGGTCCAGGGGGATCAGAAACCAGGTATCGGGACTGATCTCAAGAACCTCACAGTCCTCCGGGACCGGGATCTCCCGGCCGTCCGCCAGGACTCGGGACGGCTTCTGGCCGCTGACTGCCAGGAAGGGTCGTTCCACCCGGTCACCGGGAAGGGCGCAGGAAAACGACAGGACTCCCTTCCGGGCCTCCTGATGGTCAAAATGGACGATGCTTCCAGAGCTGGTGAGCTCCAGAAACGTATGGTAGGAATCCGTGGGCCGTTCCTTTTGGATGGAAAGCAGGAACAGCCAGGAGATATACAAAAACAGCAGCCAGAAGGCATGGTAGATGCGGTTTGCCACAGCTCCTCCTCTCTGCTCAGACCATGGAAAGGCCGTTGAGCAGGTAATTCTGGTAATGCTCCCGGGAATCGGCGTACTTCTGGCCGATGGGGATCACAGTCCGGTCGATGCAGACAAATTCTTTTCCACTGAGATAATCCACATTTTCAAAGTTTACGATATAGGAGCGGTGGACCCGGTGAAAGGATTCTGGCGGGAGCTGCTGCTCCAGGTCAGAGATATTTCCATAAAATTCAATGGGCGGCCCGGCCTTCACATGGATCTCGATGATCCGGTTCTTTACCTCGAAAAAAATAATGTCCGTCAGGAGGACAGAGCCAATGGTCTTTCCAAATTTATATGTAAATTTTTCCTTCCGCCCCTTTTCAGCCAGGGAAACGGCCTTTAAAAAGACCTTTTCGATCTTCTCCGTCCGCATGTCCTGCTTTAACAGGTAGTGGAGGGGCATTACGTCCAGGGCCTCAAAAACATGCTCCTTGCTGACCGTGAGAAATATGATCTGGGCGGTGGGATTTATGGCGCGGAGTTTGGCGGCAGTTTCAATGCCGTTGAGCTTTTTCATCAGGATGTCCAGAAAAAAGATGTCAGTGGTCCGGTTTTTATCGTCTGGATCGAAGAGCAGCTCCTCGCCGGAGGAGCAGCAGGATACGGAGGCGGCGATGCTGTGCTTTTGGCAGAGCGCCTGGATCAGACCACAGAGCTCGTCCCGCATGGCGTCGCTGTCGTCGCAGATGCAGATATGGATCATAGGATGGTTTCCCCCTTTTCCTTTTTGATACTGATTATATCATTCTATGATGTTTGGGTCAAAAGGCTTTTTGACCTTTTGACCCTGGCATCATTACACAGGAGAACGGGGAAGACCATCAGAACACCAGATTTACCAGCATACAGAGGAGGACGCCGATCCCGGTGGGCAGAAGGATGGATACGGCGGTCCATTTTAAGCTTCCCGTCTCCTTCTTTATGGTGAGGCAGGTGGTGGAGCAGGGCCAGTGGAACAGGGAGAAAACAGCCATGCAGACAGCGGTCTTGACGGTCCACCCGTTGGCGGACAGCAGGCTTAAGATGGCCGTTTTATCGTCCATGGGGGCCAGGACGCCGCTCTGTAAATAGGCCATGAGGATAATGGGCAGGACGATCTCATTGGCGGGAAAGCCAAGGATAAAGGCCATGAGGATGATGCCGTCCAGTCCCATAAGGGCCCCAAGAGGATCCAGAAAGCCTGCAATGTGCATAAGGAGGCTTTCTCCGCCCACGGTCAGATTGGCCAGAAGCCAGATCACCAGACCGGCCGGGGCGGCCACAGCCACGGCCCGGCCCAGGACGAACAGGGTCCGGTCAAAGATGGAGCGGACGATGACCTTTCCCGGCTGGGGGCGGCGGTAGGGCGGAAGCTCCAGGGTAAAGGACGAGGGAACGCCCTTTAAAAGCGTCCTGGATAACAGGAATGAGGCCCCAAGGGTGGCCAGGATGGCTGCCAGGATAAAAAGCGTCAGCACCAGGGCGGTCAGCAGGGAGGAGAGCACGGGGGTTTCCATCGGAAGCCCTGCCCAGACGCCGCCTCCGGCTCCCAGAAGGGCGATCATGGTCAGCAGCAGGGGGAACCGGCCGTTGCAGGGCATGAGGCTGTTGGTGAGGATGGCGATGAGCCGTTCCCTGGGGGAGTCGATGATCCTGCATCCCACCACCCCGGCGGCGTTGCAGCCCAGGCCCATGGCCATGGTCAGGCACTGCTTTCCGCAGGCGCTGCATTTGTGGAAGGCGCCGTCCATATTAAAGGCCGCCCGGGGCAGATACCCCAGATCCTCCAGCAGAGTGAACAGAGGAAAAAAGATGGCCATGGGAGGCAGCATGACGGACACGATCCAGGCCACCACCCGGTATACGCCGAAAACAGCCATATCGATGAACCACTGGGGGAGGCCTATGGAAAGGGCGGCCTCAGCCAGCCGCGGCTCCAGGGAGAAAAACAGGTCCCACAGCATGGAGGACGGGTAATTGGCCCCGGTGATGGTGAGCCAGAAGATCCCCAGAAGCAGCAGTACCATGACCGCCGTACCGGTGAAGGGGCCAGTGAGGATCCGGTCCAGACGCTCTTCCCTTTTTCTGTAATGTTCCTTTGTATAGGTGACCGCCTGGGCCGCCAGGTCTTTGGGGGAGAAGGCGGAGGGGAGCCTCCGGTACGGAGAGCCCAGGGAGCAGGAGGCGCAGGCACAGGGGCATGAGGCGGCCAGGGAGGCCAGCAGCTTCTTTAAGGTTAACAGGCCTTTGGCCGTCCGGCCGCAGCAGGGAGTCACAGGGATCCCCAGGGAACGCTCCAGGGCCTTAAAATCGATCCGGATCCCCTTTTTTTCAGCCTCATCGCAGAGATTGACGCAGAGGACCGCCTGGGGCATGGGACCAGCCTCCTCTCTGTGCTCCAGCAGCCCTGCGGCCTGGGACAGCAGATACAGCCCCCGCTCCAGGCAGGTGGCGTCGCAGACCACAAGCAGAAAGTCGTAGTCCTCGTTTAAAATAAAATCCTTTGTCAGCTCCTCCTCAGCGGAACGGGTATCAAAGGAGTAGATGCCGGGAAGGTCCACGGCGGAAAAATCCTGGCCGCCATAGGAAAACTGTCCCATGGCGCAGGAGACGGTGACTCCGGCCCAGTTGCCGGTGTGCTGGCGGAGCCGGGTCAGACCGTTGAAAATGGTGCTTTTTCCCACGTTTGGGTTGCCCATCAGGGCCACGCGCCGCGTCATGAGAGGGCCTCCACCAGGATCATGCGGCTGTCCTCCTCCCGGAGGGCGATGACGGCCCCGCGGACCAGATAGGCGGCAATGTTCCCTTTCCGTTTCCGGAGCACGCAGGTGACGGCCTCCTCCGGCTCAAAGCCCAGGTCAGAAAGCCGCCCGGCCATTAACGGCGGATTGGCCAGCGCCAGGATCTTTGCGGATCCTCCTGTATTTATACTGCTCAATGGTAGTACCATGAAATCACTCACTCGCACGTTGCTTATGAGTGAGATATGAAAAAGCGGGCGGCTTTGTGCCTGTACAGGGCGGGGGAGCCGGGGAACACCGGAATCAGGGCAGGGGACCGGGGATCAGAGGATCACGGGAACCGGCGCGTCAAGCTTCATGGAGCGGTCTGTGACGGCGCAGTCATAGGCCCAGATATGGACGCCGTTTTCCTTCGCCTGCTTCAGTGCAGCGGCAAATTCCGGGTGGCGTTCCCGGTGGGGGGAAAAAGCATGAACGCCCTTCATCTGGATCACAAAAAGAGCGGCCGCTCCGTATCCATCCTTTACGGCCTGCGCAAGGCCCTCCAGGTGACGGATTCCCCGCTCCGTGGGCGCGTCCGGGAACATGGCCGTACCGTCCATATCCAGGGTCACGCCCTTTACCTCCATGAACCAGGGAGAGCCGCCGCAGGAAAAGGCCAGATCGAACCGGGAGTCCCCATAGCGGACCTCCCGCTTTACATGGTCCGGCCTGGGACAGAAGGGAAGCCCCTCTCCGGCGGTGAGCCATTCCCACGCCGTCTGGTTGGGGGCCTGGGAGTCAATATTGACCCACTGCGGCCCCTGGGCGGTCTCTTTTTTTACGGCGATCAGCGAGTATTCTGTTTTCCTTCCCTGGGCCATGGCGTCTGGATGGAACTGCACCGCCGCCGGGACGCCTGGGATCAGGAGCTCTCCCAGTCTTCCGGTATTTTTTACATGGCAGACCGCCTCGTTTCCGTTCAGAAGGACCCGGGCCAGGAACCGGTTGGGACGGGAAAGGAAAACGGCCTGCATTACATTTTCATAGATCATAGGAAAATACCTCCGTCCCTGGATTATAGCATAAATGGAGCAGATTTAATATTAATAAAGGAAACTGTGAAATCAATCTTTTCAAACCTGGAGAAATAAGGTATAATCACCTTGAGTATACAGCGCCGGCTTATGATGCGGCCTGAAACAATATGACGCAAATGGAGGTCCAAGATTATGTTAGTAACAGCGAAAGAAATGCTTGCAAAGGCAAGAGACGGAAAATATGCAGTAGGCCATTTCAACATCAACAACCTGGAGTGGACAAAGGCGATCCTTCAGACAGCGGAAGAATTAAGATCTCCGGTGATCCTTGGGGTTTCCGAGGGCGCTGGAAAGTATATGGGCGGATATAAGACCGTTGTGGGAATGGTCAATGGTATGCTGGAGGAATTAAACATCACAGTTCCCGTTGCCCTTCACCTGGACCATGGCAGCTATGAGGGCTGCTTAAAGTGCATCGAAGCCGGATTTTCTTCCATTATGTTCGACGGCTCCCACTATCCCATCGAGGAGAACGTGGAGAAGACCAAGGAGCTGATCCGCATCTGCCGTGAAAAGGGCATGTCCCTGGAGGCTGAGGTCGGCGCCATCGGCGGTGAGGAAGACGGTGTAGTTGGTATGGGCGAGTGCGCAGATCCCAACGAATGTAAGATGATCGCAGACCTGGGTGTTGATATGCTGGCTGCGGGAATCGGAAATATCCATGGAAAATACCCGGCCAACTGGCAGGGCTTAAGCTTCGAGACCCTTGCGGCAGTGAAGGAGAAGGTGGGCGATATGCCTCTGGTGCTTCACGGCGGTACAGGGATCCCGGAGGATATGATCAAGAAGGCCATTTCCCTGGGCGTTGCGAAGATCAATGTAAATACCGAGTGTCAGCTGGCATTTGCCGATGCTACGAGAAAGTACATCGAAGCAGGAAAGGATCTGGAAGGAAAGGGATTTGACCCGAGAAAGCTTCTGGCTCCCGGCGCAGCGGCCATCAAAGAGACTGTGAAGACCAAAATGGAGCTGTTCGGTTCCATTGGCAAGGCAGAATAAAAGACGCGTGCGGCAATCAGACGTTCTCCCCTTTCCGGGAGAACGTTTTTGCAAATCTGGCTGGGCCAGTATACATGAGGAGGAAAAATCTATGAGCGAGGCCATCCATGTGGCAGAAATTTTTGGAGAAAATGTATTTGACGACGCGGTAATGAGAGAGCGTCTGCCCAAAAGCGTCTATAAGAAGCTGAAGCAGACCATTGAGGACGGAAGCGAGCTGGACCCGTCCATCGCAGACGTGGTAGCCCATGCCATGAAGGACTGGGCGGTGGACAATGGAGCGACCCATTATACCCACTGGTTCCAGCCCCTGACCGGCGTGACGGCGGAAAAACACGATTCCTTTATCACCAGCCCCGACGCAGCCGGAAGAGTCCTGATGGATCTTTCGGGGAAAGAGCTGATCAAGGGAGAGGCCGATGGCTCCTCCTTCCCCTCCGGCGGTCTCCGGGCTACCTTTGAGGCCAGAGGCTATACCACCTGGGACTGTACCTCCCCGGCGTTCTTAAAAAAGGACGCCTTAGGCGTGACCCTCTGCATCCCCACAGCCTTCTGCTCCTACGGGGGAGAGGCCCTGGATAAGAAAACGCCGCTCTTACGCTCCATGGAGGCCATCGATAAGCAGGCGGTCCGCATTTTCCATCTGTTCGGCAACACTGCCGTGAAGCGGGTGATCCCGTCGGTGGGACCGGAGCAGGAATATTTCCTGGTGGACCGGGAAAAATATTTACAGAGAAAAGACCTGATCTATACGGGCCGCACCCTGTTCGGAGCCATGCCGCCCAAGGGCCAGGAGATGGACGACCACTACTACGGCGTGATCCGGGAGCGGGTGGGCGCCTTTATGAAGGAGCTTAACGAGGAGCTCTGGAAGCTGGGGGTGGCGGCCAAGACCCAGCATAACGAGGTGGCTCCGGCCCAGCATGAGCTGGCGGCCATCTACACCAAGGCCAACCTGGCAGTGGACCACAACCAGATCGTCATGGAGACCATGAAAAAGGTAGCCAGCCGCCGCGGCCTTGCCTGCCTGCTCCATGAAAAGCCGTTCCAGGGCGTCAACGGCTCCGGAAAGCACAACAACTGGTCCCTGACCTCCGACACCGGCATCAATATGCTGGAGCCTGGGGTAACGCCCCATGAGAACATCCAGTTCCTTTTGGTGCTGGCCTGCATCATGAAGGCCGTGGACGTCCATGCAGACCTGCTCCGCCAGTCGGCGGCCGTTCCTGGAAACGATTACCGTCTGGGAGCCCAGGAGGCGCCGCCGGCCATTATCTCCATCTTTGTGGGCGAGCAGATCGAGGATGTGATCGACCAGCTCTGCAGCACCGGCTCCGCCACCCACTCCAAGATGGGCGGTACCTTAAGGACCGGCGTGACCACACTTCCGGATTTTGATAAGGATGCCACAGACCGGAACCGGACCTCGCCCTTTGCATTTACCAACAATAAATTTGAATTCCGTATGGTGGGCTCCTCCGACTCCATTTCCTCCGCCAATGTGGTGCTGAATACCATTGTGGCAGAGGCCTTTAAGGAAGCGGCGGATATCCTGGAGGCCTCCGATGACTTCCCCACAGCGGTCCATGACCTGATCAAAAAGCTGCTTTCCGAGCACAGACGGATCATCTTCAACGGCAACGGCTACACCGAGGAGTGGGTACAGGAGGCAGAACGGAGAGGACTTCCCAACTTAAAGTGCATGGTGGATTCCATACCGTCCCTGGTGACAGAAAAAGCCGTGAAGCTGTTCGGAGACTTCGGCGTGTACACAAGATCCGAGCTGTACGCCCGGGCAGAGATCGAGTACGAGACTTATGCCAAGAGCGTTCTGGTGGAGGCCCGGACCATGTCAGACATGGCTGGAAAGCAGATCATTCCGGCAGTGATCCGGTATTCGGGAGATCTGGCCAGGTCCCTCAATGAAGTAAGGACCGCCTGCCCGGAGGCTGACATGAGTGTGCAGACGGAGCTGGTGCTGGAGGTCTCCAGCCTGCTGGCCGCCATGAAAAACGCTATGGAGGAGATCCGGAAGGATCTGGAGAAGGCAGGGACCATGTCCAATATGAAGGAGCGGGCCCACTTCTGCTATGATGAGATGGTGCCGGCCATGAACCGGCTCAGAGAGCCTGCGGACCGCCTGGAGATGATCGTGGACAAGGAATACTGGCCCTTCCCCAGCTACGGCGATATGATCTTTGAAGTATAAATTTTACGCCCTAAGGCGCAGGACCGGACGGTCCGGCGGAGATGATCTGCCGGGGCGGCCGGTCTTTTCCTTGCCCCGCGCCGGAAGCCTGGGAGATTTCCCTCTGCATACCGTTGCGGAAAATGGCGGAGAATGGTATACTATACCTGGTTTTTTCTCTAAAAACAAGGAAAACAGGAAAGGAAAATGCGGCGCAGGCCGCAGCAGAGTAAGAGATATGTCAAATAAAGTATCTGGAAAGAGGCAGAAAGGGGCGGACAGCCCCGAACTGCGGGAAAAGGACGCCAGGAGCATGGCCGGGATCATGGGCGTGTTCGCCGTGGCGGTGCTGGGTATCTTTCCCCTGGCATACGATAACTATTATTACAACATTCTGGAGACCAAGTACCATTTTTACTGTGTCGCCTCCATTGCGGCCATGGCGCTGATGCTCTTTTACGGGATCTTCAGCGGCCGGATCGCGGGGTTTTTCAGAGGGGACGGCAGTGAAAAGGGAGGAAGCAGATTTTTTAAGCGGATCCTTGGAGGGCTGAATTTTGTGGACTGGGCCATGTTGGCGTTCTGGGGAGCCAATGTCATTTCCTGGATCCTCTGCGTGGACTGGCGCTGGGATGCCTTCTGGGGGACCTTCGGCCGGTATAACGGCGTATTTCTGATCACCCTCTATACGGTGGTCTACTTCCTGGTGACCCGGTTTTTCCGGTTCCGTCAGTGGTATCTGGATCTGTTCCTGGTGACGGGAATGCTGGTCTGCGGCTTCGGCATCACCGACTATTTCCAGATGGATCTGCTCCACTTTAAGGAAGAACTTTCGGATGACCAACTTCGAATTTTTGTTTCCACCTTCGGAAACATTAATACGTACACCGTTTATGTGGGCGCGGTGCTGGCAGTGTCCATGACCTTATTCACCCTGGATAAGGACTGGAGGAAGAGAATCTGGTATTTTGCCGCCATGATGGTGTCCAGCGTGGCCATCATCATGGGAACCAGCGACAACGCCTATCTGACCCTGGGAGCACTCCTGGGCTTCCTGCCCCTGTACCTGTTCCGGACCTGGAGCGGCATCCGGAGATATCTTATGGCGGCGGCAGGGTTCTTCACGGCGGCCTGGATCGTGGAATGGGCCAATGTGAAATATGCGGACAAGGTCCTGGGCATCGACAGCCTATTTACCATGTTCGTCCAGTACGAGCATTTTAAGGAGATCGTCCTGGCCCTGTGGATCGCGGCGGCGGTTCTTACGGTGCTGACCATCCGGAGAAAGGGAGAAAAGGACCGGATCGGCAAATGGCCTTGCTTTGTCTGGCTTGGCTTTCTGGCCTTCATTGCGGCTGGAGTCATCTATGTGCTTTACGATGCCAATGCGGCGGGGAATGCGGAAAAGTACGCGGCCATCAGCAAATATGTGGTGTTCAATGACGCCTGGGGCAGCAGCCGGGGCTACGCCTGGATCCGGTCCATGGAGGTTTTCAGGGAGTTTTTCACCACCAAGGACAAGATCTTCGGCTACGGTCCGGAGACCTTCCGGGTGCTCATGGAAAATTATTATCTGGGAGAGCTGGGCAATGTGATCTTTGACAACGCCCATAACGAATACCTCCACTATCTGATCACCATCGGCCTGTTCGGCATGCTGTCCTATATGGCATGGCTGGGCACCTCCATTTTCTGGATGGCAAGGAATCTCAAGGACCGGCCGGAGGTGGCGGCCTGCCTGTTTGCCCTGGCGGCTTATGCGGTCCAGGCCACGGTGAACTTAAACCTTCCGGTGGCTATGCCTGTGACGGTGCAGCTTCTGGCCATGGGCGTCAGCAGACAGTTAAAGAAAAAGGAAAATGAATCCATATAGAACGGAGAGTGTGCATATGCAGGCAGTGATCATGGCCGGAGGAAAGGGGACGCGCCTGGCGGCCCTTACGAAAGACGAGATACCGAAGCCCATGGTGGAGGTGGCGGGAAAACCGCTGTTATTATGGCAGGTGGAGAGGCTTAAGGACCACAGGATCACCAATATCCTCATGGTCATCGGCCATCTGGGCGAAAAGATCCAGGAATATTTTGGAGATGGGGAGCGTTTTGGGGTACGGATCCGGTATTTTGTGGAGGAAACGCCCCTGGGCACCGCCGGTTCCTTCTATTATTTAAAGGATATGGTGGAGGAGACCTTCTTCATGATGTCCGGGGACCTGTTTTTTGACATTGATTTTGGCCGGATGCTGGCCTTTCATGAGAAGAAAAAGGCAGCGGCCACGCTGTTCGTCCATCCCAACGGCCATCCTTATGACTCGGATCTCCTGGTGTTAGATGAGGACGACCGGGTGCGGAAATTCGACTCCAAGCACAATACCAGGGACTACTGGTATGAAAATTGTGTGAATGCTGGAATTTTCGTGTTTAACAGAAAAATATGTGACCGGGTTCCGGAGCCGGTGAAGCGGAACCTGGAAAACGATGTGATCCAGGGCATGATCCAGGACGGAGAGCCGGTGTACGGCTACCGCTCCCCGGAGTATGTGAAGGATGTGGGGACCGTGGACCGGATCCAGCAGACCTTAAAGGATATTGAACGGGGCTTTATTGCGGAGAAATCCCTCAGCAGAAAGCAGAAATGCATCTTCCTGGACCGGGACGGCACCATTAACCAGTACCGGGGCCTGGTATATAAGGAGGAGGATTTTGAGCTGGAGCCCTGTGCGGTCCAGGCGGTGAAACGGATCAACCAGTCGGGCCGTCTGGGGATCGTCATCACCAACCAGCCGGTGGTGGCCCGGGGCCTCTGCAGGATCGAAGATGTGGAAAATATCCACCGGAAGCTTTCCTCCCTTCTGGGGAAGGAGGGCGTGTTCCTGGACGATATCCTGTTCTGTCCCCACCACCCGGACAAGGGATACCCGGAGGAAAATCCGGCCTACAAGATCCCCTGTGAGTGCCGGAAGCCAAAGACCGGCCTGATCGAACAGGCGGCAGAAAAATATAACATTGACCTTTCCGCCTCCTGGATGGTGGGAGACACCACCATAGATATCCAGACAGGGATCAACGCCGGAATGCGCACCGCCCTGGTACTGACCGGAGAGGCAGGAAAGGATAAAAAATACGATGTGACGCCGGATCTTGTCTGCAAGGACCTTTTGGAGGCCGTGGAGAAGATCCTGGAGATGGATTAGGAGGGATCTCATGATCATTACACAGACGCCGTTCCGCATGTCCTTTTTTGGCGGCGGGACCGATTTCCCGGGATTTTATAAGGAGCATGGCGGAGCCGTGATCTCCACCACCTTTGATAAATACTGCTACGTGAACGTGCGCCATCTGCCGCGGTTCTTCGATTATTCCACAGAGCTTTCCTACTCGAGGATTGAGCGGGTGACCGATGTGGAGGCCATCGAGCATCCGGCCATCCGGGAGGCCATGAAATATCTGGACATGCAGGAGATCCGCCTGACCTATGAGGCAGACCTGCCGGCCCGGTCCGGCCTGGGCACCAGCAGCTCCTTTGCCGTGGGCATGCTGAACGCGTTTTACGCCTTAAAGGGCAAATACGCCGATAAGCGGAAGCTGGCCGACGACGCCATCTATCTGGAGCGGGTGCTCTGCAAGGAAAGCGGAGGAGTCCAGGACCAGATCGCCGCATCCTTTGGCGGCCTGAACCGGATCAACTTTAACGCCGACGGCTACGAGGTGAATCCAGTGATCATCTCCCCGGAACGGAAGGCCCAGTTAAACCGGAATCTGATGCTGTTTTTCACCGGCTTTTCCCGGTTCTCCTCAGATATCCAGAAGACCACCCAGAAGGACATGGCCGATAAGGAACGGCAGCTTCTGGAAATGCTGTCCCTGGTGGACGAGGCGGAGAAGGTGCTGACCACAAAGACGGATCTCAATGAGTTCGGCCGGCTTCTGGACTACACCTGGAAGTTAAAGCGCGGGATCTCCAGCGGGATCTCCACGGACTCCATCGATGGTCTTTATGCCAAGGGGATCGAGGCCGGGGCTCTTGGAGGAAAGCTTCTGGGCGCCGGAGGAGGCGGCTTCCTGCTGTTTTATGTGGAGGAGGATAAGAGAGAGGCTGTGGCAAAGGCCATGGAGGACCTTTTATATGTGCCGTTCCAGTTTGAGAACAGCGGGACCAGAGTGATCCATTATACGGCGGAGATGTACGAGAAGAGATAGGAGCAGCCGGGGCGCTGCGGGACAGGAGGCTTTTAGGCCGGTGTTCTGCGGCGGCCCGGTTTTTTGCGGAATGGAGCTGGCTGACGAGTTCGGAAGAATAAAAAGCAGAGAGATAGACATACTGATTATAGGTTTTATTTGTTCAATCTGCGGATTTTGTGCAGATTACATTGACAGAACATGGATATGAGGGGTATTATGGTGGTAAATAAAACGACAGGGGTAATCGGTATGCTATTGGAATTCAGGTGCTCCAATCATAAATCCATTAAAAATGAAATTACATTTTCCATGCTCGCCGGAAGCGATGATACTCATGAGAAATCTTTAAAGCTCCATAATGGGATGCGGATCCTCAGGACGGCGGTGATCTACGGCCCTAATGGCTCCGGAAAGAGCAATTTTATTGACGCGCTGAATTTCTGTGCACTTATGGTGGATAAGAGCATGCGCTTTCAGCCGGGGGAAAAGGTACCGCAATCGGAACATAAGACCAGCGAAGAGGGAGACGCCAGCAGCTATGCGATTCAGTTTTTAAAAGAAGGGATCCGCTATGCATATGGATTTACTGTTCAGGACCAGGAGATCGCGGAGGAATATCTGTACTACTTCCCAAAGGGCCGCCAGGTGAAGATCTTTGAGCGCAGCGGTCAGGCCGTTACGCCGGGAGACCGGTATAAGAGTTCCTTTCAGCAAAGCCTCAACGTCCTAAAGGAAAACCGCCTGTTTCTGGCCTGCGGGGCAAACTTTTCCAACGTAAAAGAAGTGGAGGCTGCCTTTTTGTTTTTTACCAGAGATCTGGTGATCTATGATTCAAAGAAGAATAACTGGATGGATTATTCGCTGAATCTGATGAGGCGGGATCCAGACATCAAGAAAATTTTTCTGATCCTGATGCGGCTTCTGGGGAACCAGATCAGGGATGTAAGGATTCCGGAGAACCAGACAAAACGGATCGAAGCCCAGGTGGTCTACGATCAGTTTGAAACGGATCTGATGACAGAGGAGTCGGATGGCGTGAAAAAGCTGTTTGAAATTTTATGTCCATTGATCGATATCTTAAGCAAGGGCCGGGTTTTGATCTGTGACGAGCTGGAAACCTGCCTCCATGAAGCCTTGATCTACCAGATCGCAGAATTGTTCCAGAGAACGTCAGACAGATTTTCGGCCCAGCTGATCTTCTCTACCCATGATACCAGTCTCCTGGACTCGAACCTGTTCCGGAGGGATCAGATCTGGTTTACAGAGCTGAACGAAGAGAGGGCCACAAACCTGTACTCTCTGATGGAGATACGGAATGTGAGAAAAACAGAAAACCTGAAAAACGGGTATATCCTTGGAAAATATGGGGCGATTCCCATGAGAAATAAGAACTTCTGGGAAGAGTTTGAAAAACAGATCGAAAAATAGCAGGGGGAAGCTTTGATGGCAGGACGGAATCTGGAACTGAGACCTCGCGAGGAGGGTACAAGAGATAAGGCGAAGATACCGGTGGTCCGGTTTCCTCTGGATAAGATCACGGAGCATTTTCAGGAAAACATAAGCGCAGTCCGGGGGCAGTTTGCCGTGGCGGAGGAGCTGGTCCAGGGCGGGAGGACAGAAGAGGGAGAAAATATCTGGCGTTCCCAGATCGTTTTCCTGGAAAGCGCCCTGGACTTCTTTATGCACGAGCTGACGAAATATGGTCTGTGTGAAATACACGCGGGAAGCTGGAACAGCACTGTGAAATATGAGAACATCATGGTACATATGGGAGTGGTTGAGGCGGCCATGAGGGACAGGGACAGTGACGCATGGTTCCTGGATTTTATCAATGATACATACGGAACTGTCACTATGGCATCCTGGGATACGGTAAAGGACCAGATCAGTCTTCTGGGGATGGATGTTATGCAGATCGCCAAAGACGCTTTCTGGGAGCAGGGCTCTTCGGAAAAGCCCAGAGATAAGATGAAGCGCCGGTTAAACAGCCTGTTTCAGCGCCGCAATATGATCGCCCATCAGTCAGACCGCCGCCATGCGGATGCGCAAAAGGAGCCCATTTCCCGGGAGACTGTTGAGGAGTTTATTGCAGATGTGGAGAAGATCGTGGCGGCGGTGGTGAAGGAAGCGGAGAGGAAGCAGGAGGCATAGGAATGGCGTAAAATGCGGAAAATCCGGATTCTGTAAGACGGTGCAGCACAGCTTTCGGGCAGACAGACAAATTCTGGTATTTATGTCATAATCGCAGATGTTTTGTAGAAATTGGAACGCACAGCCAGAGAAAGATGTGATATACTAGGCCCTGGTATCGAAAAGAAGGGTTGAAAAAGCTGTACTGCGATGCTATAATGATATGAGCTAAAACCGGACAAAAGCTTGAGAGTTTGAAGGCTGCGGGCTTTTGGAAGGGGTTATACTGGTCGCACATAACGTGCCTGAATGAATCTGGGACGCCGAAGGGCGGATCGCGGAGTGGCGGAGCCTACCCTAAAAGGAGAATCATCATGTGGTATGTATTGCAGACAATGACTGGAAGAGAAGAGGAGCTGGTCCATTATATTGAAGAGATCGTTCCAAAAGAACTGTACACAGATTGTTTTGTGGCATATTACGAAAGGGTATGGAGAAAGCAGCAGGAAAGCGTCGTCCATGTGGAGCGGCTGTTTCCGGGATATGTGTTCATTGTTTCGGATACGCCGAAGGAGCTGTACCTGTGTCTGAAGAAGGTTCCTGCCATGTCCAAGATGATCGCCGATGGAAATTTTGACTTTCTTTCCATCGAAGAGGAAGAAGAAGCGTTTTTCGCGAATATGCTGAAAAACCAGCATATTGTCCGGCTTTCCTACGTGGAGCTGGATGGAAGAGGGCGGATCCTCCGCGTATGCGGACCTTTGAAAGAATATGCAGATTCCATCGTAAAGGCCCAGTATAAGAAGCGTTATGTGATCATCCGGCTGAAGATGATGGGGAGCTATAAGACCGTGGCCCTGGGGGTTATCTTAAAGGAAGATATCCAGCAGGAGATCCGCTATGGAAAGGTTGAGACCCCGTTGGAGATGCCGGAGTTTTACCATGCCGCACAGCCGGAGAAAAACCACGGTTATGCCGCAGGCGACCATGTCAGCGTGATTTCCGGATCCTTTGAAAATATGTCGGGAGTGATCTGGAAAGTCAAAAAAGATACGGTAGAGATCGGAGTACATCTCTTCGGACAGGACATGTCCATGGAGGTGCCGGTCAATGATATACGCAAAAACTTCCCATAAGGACGATTATGGGAAGTAAAACGGGCTTAGCCCCGTGAAAAAAACGAATCCGAGGAAGATCTGATGTACGAATTTCTGGAAAAATACCTGCCCAGGGACAAGCGCGTCCGCATGGGCATTTTAATGGCCGCAGACGTTTTTGCGCTCTGCCTGGCCTCTTTTTTAGGCCTTTTTGTCCGGTTTGATTTAAATATTTCCAAGATCCCGCCGGAATACGCCCGGGCGGCCCTGGAGTTCCTTCCCTATTATATCCTGGCCTCCCTGGTGATCTTCTTCCTGGCCCGGATGTACTCCACCATGTGGAGCGTGGCCGGGGTCCGGGAAGCCCTCCATGTGGTGGCGGCCTGCGGCCTGGCTTCCCTGGTGCAGATCGCCGGGATGATGCTCTTACAGCTTTCCGTGCCCAGGAGCTTCTTTTTGGTGTCCTTTGCGGCCCTCTGTGCCGAGGAGCTGGGGATCCGCCTCTCCTACCGGGTGGTGATCTCCTTATTCGGGAACCATAGTAAAAAGGCGGCAAAGCGGATCATGATCGTGGGCGCCGGGACCTCCGGCTCTGTGATCCTAAAGGAGATGACCACCAGTTCCCTGGTCAACGGCTGCGTGGTCTGTTTCGTGGACGATGATAAGAACAAGGCCGGGAAGTTCTTAAACGGCGTTCCCGTGGCCGGGAACCGGAACGATATCCCGCGGCTTGCCGCGGAATATAAGATCGACGAGATCTACATCGCCATCCCGTCGGCCTCAGCCAAAGAGAGGAAGGCCATCATCGAGATCTGCCGGGAGACGGGCTGCCAGGTGAAGATCCTGCCGGGCATCTACCAACTGATCAACGGTGAGGTGAGCATCGCAAAGCTCCGGAATGTGGAGATCGAGGACCTTTTGGGCCGGGATCCCATCCGGGTGAACTTAGACGAGATCATGGGCTACGTCAGCGGCAAGGTGGTCTTAGTGACCGGGGGCGGCGGCTCCATCGGAAGCGAATTATGCCGCCAGGTGGCGAGCCACAACCCGAAGCAGTTAATTATCTTTGATATCTACGAGAACAACGCCTACGACATCCAGCTGGAGCTGAAGGAAAAGTATCCGGACCTGGACCTGGTGGTGCTCATCGGCTCCGTCCGGAACACCCACCGGATCGAGACGGTGTTTGAAAAATACCGTCCTGACATCGTGTACCATGCGGCGGCCCACAAGCATGTGCCCCTCATGGAGGACAGCCCCAACGAGGCCATCAAGAACAACGTGTTCGGTACATATAAGACGGCAAAGGCGGCGGATAAATATGGAACCAGCCGTTTTGTGCTGATCTCCACGGACAAGGCCGTGAACCCCACCAACATCATGGGGGCGTCCAAGCGGATGTGCGAGATGGTGGTTCAGATGATGAATGCTAGGTCAAAAACAGACTTTGTGGCTGTGCGGTTCGGGAACGTACTGGGGAGCAACGGGTCCGTGATCCCGCTCTTTAAAAAGCAGATCGAGCAGGGCGGTCCGGTGACGGTGACCCACCCGGATATCATCCGGTATTTCATGACGATCCCGGAGGCGGTGTCGCTGGTATTACAGGCCGGGGCCTATGCCAGGGGCGGGGAAATCTTCGTCCTGGACATGGGGGAGCCCATGAAGATCCTGGACCTGGCGAAGAACCTGATCCGGCTGTCCGGGTACACGCCGGATGTGGATATCCCCATCGTGTTCACGGGCCTGCGGCCCGGGGAGAAGCTATATGAGGAGCTTCTCATGAACGAGGAAGGGATGCAGGATACGCCCAATAAGTTAATTCATATCGGAAAGCCCATCGAGTTCGATATGGAGCGGTTTGAGGAACAGCTGGAGGAGTTGTATGTGACCGCCAATGAGGACGGGGACAGGATCCGGGAGGATGTGATGCGGATTGTGGGGACGTATCATCCGGCGGGTGTAAAGGCCTAATATCCGGCCCATCGGGAGGGTGAAGGATATTGGAGCTTTCTCCAAAAGGTCGGGAAGCACTGTGGATAATACAGTTTTCCGCCAGAAATAGGCCCTGGAGCTTTGAAAGTATGACTGGGATAAAAGTACCGGATGGATCCGGAGCTTCATTCCCGGAGCAAAAGCGCAGGGAATCAAACAGTAAAAGAAAAACAGAAAGCCCCCCGGAAACGGGGCCTTAACCAGAAGAAAACATCCTGTGGAAACAGGATGTTTTTCTATTAAAAACAAGGGGGATGATCACATGTTCCATGCAGACGAACGTCTCACACCATTTGAAAAAAAGATCTGGCTCAGCTCGCCCACCATGCACGGGCCGGAGCTGGAATATATAAAGGACGCCTATGAAAAGAACTGGATGTCCACCGTCGGAGAGAATATCAACGAGGTGGAGCGTCTGGCCTGTGAGACCGTGGGGTGTAAGTATGCCGTGGCCCTGGCCACCGGCACCTCTGCCCTCCATCTGGCCGTGAAGCTGGCCGGGGTAAAGCCCGGGGAGAAGGTGTTCTGCTCGGACATGACCTTTTCCGCTACTGTAAACCCGGTGGTGTATGAGGGCGGAGTCCCGGTGTTCATTGACACCGAATACGATACCTGGAACATGGATCCAGTGGCCCTGGAAAAGGCCTTTGAACTGTATCCGGAGGTCCGGATCGTTGTTATGGCCCATTTATACGGGACGCCGGGAAAGATCGATGAGCTGCAGGCTGTCTGCAAACGTCACGGGGCCGTGATCATCGAGGATGCAGCGGAATCCCTGGGGGCTTCCTATAAGGGACAGCAGACCGGGACCTTCGGCACCTATAACGCCATTTCCTTCAACGGGAACAAGATCATCACCGGCTCTGCCGGAGGGATGCTTCTGACCGACGATAAGGACGCGGCGGACCGGGCCCGGAAATGGTCCACCCAGTCCCGGGAGAACGCGGCCTGGTACCAGCATGAGGAAGTGGGCTACAACTACCGGATGAGCAACGTGATCGCCGGGGTGGTGCGGGGACAGTTCCCGTACTTAAAGGAGCACATCGCACAGAAGAAGGCCATTTATGAGCGGTACAGGGAGGGCTTTAAGGACCTTCCGGTACGGATGAATCCGTTCAACGCCGAAAACTCCGAGCCCAACTACTGGCTGTCCTGCCTGGTCATCGATCCGGAGGCCATGTGCAGACAGGTGCGTGGGGAGCAGGAATCTCTGTACATCCCGGAACCGGGAAAGAGCTGCCCCATGGAGATCCTGGAGACGCTGGCAAGGTATAATGCTGAGGGGCGTCCCATCTGGAAGCCCATGCATATGCAGCCCATCTTCCGGATGAACGGGTTTGTGACCCGGGAAGGGAATGGACGGGCAAAGACTAACGCCTATATTGCCGGAGGGGTTGTCGGAAAAGATGGAAAACCGCTGGATGTGGGGATGGACCTCTTTCAGAGGGGACTGTGCCTGCCGAGTGATAATAAGATGACGGCGGAGGAGCAGGATACCATTATCAAGATCATAAGGAGCTGTTTCAATGACTAAGCGGCTGTACCGAGACTACATAAAGAGATTCCTGGATATCGTTCTGTCGGCGGGAGCGATCATTGTGCTGTCCCCGGTCATGGCGGTCACAGCGGTCCTGGTGCGGGTAAAGCTGGGAAGCCCGGTGATCTTTAAGCAGAAGCGTCCGGGAAAGGACGAAAAAATCTTTGAGATGTATAAGTTCCGCAGCATGACCGATGCCAGGGACGAGAACGGGGAGCTGCTGCCGGATGAGGTACGGCTGACCAGCTTTGGTAAGAAGCTGCGGGCCAGCAGCCTGGATGAACTGCCCGAGCTGTTTAATATCCTGAAGGGAGATATGAGCGTGGTGGGGCCTAGGCCGCTGCTGGTACGTTACTTGGAATTATATAACGATGAACAGAGACGTAGGCATAATGTAAAGCCTGGATTAGTAGGACTTGCAGGTGTACATGGGAGAAACAATCAATCTTGGGAGAGCAAATTCCGATATGACCTGATATATGTGGATAATATTTCATTTCTAATGGATTTAAGAATCTTTATAAAAGCAATCTCTGTAGTGTTTAAACATAATGATGTAAATTATCAAAACTTATCTAGTGGAGAGGAGTTTAGAGGAAATAGACATGGATAACAAAAGATTGTTTGATGTTAATGTGAGAAAATATTGTACAGATAAAAATTTTTCTGTATATTATCCGGCATCAATTAATAATCCTCGAAATCATGCGGTTATGTTTGTAACAGAGGGATATCTTGAGCGGGCGAGTGAGTTGAGTAATTTTTTTGAATGTCTAATTTTCTGGCCCAAAGAAGTTACTTGTCCTAATGAAATAGAGAAAAAACATGCAGTTAAATATTGTAAAAATCCAAGGCTAAGCTACTGTAATTTCTTTTCAGAAAATCAAATCAAGTCCATTCCCTATCCAACTGAAGGCACATATCAGAATGGAGCATTTATTGGCAGTGAGGCAGTTATTGGACAAAATTGTGTGATTATGCCATTTTCCTATATTGGCAGTGAGGTGATTCTTGGGGATCGGGTATACGTGGGATCTGGTGCCAAATTGGTAGGAAAAGTCCGTATAGGGTCAGATGTAATAATCCGAGAAAATAGCGTAATTGGTGCAGATGGGCTATCGACGGATAGAAATGAGGATGGAACAGCTGCTACAATGCCGCAATTTGGAGGCGTAATCATTAATGATCATGTGGAGATTGGCGCGAATACAGTGATTGCGCGAGGAGCTATTGATGATACGATTATCCAGTCAGGGAGCAAAATTGATAATCAGTGTTTTATTTCACATAATGTTGTGATTGGAAAAAATACATTTATAGTGGGTGAAAGTATATTATTTGGAAGCTCCTCTACTGGAGATAATGTGTTTATTTCAGGCAATAGTACAGTACGGAACGGTATCCATATTGGCGACAAAGTTTTTGTTGGGATGGGGGCTGTAATAACAAAGGATTTATATCCAGAAGAGATAGCGTATGGAAATCCAGCTAGGACTTATAAAAAATGATAGCAGACATTTGATCTCTAAAAAAAATAAGAAACCATGAAAAGGACTTGAAAATGAATATACTGATCATAGCTCCCCATCCTGATGATGAAATTTTAGGATGCGGTGGAACCATAGCAAAGCATATCGCTAATGGCAATGATGTTTTCGTTGCGATTGTGACCAAAGGATGCAAGCCTCTATTTTCTGATGATTCAGTGGAACAGGTAAGAGAAGAATGCAGGGAGGCAGATGCATATTTAGGAGTTAGGAAAACAATTTTTATGGACTTCCCTGCCAGTATGCTGGAAGAAGTATCTAGATATAAGCTAAATGAGGCATTTATAAAGTTAATACAGGATATAAAACCAGAAATGGTATACCTACCACATAGAGGCGATATGCAACTTGATCATAAGATGACAGTAGATGCTGCCATGGTGGCTCTTAGGCCTAAGTATAAGCATACAGTAAAGAAAATTTATGCTTATGAAACACTGTCTGAGACGGGATGGGATGTACCCAATGTTGAAAATGAGTTTATACCTACAAGTTATAATGATATATATGGATTTCTGGATAAAAAGATTGAAGCAATGAAGATATTTAAATCACAAATTGCAGAATACCCCAATCCAAGATCTGTGGAAAGCATAAAGGCACTTGCGATATATCGAGGCACTACAGTGGGGGTTAAGGCGGCAGAAGCTTTTGTGGTTCTTCGAGAAATTCGGGGGATTGGCATAAGCTAAAAGATACAGTTGCTTTGTCTAAAATGAGCATTTGTGATATTCAGACAATAATGCCTAGGATTAAATAACACGATATCCACATCCTACAAATTCTGTACTAAGACGGATGCGAGAGGGCAGAGAGAACAGTTTATGGGGAATAAAGAATTATGAATAAATCTGCAAGACAACGATTATGGCACACACTGCGGCTATGGTTGATACCTAATAGTTATCATAGAGCAGAATATATTAAGAAGCATAAGCTTTTCCATTCAATTGGCGATGGCTGCACTGTTATGGAAAGAAAAGTTCCCTTGTATGGAAATCTTATCTCTATAGGGAATAATGTACATTTGGCAGCCAAGGTTTTTTTGATTCCTCATGATGCAATACATCTGTGCCTGAATGGTTTTTTTGGGGGGGGGACGATATTCAATATAAAGAGAAAATCGGTTGCATTGAGATTGGGGACAATGTATTTATAGGCTCTAACACGACAATCCTGTATGACGTAAAGATTGGTTCAAATGTAATTATAGGGGCGGGGAGCCTGGTTAATAAGGATATTCCGGATAACTCTGTAGCTGTAGGAAATCCATGTAAAGTTATTGGCAAATTTGATGAGTTTGTGAAGAAACGACAGTCAGAGCGTACATACCCAAATGAATTTAAACCCATAGGCCATATTATATCAAAGGAATTCGAAGAGTGGTTTTGGGATGATTTTGATGCTAGGCATCATTAAAGAGTGGAAGAATTAGGAAGGGACTTGAAATGAACATATTATTCACAGGTGTGGGAAGACGAATAGAGCTTTTACAGGCTTTTCGTAATGCGGCCTTAGTCTTAAATAAAAAATTGTATATTTATGGAGCAGATATGGCTGGGACGGCCCCTGCACTTGCGTATTGCGATTACACACGGCAAGTAGTTGCCATGAAAGATCCCTGCTACATAGATAACCTGATGCAGATTTGCAAGAATGACCATATTGATCTTTTGATTCCTACCATAGATACAGATCTATTGATTCTTAGCAAGAACAAAGAAAGATTTGAAACTATTGGTACGAAGGTGCTAATCAGTTCACCTGACTTTATACAGATATGCAGGGATAAGAACAAGACAAGCCAATTTTTTGTGGATTGCGCTCTCCATGCCCCGATGACGGTAAATGACTGGAGGAAATATGAGAGTGGCTATCCGGCTTTTATAAAGCCAAAGGACGGGAGTAGTTCTGTTAATGCATTTAAGGTTGAGAGTGTTGATGAACTTCAGGTATATGCGGCACAGGTTGAGGATTACATAGTTCAGCCCTTCATAAATGGCAGGGAATATACAATGGATATTTTCTGTGATTTTGAGGGAACCCCAATCTCTATTGTTCCTAGAGAACGCTTGCAGGTGAGAGCCGGAGAGGTATTAAAGACAAAAATCACGATGGATGAGTCGATGATTATAGAAGCCAAGGCAATCTGTAATAGATTCAAGCCCTGTGGACCACTAACCGTGCAGTTGATTCGTGATACTAAAGGAATTGATTGGTTCATAGAAATTAACCCTCGATTTGGTGGAGGTGCTCCACTCTCTATGAAAGCGGGGGCGCGAAGTGCTGAGATCATACTTAAAATATTGGATGATGAACCGGTAGAATACTGCAAGGACATTGCAGATAATGCGGTTTATAGCCGGTTTGATCAGTCAGTATGTATTACTGAAGCTAAGCGCGAAATCAAGGGTGTTATTTTTGACTTGGATGATACGTTATACAGTGAAAAGGAGTATGTGAGAAGCGGATACAAAGCGGTGTCTGATTATCTTGGTGGCGGTTATGAGGAGAGGTTATGGAAATTCTTTGAAGCTGGGCAACCAGCTATTGATGAATTGCTGATTGAGATTGGCAGGGAAAATGAAGGGGACATGGCTGTGGGTATTTACCGCAGTCATAAGCCATGTATCCATCTTTATGATGGTGTTACAGAGTTGTTCGAGCAGCTCAAAGCTAAAGGTATAAAAATTGGAATAATTACAGATGGAAGGCCGGAGGGACAGAGAAACAAGCTAGAGGCTCTGGGTGTGAAACACATGGCAGATGATATCATTATTACAGATGAATTAGGTGGGATTCAGTTTAGAAAGCCGTGTGATATTGCTTTTAGGATCATACAGAATCGGTGGAAGATGAATTCGGAAGATATTGTGTATGTGGGAGATAATCCCATAAAGGATTTTCAGGCACCGCAACAGCTTGGAATGAACTGTGTATGGTATAAAAACGAAAATGGGCTGTATTCAGCAGATATCGAATACAAAAAGAGTACAGTCACCTCTATAAATGAACTTTTTTCTACAATATTTGAGAAAGAGAATGATACCAATGGGAGATGAAAAAACAATACTAGGCCAAATGCAGAGGAAGCAACTTGAAATGTTGCATGAACTTGATAGAGTTTGCAAGAAAAATAATTTAAAATATGCTCTTTCAAGTGGAACCTGTTTAGGAGCGGTACGTCATGGTGGATTTATTCCATGGGATGATGATATTGATGTTTATATGTGTTGGTCTGATGCAGAGAAGTTAGTAAAATGTCAGAGTGACTTTGAGACGAAGTATTTTGTACAGAATTATAAAACAGATCCCCAATTTCCGTCTACTCATTATAGGCTTTGCGATTCGTCTACGTCTTGCTTTCTTGAGGAGACGAAAGGGTTAGATGTAAACCATGGTATATTTATCGACATCTATATTTACTACCCATACCCTGACAATAAGATGAAGGCACAGAAAGTTATTTTTGATTCATTTATTTATCGAGTACTTGTTGCTGGAAAAGGTCCAAGGAATCATGGAAAACTTGCAAAATTATTAGGTGGTACCGTTTCGAGCTTCTACAAGGGAGAGCGGCGAAGAAAGAAGATTCAAAAAATTGAAAATGAGTATAAGGCCAATGGTGGTAAGAGCTATGTTGCAACTTATTTTGGAAGAGATGTTACTCTAACGAAATCTATTCTTTACCCCGTTGAATGGTTTAAAGAGCCTTGTTATTTAATGTTTGAGGACATGGAAGTGCCGTGCCCGGGTAATCCACAGAAATATTGTGAACTTCAATATGGCAGCACGTATATGGAGTTGCCTCCCGAGGAGAAACGTCATCCACATCATGACTTTATTTATTTTAGCGTAGATGAGCCTTATACACAATTCAAGGGGATATATTACTAAATTCTAATGAAATAAAATCTTGTAATCGATAGGAGAATTGGTTATGAATTACGGATTAATCCTTGCCGGCGGTGTGGGTCAAAGAATGAGAAGAACTGGGATGCCAAAGCAGTTCCTGGAAGTGTTTGGAAAGCCGATTATTATTTATACCTTACAGAAATTTGAATATTGCGAAAACATAGATGCGGTCGTCATCGTATGTCATTCTTCCTGGAAAGACTATATGGAATCTATGTTACAGAGATACGGCATCAAGAAGGTTAAAGCAGTAGTTTCTGGTGGAAAAGATCGGCAGGAAAGCGTATTAAATGGATTGAAATATATTCAAGCAAATGGTGCTTTGGATGAGGATGTTATTGTAATTCATGATGGCGTACGACCATTGATACAGGAGAATATTCTGAGTGAAAATATACGTGTAGCGATGAAATATGGCAATGCGATGACAGTAAGACCAGTTATTGAGTCTGTAGTTATAACAGATAAAGATGAGGTTGGATTTGAAGATTTTAAGAAACGTGATGATACATACAGCTTAACAGCTCCACAATCATTCAAGCTAGGTGTTTTGACACAGGCATATAAAGATATTGAGGGAAAAGATACGCCTATTCCACTTTTGGACTCAGCCCTTGTTTTTACTTATCTGGGAAATAAGATTCATATTATAAAAGAAAATAATAACAATATCAAGGTTACGACTCCCGAAGATTACTATATCCTTAAGGCTATGCTTGAGTTAGAAGAGAATAGGTATGTATTTGGAATTAATTAAGGAGTAAATTAAAATGGAGAAAAGAGATTTAGACATTATTACTAACAGTGCGATTAATTGGAGAATGTATCTCAACTGCACCGTCCTCATTACAGGGGCAACAGGGCGATTAGGAAGATATATTCTTGAGACGCTTGCAGATGTAGATCTTAAATATAATTTAAACATGAGGATACTGGGGCTAGCCCGTAACGAGGAGAAAGCGAGAGCAGTCTTTGATAACTTGTTGGATCTTCCCAATGTGGAATTTCTCTTTCAGGATGTAAATACAGCCATAGATTATAATGGGAAAATTGACTATATTTTTCATACGGCCGGTCCTGCCGCACCCAAAGATTATGATACTCCGGCGGAGACCCTCTGGGCACATGTAAATGGAACACATAATGTCATGGAGTGTGCAAGATTGCATAAGACAAAGCGGGTGTTTTATATCTCCACAGTAGAGATTTATGGTGAGTGGAAAAGCGATGAGCATATTAAGGAATCCGATATGGGAATTATGCGTCATGTGAATTCAAGAGCATGCTATCCAGAGGCAAAGAGACTCTGTGAAACAATGTTGGCTACTTACAAGCAGGAATATGGAATTTCTTTCTGTGGAGTCCGTTTGTGCCATACTTTGGGACCAGGAATATCTCTTACAGATGGTCGGGGTTTTGCGGAGTTTATGGATTGTGTGCTGAAGAAGGAAGATATCATTTTGCATTCAGATGGTAGCGCGATGAGAACCTATACATATGTTGCTGATGCGGTAAATGCAATGTTCCTAATTATGGATAAGGGTGAAGATATGCTCTACAATGTTGCTAACGAAGATAACTTAATCAGTATTCGCGATCTTGCTGAAATGCTGGTGACAATTCTTCCTGACAGGACATGTAAAGTTAGGTTTGCTTCGGAGGCTGCTAAGCTTCAATATTTACCTTTTAAACTTGCGATTTTGGACACAAACAAGATTAGAGATCTTGGATGGAAGCCAGTAATAGATATAAAAACTATGTTTAAATGGACACTGGAGTCTTTTCTATAATGAATGATGAAATGCCTACTGTGGGCGTGCTGATGAGCACATACAATGGTGAAAAGTATATTCGCGAACAATTGGACAGTATCTTTAACCAGGAGAGGGTAAAGGTAAAATTGTTTGTTCGTGACGATGGGTCACTAGATGGGACCGTAGATATAGTAGAAGAATACTCAAAAAAATATCCTGTCACTATACTTCTGGATAGAGAGAACGTGCGCCCGGGTGAAAGTTTTATGCGGTTGGTTTATAAGTATGCGGATACGCCAGGGATTGACTATTATGCATTTGCAGATCAGGATGATATTTGGCTTCCAGATAAACTTTGCGTAGCAGTAGATGGGATTAAGAAAAGTGATAATGCTATCCCCATACTGTATTGTTCAAATCAATATATTTATATTGATGGTAAGAAGGAGGGGGAGCGATATAAAAATCCGCAGCGGATAGATCTGATTTCTCATATGACAAAGAATACCATTTCTGGATGCACATTTGTTTTTAATAAGGCTCTAGCGCAGTTGGTGAAAGAAGCAGAAAGACCGAATTCTCGGATTATCAAATATCGTCTTCATGATGCCTGGTTAATGTTGGTAGCAATTGTAAATGGACAAGTGATTTATGATGAAACATCGCATATGCTTTACCGTATCCATGATACAAATACGGTTGGGGTAAAGGAAATACCATTTTCAGTACGGTTAAATCGATTGAAGAGGTATTTTATAAAGCGTGATGATGCAAATCTTAGACTGATAACAGCTAAGGAATTGATAAGATTGTTTCCACAGATGAATGAAGAAAAAAAAGGCATACTTATGCTTTATGCTAACTATCAAAATAGTTGGATGGACAAAAGAAAATTGGCATTTAATAAGGAAATTAAAGAAAAATGCGCTGAGAATCCTGTGGTATTCGTAATAAAAGTACTGACGAATTTTGTGTAGATGAACTATAAAAAATATATAAAGGCATCGTCCTATACTCGGAGGGGAATATATTTATGTAACAGGCGCTATAAAGTATTAGATGAATTAGTATTTTATGGTTATGATAAAGAAAAATGAGAACTGCTTTTTAAGATTATAGGAGAATATGTTTAAGAAAAAATGATTTCGGAATTAAAACTTTCTTTTTTTAGAATTTTATGGAGAAAAAAAAATAAGAATAATAGTACTGTCCCAATGAATCGTTTTCCGATAAATGTAGTTTCTGTTGGAAAGTACACTTATGGGCAGCTACAAATATTAGCTACAGATGAAAGGTATCAATGTAAAATAGGGAGTTTTTGCTCATTAGGACCTAACTCTGTATTTGTTTTGCAAGCTGATCATAGCATGCATTATTTGTCTACATTCCCCTTTAAAGTGAAGGTATTAGGAGAAAAAAACGAGGCTTTATCTAAAGGAGATATAGTAGTTGAGGATGATGTTTGGATTGGATGTAATTGCACTATTCTATCTGGTGTAAGAATAGGAAGAGGTGCAGTTATAGCTGCTGGTGCAGTAGTAACGAAAGATGTTGCACCATATTCGATTGTAGGTGGGAATCCAGCAAAACATATTAAATATCGGTTTTCTAGTGATGTTATAAGAAAATTATACAAGATAGATATGAGCAAAATAACAGAGGAGATTGTTTGCTCAAATCTTGATAAGTTCTATACTGAAATAGATAATGACAATATTGATTATATTGTATCTCAATTATCCCAAATCATGTAGCGCTGGAGTGAAAAATGAAAGGTATTAGAAAATTAAATATTAAAAACATATTATTATTTTATATAGCCATTGGTGCCTTCATAAATAATAATATATATTGGGGATGGGAGACTTATCATGGAGGAATATGGAACCCTATAATCAAGTTTATTCGGTATAGTGGCTTAATTATATTGTTTATAATTGCAATTCAACAAAAAGAAAAGCCTATAAAAACCCAAAAACAGTTTATAGTTATTTTCTTTGAACTGTTAATGGTTTCCGCAGTTGCATGCTATGCTGGGAGTGAAAAAACTGTTCCCTACAATATGGGATACATAATTTCTGCGATTTTACTTATTGTGTCTTTCTTTCTGCATCAGGAAGATCAAGCAAAAATATTTGATTATATTGTTAAGATATTTGTTGTCATATCATTCCCTTCATTAGTTTATTATATAATCACTGTAATATTGGGAATAGAAATTCCCTACGAATATTTGATACCACCCCATCAAGGAAAAGCCGCATCAGGATTATATTATGAATTAAGGCCTATGGGACTGATTATAAAAAATCAGTATCAGACAATATTACCAAGATACTGTGGAGTTTTTGATGAGCCAGGAATGATAGGAACATTATCGGCCATCTTTTTAAGCGCCACATTAAAGAGAAAAGAAAATAAAGTGTGGTCCATTTTACTTGTATTGGAGGGGATACTTTCTTTTTCAATGGCATTTTATATTTTAATTCTAATAAATATTATTTTTATATCAATGATGAAGGGTATAATTCAAGTTAGCGTAACCATATGTCTGGTTGCTGTTGGTATTATACTTTTTTTAAATATAGATTTTCAAAATCCACAATTAAAGAATATTCAAAATAGAATTGATATTTCTTCTCGTTTTTTTGTTAAAGATAATAGAACCAATAGTGAGTTTGAAAAAGAATATAGGAAAATGATGGACAATGCAGGATATGAGTTACTATTTGGACATGGAATAGGATATGTACAAACTCGGCCAGAACTATCTGCGTCATTTTCATACAAATTACTGATATTTGAGCATGGACTGATAGGGGCTTTTTTATATATTGTTTTTTTTGTATTGTTGGCAGTTTTTTATTACAAATTATCTAAAGATAATTTGAATTTTCTACTTCTATTTTTTGCGTCAATATATCAGAGGCCCTATATTATGAGTCAGCAATATATTATGATTTTTATCTTTGCACTCTCATGGATTAATGTGTATGGAAAAAACAGAAGTATAAGGTGACTTAGATTATGATAACGTGGATTAGAGAGGGACAATAAGTGAAAAAAAGTGAGATAAAAAAAGAAAAAGTAGATGAATGGAAAAAAAAAGAATATGCTGTATTAAGGCAATTGATTGATAAAAGGAGATACGAAGAAGCTTTAACGTTAATTGCCTGCATTGCTGATTTAGAATATGATTATAATCAACATTATTATAATGAAAAACTAGAGGAGAGTATTCTTGAAATTGCTCTTCTGAAAAAGGAAAAAATTTTTATATCACCAGTACGAGATCAAAGGAGTGTCTTTTTTTATGATGGATTTGGTTTTGAAACGAGAGGGCTAGCCTTAATCTATATCAAAGCTCTTTCCAGAATGTTCAAACTTGTGTACGCTACCGGATCGGAGCACAAAAATAATATTTCTCATCTGGAAAAACAGATTAAGGAAAATAATGGCACCATAATATACTTGAAAAATAAAAAATATACGGATAGAATTCAAGAGTTAATTTGCTCTATAGAGCAGTACAAAAGCCAGTTTTTGTTTATGTATACGTATCCAAACGATGTAGTAGTAACTGTCGCTTACGCAATGTATAAGGATATTGCTCATAGATTTCAGGTTAATTTGACGGATCATGCGTTTTGGTTAGGAAACAAATGCATAGATACATGTATAGAGTTTAGAGAATATGGAGGAAATATTAGTAGGAGATATAGAAAAATCAGTGAAAATAATATTGCACTACTTCCGTTCTATCCTATTGTAAATCACGATGAACCGTTCATGGGATTTCCGTTTAAGGATAGCAGAGACAAGCACAAAATTGTGTTTTCAGGCGGTAGTTTATATAAGACTATGGATAAAAAAAATGAATATTATTCTTTTGTACGGATGTTATTGAGAAAATATCCAGAAATGATTTTTTGGTATGCTGGTCAAAAAAGTATTTATAGCAAGGAATTGGAAAAACTTATGATTGAGTTTCCGCAAAGGGTATTTTGGACACAAGAGAGACGAGACTTATACCAAATCATGCAGAATGTCGATATATATTTAAATACATTTCCTATTAGCGGTGGACTAATGATACAATATGCTGCTGTTGCGGGAACAATTCCTATTATAGTTAAGTATGATGATGAGACACTGGGTAATTTTTTGAAAAACGAAGATAAAATAATATGTAATAGTTTCGGAGAGGCTGAGACTAAAATTGACAAGCTATTTAACGATCAATTGTATTATAAGGATACACTCGATCTTTTAAAAGATACTATTATTACACAAAGGGATTTCGAAGAACAATTATATTCTATAATACATAGCGGTAAAAGTATATTCCATATCTCATATAGCTGTATTGACGTAACGAAACAAAAGAAAATATATTTAGATAGATTTAATTGTACAGGTTTAGACCGGTATTTATCAAATAAAAATAGTACAATACTTATTCGATGTAAAGCATCTCAATTCGCAAAGGGAACACTGATAAAATTTTTTTCATTATTATGGAGAAAATTTAGAAATGGAAATAAAGTGTAAAGATGAATAAAAAAAAATTATTTATTGAGAATTTTTTGATTTATGGATTTGGAGGGATTATCAGTAAGATAATCCCTCTAATTATGGTTCCAATAGTAACAAGAATAATGCCAAATTCTTATTTTTATGGAATTAATGATTTAACTAATACCTTAATTTCTTTCGGAAGTGCAATTGGAATTATGGGAATGTATGATGCAATGTATCGCTTGTTTTTTGAAAATACTGATCAGAATTATCAAAAAAAAGTATGTTCCACTGCTTTGAGCTTTACACTATTTTCCTCTTTTGTAGTGTCGATTTTAATTATATTATTTAGGAATCAATTGGCAATCATTTTATTTGGTGATACTAAATATACATATCTAATACTAATATCTGCTCTAGCCTCTTTCCTTAGTGCATCAAATAGTATTATTTCGGCGCCAACAAGAATGCAAAATAAAAGATCAATATTTTTAGTGGCTAATATGGTGAGTCCGTTAGTCTCTTATGGAATAGCAATACCATTACTTTTAAGAGGATATTATATTATTGCACTTCCGATGGCTGCTGTTATCTCAGCGCTGCTTTTAGAATGCTCGTTTGCTTTTATGAATCGTCAGTGGTTTCATATTTCGAGAGTAGATATTCAATTATTAAAAAGGTTATTAGTATTAGCAATTCCGCTACTGCCGAATGTTTTAATATACTGGATATTTAATTCTTCTGATCGTATTATGATTTCAAATTTGATTGGACCTAATGAAGCGGGAGTATATGCTGTTGGAGCGAAATTAGGACATTGTAGCCAACTAATATATACAGCTTTTGCTGGTGGTTGGCAGTATTTTGCATTTTCGACTATGAGAGAAAAAAATCAAGTAAAGACAAACTCTAAAATTTTTGAGATCCTTGGAATCATATCATTAAATGCAACTATATTAGTATGTAGCGGTGTATACGAAATATATAATATCCTTTTCCCGGGTGATTATAAGAGTGGTTTTATAATTGCACCTTACTTATTTCTTGCTCCATTACTCCAGATGTTAAATCAGGTTATTGATAACCAGTTTCTTGTAGTGAAAAAAACATGGCCATCAATGATAATTTTAAGTATTGGAGCTGCTAGTAATATTGTACTAAATTTTTTATTAATTCCTCGAATGGGTATTGAAGGAGCTGCGATTGCTACTTTGGCAGGATATTTTATTTCCGTAGTAGTTTGTGCGGTTACATTAATTCGTATGAAATTATTTATTGTGTCTAGAAAATTTTTACTGTGTGGATTGCTTTTTGTTATCTTCTTTTGTGTTTGGAGAATATGTTGGAGCCAACGGTTATCGTATTCGTTAATCGGAACGGGTGTATTCGTTTTCCTCGAGAGCATAGTGTATAGAACGGAAATTCTAAATGCTTACGCTAGGGTGAAATCATCATTTTAAAAAATTATTAAAAACTATTAAGGAGTTGGTTTATATTTCATAACAGCTAAGAAGTAAAGAAAATTGGAAAATAGATTTGAATAGATATTTATAAGCAATTTGGTAAATAGTCAAGAGTTATTTTGGAAAGATTTTCAGACAAAAAGGTAACTTTAATAAACCTGTGAATTACAACGAGTTTCACAAGCAGAAGATGCGATATGGATTACCTACTCTTTTCCGGAGAGTAGAGTTGGCTCTTGTCCAGCAGACCATAGAACAGACGTATAAATTTACGGGAAATCAACGCGAGTGCTCGTTTATGCTGATGGTTTCTTGTTTCAGCATATTTCTTTTGATAGAAGCGTTCATACTCAGGACAGTGCCTTATGACACTTCCGGTTGCTTCTATGATGTAATAACGCAGGTAACTGTTGCCAGCTTTGCTCATACGCTTGTCTTTGGCTTCAAAATCGCCGGAATCATTATCATTCCAGACAATGCCGCAATACTTTGCGAGGGCATTGGCATTTTGAAAAGCCCTGACGGAACCGATTTCCGCAAGAATTCCGGCAGAGTATACCTTTCCAATCCCGGGGATGGAATTCAGCACAGTATATTCTTCGGGATTTAACCCCTGCACTGTTTGAAGGATTGCTTTGTCGATTGCTTTTAATTCTTTTTCAAAGGAACTGATGCAGTTAAAGGAAGATGCAATCGATATTGTAAGTGGTTCATAGAGACACTTATCAAGTCTGTATGAATTACGAGCTGCAGCCTGTACTATTTTAGCAGTTTCTTTCGGATCAGCAATGCGGCCTCTGCTTTTCGTATTAATGAAAGCAACGAGATCTTCGACAGAGGAATTTACAATCTCTTCATTTGTTGTAAATTCGGTAAGGGTTGCTTCGGCTGCAGCACCGTATTTATTAGAAAAAGGATGTTCTCCATCGCGTAATAAAGCATACTCACTGAATTTCAGAAAGATGTTATTTAACATATATGTTTTCTCTCTGGAAATGCATTCAGTGATGTGCATACGATGTCTTGTAAGCCGTTGTAAGGCAAGGTATTGGGAACCGCACCATGGTTTGATACTGATACGTCCTACACGGGCAAAGTCAGCGATAACAAAGGAATCAATGCCATCGTTCTTGCCAATGTCGTTGAAGGACTTTTTGTAATTCTTCACTTCTTTTGGATTCAGGCAATAAACACGGACGGAGAATGGAGCCAGTAAATTGCTGGCAGAAAGGTAATTAGCCAGATGGACACCATAGAATTCGGTTGACTCCATTGCAATGACAACGTATTTAAACGGATGATTTACTTTCAGAACATCCACAATCATACTTTCAAGAAGAGCTGCACCTTCCTGAGTGTTTTGAACAGGCTTCATTTTTATGAAAAAATCCTGATTAAAATCAAGTGCAGAAATAACATGAATACGGGATGCAATATCAATCCCAACAAAAAGCGTTGAGAGGTAATCGATTTTTTCTTTCACGGATAATCATCACCTTTCATCGTAAAATAAAAGAATGTAATCATGGCTTATCCCAGATCACTACGCCGCCCTAAACCTCGCGTTATGAGCATTCACCGGTAAGAAATACCCTGCTGGTGGCTAGATACCGGGATGCAGCATTTGTGTAATAAGTCTTAGCGTAGCATTAGGGCTGCAAGCTTACTTGGCAATAACAAAATGTTTTGCAGGAGATGTAAAGCAGTAACCACAGCTACAGTTCTTACGAACCTAAGTATAACATCTGGGAGCATGACTATAAAGTAACTTATTAACCTAAAGACAGAGAAAGGATGAACCAGCATTGATGAAGAAGAAACTTCGGAAAAGATGTTTAGAAATATCCTTCTGTCTTATCAAAAAAGAATAAGCCTGTAAGCTTTTTTCTTGCTTACAAACTTATTATACGAGGAGATGTGATGATGCAAGTAATTAAATATGTTTTTCAACCACATGGAGACGAAAGAGGACAATTAATAGCTCTAGAGGAATTCAAAGATATTCCCTTTCGGATAAAAAGAGTATATTATATGTACGAAACAAAGGAAAAGGTAGTACGTGGGTGTCACGCACATAAAAATTTAGAGCAAATTCTAATTTGCATTCATGGTTCATGTAAAATTCGTTTAGATAATGGAATAGATAAAAAAACAGTGTCTCTTGAGAGGCCATATGAAGGGCTGTATATTGCAAATTATATGTGGAGAGAAATGTTTGATTTTTCTTCAGATGCAGTGCTAATGGTTTTGGCATCAGAACTTTATGATGAAGCCGATTATATAAGAGATTATGATGAGTTTTTAATATATACTCAAAAGATGCATCTACCTAAATAGTAAGGACGTCAATATTATGTATAGATTGTGGAGAAAAGGGGGAGTAAAACGTGATTAAAACTCCGTTTGTTTCATTTGAACTAATGCATAAAGAAATACAATTAGAGTTAGAAAATGCATGTACTAGAGTGCTAAGAAGTAATTGGTTTATTCAGGGAACTGAATGTAAAAAGTTTGAAGAAGAATATGCTAACTACATAGGTACACAACATTGCGTAGGTGTTGCTACTGGTCTAGATGCAATAATGTTAATTCTTCGTGCACTAGATATAGGAGAAGGAGATGAGGTAATAGTTCCATCTAATACATTTATTGCAACAGCATTAGCAGTTTCATATGTAGGAGCAACGCCTATCCTGGTAGAACCAGATATAAAAACATTTAACATTAATCCTGATCTTATTGAAAATAAAATTACTCAGAGAACTAAAGCGATTATAGCAGTTCACCTTCAAGGGAGACCCTGTGATATGGATGCTATTAATGATGTAGCACAAAAATATAATTTAAAAGTGATCGAGGATGCTGCACAAGCACATGGAGCTAAATATAAAGGAACTAAAGTGGGATCATTAGGGGATGCTGCAGCATTTAGCTTCTATCCGGGGAAAAATTTAGGAGCACTTGGAGATGGGGGCTGTATAACAACAAATGATAAGACAATTGCAGATCGGGTAAGAGCCCTTGGGAATTATGGTTCAGACTATAAATACCACCATATTTATAAAGGCACCAATAGTCGATTGGACGAAATACAGGCAGCTTGTCTTAGAGAAAAGCTATTGCATTTAGACCGTTGGAATGCAGCAAGGCGTATCATTGCTGAAAGATATATTAGAGAGATTAAAAACCCTCTGATAAATCTTCCGTTGAAAAGTTCCGAAGAATACACACATGTTTACCATTTGTTTGTAATTAGGAGTAGCAAACGAGATGATTTAGAAAAATATTTAAATAATTGTGGGATTGGAACTATGAAACACTACCCGATACCAATACATTTACAAGAATGTTATAAGGATTTAGATATTCTAAAAGGAGAGCTTCCAATTGCAGAAGAAATTAGTCAGACTGTTCTTAGCATTCCAATGTATTATGGAATGGACGATGAATTAATTCAGTATGTGATTGATAAAATTAACGAATTTTGTTAAATAAAAAGGGAAACGGGAGTAATTGATGATAGAGATAAAAAAATATGTTTCATCTCAAAAAAATGAGTGGGATCAATTTTGTAATACAAGCAAAACCCCAATGTTTATGTTCAATAGAGATTTTATGGATTATCATAAAGATAGATTTTTTGACAATTCCTTAATGTTTTATGATGGAACAGAGCTAATTGCAATTATGCCAGCTAACATAAATCGAGGAATACTTTATTCACATGGTGGTTTGACTTATGGTGGAATTATTATTGGAGTTAAACAGAAACAACATACAATTATTGACTGTATTGTGTCACTAAAGGAATACTGTATTAAAAATGAAATCACTAGAGTGGTTTACAAATGTATTCCCCATATTTATCATTTACAACCCTCAGAAGAAGATATATATGCGTTATATTACCATGGTGCGAAGTTAAAAAAAATAGAAGCAACTACAGTTATTAATTTACAAAAAACATTGAAAATGTCCAAAGGAAGGAAATCACAGATTACTCGTGCGAAAAGGGAAATGGTGGAAGTATTAGAGCTATACGAAAAAGAATATTATGATTTGTTTATAGCTTTGGAAAATGATGTATTATATACAAAACATCAGACAACAGCTGTTCACAGTAGTGAAGAGTTATTTAGACTATTCCAGAATTTTCCTAATCATATTAAATTAATAGGTGCATTTAAGGATAATAATTTAATTGCAGGAGCAGTTTTGTTTATTTATGATAATGTTATACATACGCAATATATGGCTGCAAATGATCTGGCTAGAAAAATAGGTGCACTTGATTTGGTTATAAATACAATCATTGAGCGTTATAAATCTACACATGTTTGGTTGGATTTTGGTATTTCAACGGAGGAAAACGGCCGTATACTAAATTTTGGACTTATAGCACAAAAAGAAGGGTTTGGCGGACGAACAAATATATACAGTACATGGGAGATGGATTTTAAAGATATACAAATTGAGGAGTGTGTATAGTATGTCATTATGTGAGAGCACTACGAAAGGAATTATCCTTGCAGGTGGATCTGGAACGCGCTTATATCCACTTACTAAAGTTACATCAAAGCAGCTATTGCCAATCTATGATAAACCGATGATTTATTATCCATTATCGATATTAATGAACGCGGGGATTCGCGATATTCTTGTAATTTCGACACCGACTGACACACCACGGTTTAAAGCACTTTTGGGTGATGGAGGTCAGTATGGAATTCATTTATCCTATGCAGTACAGGAGAATCCGGATGGTCTTGCACAGGCCTTCCTTATTGGAGAAGAGTTTATTGGAAGTTCCCCAGTCGCTATGGTCCTTGGAGATAATATTTTTTATGGACAAGGTTTGAAAAAGAGGCTTTGTCAAGCTGTAGATAAGGTTAGAGGAGCTACAGTATTTGGATATTATGTAGATGATCCACAGAGATTTGGGATTGTCGAGTTTGATTCAAAAGGAAGAGCTGTTTCCATTGAAGAAAAACCGAGTAATCCAAAATCTAATTATTGTGTGACAGGATTATATTTTTATGATAACCGTGTAGTACAGTATGCTAAACAATTGAAACCATCTGCAAGAGGGGAACTGGAAATTACTGATTTAAATAGGATATACCTTGAAAATGGGGAATTGGATGTTATACTTTTAGGCCGTGGATTTACATGGCTGGATACAGGCACACATGAATCTTTGGCAGAGGCATCCAATTTTGTTAAAACAATTGAAGAACATGAACATCGGAAAATTGCATGCCTGGAGGAGATTGGATACTTGAATGGGTGGATTTCAAGAGAACATGTTTTAGAGGCTTATGAGGAACTAAAAAAGAATGAATATGGTCAGTATTTAAAAGATGTTTTAGATGGAAAATACATAGAATATATTTAAAGGAAACGATAGATAGGGAGGATATAGCATGACTATTTTAGTAACCGGTGGTGCCGGGTTTATTGGGAGTAATTTTATTTTTTACATGTTAGAGAAATATCCAACATATAAAATCGTTTGCCTAGATTGTCTAACGTATGCTGGGAATATTTCTACATTATCTCCGATTATGACAAGGACCAATTTCCGCTTTGTGAAAGGCAGTGTTACAGATCGTAAGGCTGTATATAATTTGTTCGAGGAAGAAAACTTCGACATTGTCGTTAATTTTGCGGCAGAAAGTCATGTGGATCGTTCTATTGAGAATCCGGAAGTTTTTTTGGACACAAATATTAAAGGCACTGCAGTGCTCATGGATGCTTGTCGTAAATTTGGTACTAAACGGTATCATCAAGTATCTACGGATGAAGTATATGGCGATCTTCCTTTGAATAGACCAGACTTATTTTTTACTGAAGAAACACCCATAAAAACTAGCTCTCCATATAGCTCATCAAAAGCGGCAGCAGATCTTTTGGTATTAGCCTATCATCGAACATATGGACTCCCGGTGACGATATCGCGGTGTTCAAACAATTATGGTCCTTACCATTTTCCGGAAAAATTAATTCCATTAATGATTATTAATGCATTAGCTGATAAAGCACTTCCTGTGTATGGGGAAGGTTTAAATGTAAGAGATTGGTTGTATGTAGAGGATCACTGTAGGGCAATTGATTTGATTATACATAGAGGGCGTATCGGTGAAGTGTATAATATTGGCGGCCATAATGAGATGCGAAACATTGATATTGTGAAAATGATTTGTAAAGCCTTGGGAAAACCTGAAAGTCTCATTACACATGTACCAGATCGCAAGGGTCATGATATGCGATATGCTATTGACGCTACGAAAATTTATAATGAATTGGGATGGGTTCCAGAAATACAATTTACAGATGGAATTGATAAGACGATAGAATGGTATTTGACTCATCGCAGATGGTGGGAGGAAATTGTAAATGGTGAATATAAAAATTACTATGAGAAGATGTATGGTAATCAATAATTCTGTAAAAGGCCTTTGAATTTAGTGAAAATTGAGATAATTCTAAGAGATGCGATATTACGGAAGACGTTGTATCTGTTCGTATTTGAGTTTACAAAAAATGGATGATATCTATTTCTAACAGGGAACAGCCTTAACTGAGAACTATGTGCGATAGAAGGTTGCTAGAATGATCTATAAAAATATAGCATGTTCATCTAACATTTCCCCCGCCCATGTGCTATACTAAATTATATCAATATAATATTTAGGAAACAAATCCTTCAACCAAACAATTCAACCAAACCACCACGGTATCACACCCCCATCATTGCACCACCACAGTGATACCACAACAAACCAACCGGGAGGGATACACAATGAAGCTGGCAGAGGCGCTGCAGGAGCGGGCGGATTTAAACAGGAATATTGAGCAGCTGAGGAAGAGGCTGAACAGCAATGTGCTGGTACAGGAAGGCGAGAGAACCGCAGAGGAGCCGGAACGGCTGAAGCGGGAGCTGGATGCATCAGTAGAGCGGCTGGCGTATCTGATCTCCAGGATCAACCTGACCAATTCCCAGACAAAGGTGGATGGCCGGACCTTAACGGAGCTGATCGCAAGAAAGGATGCGCTGATCCTGAAGATCAGTGTATATAAGGACGTTGTCTATACAGGAAGCCAGACGTCTTACCGCGCAAGAAATACGGAGATTAAGATCAAGGCAGCCATTTCTGTAACGGACTGGCAGGATGAGATCGATAAAATGTCCAAAGAGCTGAGGCTGCTGGACAATAAGCTCCAGGAGAATAACTGGAGCACAGAGCTGATCGAGTAAGGCTGGGTCTGGTAGCAGGAACAGGGCGAATGTCACGCGGCGGCTGCGCAAG